>Ga0213826_1000112_pt1 | contig 104992 bp, 101 predicted proteins | sample MC6MC0899MG_FD_180668 | JGI IMG/M metagenome (GOLD analysis project Ga0213826, IMG submission 180668) | Enriched soil aggregate microbial communities from Iowa State University, Ames, United States - MC6-MC0899-MG | ecosystem: Environmental > Terrestrial > Soil > Unclassified | place: USA... | reverse complement strand
TAATGAAATGGGATTCCGTTACCAAAAAACAAATGAAAATAGTGAAAGATTAAGCAGGAATACCCCTCTCGAAAGCCAGTTAATCTTCTATTGAGGCCAAAATTGGCCAAAAAACAAAAAACTGACCCAAAAGAGTCGTCATTCAACGACCTTTTGGGTCAGCCTCATTTTATTTATCTTGTGCAAGTTCTTTTCTATTGGGAGCAAGTGGTGGCTGTTCTAACCACTTGTTTTTCACCATAATATCGAACCAGTTTTTTGTCAATGCTAATGTTTTTAGAATTGCTTTTTCATAAACAACAGCTAGGTCTGTTCGCATGGCTGATGCTAGACCTGTCCCGTAATATACTTGTGCAGTTTGAGCCAAGAAACCCATATGATACAACATTAATTTATCGGAAAAAGGAGAGTCTTTTGACGTTGTAACCTCTGATTCCCACGACATTGGAATTGGCAAATTATCCTTGTGCATAATTTCTGAAAGGGCTTGTATGTTTTCATCTGCCTTTTTTTCTAATTCCTCAAAAAACTTTCTTATTTCTTTCGATTCGGTGACTTGACTGAATCCGATTGAAAGAGTTTTTGCCATAATGCTCTTTTTAATGTTAAGAGAAATACTGATTATTTCTATAGCAGATAAAAGTCTCCCTTTTCCGAAGAATCCATCAGTAAAATCTTTGGTAGAAATAAATTCAGGGCTCTCTTTAGGATAGAAATAGGGGTCTCGTTGGAATTTTCCTTTTTTAAGCAATAACTCAATGGTTAAATCGTACATACTTTTTGCATCATTATCACATGAATTGTAAAATTTCCGTAGATCCTTACTGACAGAAACACATAAAGCAGTTGTATGACCCAACAAACCATGTATAGTCATAAAATGTAAATAATTTAAACAGAATGTGTCAGAAAACAATCTCTCTGCACCTTTATTAAGGTCGGACTCAGTAAATCCAATAGGAACTGGAAATCCCTCTTTCTCAATGAAGGAAACAAGCTGCTTCTTTTGCTTTTCCCATGTCTCAATGGCAATTTCAAAAACTTTTTTTATTGATTCGTCTTCCAAAATAGAAATCATATACCTATTTACTATCTCGGTCATAGTTCCGTTCACATACTCCCCCCATAGTGTTCCTATTTCGGAAGATGTAAGTTTTAAATTATCATTTTCCATTTGTTCTCACCTCTTCCGTATTTTTTACTGACACAGAAATAGATATGCGTTTCTTTGAAATTAAACCTTCTAGATAATAATAGTTGAACAGTTTCTTGTTGAACTATCCTGAAAATAATAAATGGTAAAAGCGCATTTTTGGCAATAAAAAACTAGACCCGGTAAGATTCATTTTTTTAAAAGAATCCGGGCGCTGACTAACTATATTTTTTCACCATAATTACGCTATAGCTTCTACTGTTACTCTACAACCAAGAGTCTCTAATCGTTTAATAGATTGTTTAATCACGATTTCTTTCTTTCGTCGGTCAAAGTAATCTGCGCCCAACTCAATATAGGGAACTCTTCTCTTTAATATGTGATATGCAATTGTTAATATGGTATGTCCAACCGCAACTGCTGCGCGTTTTTTACCAATTCGTGCCGCCAAACGTTGGTATTGGGAAGATAGGTATGTGTTTTTTGTTTTAGCTGCTGAATGTGCTGCTTCAACGAGTGCTGATCGCAATTTTTTATTACCTTTTCTCGTTTTTCCGGACTTTTTTTTCCGGCACTTTCATTATTACCTGGAACCATACCTGCCCACGAACATAAATGAGAAGCCGAAGGAAACTGGTTTGAAATCTCCATGCCAATACCTATTTCAGCCAAAAGCTGTTCGGCGTGACTTCTACCGATTCCAGGGATAGAATCAAGCAATTCAATATCTTCTTCATAAGGTTGCATACGTTGCTGGACTTCCTCACTTAACAGTTCAATCTGTTGATCCATAAAGTTAATGTGTGAGAGTTGAGTTTTTAACATCATTTTTTGATGGGGTCCAATGGATCATTCGTTGTTCTTACTCACAAAATTTTTGTAGATTTGAAAGAAGTTGCGATGTTTATAAAAAAGTCGCGATGCTCTCCCCCTTTAGATGGTTATCTAAAGGGGTGTTTTTATAGTGAAAAGGAAAAGAACATCTGAATTGAAAGATCGATTAAGGAACTGTTGAGTGACAATAAGTTGTTCCGTTAAAGGGCCAGATTGCTGAGGAAGAGTTTAGGAAAGTTATTTGGGATTAATTATAGTGAACCTTATCATAGTAAATGAATTTTTTTTAAAAAAGTAACAAGCCAAAAATATCAAGTAATGAATAAATGCTTTCGTATTTTTGGCTCGAGTAATTTCTTTCTTGATTAAGGGTAAAAGGTACCTTTTAGTGGTAAAAGAAGTTTATTGTGGCAATCATTTTTTTTCTTTTTTCATCATAGCTATTGCAATTACGCCTATGATCAGACCCCAAATTATATTTGTTGCAATAATGCTTATAAGTGCCAATGGATTTGTTAAGGGACCTTGTAATTGTCCAGTTAGGGTTGGCGATAATATTGCACTGAGAATAGTTGCAAATATTGCATAACTAATACCGGCAAAAACTAAAATTTGAATTGGATGCTGGCTTTTTTTCTTAACAACTATAATTAACCATACCAATGAAATTAGAATGGTCATTAGAATACTTCCAAACTGTTCATTTATAAGTAAATGTATAATCCCTGTTATTTTCATAATCGGCCTAAGCAGGGCAATGGCACCTAAGCTTAGAATTAACCCTATATTTTGCTTGATCACTTCTTTATTAATCATATATTCGTTCCTCCTAAAAAATGAATATGTTTATTTTCTAATCTTCTTCACTTTGCCAAATGGTTTGAGATAGGTAATGAACATCATGAACGCCAAACATAATAAATTGAAACTTGATGTAGTGACAACCGAAATCCAAGTAGTTTGAAATTGTTCGTTCTGTAATGCGACAAATCCCATATCTTCGATTAATGTTCCTAAACCAGCTGTCCATCTGTTTAAAAAGAAAATCCCAATCAAAATCGTCAAAATGGTTAATACGAGTTTAATGATTACCCAGTAATGCTTAACCAGCCCCCATTGCGTCCATACAGAAAGCATAATTCCTGTAATTAGTGTAAGCAAGGCTGGATACTTAAGTAAGTTTTCATCGATCACTTCCATACTTGCCATCGTATATAGTAGTTGTTCGCCGTTGGTACCGCTTTGCAAATATATCGCTAGCAGCAACATTGCCAGTGTTCCTCCAACCCATGAAGCAACGGAAAGTACATGAACGGCTACCAAAATGCTTTTTTTCTTTTGATTAAGTCTATATGCCATAAAAATAATCCTCCTTTTTTCTTATCATTCCACTCAATTGAGCACATTTTTAGATTAACAAAGAAATGTTGTGAACTTGTTGCGGTCCATTACGGTTTTAGTGAAATTTTCAAGAATCAATCATAGTTCATATATAATATGGAAAAAAGGGAAAAGGAAGGAGATTGAGGATGGCTGAATTAATCTTACTGGTAGATGACGAAGAAAAAGTACTTGATTTTATGAGTTCCTTTTTAAAAAATGAGGGCTTCGAAATCACCACAGCTCGATCAGGAACAGAGGCACTTGATAAAATTAAAGCGGTGAATCCATCATTAGTAGTCCTAGATTGGATGATGTCCAATATGAACGGGCTTGATGTTTGCCGTGAAATTAGAAAAAATAGTAAAGTTGGAATCATTATGGTGACAGCAAAATCAGATGAATTGGACAAAATTGTGGGTCTTGAGGTAGGTGCGGATGATTATATTACAAAGCCATTTTCATTAAGGGAACTATTGGCACGAATTCGTTCTGTCTTGCGTAGAGTTGGAGAAAATCCTGGAACCACTGATGAAAGAATAGTACGTGATGAAATCACCATTTCCGTTTCTCAGTATCGTGTATGGAAAAATAATGAGGAAATTACAATGACACCAACAGAATTCAAGCTTTTATTAACGCTTGCCGAAAAACCTGGAATTGTCTACAGCAGACTACAATTATTAAAATCTGCCCTAGAGGACGAACTATTAAATGTTGAACGGACAGTCGATGCCCATATTAGCCGATTAAGGAAAAAAATTGAGGATGATCCATCTAACCCAAAATATATTCAAACAGTCTATGGGTTTGGATATCGTTTCGGTGATCAACCATGAGTTTCCACCGAAAGCTTTTTTTAACATTAGCTATTACCATTATTGGTATAAGTATAGTCTTTATTTTATTAACTCATTTTACAGTGAGGGGCACTATAAAAGCGGGTTTGGAGGATACAAGAGGTCGGGAAATGATGCTTATTCATAAAAAGCTGACTACCTATTATATAGAGCATAATTATTCTTGGAAAAACGTTCAACAATTAGATTTACTTCAAGATATTACCGAGGAGAATCCAGAAATACTAGTGATGGACAGCGATAATCATGTGATTTTTAAAAAAGGTGAATCACCTGCAAAATTGATTGAGCATTTAGGCATAAAGAGGGAAATAAAAATTAGTAAAAAAATCGGTCAATTTATTTATTATGACCCAGAGATGGCAGGTTTCACTAAAATTATGATAGGAATCCCCATATCGGTTATCTTTATACTTATGATAAGCGGCTCTGTACTCATTATCATTTCCCTCTTAATTGCTTATCGATTATCTAAGTGGCTAGCTTCACCACTTAGAGATTTATTGCCAGTCATCAACAGGTTAGGAAAAGGGGAGCTTGGTGCAATGGTTCCAGTAAAAACGAACGATGAATATGGAAAGATCGCTAATGCATTTAACAAAATGTCACAGGAACTTGAGCAAGCGGAAGTAGCCCGCAAGAATCTTACTGCGGACGTAGCTCATGAACTCAGAACACCACTTACCATTATCAGTGGAAAATTGGATTACTTGCAGCAACAAGGGAAAATGATCAGACCAGAGGCATTATTGCCATTACAGGATGAAATGATTCGGCTAAACCAATTAGTAGAAGATTTACGAATTTTATCACTAGCAGAGGCAGGAAATTTGCCATTGCATAAAACTCCGACCAATATGCTGGAGTTGGCAAATAAGCTGATCACAGCAATGGAGCCAATTGCTGAGGAAAAAAGCATTTCCATAAACATCGATGTTCAAACAAAAGATGTCATCATATCTGTTGATCCGAATCGAATGAAACAAGTTCTTCTCAATTTATTAACGAATGCTATCCGTTATACGCCAAATGAAGGAAGTATTTATTTTTGCTTAATGAATGACCATGATCAGTATTTCAAGATGATTGTGGAAGATACCGGGGAAGGAATTGATCCCAATCACTTGCCACATCTGTTCGATAGATTCTATCGCACAGATGGCGCCCGAACTAGACATAGCGGAGGAACTGGATTAGGGCTAGCCATTGCCAAACAATACGTCATTTCTCACAATGGGAAAATTGAAGTGGAAAGTACTTTAAATGAGGGAACTCAATTTATTGTGTATCTGCCTTATAATGCAAATTAAATATAAAGATAGAAGTAGAAAAAGATGTACGCTAAGTTGTATTTTTCGGGAAAGCTGAATAGCACAAAGGGCTTTCTGTTTAGTGCATCTTGAAGAAGTTCGATTAGCTGCTGCAATGTAATAGCCCAATCAAGTTTATTTACTTCATCACATAAATCGTAAAATAGACCGCCTATTGTTCGTTGATCAGTATTACATCGATTCTGCCATGATAATACAATAAAACGAGCAAACACAATGGTGGTATGGCTAATAAGCGCATCATATGAACGGCTTTGGAACTCTTTTTCTAGTTTAAAAAAGAGATTTGGTTGCCTTAAAGAACACCTCAATATCCCAACGCATTCCATAGATTCGAACGATTTCCTGTTCCGAAAGAGTGCAATCGGTACTTAGGATGGCAAGCCAGTCGCTTTTCTTATTTCTGTTTTGAATAAAAACAACTTTTATCGATGTTCCATTAGCCATAACTGTATGAATAGACCGAAGAATTCCTTTCTTTGATTGAACGGGCTGAGCTAAACGATACAACTGTTTTAAGGAAACTAACTTACCATTGACGTTATAGCGTTGTTTTGTTTCTTTAACCATGCCAATTACGTCTAATCCCTGATCAACGATGGCTTTAACAAGCGGTGGCAATGTAAACCAAGAATCCATTAGGACATAACTAGCCTCTATTCCACTAGCTAAGGCCCGCTTAATCATGTCAGGAATTTGATTAGGTGCTTGGAATGCTTACAGGTTGTTTTTTCTATCGGAATTTTTGATGTGGATGAACTAATACTAAACACCTCTGGGGGATTGCTTGGCTATTGTGCTTTCAAGCTTTATGACAAGGTTTATAGCAAGTTTATAGTATATACATCAAGTATTGTCCAAGATAGAGATATTGTTGAAAACCAGGAATTTAAAAATATCGAGGAAGGTGAACCATACCATAAATAACGGGTTCTGGTTATTTAGTTAAACGGGAAATGATACTAGAAACGGCTGCCGTGGAGCAGCCGTTATTGTGTTAAATCAGTTAATAGAATCTCAGAAGTAATTCCAGAATTGGGCGCTATTGTTGAAGATTGCAGCTAGCAAATTATCAAACTTTTTTATAAAAATTGTACAATACTTTACAAAGAAAGAATCCGTTTTGATCAATCTTTTTTTTAAAACGGGTTCTTTTTAAGTTACGTATGATGTAGGTTTGAGAAAGTATACCAATTCTTTTAAGTAATGTAAAATTAAAATAGTTGAGAAAGAGAAAGAAATATCAAAAATACAGAGGTGGCTGGCTTGCTAAGAGAAGAATTAAAGAAACGTGCAATATCGATGGTCCAAATTCCTAGTCATTTTCAACCTCTCATAGAGGAGTATTTTGAGCGAGAGAATGGAGAAGGGGAGGCAATGTTTTCATGGACAAACAAAGAACAAGATGAGGGTATTACTATCGAATTGGATTTATATAGTAATTTGATCACTTTATCAATTGATAATAACGATAAAAATTCAGATGTTATTCCTTTAAATATAGAGGAAAAAAGAGAATGTGCCGAACAATTCTTACTTAGCCATTATCCTGAAGCATTAAAAGATTTAACATACTATAAAACAAAAAAAATTACTTGTGCAGACCGTTTTTACTATGAACAAATCGTAATGGACTTACCATTAGAACATGCTGGTTGTTATATTGATATAGACCTCGCGGGGAATATTGTTAACTTTACATATAAAGGTGTGAAAAGGATTCTTGATATTCCAAAAATGTTGATTTCAAAAGAAAAACTGGTTGAACACGTACAAAATAGACTTAATTTTCGACTGACAATTGCAAAGTTGTCTACTGCTACTCATGATGTAGCAGTAGATGGACTCCGTCTTGTGTACGAACCTGAGCAACTTTTTATGAAATATAAAGCTGACGTTTTGAAACCAACGTTAACGATTATACATGAAGAAGACGCTCCGCAAACATATGTCTTGCTTACTCCTCCTTCGAGTACGACGGTACCAAAAGATTTATCTATTGAAGATATTATTGGTATTACCGAAAGGATGGAAGTCATTCGTGAAGTAGATATGGGAGAAGAAATGGGCATAGTGTGGCGTGATCGGGACTGGGAGATGAAGGAAGGGGATTTATCTATAAATGACTTTTTCAAAAGGCAGTCAGAAGATACAGTTAAAGCCTTCATTTCAAAGAAAACTGGTAAAATCAGAAGCTTTATGTGGTTTAATGAACGAAGTGGCAATCTTAGACTTAGTCGTAAGGCATGTTATCAAAAAGCCATTGCGTTTTTACAAATGATTGTTCCAGATTATTATCGGTATCTACAACTGATTGTTCAAGAAAACGAGGAAGAAGAGGATAATTCTTCAATGAAAGAAGCATTTACATTCCATATTCATAACGGTCATGGTATACCAATTCAACTTGAATTAGTTATAGTTGTTGTTAATCGTCAAACAGGACAGGTTGATCATTATAGTGGACCGTGTTTTGATATGGAACAATTGAGCCAAATCCCTGTTGAACCCGTTATTTCTAAAAAACAAGCAAGTGAAATATTTATCAATCATTTGGATTTTGAATTAGCTTGGAACAAAAATTATGATAGTGAAACAGATTCCTATATCCTTGTTTATCAAGCGTGTGATCGTCATTCCAGGACCTCCATCCAGTACATTGATGCCATGACTGGAGCAGTTATTTCCAATATAGATAAATAACATGTGATGACGTCAAATTGGACAGGTTCAAAGGGACAAAATTAACTAACCAAACTACAACTATGTTTTCTTATTCAACTAAATCTATAGTTAATTAAAAAATTAAGTGATTTTAAGATAGTTATTTCATTAAAAGGCGCTTTAATTGAGTAATGAGCACAAAAATTATCAAACTTTTTTATAAAAGATAATTCAATTGAATATAGAAAAATCGTGTTTTGATCAATCTTTTTTTCAAAATGGATTCTTCTTAAATAGGTCGATAGTTAATATTATCAGACAACCTTTAAATAGGTTTGAAATACCGGATAATCAATCTATCGACCACCTGATTGATTACGGCCAATGAAATGTACCACTTTTGTCAAGTTTTTTACCGGCGATTGCCATAAAATTTACCACTTGTTGCCAATGCATTTACCAATGAATAACGTCAGGCAATTGCAGCTTTGCAACGTTATGGATTCTGAAAGTTAAAAAAGCCTAATCCCTCCGTATTTATAGCGGGAAATTAGGCATGTAATCTTCTACAAACGTGCCAAATTGTTGAATAACAGATTCAAATTTATTGGACAGTATCGTCGTTTTTGTATTCACACAATATCTTTTTTCTTTATTTGAAAATAAACTCGGTTTTAATTACGGTCATCTAATGTGTTTTTCTTCATTTCACACTGAATGATATCTACTGCTTCTTCTACCATCTCTCTATTATTTCTTTTTAGGCCTTCCAATAATAGTACAACGTTATCAGCTGTCAGGAAAAAAGAGAGCTTTTCGTACTTTTGTTGAACGTTTTCTTCCTCTCTCAGTTCCATCACTTTTTTTGTAAATGCTTCTCCACACTCTTCCAACAAATATAAATATTCATAATCAGGGTCACCAATCTTCATGTCACCAAAATCGATGATTCCAGTTAATTCTTGACTTTCTTGATCAAATAATAAATGGTCCATCGATAAATCAGCATGAAGGAGCTTAGGTGAATATCTGAAATGGTTTTTATTTTCCAGGTATGTTTCAAATCGAAAAGAAATATATGTTTGCATATCTTGATTGATTTTAGTAAAGGCTTTTTCCTTTACCTCATTGAAAGTCTCTAAGTAATCTTGATAGAAATTCTTTTCAGGTATATTTAAATTTTTCGCCTGTTCAACACTGAATGAACTGATCTGATCCATAAACTCAGCGATTTGATGGGCGATTTTGTTCTTTGTTTCTGATGGTAATGTGCAAAATAGTTGTTCATCCATGGGCTCTCCTGGCAATAATCTGTAGCCGACAAAAGGATAACCATTATCTTGTTTCCCACAATAAATAAATTCCGGTATGTTTAGAGAAATATGTTTTTTTAGGTTTGGTAACGCCTTTATTTCTTTTTCTGTATCAATGGCTCCGTCTTTTTCCTTTGGAAATCGAAATACGACCTCATGATTGATCAGATAGGCACGACACATCCAGCCCTCACCAAGTTGCATTATATGATTAATTTTCATGTTTTCAAAATTACTTATAATCATTTTCTTAACCCATTTAAACTCTGCATTCTCGATACTGCTATCCATCTTAATTAGTCTCCTTTAATAGTATGGGCACTTCCGTTTTCAATAAAATTCAACCTTTAAATTATCAAAGCATAATCCATGAAAAAATGTTCATTATCTCTTAATATCTTGTAAAAAAGTATTTCACTCCACTCAAAAACTATTACATACATCCAAATTCTAAACTTTTACTCAACATCCTGCTTTTTCGCTTAATAATATTTTTATAATGCTTTAGATTTTTCAAATGGGGTTATTTAACAATCTGACCCAATTGCGGAAGACTGATCTAATTGAAAACCAATTAAATTTGTATAGCAAGTATAACTTAAGATACCAAAAATTAGTTTTTCTCTTTCTAAGTTTTAAATAATCGCTTTAATGTTATACAAAGGCAGTTTTCTAAAAGATTGTTGTTTTTTATGCGTATATAAACTTCAATAAATATAAGAACATACGTTTTGTTAAAATATGGTTTTATGATATACTATTCTTAATTAACATAGAAATGGGGGAATAAAAATGAGTAAAGAAACAAACATAATTAGTGATTTTAGTAATTACTCATCTTGGTTAAACACATTAGAAGATATGGATGAAACATTATGGTTTAAACCAATAGCCCAAGGTAAATGGTCTGTAAGCGAAATAATAGCCCATATTAAAAATTGGGATAATCACCTTTTATCCGAAGTTATCCCATCAGTACGGAACGATAAGGGAATGGAGTTTCCTGATTTTGATACCCATAATAAAAAAGCGTCTGATTACGCAAAATCAGGCATATCACAGTCAAAATTACTTGAAGAAGCAAAAGATACAAGGGAACTACTTGTGAAAGAACTTAACGAACTGCCAACCGAAAAGTTAGACAAATCATTAACTGCAAACGGTGTAACTCATTGTCCACATACTGGAACACCTTATTCACTTATATATGTTGTCAAGGAATTTACAGACCACGATAATCACCATAAAGGACAAATTATACAATTCATAAAGGAAAACAACTTGGACTAATTCAAGTTGTTTTTTAATCACTTCATAGCATTTCAACCGTTGTATAGTTAGATTTTTGACACTTTACAAAAAGTTAATAAAATACAACTTGCAATCAATATATAAGCGGAATATTATATAAGTAAATCATTATATAATAAGGAGGCAATCTTATTTGAAGAATATTGAATTAATGGCGAAACAGTTAAAAGCTGTGAGTGATCCTAATCGTTTAAAGTTGTTGGCTTGTCTAAAAAAAGGGGAAGTATGTGCTTGTGATTTTGTTGATGTTTTAAATATTTCTCAACCTGCTGTCAGTCAACAATTAAAAAAGTTAAAAGATGCTGGAATTATTGTCGAAAGACCAGCAGGAACATGGAAGCATTATCGATTAAATGAAATGCAACCCCCATATATTCAAGCCATTATTGATCAGTTGGAAGAAATAACAATCATCAAATGTGATTGTTAAAGAACTTCTAGAAGGAGTGAAAGAGATGTCAAATGAAAGTGTCACTAAAAAGTTATCCTTTTTAGATCGATATTTAACACTATGGATATTTGTGGCCATGGCGTTTGGGATCATTATAGGTGTGGTGGTTCCAAATTTTAAAACAGTATTGGATACCTTTTCTGTCGGAACGACGAATATTCCGATTGCCATCGGATTGATTATTATGATGTATCCACCTCTTGCTAAAGTGAAGTATGAAGAAATGTGGCGCGTTTTTAAGGATTGGAAAGTCCTTCTACTATCTTTATTTCAGAACTGGTTGTTAGGACCATTCTTAATGTTCTTTTTAGCGATTATCTTTTTATATGATAAACCAGAATATATGGCAGGTTTAATCATGATAGGTCTCGCTCGTTGTATTGCCATGGTCATTGTCTGGAATGATTTAGCTCGAGGAGATCGTGAATATGTAGCGGGATTAGTGGCATTTAACTCTGTGTTCCAGATCTTATTTTATTCTGTTTTTGCCTATTTCTTTTTAAATGTCCTTCCCGGCGTATTTGGATTAGAAAATATGGCCATCGTGATTTCGATGTGGGAGATTGCAAAAAGTGTCCTTATTTATTTGGGTATTCCGTTTGTTGCGGGAATGTTAACTCGTTATATCGGATTAAAAATAATGGGGAAGGAATGGTATGAAGGCAAGTTTTTACCGAAAATTTCTCCATTCACCTTGATTGCTTTATTATTTACGATTGTCATGATGTTTTCTTTAAAAGGTGATCAGATAATTGCCTTACCACTTGATGTGGTTCGAATTGCTATTCCATTGCTTATTTACTTCTTAATTATGTTTGTTGTATCCTTTTTTGCATCTCGTAAAGCAGGTGCTTCATACCCTGTTACAGCTGCACTTTCCTTTACTGCTGCAAGTAATAACTTTGAACTTGCGATCGCGGTTGCTGTAGCTGTATTTGGGATTAACAGTGGCGCAGCATTTGCTGCCGTTATTGGACCGTTAGTGGAAGTTCCTGTCCTCATTGCCCTTGTTAATGTAGCATTACGTTGGGGAAAGAAATATTTTAAAACCATTAACCAATAAATCTTAGAAAGAATCAGAGTCTCGTATTTAATTAATATTAAAAAAGAACCAGGAGGGATTTTTTATGGAAAACAAAAAAACACTTTACTTTTTATGTACTGGAAACTCATGTCGTAGCCAAATGGCAGAAGGTTGGGCAAAGAAATATTTAAATGATGAGTGGGAAGTACGCAGTGCGGGTATTGAAGCGCACGGGTTGAACCCCAATGCTATAAAAGCGATGAAAGAAGCTGGAATCGATATTTCAAATCATACTTCTGATATTATTGATCCTGTATATTTAAACAACGCAGATTTAGTTGTAACACTATGTGGTGACGCTGCTGACAAATGCCCAATTACCCCACCAAAAGTAAAACGAGTGCATTGGGGATTTGATGACCCAGCAAAAGCACAAGGAACTGATGAGGAAAAATGGGCATTCTTTCAGCGTGTCCGTGATGAAATAGGAGATAGAATCAAACAGTTTAGTGAAACAGGAGAATAATACAACCAATAACCAAGAGTCATTCTTTTGGTTATTCTTTAAAGAAATAAATAAGCAAATGCTTATTTAATAATATATTGGAGGTATTAACATGAATAAGGTTGAGATTTTTGACCCTGCGATGTGTTGCTCAACAGGGGTTTGCGGTCCAAGTGTCGATCCAGAGTTAACGAGAGTGGCATCTGCTGTTTATTCGTTAGAGAAAAAAGGATTTAATATTAAACGATACCAATTAACATCAAATCCTGATAAATTCGCTGAAAACGATGAAATAACTCGAGTATTTGAGGAAAAGGGTCCCGATGCCTTGCCAGTTGTTTTAGTCAATGACAAGTGCGTTAAAGTGGGGAGTTATCCAACCAATGAAGAATTCGCAGCATGGTTTGAAGTAAAGGAAGAGGAGCTAAACGAAAAACCAAAAGTACGACTTTCTATCAATTTAAACCAACTATAACAATTTTGGAAGAAGGCAGAATTATGTATCCATTATTCAGTCCGAATTATGTTCAGACTCAATTTTTATTCTTAACTGGAAAAGGTGGAGTAGGAAAAACATCAACAGCATGTGCTACAGCAGTCGCATTAGCTGACAGTGGAAAAAAAGTGTTATTGATAAGTACAGATCCTGCTTCCAACCTACAAGATGTTTTTGGAATCGAATTAACCAGCAGACCAAAAGCAGTTCCAGCTGTTGAAAATTTATTTGCGAGTAATATTGATCCTGAAAGTTCAGCTAAAGCTTATCGTGAAAGTGTTGTTGGTCCTTATCGCGGAGTATTTCCAGAAGCAGTTGTTGCAACAATGGAAGAGCAATTATCAGGTGCTTGCACAGTAGAAATTGCTGCATTCGATGAATTTACTGGTTTTCTTACCAATAGTGAGATCGTGAATCTTTATGACCATATTATTTTTGATACAGCCCCAACAGGTCATACGTTACGGCTTTTGCAGCTTCCTACTGCTTGGAATGGATTTTTAGAAGAAAGTACACATGGTGCGTCATGCTTAGGTCCTTTATCTGGATTAGTGGATAAAAAAGAGCTTTATTCAAAAGCTGTATCTGCCCTTTCTAATTCAGAGGAAACTACTTTAATACTAGTATCAAAACCAGATGTTTCATCCCTTTTAGAAGCAGACCGTGCTTCTAAAGAGCTAATGGAGATTGGAATCAAAAGCCAAATGCTCATCATTAATGGACTTCTTCAGCAACACAATGAGGATGATGAAGTATCATCGGCTTTTTATCATCGTCAACGAGATGCATTAACACAAATGCCAGAAAATATAAAAAAGACCATTAGGTACTCGTTACCGTATGTTTCTTATTCTTTAACTGGTGTAGAAAACCTTCGAAAGCTATTCAAACCTTACGAGAATATTGAAACCAAGTGGTCTTTAGAAAATCAATCTATAAATCTTCCAGGATTAAAAGAGGTTATTAATGATTTTTCGTCTAATAATACAAAATTGATTTTCACGATGGGTAAAGGTGGAGTAGGGAAAACAACTGTTGCATCTGCTATTGCAGTTGGTCTAGTTGAAAAAGGACATCGTGTTCATTTAACTACAACCGATCCTGCTGCTCACCTTGACTATCAATTCCAAAATGAACAACTGAATCAAAACTTAACGATTAGTTGTGTTAATCCAAAGGTAGAAGTCGAAAAATATAAGACTGATGTAATAGCCAAATCAAGTAAGGACTTAGATGATGCTGGTCTAGCTTATTTAAAAGAAGATTTAGAATCACCGTGTACAGAAGAAATTGCTGTGTTTCAGGCTTTTGCTGAAGTAGTAGCTAGATCAGAAAATGAAATTGTCGTCATTGATACAGCTCCTACAGGGCATACATTACTATTATTAGATGCATCCCAGTCTTATAGTAGAGAAATTGAAAGGTCAACAGGGGAAGTGCCAGAAAATGCAAAAAAACTACTGCCTCAAATTCGAAATCCAAAAGAAACAGCCGTGGTTATTGTCACACTTGCGGAAGCGACACCTGTTTTAGAGGCATCCAGATTACAGGACGATCTAAGACGAGCTAGTATTAATCCGCAATGGTGGATAATTAATCAAAGTTTATTTGGAACAAATACGAACGATCCTATTTTAAAAGGAAAAACTATGGCAGAAAAGGAATGGATTCAAGAAGTAAATGAAAACAAAGCTGGGAAGTGTGCTATTATTCCTTGGTTTCATGAGGAAAAGGTTGGATATGACATGCTTAAAGATTATATAAATTAAATGGATATGGAGGAGTTGTAATTTTAGGATTAGATCCAGCAGGATAGAAAATGTTTACTTTCACTGCCGTGGAGGAAGCAACGTACAGGATCTGTTGCAATTGGTACACTATTGGCTTTTGGAAAAGCATGTATAATTAAAGAAGCAGAAGAAATTGCTAAAACAGCAAGACCTAAAATTAATGTAAATTCATAGATGAAAGAATCAATAAAACGAAATTTCCAAGTGCATAAGAAATCTAGGAGGAACAAAAAATGAAAATAACTGATGGAGCTAAACAACTATTAGAAAGTTTTTTAAATGAAAAGGGAGCAGAAGGAATTCGTCTATATTCTGTTGCTGGTTGCTGCGGACCACAATTTGCGATTTCTTTAGATGCACCAGAGGAATCAGATTTGATTCAAACCATTAATGGAATTAAGGTAGCATTCGATTCACAAATTACAGGAACTGATGAATTAACATTAGATAAAGAAGAAAATCAAGAGGGTGCGGGATTAGTTTTAATAGGTGCAAATAACTGTTGCTAACACAGAAAAAAATGAGGAAAGCCGGATACATCAACTGTTAGGTGTCACTTTAGGAGATAATTTGCGTTGGTTTTAAGAGTTATTTTGCATATTCAATTTTAAAAACCCATCTATTTTCTTCATGTGAAGATAGATGGGTTTCTTAATTATTTCATCAAATTATTTATAGAACAACTATTCAGATCGGTTTAGTAAAGAAATGACTGCTCATTGTTCAGCAATCGCTCCCGATTATTGAATAGATAAGCACCCTACTAACTTTGCAGGGTGCTCCAACTACTAATAGATTTCCTTTGCATCTGCAGGTAATTTTCTTACATATTGCAGATATTCTATCATGTTCTTATCCTCATCAGCTGGATAAGTGTATGAAAGAGATTCTGCCACATCTTTTGCTAACGCCCGAAACAATTCACAGGTAATAAATACAGAATCCCAAATATTTTCGTAACTGCCATCAGAATATGTTGCTTGATACATTTCCCAGTATGACTCGGGGAGATACTTTTTGAAGTACTTTCCCATCTTCCCAGTTGATACTTGAAAATCATATTCAATTCCAATCCACCAATTGACCATCTCATCTAAAGACTCTCTTGTCGTATATTCAAACATTAGCTTTGCATATGGCAGCTCATCACGCCATATGCCTTTCGCAACGTTTTGTAAGCACCACCAAAAGTCATTTGTACAACTATCGAATTGGCCTTCGGTTGGCTTTTTTACATGATAGTCTATATCTGAAGGAGAAGGGATTGATGGTAAAAAATCATCTTTATCTATTAACGGAATCGTGAGTTTATCTTTTCCATACTCTTCAAGCATTGTTTCTTTTGTTTGAAGTGTTAGGTCAATCCGGTTGCCATCCGTAAATAACATTAAATATGCATATCTACATTCGAAATTCATCTTTAATCCAATACCTTGATCAAGCTTATCTGGTTCTTGAACCATCAGCAAATCTCCAAATATATTAATCCAATTCTCATCTTCTATGAAAGTAGAAGTTTCTGTTACCACAAAAACAATATCGTAATCCTGAAAAATATCTTTTGGAACATTCGGATTGGTTCTCGAACCGTTCATATATACGGCCCGAATACGTTCATCTTCCTTGGCAGTGTTTATTATTAAGTCCATCATTTCTTGTTCATTTCTCATTAAATATCCCTCCTCATGTCATAATGAATTTTGAATAGAAAATTGATTCACAATGGAGGGGCACGTGAATGATGTATGCCTAATCTGTTATATGGAGGTTATAATTTATTGAATCTTTTTCCCATTCTAGTCTTCCTTTCTTATTTAGAGATATCTCTTATTCAAGTTATTTTAACATATGCATACCAATTTCTTTTTTAAGTATCACCAAAAGTTTCATTAACCTGCTACGTTATTACAATACCATTCTTCACAATCTCCCCATAAAATATAACATAATTATCCATTTATCTTTAAAATGAGTTACTCCACAATATGGCCCTTTAACGGAAGACTTGATTTCAAGATAAGTTTTTCTGGACTCATCGTTCCGAAACCATTTATACTAAATTATATGAATGGGGGTGTTGTAAATTGGGTAGAAGTATTAGTTTTAACAAAGAACATGCGTTGGATAAAGCTATGTATTTATTCTGGGAAAAAGGTTATGACGCTACATATATCTCAGATCTTATTGAAACGATGGGAATAAGTCGATCTACTCTCTACGATAGTTTTGGAGATAAGGATGAACTATTTAAACTGGTTTTAGAACATTATAAAAACTATGGCTATCGAAAGAGAAATTTACTTTTTAGTGGTATAAACACTAAAGCATCACTTAAATCCTTTTTTTATCAACATATTGAAAAATGCTATTCAGATGACATTCCCAAAAGTTGTATTATAACTAATTCTTCACTGCTTATTGGACATATTGATCCTTCCATAGAAGAAATACTTCTAAATGATTTTAATGAACTTGAAAAAGTATTTAAGCAAGTCATTGAAGAAGGAAAAAAGAAAGGAGAAATTTCACAAGAGGCTAACTCTGAATTAGTTGCATATTCTTTATTAAGTTTAAATCATAGCATTAATTTAATGTCCAGATATAAAAAAGAGAAAAATCTAGCATATAATCTAGTGGATAAGACTATTGCAGACCTATAGTCTTTCTTTTTTTAGTATTTTGGAACGAACGTACCAAAAAACAATAAGAATAAACAAAAGGAATGATAAAGTTGGCTAAAAAGACAAATTTTCTAATATTTATTTTGGCAATTAGTTGTGGTTCACTTGCTGCTAATATTTATTATGCACAACCAATTGTACAATTCATTGCAAAAGATCTGAATATCTCTTCTGATTTATCTGGATTGCTCACTACCTTGACACAAATTGGGTATGGATTGGGCTTATTTTTTATCGTACCAATGGCTGACTTGTTTAAAAGTAAGAAAATAATAGGAATTCTTATCGGGCTTACTATTATTTCATTAATTGGTACGCTAATTTCGACAAATGGAATTGTTTTTTTAATATTAACAACTATAATTGGCATTGGAGCCTGTGCAGCTCAAATGTTAGTTCCACTAACAATGAGGATTGTGCCCATTGAAGAGACAGGTAAATATGTGGGTAAAGTGATGAGTGGTTTATTGATTGGGATTATGATTGCTCGCCCATTATCTATCGGAATAGCTGACTGGCTCGGCTGGAGAATGGTATTTCTTTTTTCATTAATAACGCTAGTTGCCGTATTACTGTTAATTATAAAATTTTTGCCCAACTATGAAGTAGTATCGACTAGTAACATGCTATATCCAAATTTAATAGCTTCTATGGTGAAGCTCCTAATAAATACATCACCTTTACAACAAAGAGCTTTTTATCACGCATGTTTATTTGCAACATTTAGTCTTTATTGGACAGTTATCCCAATTTTATTAAGATCTGAGCCATTACATTTTTCAAATAATGAAATTGCATTAATTGGCTTTGTTGCAATAGCTGGAGCTTTATTAACTCCTACTATTGGTAAAATAGCAGATAAAGGTTATATTTTTACAATGACTAATGTATCAATGGCGCTCGTACTATTATCTATCGTACTATTATTTTTTGTTCAAGATCATTCACTATTTAGTGTAATTTTAATCCTTATCTCCGGAATTAGCATTGATATTGGTGTATCAGGAAATTTATTATTAGGTCAAAAAGTTATCTTTGGTTTGAATCCCGAGATAAGAAACAGACTTAATGGATTATATATGACTATTTTCTTTTTGGGAGGAGCCTTTGGTTCATGGATTGGAAGTTATACTTACTATAAATTTAATAGTGAAGTAACTTTACTCATTGGAACAGCTTTGCCTTTAATCGCCTTATTAGTTCATTTAATAAAAAATAATACAATAAATTTATCAAAAACCAAAAGTAAATACATGTCCTAACTATTAATGTACCCCAAAAGTTAGAGTGAAAATCTAATTTTTGGGGTAACATTAGCATTATCTTCTACATCAGGAGCAAATTAATCACTATTATTGCTTATCTTTATTCGTTTTGGCCTATGCCAAAAATAAGATTATAACCAAAACACCTCATATATTTCTCCAATGCCTTATTGTATAATCCTATTCTTCAATTATTCTGTAAGATAGTTTAAGTACAATTCTTCACAATCTCATTTATATTCAGTTTTCTTTAAAGATGTTGTTCAATTATATGGCCCGATTGCGGAACTTTTTATATTTACTTATAATGCAAAATATCTCTTAAAACAAGTATTTGAATTGATAGATTACATACGGAGTAAAAATGCAAGCTTAAAATCACTAAAGGATACATGGCTGACGTTAACCAATTAGAGCGAGATCTTATTCGTATGCGACAGCGTGAAGGGATTGAGTTGGCAAGAAAGAGGGGAAATTTAAAGGGCGATTAAAGAAATATCATAAAAATCATGCAGGCATGAATTATGTAGTAAAGCTATATAAGGAAGGAAATATGACTGTAAATCAAATTTGTGAAATTACTAATGTATCTAGAGCATCATTATATCGAAAGCTATCAGAGGATAATTGTTAACAATCTTTATCTCAAAAAAAATTATGAAATAACGATTATTTGTTTGACCCTTACGCAACGTAACGGTTTATTATGAAAGTACCGGTAAAAAAATGCGCGCGAAACGAGGGGATGATTATTTCCAAGAAGACTAACTGGAAAGTTGGAGAACTTGCTAAGTTAACAGGATTAACGATTCGGACTTTGCGCTATTATGACCAAATTGGTTTGTATTCTCCATCAGACTATTCAAAAGGAGGATACCGGCTATATAATGAGTCAGATCTTTCGCGATTGCAGCAAATTCTTGCCTTAAAGGAATTAGGATTATCATTAGAGGAAGTTAAATCCGTTCTAGATAATGATGATTATAATACAACAGAAGTGATATCTCTTCAAATAAGTCGTTTGAAGGAAAATATCAGTATGCAGCAAAAATTATTAAAAGAACTACAAAATATCTCAAGTCTTATGCAAATAAACAAACCTGTAACGGTTGAAGATTTTACAAAGTTGCTTGATATGATGAAAAAGAGTCACCAATCCTATTTTATTGGAAGACAAAAGAACGTAGAGCGCCAACTTGACCGGCTCGGCGATTTTCTTGCCAGATATCCAGATAATCCTAAAAAAGGAGGAACAAATAATGAATAATCGTTTTGCTACACATGACACCTTTGTCGTGGAAAGAGTTTATGAGGTCAAACCTGATCGTGTTTTTACGGCATGGTCGGACTCAACTACTAAGTCCCAATGGTTTGCGAAGGCCGATGAGTTTGACTTTCGTGTTGGAGGTCGAGAGAGTAACAAAGGAGGACCACCAGGAGGACCTGTTTACAGCTTTAACGCACGTTATGAAGAAATTGTACCGAATCAGCGTATTGTCTATTCTTACACCATGGATTTGGATGAGACACGTATCTCTGTATCGGTAACAACTGTTGAATTTAAACAAGAGGAAACAGGGACTCGGTTAATATTTACTGAACAGGGTGCCTTCCTAGATGGCCATGATTCATCAGAAGCTCGAGAACATGGTACGAAGATCATGTTGGATAAGCTGGGAGAATTGTTGAAACACGAGTCTATGACCGAGAAAAATCAATGACAGGGATTCAAAAGAAGGCAGGCGCTAAGGAATGGCTTGGACTTGCTGTCTTGGTCTTTGCCAGTTTGCTTGTGTCCATCGATTTATTTGTACTTGTTCTAGCGCTACCATACCTTAGTATAGACTTAAAGGCTAGCAGTGTTGAACAAATATGGATCATGGATATATATGGATTCATGCTTGCTGGTTTCTTAATAACAATGGGCACGCTTGGAGACCGCATTGGCAGGCGCAGGTTGCTATTGATGGGGGCATTGGCTTTTGGTTTCGCCTCCATTCTGGCTGCTTTTTCATTAAATCCTGAGATGTTAATTATGTCTAGGGCATTACTCGGAATTGCTGGGGCTACCATTGCTCCCTCCACGTTGGCTCTGATTAGCAACATGTTCTCCGATTCAAAACAACGTGGGGTCGCAATTAGTATCTGGATGGCCGGATTCATGGGAGGGGCCGCTATAGGTCCATTGATTGGCGGCGTGCTACTGGCGAATTATTGGTGGGGATCGGTTTTTTTGCTTGGCGTACCTGCCATGATCGTGTTGCTTTTGCTTGGACCAGTACTTCTACCTGAATACCGTGATACAAATGCAGGACGGCTCGACTTATTTAGCGTTTTTCTATCTTTGGCTTCTATTTTACCTTTCATTTATGGTTTCAAGGAATTAGCCAATTACGGGTGGAATCTGTTGAATCTTTTGTTTATCCTGGCGGGATTGGGGATCAGTGTAGTTTTTATAAAGCGACAACGTACATTAACTAACCCATTGCTCGATCTTAGACTGTTTTCAGACAGAACACTAAGCACAGCGATTGGAGGACAATTGGCGGCGACCATGCTCATGGGAATCATCATGCTACTCGTCACGCAGTACCTTCAGTTAGTAAAGGGACTTCCCCCCTTACAAACAGCTTTATGGATGCTTCCTGCAGTGAGCGCACAAATGATTAGTTTTCTTGTTTCCCCTATGATTGCACAAAAAATTCGTCCTGCCTATCTGATTGGGGGAGGGCTTGCCATTTCTGTAACAGGCCTCTTTTTGCTTTCTCAGGTGGATATGAATGCTGGATTGACTTTATTAGTGGGCGGTTATGCTCTCACAAACTTTGGGTCAGGTCCATTGATGACCTTGGCACCTAATATGATTATCGGATCAGCTCCTCCTGAAAAGGCAGGATCAGCAGGCGGGCTGTCTCAGACTAGCAGCGAATTTGGTTTCGCCTTGGGACTCGCTGTCTTAGGTAGTATCAGTACTGCTGTGTATAGAAATCGGATGGCAGACTCAATTCCACGAGAACTACCGAATGGAGCATCCTCAGTAGCACGGGACAATATCGCGGGAGCAACAGAAGTTGCACATGATATTCCAAATCAATTAGGCAATTCACTGATGGCCATAGCACGGGAAGCCTTCACAAGCGGTATGAACACTGTTGCAGTAGTGAGTGCTGTCCTACTGTTTGTTGTAGCAGTAATCATTGTGATTATGCTTAGACACGTAAATCTCAGCACAGGATCTACGGATAACCAGAATAGCAGTTAATAAATTAACTAAAGCCTAATTTCTTGGTGTTGTAAACGAGAATTTAGGCTTTTATTTATATTGATTTCCTTAACGTTGTAACTGCAATTTCCTGACGCTACCCCAATTAGAACAATAATTGAAGAGTTATTTTTTTACTTTTCATGTCCACATTTTTCTGAAATTGTCGTTCGTTTTTTGTCTTCTTGCAAACACTTGTGAAAAATGTTAATCTATACAAGAATTATTTTTGTTCGGTGTAAAGGATAGTATTAGTAGAACTTTTCGTCTTGATGATCACTGAGAGCAAGGATAGTAACACAATGTGTGTTTTTACACACTAGGAGGCAACAAAAATGGAAAATGGTAAAGTAAAATGGTTTAACAGTGAAAAAGGCTTCGGATTCATCGAACGTGAAGGTGGAGAAGACGTTTTCGTTCATTTCTCAGCGATCCAAGGCGAAGGCTTCAAAACTTTAGAAGAAGGTCAAGCTGTGACTTTTGATGTTGAGCAAGGTCAACGTGGAGCACAAGCTGCTAACGTTCGTAAAGCTTAATAATAAATTCAAGCAGACTCTTTATAGAGTCTGTTTTTTTATTTATCTTAAAAGCAAGGAACCCCACTCACGAATAAGTAGGGTACATGAAACAGTAAATCAAATGGTAAACAAAGTTTATCACATAATCACGAATTCTCCTAATTACCTTTGAAGAAATAGACCTATCCCAACTTTCGGAGATGATAACCATCCTAATTTTAGTGGGTATCGGTGTAGTAGAGCTTTTTACAAGATAAAAGGCTCGAAAGTTCTCATTCATGCAGATGTAAACGGCGCCTTAAATATAGTTCAAAAATATGTAAAGGATGCTTTGAAGGACTTGAAAGAAAACAGTTCCTTCAGGCCCCCAAGAAAATCAACATAATAAGAAATGCAAAGCTGAAGGCCCAGCCTGATGTATTAGGGGTAACGAATGTTTAACAAAACGTACTAAAGAATGATCAAACTTTTTTATTTACATTAACTTATAGTTTATAAGTGTTTTATCAATGAAAAATACTAAAATAAAAAAAGGTTGTTGACACGAAAGTTTAAAAGTATTATTATTATCTCATATTCAAGATATCTTAATTCAAGATTTTAAACGGAGGTGATTAAATGGAGAGGAAATGCACGAATTTGTCCTTTCTGGTATTAATGCAAACATCTAAAGCAATTCATGAGAGAATAAAGGAAGAAATGGCAAAAAACAAGTTAAATATAACGGAATTTTCTGTTTTAGAGGTCCTTTACCAAAAAGGGAAACAAACGATTCAACAAGTTGGAAATCGCATATTAATCTCAAGTGGTTCGATGACCTATGTTATAGATAAGCTAGAACAAAGAGGTTTATTAAGCCGAAATGCCTGTCCAGATGACCGCCGTGTGATACATGTAACATTAACTAATGATGGAAATCAATTGATGACCGAAATCATGCCAAAATATCTTGAGTTGGTTAATCATATGTTTGATGAAATAAATTCTGATGAGGCAGAGACATTGGTGCAGCTTTTGAAAAAAGTAAGGAATAAAGTTTAAACTTAGATTTTTATAAAATAATATCTCAAATTCGAGATAAATAACTTTTAGGAGGATTTTAAGATGTTAAATATCGGTTTATTATTAATTCGTTTGGTAGTAGGTTTACTATTTATTGGTCACGGTGCTCAAAAATTATTTGGTTGGTTCGGTGGCTATGGATTAAAAGGTACTGGTGGATGGTTTGAATCCATTGGCATGAAACCAGGAGTAACCATGGCTCTATTCGCAGGGTTAGCAGAATTTATTGGTGGAATATTGTTTGCTTTAGGACTTTTAACCCCAATTGCTGGAATTTTGATTGCAGGGACTATGGCAATGGCCATCGTTAAGGTGCATGCACCAAACGGATTATGGGCAACATCAAATGGATATGAATATAATCTAACTTTACTTTCAGTTGCAATCGGAATTGCTTTGATCGGACCTGGTCAATATGCTTTAGATGCATTTTTATTCTAATATATCTCAATTTAGAGATACTTGAATTAAGATAAATATTACGAGTTTTTTATCCTTATTATGAACAAAATAAGGTATCAAGTTCTTTTAAATAACTGGATTTTCAATAAAAGGAGTGTTGAAAAATGAGTAAGAAAATAATGGGTATTCACCATATTACAGCAATCGTAGGACATCCTCAGGAAAATGTAGATTTTTATGCAGGTGTTTTGGGGTTACGATTAGTCAAGCAAACAGTAAATTTTGATGATCCAGGTACCTATCACCTATATTTCGGTAATGAAGGTGGAAAACCAGGAACCATTATTACATTCTTTCCATGGGCAGGAGCCCGCCCGGGAATCATAGGAGATGGTCAAGTAGGGGTTACTTCTTATGTAGTTCCGAAAGGTGCCATGGAGTTTTGGGAAAAAAGGCTAGAAAAGTTCAAAGTCCCCTTTACTAAAATGGAACGCTTTGGAGAGCAATATTTGGAATTTGATGATCCTCATGGGCTACACCTTGAAATTGTGGAAAGAGAGGAAGGCGAAGCAAACACCTGGACTTTCGGAGAGGTAGCACCTGAAGTTGCTATCAAAGGTTTTGGCGGAGCAACTTTATTATCAACCCAGCCTTACAAAACGGGTGAATTGTTAGAAAAAGTAATGGGACTTGAATTAGTTGGTAAAGAAGGAGATTTCGCTCGTTATCGTTCTACTGCAGATATTGGTAATATTATCGACCTAAAATTAACTCCTATTGGACGCGGGCAAATGGGTGTAGGAACTGTCCACCACATTGCATGGCGGGCAATTGATGATCAAGATCAATTGGATTGGCAAAGATTTGTTGCATCTAAAGGGTACGGTGTCACTCCTGTAAAAGATAGAAATTATTTTAATGCTATTTACTTTAGAGAGCATGGGGAAATCCTATTTGAAATTGCCACTGATCCTCCAGGATTTGCTCATGATGAATCACAGGAAACGATGGGTGCAAAATTAATGTTGCCATCACAGTATGAACCTCATAGAGCAAAAATTGAACGAGCATTGTTACCGTTCGAAGTAAGAGAACTTGACTGATTATATGAAAAGGAATGATTTCTTTGCTTTCAATTGATCCTGCAACATTGAATGAAAGAGAAAATTATAAATTTCTTATAGGCAGCATCATACCTAGACCGATCGCTTTCGTCACAACAATTTCAAAAGACGGTGTTATTAACGGTGCACCATTTAGTTATTTTAATATCGTGTCATCCAATCCCCCAATGATTTCATTATCTATTCAACGCTCAGCGGGGAGACAAAAGGATACAGCGAGAAACATCATCAAATCCAAACAATTTGTGGTTCATATCGTTGACGAACAAAATGTTGAAAAAATAAATAAAACAGCAGCAAATCTTCCTTCTGATCAAAGTGAAATTGAGTTAGCTAACTTAACTCCAGTAGAAAGTGTCAAAATATCAGTTCCAGGAGTTAAGGAAGCGAAAATCAGAATGGAATGTTCATTAGAGCAATCCTTAGAATTGGGAGGCTTGGACACGCCTGGGTGTGATCTGATTATAGGAAAAGTTGTTCAATTTCATATTGAAAGTGACATTTATGAAAGTGGAAGAATCGATCCTAGGGGCTTGGCTGCTGTTAGCAGACTGGCTGGTAATAATTACGCCAAAATTGGTGAGATTTTTGAAATCGAAAGACCTAAATAGTCTCACGATCCCATTGATGAAATGGAGGGTAAAACATGCAAAAAACCACAGGTATCCATCATATAACAGCTATGGTTAACGATGCACAAAGGAACATTGACTTTTATGTAGGCGTACTTGGGTTACGACTTGTTAAAAAAACCATTAATTTTGATCGACCAGAAGTGTACCATCTTTATTTTGGGAATGAAGCAGGTCAACCAGGTACTGTCATTACTTTTTTCCCATGGGCTAAACAGCTAAAAGGGAGAATTGGTACAGGCCAGGTAGGTGTGACCAGTTATGTTATACCGAAGGGTTCAGCTCCCTTTTGGGAGAAACGATTGCGAAAATTCGGAGTCGAATTTACCTCGTCCATTCGCTTTGGGGAAACCTATTTAAAATTTAACGATCCTGACGGACTACAACTTGAACTGACGGAACGAGATGATGGACCATTAAATTTTTGGACCTTTGGGGGAGTTCAAGCAGAAAATGCCATTAAAGGGTTTGGCGGTGCCGTTCTGTTTTCGGCACAACCACATAATACAACTGATGTTTTAGAAAACGTATTGGGGTTGGAATGCATTGGTCAAGAAAATGAATTCCTAAGATTTAAATCTGAAGGAAACGTTGGAAACATCATTGATATCCATTTAAATCCTTCAGTCCGAGGGCTAATGGGAGCAGGAACGGTTCATCATATAGCATGGAGAGCAAAGGATAAGGATGATCATCAAAGGTGGAGATCAATTCTCCTAGAAAAAGGTTTTTATCCGACTGAAATTCTTGACCGAAACTACTTCAAAGCTCTTTATTTTCATGAAGGAGGAGGCATCCTCTTCGAAATAGCAACCGATCCACCAGGTTTTGCGGTAGATGAACCTGCCGATGAACTTGGAAAAAAACTCATGCTGCCGTCTTGGTTAGAGTCAAAAAGAGAAGAATTAGAAGAAACCTTACCGCAAGTGGAGGTTCGTGTTCTGGAGGGTGATAAATAATGAAACATATATTCAATAAAGGGCAAGATCCAACAAAACCAACATTATTATTGCTTCATGGTACTGGCGGCAATGAATTAGATCTGTTGCCTCTTGCGGGAAGAATTGATGATGAGGCTTCCGTATTAAGTGTTCGAGGAAATGTATTAGAAAATGGAATGCCTCGATTCTTCCGAAGATTGGCTGAGGGAGTATTTGATATAGAAGACCTTATTTTCCGAACAAAAGAATTAAAAGAGTTTCTTGATGAAGCAGCAGAAAAGTATGTCTTCGACCGAGATAATATTATCGCCATTGGATATTCAAATGGAGCGAATATAGCAGCCAGTTTATTATTTCATTATCAAAATGCATTAAAGGGTGCGATACTTCACCATCCAATGGTACCGAGAAAGGGAATTGATCTCCCTGATTTATCTGGTAAATCAGTATTTATCGCTGCTGGGACAAACGATCCAATTTGCTCGCCGCTTGAATCGGCTGAATTACAATCGTTATTAGAAAATGCTCATGCAAATGTAGAACTTCATTGGGAGGACCGAGGTCATCAATTAACAATGCAAGAAGTAGAAGCCGCTGCAACTTGGTATCGTAAGGGAATGATCAAATAAATATAAGGTTAAGGGAGAGGTAGAAAAAGATGTTAAAAAACGAAATTGGAGCACTTATTTTACGAGTAACACTAGGGGCATTATTTTTATTTCATGGAATTGCAAAGTTTCAAGGTGGAATTGAAAATATTGTTGGATGGTTTGAAAGCATAGGATTACCAGGATTTATGGCATATGGAGTTGCATTATTTGAAATCGTGGGCGGTGTCGCATTAATCATTGGAGTAGCGACAAGATTAATATCTGCGTTGTTTGCATTACTAATGATTGGGGCAACATTAAAAGTGAAACTTGCGGTTGGTTTATTAGGAAATGGTCAAATGGCTGGATATGAGTTAGATTTAGCATTTTTAGCAATGGCAGTTTATCTTATACTCAATGGGAGCAAACTATTATCAGTTAGCAAATTAATTTTCCATAAAGATTCAAATGAGTTCAAAAGAGTTGCTTAATAAATGAATGTAGATTTTAAAAGAAAGACATAATAGGTGGTGTATTATAATGGGGTTCTTATCCAAATTATTTGGAAATTCCTCTAATAAGGAGACAGAAAAAATGACAAATGTAAAATTAGCAGTGATTTATTACAGCATGGGTGGAACAAACTACCAACTAGCAAAATGGGCTGAAGAAGGTGCGAAAGAAGTAGGTGCGGAGGTAAAAGTATTAAAAGTTCCTGAACTTGCCCCACAATCAGCTATTGAGGGGAATCCTGTTTGGAAAGCTCATGTTGAAGCAACAAAAGATGTACCGGAAGTTAAATTGGATGATTTAGAATGGGCAGATGCCATAATTTTCAGTGTACCAACACGATTCGGTAATATGCCATCTCAAATGAAACAATTCCTAGATACAACCGGTGGTCTATGGTTTAATGGAAAACTTGTGAATAAGGTTGTAAGTGCTATGACTTCAGCACAAAATCCTCATGGCGGTCAAGAGGCAACAATATTATCACTTTATACGACGATGTATCACTGGGGTGCAATTGTCGCTGCTCCTAGTTATACTGATCCAGTTACATTTGGTGCTGGTGGTAACCCATATGGAACAAGTGTTACAGTTGGTCAAGATGGAAAAATGATTGAAGATGTACAGGCAGCGGTTAAACACCAAGCGAAACGTACAGTTACAGTTGCCGAATGGGTAAAAAAAGCGAATCAATAATAATGAAAAACTAATCGGAAATTCCCCGATTAGTTTTTTTGTGTTAAAAGAGCAATGAAGAGTTTAGAAGAGGAATCGAAAAGAAATTCAAGGGCAACATAATGATTGTTATTTAGAAATGTAGGTCTACTATGTCTACTATATTTTATATGCGTTAAACACTGCGATTGTTAGTGACTATTTTATATAGTAGGTGACCAGAGTGTGAATAAAAAAAGGAAGAAAAATGAATCGCAGTCCTTAAAAACGATCTTTCAAAAAGCAAATAAATCTAGTGATTTTCATCAATTGTCTCCATTTAAAGAAAGGGACAGTATTCTTATTAGCTTTTACAAATCATTGGTTGACACAAAAAATAAATTATCTGATAGCGCAGAAAAAATTTTTACTATTCAATAGGTTTAAAAGGATTAAACAGTAGTTGGAGGGGAACATATGAACAGTCAAGATTGCGATTTTTCACCTATGAAACGAAATTTAGAAGATGGAATTCAACACCTAATTCATTTACTCCAATCAAATTTAAAAGTACTCGGAAACGAAAACTATTGTGTTTTGGGAAGTCTAGAGGATGTTAAAGAACAGCTTAATTCAATTGAATCCATGGCGGCCTCCTTTTATTTAAATTGTTATTTATCATCCTTTACTGACACATTTGAGGATTTAACCACTACGGCTCAGCATCTATCAAAACGTAAACATGGTGCGTTGATTGTAATTGAGCGAAGTGACTCTCTTGACAATATTATCCAAAAAGGAACAACTATCGGTGCAATGGTAACACCAAAGCTTTTAGAATCCATTTTTTATCCGGGTAACCCGCTGCATGATGGGGCAGTATTAATCAGAGGTAACGAAGTTTATTCAGCATCTAATATACTTCCATTAGCGAAGATAATTACAGAAAAAAAACTTGGAACACGTCACCGTGCTGCTATAGGAGTATCGGAACAAAGTGATGCTCTTGCACTGGTTGTTTCTGAAGAAACAGGTAAAATTTCATTTGCCCTAAACGGAAAATTATATCCAATTAATACGACACAACAAATTGTGTTCTAAGGTATCTACAAGGATTAGGAAAAATTTTTCAGGAGGATTTTTATGGCTAAGAATTTATTGATATTGATCATTGCAGCTTATATGGTAGTAATGACTCCTATATTAACTTACGCTCAAGTCATCCATGAAGTGAAGTCAGGAGATAGCCTTACCAAAATATCAAAGCAATACAAAATTGACAGAGATGAACTTGCTAAACTAAATGGTATAGCTAAGAATAGCCAATTAGTCCTTGGACAGGCGATGTTGATACCTGGTTCAACTTATTTTGTGCAAGCGGGTGACAGTATATGGGCGATTGCTAATCGTCACGCAATTAGCGAAGAAACATTAATGCAACAAAATCATTTGAAAAGTCGTGTCATTGTGCCCGGTCAGAAGTTAAGCATTCCTCGCCCTTCAAAAATGAATGTTTGGACCGGAACCTATTTTGTTCCAAAAGATAAGAATGCCAACGCTTGGATGCTGAATTATTATAAAAAGACTCTTTCAAGTATTTTCGTGTTTGAGTATCGTTCCGATGAGCAGGGAAATATTATTGAAACACCAGAAAACCAGGCTCATAAAATTGCTTGGAAAGAGAACCTCACACCTTTTGCTACAATTACAAATTTAAGTGAAAAAGGGTTTGATCCAAATCTTACTCATCGATTAATAAGTACGCCATGGTTAAGGAAAAAGCTGGTTAACAATATTTATTCCCTTTTAGACAGTCATGATTACAAAGGGATTGTCGTTGACTTTGAACAAGTGAAAACGAAAGATCGAGAAAACCTCAATCTGTTTATTAAAGAATTAGCTGCAAAGCTTCATCCAGCAGGAATGGAAGTTATGATGGCCGTTCCGCCAAAAGAAGGAGATCAGGTACCATCCTATTCCACAGCTTATGATTACCGAACGCTAGGGAAATACCTGGATAAAATGTTTTTGATGACATATGATTGGCATTGGCCTGGAGGTCCTTCTGGTCCAATTGCCCCAATAGACAGAGTAAAAGCCACGCTGGATTATGCTGTCTCAGTTGTTGATAAATCAAAGCTGATGCTGGGAATTCCACAATATGCTTATGATTGGGTAATAGGAAGTAATAAGCGTTCTGGCTCTGCTTATTCAACCCAACATGCAATTGATTTATATACTGGATATCAAAGTCCGGTTCACTATGATGAAAATGCTGCTGCCCCATGGTTTCGTTATGTTGATAATAAAGGAAAGTTACATGAAGTGTGGTTTGAAGACCCACGAAGCTTGCTTGTTAAATTTCGTGTTGTTCAACAATATGGATTAGCGGGAATGGGCTGCTGGCACCTAGGTCTAACTATGCCTCAGACCGAGGAAATGTTACTAGATGAATTTAATGTGCATTAATACACCCTATTTGAAGTAATGAAAGGGAGTCACATTATTATCATACACGGGGACCTGATGTAGTTTATTGAACGACAATTTTCAGTTGTTTCTTGTCAATTACATCTTCGTGAAGGTCCTCTAATGACTAATTAAGAATGAGAACGCTGCTTCACTTTTGTTCAGAACCGTTGAAAAGCAGAATATTGAGTATAATAATTTATCCCCAAACCGAGATATTTTAATTGAATATATTAAGGTAAGAATGTTCTTTTATTTATTTCTTCTCGTCTTTATTGACACAAAAGACTATATGCATGACCAATACTTCGGATTAAAAATATTTTAATCCGAGGCATTTTATAGAGGCGAAAGATAAAATTGAGGATCCACGGACCGCCCGCGGAAAGCGAAGCGACTGGAGTGGAAATCAACAGACAAATTTCATAGAACGATAAAAAAGGGGGTGCCCCTAAAAGTTATACTTTTGGGACACCCTCTTAATTTATAACATAAATTGGTTGACGGGCGAATTTGGTTACACTAAACTGTAAACAATACAGTATAGTGTAACTACATCAGTTAACTGAAAAAGGGTGATTCTTATGGATACTTTTACTGCAAAGCAGGTTACAGAAATCCTTCAAAAGGAAGGGGCAAACATAAATTTACGAACAGTCAGGTATTATACCCAAATTGAAATTGTACCTCCCTTAGAGTTAGTTGGTAATAAGAGAGTCTATACCGATAATCACTTACATTACTTTCGGGCAATACTCACTTTATCTAAAACTGGGGAAACTCTTGCTTCGATTCAAGAAAAATTAAGACAGCTTTCCCTTGAGGATATTATAAAAATTGGCGATCGAATGACTTTTTATCAGTCCGATAAAATTCTTGAGCATGAAACGCATAAGGTAAATGAAGATGTTTTCATTACCTTAAGTTCAAAAGTTTCAGCTGAACTTAAACAGCAAGTCATTAACTCCGTTTCCCAGATTATCAAAGGAGACAAAGGATGAAAGTTAAATTAGCAAAATCGTTGATTGAAAATGAAGAAGGAACAAATCATTTATTGATTGAAATCCCATCTTCCGTTTCCTTCTCTACGAATCCAGTCCAAATCACTCTTTACCTACCAAATGGGATATCTCGTTCAAAAAATTTAAATGGATTTTACGAAGATGAATCTGGCACGATTTTTATCAATAGCTTTTCTCAAACACTTCAACTTGTAATTGAAATTTTTACACAGGACCCCGTACCATGCAGTAAAGGAACGATTTGTGTGGACTTAAACTATAAAGATAAACAAGAGCAAACAAAAAAGATAAATCATTATATCCCTATATCAATAGTTCACGAGGATGAAATGGATCAGTTAGTTATTGATAACGAAGTTATCGACCTAGTTAAAAAGTTACACAAAGGGTACATTTTTGCTGAAGATATCGAAGAAAGTGAATTTATTATGGTTACACCTAAAATCCAGAATTTAGATAGTCAGGTATCAGAATTAGAAAAAAATACCGAATTGATTTTCGATATAAGATATGAAGTGGAGGAAATAAACATGAACCTTATTCCTTACAGAACGTATTAACGATATATTGTCAGAGCGAACAGGCCAGACCGTTGAGAAAATTCAGCGTGACACAGAGAGAGATAACTTTATGACCGCAGAAAAAGCACAAGACTATGGATTGATCGATAGAATACTGATGCACCATTCATAAAGGGAGGAAATATGGATAATCAAACGATTGTTTATTCTGTAGAGTACGAAATGTCTGAAGTTGTGTTTTATAAGACTGTTTCAGCTTACAGCTTTGATGATGCGAAAAGACAAATTCGTCAACAGTATCCAGATGTGCATATTCGGGCTGTTGCAATTATTGATAATCTATATGATGAAGAACAAGAAGATCAGCAAGAAACCAAGTAATAATTGCGGGCAGTAGTTTAATATGATGAAAAGCCAATATACCGTACCGCATAGGAAATTGGCTTTTATCATTTTAAAAATTGTATAAAAATGAATATTAGAGATAAGGGAGACAGTATTAATGACCAATAGCTGCATACTAATAGAAGAGTTCAACAATGCAGAATTAGATAAAAATTTAAAATGGTTCTCTCCACCTAAAAAGTGGGAGGTTAATTGCGAGAAATCGAACTTAATAATAAAAACTGACAAAGAGACAGATTTCTGGCAAAAAACACATTATGAATTTCAAGCTGATAATGGGCATTTTTTATATTATGAACTAAATGGAGACTTTAGATTAATTACTAAAGTAAAATCTAAACCAAAGAATAGATATGATCAAGCTGGTTTAATGGTTCGATTTTCAAAAGATACTTGGTTAAAGACATCTGTTGAATATATACCTGATGGTAATAGTAAATTAGGTGTTGTTGTAACAAATAACGGCTATTCTGATTGGTCTAGCCAGGAATTTTTAAAAGATCTGAATTCACTTTCCTATCGAATAACAAGAAGAGGAAGTAATTACTATGTTGATTATTCATTAGACGGTACTTCATGGAAACAAATAAGAATGGCCCACCTCTTTGAAGAGAAGGATTGTATTAAAGTTGGTATATATGCTTGCAGTCCACAAGGAGAGGACTACGAAGCTGAGTTTGAATTTATTAAAATTGAAAATATAGATAATAATACAAAAGTTTATTAAAATTAATAAAGCAAATTAAAAATCAAAGAATGGGGTGTATCTAATGATTATAAAAGTGGTGGATTATAATCAGAATTGGAAAAACGAGTATCAAAAAGAAGAACACGCAATTAAAGAAATTCTTCAAGATGAACTAGTGAACAGTTTTCATATTGGGAGCACTTCTGTTCCGAATTTAAAAGCAAAACCTATCATTGACATTCTGCTTGTTGTCAACGACATCAGTGAATTAGATGCTTACTCCACCCAATTTGAAAGTCTTGGTTATGAGGTCATGGGGGAATTTGGAATTAAAGGAAGAAGGTACTTCCGCAAAGGTGGAGATAATCGAACTCATCAAATTCATGCTTTCCAGTATGATAATATTAAAGAAATCGAAAGACACCTCTCGTTTAGAGATTATCTTCGCCAAAGCCCAGAAATAAGTAAGGAATACGGAGAATTAAAAAGTAAATTAGCTAACAAATATCCAACTGATATTGAGGGATATGGGGATGGTAAAGACGACTTTGTCAAAAAAATAGAAAAAGAAGCACTTAAATGGCAGTGGACTAATCGCTGAAAACTCTAATTTTTAGGTAAAGTTACGTTGTTAACAAAAAAGAATAAACTGAAATAATTCATCTTGTGGGAAAGGAATTTTATCTATTCTATCGTACTTGAAGTAAATTAATTTGCTAAGGTGACTGAATAAGGAGGGATAAATATGTTTCGATCAATTGCACCCCCAAAAATGTCTGCACAGTAGAATCTACTGTTTAGGCATTCAATAAAAGCTTGCTAATTCTCAATAGATTCTACTGTATATGTAAGGACTATATACATGTAGAAAGTAGGAATTAGAAGTGAGAGAAAAATTATCTTTTATTTTATCAATGATTATTTTTGGAGCTGTAGGTGTTTTTGCAAAATATATTCAGCTGCCTTCAAGTGAAATCGCTTTATGGATGAGTCTAATTGGCTCTAGTTTTTTACTTTTGATTTTCTTATGCAAGAAAGGTAAATTTACGGGGAAAACCATCTGGCAAAATAAATGGCCTTTAATGCTTTCGAGTATAGCTTTATGTGGCAATTGGATTTTTCTTTTCCAGGCATATAAAGAGACGACCATCGCAAATGCAGCACTGAGCTACTATTTTGCGCCAGTTTTGGTTATTTTTCTATCACCCTTTATCTTAAAAGAAAGATTACCGTTTAGAAAAATAATCTATGTTTGTTTGGCACTTGTTGGGCTTTTTTTTATTGTACAAAACCAATCAGCTGGTGAGGGAGAATATGCTGGTATCTTATATGGACTGATCGCAGCTTGTTTCTATACACTTCTCACATTCACAAATAAATATATTCATGGAATAAAAGAACCTGAAAATACAATCATTCAACTTACTTTAACAGCGTTATTACTTATTCCTTATATTTATGGTACAAACGGTTTTAAAGTGCTGCAAATCGATATGACATCACTTTTTTTACTCATAATATTGGGCATTCTCCATGCAGGGATTGGATTCTATCTTTTCTTTTTAGGAATGCGTAAACTGAGAGGACAAAGTATCGCTATTCTAAGCTATATTGATCCGCTTGCATCGCTGGTCATTTCAACTATGATTATTGGTGAAAAAATGACGATCCCACAAATTATTGGTGCCATTCTCCTGCTGGGTTCAACCTTTATGAGTGAAATGCACAAAACAAGTACCGTCTCACTTAAATAAAACAAAGGAGCTTCCTAAACGCCTTTTGGCTAGGGAAGCTCCTTTATCTATATTATTTTTTAAATCCGGACAGGCTGTGTATAACAAAGTTATTTACTGGATTTACAATAAAATCGTTTAAAACATCATAAAGTTGTCTTATTACGTAATCGGGCGCGTTTCTGCAATAAGTGGTGACGCTATTTCTTCATCTAGTAAAGTGAGACAATAACAATTATCCGATAAGATTTAGGATCCCTTACATACTTTTTATCTCTTTAAAATATATTTTATATATTTACTTGACCCTTACGTCGCGTAATGGTTTATATTAAAGCCACCGGTAATTGCATTCATCGCAGCGGCTGACTATTGATATGGCTACTCCTATAATGATGTACTTACCCTAACTGGCGTTTAAATGCTTTACTGGCGAAGAAGTAAGCGATGACCATGATTCCGACGCACCAGGAAAGCGCAATCCAGATACCGTTGCCAACAGACCCTTCATACAAGAGGGCACGAATCGTATTCACGATTGAAGTCACGGGCTGGTTCTCAGCGAACGCACGGACAATTTTAGGCATGGTTTCGGTGGGGACAAAGGCCGAACTGATAAACGGCAAGTAAATTAGCGGGTACGAGTATGCTGTCGCCCCTTCCATAGAACCCGCTGTCAATCCGGGAATGACCGCCAGCCATGTCACCGCCAGCGTAAATAGCCCAAGTATCCCAGCTACCGCGATCCAATCCAGGATACCAGCGCTGGAACGGAAGCCCATTAAGAGCGCGACAAGGAAAACCACCACGAGAGTAAGTGCATTGGAAACAAGCGAGGTCAACACGTGAGCCCACAATACCGACGAGCGCTTGATGGGCATGGTAATGAAACGCGCCATCAGCCCGCTCTTTACATCCGTAAACAGCCTTACTGAAGTGTAAGCGACGCCGGATGCGATAGCCATCAGCAAGATTCCCGGCAATAAATAATTGACGTAGTTGTCCGTGCCTGTCTTTATGGCGCCGCCAAATACGTAGACAAACAGCAGCATCATCATAATCGGCGTAATCGCCACCGTGATAATCGTATCCGGGCTGCGCATGATGTTGCGCATTAAACGTCCTAGTAATACCCCTGTTTTGCTTTTCATTTACATCTCCTCCTTTTTGCCGATGATCGCGAGGAAAATTTCCTCCAATGTCGGCTGCTTCTCAATGTACTCTACTTTCGCTGGCGGGAACATCTCTTTGAGTTCGGTAAGGGTACCGGTCGTGATAATTTTTCCGCCATGCAGGATGGCGATACGGTCCGCCAGTTGTTCGGCTTCCTCCAGGTACTGGGTTGTCAGCAAGATGGTCGTGCCGCCACTGGCAAGCTCCTTGACGGTATCCCAGACTTCAATCCGCGCTTCGGGGTCAAGCCCTGTCGTCGGTTCGTCGAGAAAAATGACTGCTGGTGTCCCGATCAGGCTCATGGCAATGTCAAGCCGGCGCTTCATCCCGCCGGAATATTTGTCTGCCCGGCGGTTGGCCGCTTCGGTCAGGCTGAATCTTGCAAGCAGATTGTCGGCGACTTGAGCGGGATTGGAAACTCCCCGCAACTTGGCAATCATCATCAGGTTTTCCCTTCCTGTGAGCATGCCGTCTAAAGCTGCGAACTGCCCTGTCAGGCTGATGCTCTGGCGAACATGATTCGGTTGACGCTGGACGTCAAAGCCGCAAATACCTACTTCGCCGCCATCGGGCTTCATCAGCGTCGAGAGGATGTTGACCGTCGTCGTCTTGCCCGCTCCATTTGAGCCCAGCAGTGCGAAAATTTCGCCACGCCGCACCTCAAAATCCACCCCCTTTAAGACTTCCTTGTCTTTAAAGGATTTTTTTAACCCTTTTACAAAAATCGCTGCATTGCTCATACTTTTTTCCTCCTTATAATAAGCGCCTTTTGGTGCTAGATTGCCTATACTCTCCTACTTAGTATTACTGGTAATCTGTACAACTTATTACCGAGTTAAAAAAATAACTGAATAACGAAGGTGGCAATTCACATTTGTAACCAGCTATTCAGTCGGTATTATCTATTGAATCTATTTTTTTCCCAATCGCTTCATGATACTCTGGTTCAAATCTTCACGATACTTGGCGATATAGGTTTTAGCGTTTGCCACTAGTTCATCGGCAAAGGACGCCACGTCGTCCCCAGTGATTTCCAGCACTTGTCTGCCTTCCGCCGCACCGGCTTCGAACAACTCGATTAATTCATACTGCATGTGCAGCATATCCATCCCGTTGCCCGCTGCGAAATTCCACATGTAGTTTTGAATTTTCTTAAATACAAACTGGTAGTCCTCTGGCAGGGCTTCAACCCGTGCCATCATCATCTTGTATTCTTTTTTATCACCAATCAATTTTTTGAACATTTCCATCATATTATTTTTCCTCCTTTTTTATAAAGCTGAACAAGACACTCCAAAAATATTGGATGGAATATCTTATGAAGCTAGGTTGACTTCAAGACGTTGATTTTTGATGATACAAAATCCCATTTTTTCCAAAACAATTCAAGTTCTTGGCGGCCAGCGTCATTAAGTGAGTAAAACTTGCGGGGCGGTCCCATATCTGACGGTTTCTTTTCTATGCTCACAAGTTTTTTCTTTTCTAAGCGCACGAGGATGGTGTAGACCGTCCCTTCTACGACTTCGGTAAACCCAAGCTCGTTCAGGCGGCGGGTGATCTCGTAGCCATAGGTTTCATGGCGGCTGATGATTTCCAGCACACAGCCTTCCAGCGAACCCTTCAGCATTTCAGTTAAATTTTCCATGTTCAGAGCCACCTCTATTCTGTCTGACTTATATTCAGTATAACATAGTACCGAGGTAAAAATTTTTACTTAATAGCTTTTGGGAAATCCCGCTATTAAGTATTGCTTATTACAGGTACATCGTAACACCGAGTAGCAGGGATGTCAACTGGATTTTCTAAATATTTTTTAAAATCAGCTATCCCCATTGGATTATCTTTAGTAAGTAATTATAGTTTTCAACTTAAACAACCATAGGACTTTACTTGGAAAGGTGGGTATGATATTCTCGTTTGCCTGATGAAACCTTAGCTTTCAGCCTTTCAAGACAAATCGTACCCACAGAGGCTCCAAGTCAAGTCCTTAAACGCCTATTCTATGGATACATATTAACAATGATAAAGGATGCACCCTACCAATGTTTTGTTGTTGATACTATATATAAGCACCCGGTTCGTAAGTACAATATTTCACAATCTCGACTAAAATTACTTAATAATAAAGAATAGAATCTGTTCAAGAAGGTTTCATTTTCAACGCTTCTTTTAAAACACACAATGAGAGTTCATGATCATTCATCACGTTTCGCACCAATATATTTTACATCTCCAGTAACATATCCTTCTTCGTAAACTTCTCCAAGAGGTGCTTCTTCAGAATTTTCGCCTAACTCAATATGACCACCTGGAATGTTAAAACCTCTTTCTTTAACTTGAACCAATAAAACTTTAACTTCAGAAAATTGAACCACCATTCAAGAACGAAATTTTATACCATTTTCTGTTGTGAAGGATCGATAAAGAAAAAGCTTTTTTGGGAATTTGACAATAAAAAAAATTATTATTGAAGCTAACTGAAAACAAACGTTTATATGTGGAAAACCGCAATTGAGATTATGGGCGGCAAGTATGTCCCCAATGGCACATTGAATATCGATCCGAAAAAAATTAAGACCATCCGCTACTATTTCAGCCAATTTGGTTTGGGTATCCCGACCGGTATTGGTTTTGATAATGAAATTGCGGGAATGATTAATTTAGGTCTTCTTATAATACTAAAGGAGGCAATAGTGAAAAAAGGCAGCGGAAAAAATCCGTTGCCAAGGAGAGAGGGGTAGCTCCCTCTTAGATTGTCAATTGAATCAGGTCTTTTTTTGTGTCCAGTTACATTAAAGTCGGTAATCTTACATTATAGTTGGTAACTAAAGACGGGGACCTTGCTTCATCAAATATAGCTAAGCGACCAGTAAATGTGGCATAGGGTTAGTAGACTACACCCTCTGAATTATACTCCTAATAAATAACGGACTACTGTACGATTTAAATGTTCCACGATATAATGGTGAGAGTTTGTGCCTGAGTAAATATTTTTATAAAGCAGTGAGGTAGAGTATGAAAAAAACAACCACAGACATCATTTTTATCATTTTTGGTGCCTTTCTTTTTGCGTTAGGTGTTAATTTATTTGTTATTCCGAACGAGCTTGGGGAAGGCGGGGTAACGGGTATCACAATTATTACCTACTATTTATTTGAATGGTCACCAGGTTTAGTCAACTTAATTCTGAATGCATTTTTGTTAATTATTGGTTATAAATTCCTGAATAAGATAACAACGATTTATACGATTATTGCAGTAGTTTTTAATTCGCTGTTTCTTCATCTGACAGAAGGCTGGAAAATTGCTTCTGATGAAATGATGGTGAATGCTATCTTTGGAGGAATCATTATAGGGGCTGGGATTGGCCTAATCATTCGGGTTGGCGGAACAACAGCAGGTACTACCATCTTAGCAAGGATTACACATAAGTTTTTAGGCTGGAATATTAGCTATGGTCTATTGTTTTTTGATTTAATCGTTGCTTTTTCATCTTATTTTATCATTGGTGCAGAAAAGCTGATGTTGACAATTATTATGCTATATGTAGGAACGAAAGTGATGGAATTTGTCATCGAAGGCTTGAATACGAAGAAGGCCATTACGATTATTTCTGATAAACCGAATGACATTGCCAAACAGGTGACTACATCAATGGACAGAGGGGTAACCGTATACTCAGGTCATGGTTATTACACAAAAACCCCAAAGGAAATTCTTTATATTGTTATTAGTAAGCAGGAAGTAATAAAATTGAAACGAATTGTTCAATCTACTGATCCGAATGCTTTCATCGCTATACACGATGTTCGTGATGTGTTCGGAGAAGGATTTATTGATATATCTAAAGCATAATAAGAGGCTGTTTTAAAAAAGTTAAAATTTGAAGAGTTGATATTAGATAGATATCTACCTGTTTTAATTACTAATCTACAGTAGAGTCAGCCCTTTTTAATGGCTTCTTTTTTTGACAATACTCTTGCAAAAAAGTTGTCTCCTGGATGGAGAGTACCTGAAGTTATCTAACACCATATATTAAAAATATGGTTAATAATTGTTTAATCCATTAAAGGGCGCTTTAGTGAAATAACTAATAATAATTTTGCTGTTCTTTAGCATTTTTGAATATACAACAATTGGGCGCTCTTCTAAAAAATAGGAAGTGCCCTTTTTGTTAATCTTTGTTCTTTAAAAATAAGAGCGCCATATAATAAACCCTTTGTTTTATCATAATAATGTTGTTTAATTTTCATTTTTATTGTTGGTAGAATAAAGAAGAAAGTTGAGGTGAAATGATGATCTTAGTAAGTTCTTGTTTAGCTGGCTTTGAGGTAAGGTATAACGGATCACATAGTTTAGACAATAGAGTGCAATCTTTGATAAAAAGTGGAGAAGCAATAGCTGTTTGCCCTGAATTAATGGGAGGATTTTCGACTCCAAGAGAGCCTGCTGAAATTGTTGGGGGTACAGGAGAGGATGTTCTCAATGGAACAGCAAAAGTAGTGGAGAAGTCCGGTAGAGATGTAACAGATCTTTATCTAAAAGGCGCATATAAAACTCTTGAAAAAGCCAAAGAAGTAAACGCGACGATAGTCGTCTTAAAAGAATATAGCCCTTCTTGTGGAAGTAAAATGATTTATAATGGGGAATTCAAGAATGGAAAAATAGCTGGCAATGGCGTAACGACAGCTTTGCTCTTAAAAAATAATATTAGCGTAACATCAGAAGAAGAGCTTTCCGAAATTCTTGCAGAGATAGAATAAAAATTTGAGTCGATTAACTAGTGCAGAAAAGTTTGAAGATATATTATTTAAATGACTTTATTGTTACTTTTATAAGGATAGATAATTTACAATATAAAATTTTTAACAACTATTTTTAATCCCGTTTAGTTATGGGACGTTGCTGGGAGAATCACGCCAAATCGTTCCGTTTTTTTCAAAGACCTGCTGGTGAAAACAATAAGGGCGGAACTAGTGCGAGCAATTCAATAAAAAATAAGCCTACAGAGATGTGGGCTTATTTTTTTAAATTAAGTTTTATAACTTAAATTTCAAAAAAAAATATTTAGCAGTGATATGTAAAGATATCTTTACATATCACTGCTAAATATATTACACTGTATGTAAAGATATCTTTACTTTTTTAGATGGAGGTGTGCAGTTGAAGGTAGTTAATCACATCAAAGAAATCCGATTGAAAAAAGGTATTACACAAGTACAAATGGCTGAGGATTTACAAATTACGAGACAAACCATCAATGCAATTGAAAAAAATAAATACAATCCTAGCTTAGAGTTAGCCCTAAAATTGATTAAATATTTTGATGTACCAATTGAGGAATTATTTTATTTAGCTGAAACGGAGGGGGAATAAAATGAGTGTAAAAAAACTGCAAATAATTACTTGGATAGTGATTATTGGGTGTATGTTGATTGGTGGATTGTTAGGGATTTATTTAATAGGGACAGAAACAGGAGAATTTCAGTATGAGCTAATAGTTCCAATTTGTTTGGGTACTGTTGGAGGATTTCTAATTTTTTTAGCAATATCGAAGCTAAATCAAAAACGAAATGGTAATGTACCGGATTTTGATGAACGCAACGTGTTAGTAATTCAAAAGTATTTAATGATTACTCTTTACGTTATTTTATTTGGTAGCGGAGTTGCACTGATTATCGTATACGCTATGGGGATTCAATATATTGAAACAGGTTTGCTTATGATTTGTTTATTTAGTGTATATATCATACTTGGTTTTGTAACATTAATCGCGAAAAGATTGTAAAAAAGTATTCACAACAGTTCTCTTTCAGTATAAGGGTCGGACAATGAGGTAAGACGATCTGACCATAGAGGTCATCTTAAACAACTGTGGTTTCAAAGACAAGCTCTTATACCTTTTCAAGCTATTTACTTTATATATAAAGATAGTAGAAAACATACATTTCATCCTGCATACACGTAAAAATATTGAATGAATTGGATTTGTTGGAATTCCATATGCTGGGAAACCCGCCTATACAGTATGAAGTGAGGAAAAGCTGGCAATAACGTCAAAAGCTTACCTATCACTATAGTAACACAGGTAGATTTATACTTTGTTTAATCACTAGGAATTTAAATCCAAACCAAAAAACTCTCTTAATTGAGAGTTTTTTAGTTTCCACTATACAAGTTGCGAAAGAAAATGTTTATTTTAACCTGACTTTTGATAACTATTCAAAAGTAAATCGTTTTTTGATTTGGAAAATGAAGTGAAAAAGTAAAACAATCCAGGTAAAACAATCACAAAGCCAATAATCATATAAATATGCCGGATACTTAAATCAAAAAGTGATGAGGAAGCAAACAAAATTCCTAATGGCATGGTAACTCTAAGGAAAAGCAGTCGAACTGCACTTAGTTGAGTCAAACGATCTCTTGGGGCTTCACGCTGGAAAATTGCGGCACTTTGGGCATTGAAAAGAGGAAATAAAGTTCCCCCAAATAACTCACACAACCATGCAAAAGGAATTGACTTTACAAGAAACAAAAGTAGGAATGAAACACCCCCTCCGATTAAACCAAGGTACATCGTTTGATGGGTTTTCGGTAATTTCGTAAGTAATACCATGCCTAAGGCATAACCAACCGGAAAAGCCCCAGAAAAGATTGCATATTCCCAGTACTGACCATTAAGGTCTCCTCGTATAAAAGGAACACTTAAAACCATTGTTGCCCCAACGGCAAATTGAACCGTAGAAGAAAGAAGTGTAAACCGTAAAAGATACGGATATCTAACAAATGTACGATAGCCTTCTTTCATTTCTGACCACCAAAATTTCTTTGTCCAAGTTGCAACTTTTTTCGTACTTAATTCTGGTATGCGTGAAAGAGCTATGTAGCTAGCTAGAAACATGACAGATGAAAATCCATAGATGTATTGCATAGGGCTAATCAAAAGAAATAAGGAAGTTGCTCCAGGGGCGATAAAACTCATAAGTCGAATAGTTCCATCTAGTAATCCATTTGCTTCGACAAGCTCTTTTTCCTTACAAATTTCAGGTAAAAGTGAAAATGATAGGCTTGCGTAAATGGGTTGCATCAATCCTAATATACATTGCAATACGACCAATCCTAAGATGGTTCCGACTTCTGTACCAATCAAAAAACCAACTAGTGGAAGAAAATAGGCTCCAGCTCGAATCAATTGTATGTTTCGAAGCATTTTCTCCTTTACAACATGGTTTAGAAAGGGGGCGCTAATGCTTTGCAAAATTAAAGAGGGTATAAAATAAACCAGCCAAAGTACACCCATCCATTCCTTTGATCCTGTCAATTCATAAAGCATCAAGCCATTAATAATCCCCCCAGCTGCTCCTCCAAATTCTGATATGATTTCACCAATCCAAAGTGCTTTAAATGACTTAGAGAACTTTCTCATATGCCAAGACCAAGATACGGATTGAGTTTTCCAGAAAAACTTTTAATCTGTGTTAAATTTGCCGAATAAACACCTTTATCAACATGAACAAACCTAGCAGCTTTTAATATTGAAAGCTGATGATGCAACGTTGTTTTAGAAGTATTAAACTGTACACTCATCTCTTGGAGTGATAATGGCCCCCTTAGGAGTTGATAGAGCAATTTTAATCGCAATTCATCCCCTAGCGCCTTATAACCACGTATTAATTCACTTGGTGGAACGCTTGGTTCCTGCAAGTATTCTTCCTTTATAGGGTAAAAGAAGAGTTTAGTATCAGGGCTCCGGGCTTCTAATATCCAGGGACGATATGATACATGAGGAATTAATTTGACAGTCCAAACAGAAGGCTCAGGAAGATATTTCACGCCATCGGTTATTAGTTCAATTTTCTCAAGGGGATTCATAATATCTAGTAGATTACTTTGCTTTTGTTCAAAACCAAGTGCTTGAATCCATTTTTCCCATTCTCTTTGTTTACTTATCCAATTGAACCAACTGTCCAATGTGTTGTTGAAAAGGTCGCAAATTTCCTGATGTGTATACTGGGCGAGATTACGGATATATCCACTTAAATAGTCATGGTCTTCAAAATGTGCAGCATATTCATCAAATAATTCAGGACGATGATGTTCAGTGGCGGTTGCTTTCCTCATGGCTTCAGCATTCCGATTCTTATAAGGTAAAAGTGTGTCATAAAAACTCTCAAGTTGAATTTCTGAAAGGCGTTTCGAAAAATCTTGAACCGATGTCGATGATAGTCTGTTTTGAAGCATAATTAATCCATACCAAAAGTTAGTCTTCTCAATCATTTTCAAATTTTGTACTAGTGAATCTGGCATTGTTCCTTGCTCCTTAGACCACATTTCGTCCAAATCAAAGGTATGTCGTAGCTGTGAATAGGTATATCCAGCAATCCCAAGTATCACTTCCCAAACAAGTGAGGCTTCTACTATTACTGAAATAGTTTCAAATGGTTGCGGCGACAAATGATATTTCAAAAAAATTCCTCCCATGAAGTTATTTTATTTAATTCTAAATTAATTGAATTATATATTCAATAATAATAGAATAATTTTCGATTAAAGTTTTAGGAAGACTCGAAATAGAAAGGCAGGGATTTCTAGTTTTTAGGTCTTTAAAATGTAACTTAACTGGTTTATTTTCATTAAATATTTGGTTATTTATGTTAAAGTTATAGAGGAGACTGTGAAAAATATATTTAAGTTAATGCTCGCATTTTAGGTCCGAAAAGGAGTACCAATCATATAGGGGTAGGGTCAGGAAATGCGGTTTCCTGCCCTAAATAGAAAATAAAATAAAAAAAATTCACTAAATGGGTGGGAATTATGGAACAATGGCTTGATGTTCAAACACTTATCTGGTTATTTCCGATTATGTTTGTCCTTCATGATTTTGAAGAAATTATTATGGTAGAAAAGTGGATGGAAAAAAATTCAGATGTTATTTATGAAAGATTACCAAGAAAAATTGCTGATAGAGTAATCAAACAATTTTCCATGTCGACAGCACAGTTTACAGTAGCAGTATTAGTAATATTTTTATTCGTAAGTAGTTCAACAATTATGGCAAACCAATATATAATTCAAGGATCACTTGCTAATATTTATCTTTTTATAATTATTACTTTGACTTTTTTTCTGCATGCCTTTACCCATCTTGGTCAGGCTATATTTCTTCGTTCCATTACTCCTGGTTCATTGACATCAATGATTATCATAATTCCATACAGTTTAGTTTTGTATAACGCATTATTAATAAATGAAGTTCTAACATGGAAAATTATTATTGTATGTTTGCCCTTTGTCCTTTTAGTGATTCCTGTTGCTTTGCTTGCGCATTGGATTGGAAAAAAAGTAGTATAAAAATTCAGTATGCTGCTCTGTAGCTACAATTATTTTGTGCGATATTCAATTAAAGAGTGCGATTATGATCACCTTACATTTAAAATAAAGTCATCCTTATTATAACCATTATTTTCAAAGCAATTGCCAATTTCAGTCTTGGTATGGATTTTGGAACGAAACTACATTCTCTACTGAAAAATTCGAGAAGGAAATTATAAGACAATAATTGTTATGCTACATCTATAAATAGGGTATTCCCCCAAGATGGTAAATCACAAACATAAGAAAGCATAGGTGAATTTTGTACATATGAAAAATCGGATCATTCAATTATTATTTGTTTTTACAATAATGACGATTATTGTCATTCTATTTAATAAACCTTTTATATCGTTATACACTCTTGTGGGTGTATTATGGTCCATCACACTTATTGCAATTGCTTTCGTTATTTTTATAGAAAATCGTTCACCACAAAGTACGCTTGCATGGTTTTTAGTATTGGCGCTGCTCCCAATCTTCGGCGTATTATTATACTTTTTATTTGGTCGAAGTCGCTGGAGACGAAAAAAACATTTGCATCGTGTGGAAGAACGAAGAAAAATATTTCGTGAAATATTAGGATCAAAACAAATCAATTCAGTAATCCCGCCTATACAAAATGAGCAATCGGCCGGACTTATGAAGGTTGTACAAAAATTTGGCGGTGGACCTGCTGCAAACGAAACAACAACTAAGTTACTGACCAATGGAGAAGAAACATTTACAGAAATAATAAAAGCCATCGAAAATGCTCAGCATCATATTCATATTCAGTACTACATTTACCGATCTGATGAAATAGGTAAAAAACTTCGAAGTATATTAATTCAAAAAGCCCAAGCAGGTGTTATCGTGCGATTTTTATATGATGGCCTTGGGAGCTATTCTTTACGGAAACATTTCTTACAACCGATGAAAGAGGCAGGAGTTGAGGTTCTTGAATTCGATTCTATTCTTTCGCCTTGGCTGCTTGAAACAGTAAATTATCGTAATCATCGTAAAATTGTCATTGTCGATGGGAAATTTGGTTTTACTGGCGGTCTTAACGTTGGGGATGAATACCTTGGTCGCTCTAAAAAATTTCCTATTTGGCGAGATAGTCATTTAAAAATCGAAGGGAAAGCACTTTATAAACTACAAGCAATTTTTCTAGAAGATTGGATTTATGCCTCTAGTGGTTTAAACTCTTATTCCTGGGAACCATATATGACAAAACAATATTTTCCTAATTATGGTGTTCCAGATGCTGAAGGCGCTGTTCAAATTGTAGCAAGTGGACCAAGTTCACATGATACTAGCATACGTAATGCTTTATTAGCGGCAATGGGATCTGCTAAAAAATCAATTTGGATTGCTACACCGTATTTTATTCCAGACCAAGAAACATTTACATTATTACGGTTAAGTGCAATAGCTGGAATTGACGTCCGTATTTTATATCCGGGTAAAAGCGATAGTGTGATTAGTGATCAAGCCTCCCAATCTTATTTTGCTCCACTACTAGAGGTGGGTGTCTCCATTTACCGCTACAAAGACGGTTTTATGCATGCAAAGATTGTACTAATTGATGATGAAATCGCAACAATCGGTACTGCAAATATGGATATTCGCAGCTTTGAACTTAATTACGAGCTTATTGCAATATTATACGAATCTACAGCAGTTATAGATGTCAAACGTGATTTCGAAGAAGATTTTAAAGCATCTACAGAAGTTCGGTGGGAAGACTTTCAAAACCGCAGCATTCGAAAGCGAATACTAGAATCCCTAATGCGATTAATCTCCCCACTGCTGTAACTGGGACAGGTTTTCTGTCCTAAGGTGATTGTTAGAATACCTAAAAAAGAAAAGATAGTTACTTGAACAAAAAATTATAAATTTTTGTGTCTACTTTATTGGCCTAATGCCAAACTACGGGGTAATTTGTATGCTTGGCAACATTCGTTCACACGAATCATAACTGACTTTGTTTTTTTATTGCGATTGTTTTTTGACTTTGATCGATAACAGTTAATGTATTTTGTTTAATCGTTACTAGGACACCTAAACTACGTAAGAAAAACTCATCTTCTTTTATCGCATGTAACTCAAGTGGCATTGTGCCTGGTAAGAAAATATATAAGCGATTATCTTCTTGTAAAGCTACTTCAATCGCATGTTCAGGATGTTCTTGTAGTTGGTATTTACCTTCATAGCGCTGTAAAGTTTCGGTGGGTAAATGGACAGCTTTTAATTGCTCAGGCTTATTCGCCAAATGCAATTCATTTGTGATAAGTGTTTTCTCAATCGCTTCACCGATAGCTAATTCATAATCTAATTCTTGTTCTTTGCTTCGTAAAAAGACAAAGATGGTTTTAGATTGTATATAAATTTTAAATGTAGTTGCATAGCCAGGCCAACCACCGCTATGCCATACGCATTTTCCCAGGTGTTCATCTTCATCAATAATCCAGCCCATACCGTAGGCGAATGGTTGTCTTGCCGTTTGTGTCAATGGGGTAAAGGCCTGCTTAAGTAAAGCTTTATCCCAAAGTTGTGCATTCAGGACAGCACGACCTAATTTCCATAAATCCTCTACCGTTGAATAGATCCCACCATCACCAGTAATATAATTCAAGCAAGTAGTACCTTTCGTTTCTTCGAATTCGGCAGGGTTAACATGTTGACCAGCATAGACATCATACACATAGCCATGTGCAATTTCATTCACATATTGTTCTATAAAAATTATTGAAGTGACAGTTGTGTGCGTCATATTTAACGGTTTAAAAATAGCCTCTGTCATATAGTCAGAAAAGCTTTTATTAGTCACACGCTCGATTAAAAGAGCGAGTAACACATAACCTGTATTGCTGTATTCCATTCGTTCACCTGCTTCAAAGAGGCGAGGCGGCGCATATTGAGTTAATAGCTGCAGCACATCTTCATTTGACGCAAATGTTGTTTCGTCCCAATGATCGGCAAACAATTCCATATAATCAGGCAAACCTGATGTATGTTGTAATAAGTGGCGCACGGTAATATTAGCGTAAGGCAATTTAGCGAACCACTGGTTAATATCATCATCTAATGTGATTTTATTTTCTTGTACTAATAGTAAAATGCCCAATGCTGTAATAGGTTTTGATACAGAAGCTAAGTTAAAACGTTGATGAAGCTGCATAGGGGCATGTGTTTGAATAGAAGCTTCGCCATAGGCACCTTGTAATAAAATTGTCTCGTCTTGTGCAAGTAGCACGGTACCATTAAACGTGTTTTCAAGCTGAGCTTTTACTTTATTCCAATCCATCATTTGTAATTTCCTCCTCCACAATTTGATGCAAGCGCTGAATTAAGCTGCGCAGTTGCTCTAAATCTTCGATTGGCATTTTGCTATAAATTTTTTCAATAATGAGCTCGTTAATTTGTTCTTCTCGACGATAATACGCTACTCCTCGTTCAGCCATCATGACAACCACCTCACGACGATTGTTTGGATTGATGTCCCGCTTGAGGTAATTTTCTTTTTCAAGTCGCGTCACTATTTGACTTACGGCACTAGGAGAACTCTCCATATAGTGCGCAATATCGCCCATCATACATTTTTCATGCTTGTGTACAAAATCGAGTACCATCGTTTGCTTCGTTGATAAATCATCTTCAAATAAAGCCTCTTGTGCTTTCACTAATTTTGCATTCATTTCATAAGAATATTGATTAATGTCATCAACAATTTGTTTAATTTTTTTATTCATTTTAATCACCTTAATATTTTATATAACTAAAATATAAACCAACATAAAATATTTTGCAAATAAAAAGAATAACAGTAGTTAGTTTAACGTTTAAGTATAATACTACCATTGAGCATGTTATAAGATAGATTTAGAGTATAATCTAATGGTGGAGGTGGAATATGAAGAAAATTAATTCAAATATAGATTTGAATAACAATTTATTAGAAGCAGTGTTTATTCCGAAAAAATTTATCATTTTATGGGTAACACTTGTATATATAGCTGCAATGCTTTTAGAATTTCATGATAACCTTCTGTCTATCCATAGCTTTTTCTTTACACTAGTTATTGTTATACATACTATTTTGCATTGGTGTTCTAGTTCATTAAAGAATAGTCAATTGCCTTACTTTTTTTTCATTCAACTTTTTATTGTGTTTTTCGCTTCATTCATTGTGCCAAATGGTTCTATAGCAGTTTTTGTTGGATTAATACCCATTTTGATTGCACAAAGCTTATATATATATAATGAGATATTAAAAATAATTGTAGTTTTTACTATCACGTATGCAATATATTGTGGTGCAATTAGTATGAATTATGGTGTAGATCAATTATCTATTCTCATCTCTATGTTCCTTTTAGTGGTAGCAATTATTATTCCTTTTGCCTTTATTAATAAACAGCAATTCGATGCGCGTAATCGCATACAAAACTATATTAAAGAGTTAGAGGATACGTATGTTAAAGTGGAAGAATTGACATTAGCTAATGAGAGGCAGCGAATGGCAAGAGATTTACATGATACCTTAGCACAAGGGGTAGCAGGCTTAATTATGCAATTAGAAGCAATAGATGCTCATATGCAAAGTGGAAATACAAGACGATCTCAAGAAATTATCAAACAAACCATGATAAGAGCTAGAAAAACTTTAAGCGATGCGAGATTAGCAATAGACGATTTACGTTATACAACCAATTCTTTTGATAAAGCGTTGGAGGAAGAAATTCAACGTTTTACTGAGGCAACGTCTATAAATGTGAGATTTAATATTCAAAGACCACCTCATATTTCTAGCTTAGTAAAGGAACACTGTTTGTATTTAATAAGTGAATGCTTAACTAATATTGCTAAACATTCACAGGCAACGGCTGTAAATATAAAAATTGATTATATAGATGCTCTTGAGACACTAATGATCAAAATTGAGGACAATGGAATTGGTTTTGACACCCATCTTATTGGGAAGCAGCCTGGACACTATGGTTTAATTGGTCTAAATGAGCGTGCCCGGTTGATTGAGGGGAAAATACAGATAGTAAGTGAAAAGATGAAGGGTACCAAAGTACACATTCAAGTACCGATGAATAAAGAAGGAGATAGACATGAAGTATAAAGTATTAATTGTTGATGACCATTTAGTTGTAAGAGAAGGTCTAAAATTAATAATAGAAACAAGTGATTCATTTCAAGTAATAGGTGAGGCCGAAAATGGAGAAGTAGCCCTTTGTTTGATAGAGGAAAAGAAACCTGATGTCATTTTAATGGACTTAAATATGCCTAAAATGAGTGGTTTAGATACAATTGAATCTTTAAATAGAAAACAGGATAACACCCCAATTATTATATTAACTACCTATAATGAAGATGAATTAATGGTAAAGGGAATTGAGTTAGGGGCAAAAGGATACCTATTAAAAGATACTAGTCGAGACAATTTGTTTCGGACACTGGAAGCTGCTATTAGGGGTGAGACTTTACTACAACCAGACATTATGACAAAGATATTGAATCTTAAAAGAAAAAAAGTAACTACTGATACTTTTGAAAAGCCTGACTTGACCGAAAAAGAACTTTTTGTTCTACGAGCTATTGCACGGGGATATAAGAGCAAAGAAATTGCATTTGATATGGGTATAGCAGAACGAACAGTTAAAGCACATTTAACAAATATATACAATAAACTAGGTGTTAATTCACGCTCCGAAGCGGTAGCTGTATCTATCGAAATGAGATTAATTCACCTCTAGAACATTATATATGCCCAATCGTACATTATTGGCTTGCCCTTTTGTACGATTTTTTTATTTCTTCTTCATGCTACGCTAAGAAAGTATAGAAAAGTTGAAAAGAAAAGAGGAAGTTTAATGTCAACATTGCTTTATCACCTCGGACATTGGTCTGCTAAACATAAAGGAAAAGTGATCATAGGCTGGGTTCTTATATTATTCTTAGCGATAAGTACTGCTCTAACTACAGGAATTAAATTTGAAGAAGATATGTCTATCCCAGGTACAAAATCAAAGGAAGCTTTAGAAATTGTGCAAGATGAATTTTCAAATATTATCAGTGATGGTGCCCAAGTAAGAATGGTCTTCAAAACTGGAGAAAGTGAAACATTTGAAACCCAATCCGTACAAGAGACACTTACAGAGATTCTCAATAAGATTGGAAAAATCAAACAAGTTGAACGAGTAACTAACCCCTTAGAAATGGGTACCATTAGTGAAAATAGAAAAATAGCGTATACAGACATTGTATATAATGTTGAAGCTTCTAAGATAACGGAAAACTCCAAAAATGAACTCTATCGTATTGCAAAACAATCAACTAATAAGGGAATACAAGCTGAAATAAGCGGTTTGGAGGAAGATACGGGGTTTTCTTCGATTTCAGAAATTATCGGGATTATTGCTGCCTTATTTATCCTGGCATTTACATTTACGTCATTACTCACAGCAGGTTTGCCGATTTTGACCGGAATTATGGGGTTAGGTGTAGGACTTGGAATTGCGTTAATCGGAACAAATATATTTAGTATTTCATCGATTAGTTTTACTATTTCCATAATGCTCGGTCTAGCAGTCGGTATTGATTATTCACTCTTTATCATATCAAGGTACCGTCAATTTATAACAGAGGGTAACTCCATTAAAGAATCTATTGCTCGTTCTATGGCTACTGCAGGAAATGCCGTTATATTTGCGGGTATTACTGTCATGATCGCATTAGCAGGAATGTCCGTTATCGGAATTCCATTTATGACTACAATGGGATTACTTGCAGCATTTGCAATTTTTGTTGTTATGATGGTAGTCATTACGTTACTTCCGGCACTTTTAAGTTTATTAGGTAAACGTATTAGCCCTTCGAACAAAAACAAGCTACTATCAGCATTAACACCAAAGTCTAAAGAAACAAGCAAAGATTCAAATAAATGGGGGCGATTTGTGACAAGGTTTCCAATCCCTATATTACTATCTGGATTGATTCTGACTGCATTAATAAGCTGGCCTGCACTCGATATGCAGTTGGGTTTACCTGATGCTGGACAGAAACCAATTGATACGACTGAGCGAAAAAGCTACGATATTCTTGCCGAAGGATTTGGAAAAGGTATTAACTCACAGCTTGTCGTGCTTGCAAAGACTAATCAATCGGATAATCCAATGGAAGATTATCAAAAACTTTTTGCTAACCTAAAGAAGTTGGATTCAATTGAAAGAGTAATAGGACCGATTCCAACCGAGTCAGGTGAATTTGCCCTTTTTAACATTCAACCTAAAGGTGGACCAAATGATCAAAATACAATTGATTTGGTTCATGAAATTAGAGATAACGCTGAAACTTATAAAGATAAATTTCATCTTCAAACGATGGTTACAGGTAACACAGCTGTTAATATCGAAATTTCAGAGAAATTAAATGAAGCACTGCCTTTATTTGCATCGATCATCGTCGGGCTGGCTCTTGTATTACTCACAGTCGTGTTCCGTTCGATATTGATACCGATTAAGGCAGTTGTCGGGTATTTAATGACATTGGCTGCAACACTTGGATTCACTGTTTTAGTTCTACAGGAGGGGCATCTATCAAGTATTTTCGGTAACATGGAACCGGGACCTATACTCAATTTCTTGCCTATTTTTGCAACTGGAATTCTTTTCGGTCTTGCGATGGATTACGAAGTTTTCTTAGTGAGTCGAATGAGAGAAGAATACACACGTCATGGCAATACTCATAATGCCATTACATCAGGACTTAAATATAGTGGTGTGGTTGTTTCTGCCGCAGGGTTAATCATGATAATGGTTTTCGGTAGCTTCATCTTCCAAGAAAATCATATGATTATGTCTGTGGGGTTAGCCCTTGCCTTCGGAATTCTCTTTGATGCTTTTGTAGTTCGAATGACGATTGTACCAGCAGTCTTAAAACTCCTCGGCAAACATGCATGGTATATTCCAAAATGGTTAGATCGTATTCTCCCAAAAGTAGATATAGAAGGAGAAAAACTTTTGGCACAATTAGAAAAACAAGATAATGAAAAAATTAGAAAAGCAAATTAAAAAAAGAGAAAGTGAGTAACAAATTTATCAAACTCATACTTAATATAAGTTATATCTCTTAACTATTATGGGTAGCATCATATTTCCAGTAAGCTAAGATAAATTTGTATCCATATACCAAAAAAAGCGCTTTTCTTTTTGTAGAAATATACAGAAAGGATGGCGTTTTTGGTATAGGTTTATCGATTTCTGACGAATTTTTAGTGTATTCTAATGATAGATGTCACCTGGAAAAAAATACGTTATAAACAAAATCTAGATCAAATGGAGGCTCTTTTGAATATGAAACAGACACAAAAAATATTATCTTGGCGCCCTAGAGGTTTTTTTCAATGGATGCTGACAATCCTTGCAGTGATAGCCCTGCCTATTACCGTCATGACATCATATTACATTATCAATCCAATCAATGTTAATCATATTATGAGTATTTTTGCATGGATTGCGCTGATGGATCCGACGATTCTATTAATCGTAACACTGATTATGATAGTTCTATTAGTATTAGCTTTTTGGAGAAAGGCACTAATCGCACAAACGATTTTGATTCCTGTGTCGATACTATTAATCTTTTGGAACATACAGCCAACAATTAGTATGTGGAGCATGGCTAAAAGTGAAGGTGTTTCGCTTTCTCTAAGCTCTCACTTTTCCATAAAGAAAGATGTACTGTCAAAGCCCATACAGGACGTCGTATATGGCAAAACTTCGGATGGTGTGGAGTTGATGCTTGATGTGTGGCCTGCTAAGGGGGAATCAGAAGATGTTCTGAAGCCTGTCATTGTGAAAGTGCATGGAGGAGCCTGGGTGGAAGGCAGTAAAAGTGATGCGCCGACATGGAATCAATGGTTTAATGAACTGGGATATACGGTTTTTGATGTAGAATATCGTATGCCTCCCCAATCAAGTTGGAAAGATGAGGTTGGAGATGTGAAATCAGCAATAGGCTGGGTAGTGACCAATGCAGATACCTACAAGATTGATCCCAAACGAATAAACATAATGGGCTTTTCAGCAGGAGGGAATCTAGCGATGCTTGCTGCCTACAGCATGGGAAATGCACAGTTACCGCCTTCAACCAATGTTCCTAATGTATCTATTAAATCGGTGATTAATCTATACGGACCCGCAGATATGACAACGTTTTATAAAAGTACTCCTAGCCCTGACTATGTTCAAAATGCTATGAAGAAGTACATTGGTGGCTCACCTGCTCAATTCCCTGAACGCTATAAAACACTTTCACCTATCAATTATATTCAAGAAAGTACGCCGCCTACCATTACATTTTTAGGGACGAGTGATCGATTTGTTCCAGAAGAACAAGCTAAAAATTTGGATAAGATGCTGGCTGTGAATGGTGTATCTCATGAACTCTATCTTCTTCCCGGAGCCGATCATGGATTCGACGCGAGACCGGGGAATTTGGGTACCCAGTTTGCTCGAGAGAAGATTAAGGCATTTCTTCAAAAGTATAATAAATAAACATGGATGCGAAACATCTATGTTTTAAAAGATGTTTTTGATCAAACTTTTTTATAAAAATCCAACATAAATCGGCTGAAAAAGAATCCATTTTGATCAATCTTTTTTCAAAATGGATTCTTTTTATTTATTTATCGTGAAATATGGGTTTGCAAGGTATTTGTGATCAATAAATGTTTTAAATCCATACCAATTTCCTGACACGAGAGCAGGAAATCGTTAGACGTGTATTCGTTTCCTTGCTCTTATGGTCTCTTATGTCGACAAGTCCACTTATAAACAGGAATACTTTCTCAGTGCCTCACGGCTTCTAATCGAGAAGCAGATGACATAAGCTGAAACGGTGAAAATCAGAAATCAGACCTATGGATTTCTGATTATTTTAGTTTGAATTTGTAAAATTAGACCTATTTTAATAGTTAGTGGTAAAAGGTATAGTATGAATCGTAAGGAATAAATCCAGCATCGAACGTTCACCTAAAATCTAATAATAGAATGCTATTCCAATCTCGTGCATCGGAGTGAGAGGATGACAAGCAGGATTGAAAACATTAGATTAAAATTAAGGACGAAGCTGGAATCCATTTATCATCTTTGGAAAAAATGGATCCGTAAATACCCCTCTGTTATTCGTATTTATGCAATTTTCTCTTGGATTTCTTTGATTGCCTTCATTCTCAGTTTAATCTTCATGGAAGACTCACGAAAAATATTCGTGCAATTTTTTTGGTCGTTTTATGTGATTTTACAATTTTGGCTTTTATGTCGTAGTAAAACGTTGTCATGGAAACAATATACCTATTTCTTTCTTGCTGGAGCATGGCTGATCGTGCCGCTGAATTCAGTTTTAGTAGGTTCGATTACCGCGGTTTTCGGCAGCGAGGCTTCTGATGTATGGAGCCAAGCTGTTTTAACACCCATTGCTGAAGAAGTGTTGAAATTGATCCCCCTTGGTGTCTATCTTTTTTTGTCACGCCGTTCCTCATCCTTAAGTTTATCCGATTTTGCCCTTATTGGAGCTGCATCGGGAGCCGGTTTTCAATTTTTAGAGGAAACAACCCGCCGTTTAATAACTGGAGATCATTATGGAGTTAGCTTTCTTGCAGGGAAAGTGCTTCATTGGGACTTGTTCACATTGTTTCCGGGGTATTTTGAGGAAAGTTTTTTGCCTGATAAAATGTCCGCTGGGCATTCGCTGCTCACCGCTATGGTTGCATTGGGAATCGGGTTAGCTGTAAGATATCAAAATCGATTTAAGCATTATACCTTCATTTTTCCCTTCTTCCTTTTGGTTTGTTCCATTTTAGATCATGCCATTTGGAACGCTGGCTATCATGCACCGAAATGGCTCGCTGGAATACATAGTCTGTTTGGAAACGGCTATGCCTCAAAACCAGTATTTTTGCTGATGCTTGTTGCTGCTTTACTCATCGATTATTGGCAATTGAACCAAGTGATGGAGAAAATTCCGAAACTTAAAGGCGAAAAAACCATTAATCCTGTAGCCGAATTTTGGACCTTGTCTAATTCTCTCATAAATGATAGACAGCGGTTTGGTTCTTTACTCTACTTCTACCGTGAACGAAGAGAACTTGGTTTTACATTGATTTATGGAAATGCAGAAGCAAAGAAACGTTTGCCTGTGCTAATGGCAAACGTTCAGAAGTATCATCAAGCGTTAACTTTAATTGCAGCAGTGGTCTTATTTTTTGTACTTGTCCTCGTCAATTGGGAAAGTTCATATGGTGGCATGGATGCTTGTTTTGCCTGTTTATTTGATAATCTACAAAACTGGTGGGACCGCTTGTCCGGATGGGAAAAAGGAATCATTATTGCTGGAGCATTTGCCTTGTCGGTACCTTTTCTAGGAGTCTGGTCGGCCATCGGCGCCGTTTCTGCCGGGGTTGGCCTTGCAGCCAGCGGCCATCAGACAGCAGACATGATCCGGAATCCAAGAAAATTACTTACACCTGAATATGCTGCTGCAACTATCTTTACTTTGGGGATAAGTCGTTTTCCATTCGGTAAGATTGCTGCAGCAAAAGTATTAAAAACTAAAAATGGATTAACAAGGCATGAAATAACGACTACCGGAGGGCTAACTTATCGAACAATGCACGGAGGTGATGGAGAACTACGATCCGTTTTCGCAAAAATCGAACGGCATCATATTAAAACGGGAACAAGCACAAATGATGCTTCTAGGGATTATGCAAGAGCACTTGGAAGACAGAAAGACGATGCTGGTCATGGAATTGGTTCCAAACTTGGTGGTCTTGGTTCAAAGAATTCCGGAAATATTTTCCCACAAAACCTGTCTGTTAACAGAGGGAGATTCAGTCAATTTGAAAAAATGATAGCTAAAGAAGTTAAAGCGGGGAAAACTGTTTTTGTTCGCGTCGTACCTAAATATACTGTCGGTTCCAAAAGACCATATGAGGTTCTATATCAAGTAAGGATCAATGGAGAAACAATCTCGAGGATTTTTCCAAACCCATAATGATCAGAATGATTCGTTTTAGCAGACGATATAAGATAAACTAGATTTAATACTGAAACGGGAGATGAATGGAAATGGAGTCTAGTTATATATTAAAGGTGGACCCATCCAATCAGCAACAAAACGAAAGCGATCGATCATTTATTGGAGGCTATCCTTCTATGCCGGCTTCAATGGAAATTCCGGTCTGCCAACTATGCGGTGCCGAGGAAACCTTCTTTTTTCAAGTAGCATTTCCAGAAAGCCATGAATGGCATGATTTATCAATGGCTGTGTTTGCGTGCACTTCTTGTGCTCATGAAGAGTATCTTATCCCGGAAATGCTTCAAGATCCCCTGCCAGGTGTAGATATCCCAAAAGGCTTTCTGGAATCCTACCAGCGAAACATTAAAATCAATATATTTAAAACAAAAGAAGGTATAATGAGACAGGATTACAAAGAAAAAGTTCAATTTAAACGATGGAATCTTATACCTGTCTCTGAAAATGACCTCAGTGAAAATAAAATAGGGGGACAACCGAATTGGTTACTGGAAGATGAGTCACCTGCTTCCTACAATTCTACTGTTCCAATGTTTTTTTTGATGCAGCTTATGGAAGATTTTAAATTCAATATCGTACCTGATGCTCATCCGCAAATAATAATTAGCTTAAGAGGTAAACCAGAGCCTTCAAAAGATCGTTATTACGAACTTTTCCTTGCCAACCAATTATATTTTTTTGGAACGAATGACCGTTCAGAACCGCTCGTTTATATTCTTACACAGGTATAAAGCCACTTAAGCATAAAACGACACATCCGAATACTTTTATTAACTATACTATTCTTATGTTACACTAGGATCGAGTGAAAATGTTGTATTTGCCGATGCTTATGAAGCATTTGGGAATGATCAAGCCATTTACATTATACAAGATGACAATCATCCAACAGCTTTAGGGCATGAATTATTGGCAAAATCCGGACTTGAAGCACTAAACCTAAAATAATCTAATTGGAATTTCAGGGTCAGTCCCTCCTGTTGTTAATGAGGAGAGGGAGTGACCCTATTTTTAGTTTAGGGATAGTCCAAGCCCCCCTACACTATAAGAGAGATTGTGCCACTGCGACAAACCTTTTTACCCCTTCACTTAATTGTTTTTCATTTGCGTAAGAAAAGCTTAAACGTATCCAGGATGACAGTTGTTTTAATGGATCACAAACTTGACCAGGGACAAAGGATATAGATTGTTCGATGCTTTTTGTTAATAATAATTCAGTTGGAAGGTTATCTGGAAGCTGGACCCATAAATTCAGACCGCCTTTTGGACTGGTCCATTTCCAATCTGTTACCCCTAGCTCTTCCTCCATGATTTCCTTTCGGATCTGCAGGGCAATCCGGAGTTTCTCCAAGTGTTGCTGCATTCTAAGTGAGGAAAAGTAATGGAGAAAAATTTTTTGATTGAGAAGTGGTGAGCCATTATCAGTTAACGATTTTACTGTTATTAGTGATTTCATTAATGATGATTGACAAATAACAGTCGCAATTCTCAAGCCTGGTGAGATATATTTGCAAAAGCTTCGGATATAAATGACTGTCCCGGCAGTATCATATGTGTAAATTGGTGGTGGCGGGGCATGATCAAAATATATGTCGTGAGAGGCATCGTCCTCAATTAATAGACAGCGATATTGTTCAGCTAATTCTACTAATTTCTTGCGCTGCCCGGCTGAAACAGTATAACCAGTCGGGTTATGGAATGTTGGGATGAGATAAAAAAGGCGTGGTTTATACTGTTTAAGATATCGTTCAACCTGCTCTAAATCGTACCCATCTGGATGGATATCAACCGTTACAATTTGTGCTCCTTGTGCTCTAAAAATATCAATCGCAGCGCTATAGCTTGGACGTTCAAATATAACAGCGTCTCCTGACTTAATAAAAGTTTGCGCGATTAAGTGAATCGCTTGTTGTGAGCCAGTAGTGATTAACAGATCATCGGGATTGAGATGAGTTTTATACTGGTTGATAAAATATCGAGTGAGTGCTTCACGTAACTCTAAATCCCCTTGCACAGTTGAGTAGGTTGCAAGTACTTTTGGATAAAGATCGAAAACTTTCTTCACGTAACTTGAAAAATATTGATTTGGCAAAAGATTTGGATCAATTACCGCCTGAGAAAAATGATAGGAAACAGGTGATTGGTGGATTTCAGATAAATGATTTTTATGAACGTATGCAGAAACAATTGGATTGTCCAGATATTCAAGTTTTTTCGTCACATTTGATTGGACAAAATAGCCTACTTTATCTTTTACATAAACTTTGTCATGCTGTTTCAGTAATTGATAAGCCTTTAATACAGTTAATCGATGAATATTCATCTCTGATGCTAATTGCCGGACGGAGGGAAGCTTTTTATGTTCTTTCCATTCATTACGTTCTATTCGGTGCAGTACATAATCATATACCTTCTTAAAAAGATAATCTTCATTTTGAATCGCATTGCCCACATCGATACCTCCTATTCAAAACGATTGTACCACGATCCAATCTAATCTGTTCTACCTTTTCTAATCTGTTCTATTGCCCTTCCTTTATGATAGAAAAAAGAGGAGGAGTTTTAAATGGTTATGATTAATTATTTCTTCATGTGTTTAATTTTTGGAACGACATTTTTAGCGATTAAAATTGGTGTTGATGCAGGAGTGCCTCCATTTTTCTCAGCTGGGCTTCGTTTTTCCATTGCTGGTTTGCTGCTATTTAGTTTTATGGTTTGGAGAGGAAAAACGACAATATCGTTATTATTTCGGAAAGAGATGTTTTTTACAGGAGTAGGTTTAACCTTTGGGACGTTTGCCACATTATACTGGGCAGAACAGTATGTGACATCAGGGATTGCAGCTGTCTTATCTGCTACCGCTCCGATGATGATCATCGTTATTCAGACATTCATATTGAAGCAAAAGGGAAATCGAAAATCATTGATTGGTTGTATCGTAGGAGTCATTGGTGTCACGTTCTTAATCTTACCTAGTTTTTCAATTGAGATTAGTCCCTTTTGGATGGTTGGTTGTTTCGCCATTATAAGCGGTCAAGTTTTTTATGCATCTGGGACGATTTATACGAAGCATGTTATCCGAAAATTTGAAAAGACTTCCGCGATTGCCTTAAATGCAGCACAAATGATGCATGGCGGGATTTTATTAATCATTTTATCGTTTTTTACCGAGAACATTCAGCTTGATTATCTTTTAAGCCCGGCTTCCATTGGCTCTCTTCTTTATTTAATTGTTTTTGGTTCAATGATTGCCCATAGCATTTATTATTGGCTTGTCTCACGGACAAATCCCGTTTTTCCTTCTACATGGCTGTATATCTCACCATTAATTGCCGTAATATTAGGAGTAATCTTTTACCATGAAAATATTTCTTGGCTAACAGGCATAGGTACTTTGACGATCATTGTTGGAACGGTTTTAGTTAATTTCGAAACATTACGGGAGCTGTTTTGGGGGAAAGGGACTGTTTTTCAGGATGTTAAAAATTAACCTGCTGGATATTGTTCCGATAGATTATCTCATTTCAATAATAATAAATTGTCAATCACTTTCAATCTAACTTCTTGAAATGAATGAAATGTCTAGAAATATTAAAGTTGGTAACTAATATTCATCATGTTAGTTTTTAATAACGTAAAAGCTTTATACTAAGCAAAAAAGTTCTATAGTGACAAATTCTTTAATTTCGCTCCTAACTTTGTTAAGAGCATTTTTTATTTGTTGAACTATATTGATAGTCTTGAAACTAATTTCGGATTCCAAATACTTACACAAAATGATTTAAACTAATATCAAAACAATCAAACGATTATTTGACCATTTAATTTATCTTACATATACTAATAGTCAAATGGTTGTTTGAATATATGATACACAATGATATATGTGAAGTAAACAGCGTTGATGATTGCTTATTATATGGTTTTCAGGGCAAATAAATGGAGAAGAGAGTATATCATCCATTTTAGTGAATGGATTAGAGGGAAGGGGACAAGTGTGAATAATAGTTGGAATCGATTAGTTTATAAATGCTGGTCGCCTATTTATGATCGATTTTTTAATTCAGGAATGTTCTTAAAGGCAAGAAAAGAAATATTTAAAGATATAACACTTGAAAAGGGTAGTAAGATTCTATTTGTTGGTGTAGGTACTGGAGCTGATATTTCCTATTTTTTGAACAAGGGCTATGATATCACAGCCATAGATTTTTCTGCGGATATGTTGAAAGTGGCAAAAGATAAATTTCATGATTCCTCAATTCTCTTCTTAGAAATGGATGCACAAAAAATGGAGTTTGTGGATAAGTCATTTGATTTTATTGTAGCCAGTTTAATTCTTAGTGTAGTACCCGAGCCTGAAGAAACATTTTCCGAAATCGTAAGGGTCTTAAAAGAAAATGGCAGGTTCCTAATCTTTGATAAGTTTGTCCCTAAAAACAAAGAAATTAAAATGAAACAAAAATTTCTGCGTCCTATTGTTAAATTACTTGGTACAGATATAGGATTAGATTTTTATGATGTGTACAAAGTAGTTGAAAATCAATGCCATTTGCTTCAAGAGGAAAATGTTATGTTGAATGGAATGTATAGAAAAATAATTGGTAGCAAGAAGGGAGAAACATGAAAAAATTACTATTCCTATTAATTAGTTTATTAGGGATGATTCCATCCATCAGTTAAAGTTTCAATTGCATACAGGGTGGCTTTTTCTTTTTACTAATGGGAGATTAGTAAAAAGATATTGTCAATAAATGAACATATAATAGTATATCGGAATTTTAAAGCTGGTTGATATAATAGAAGTACCTAAGGAGGTACTTATATGATTATGTCAGAAAAAGTTAAAGTCTTCGAGGATCTCCAATCCGTTGAAAAAGAGGTCATATTGGACCTGGATAGCTTTCCAGACCTTTCTAACCAATTAGCGATTATTCAATTAGGAACACGTGATTTAGCCATCGCTAAAATCATACAGCCATATTTAAAGGATTACATGGATACCATCGTCACCAACTTCTATGACCAGATTCAAAAGGAAAAATCATTACAAAAAATCATTTATGATAATAGTAGTGTCGATAGGCTGAAAGAAACATTAAGAAAACATCTTTTTGAACTTTTTAAAGGGGTTATCGATGCGGAATTTGTGAAACAGCGATATCGCATTGCCCATGTCCATGTCTTGATTGGCTTAAAGACGAAATGGTATATGGGAGCCTTCCAAAGTTTATTTCACACCTTTTCAAATATCCTCCAGCAATATATCGAAGACAAAGAGGAACTGATGGAAGCCATTAATGTGGTGTCCAAGCTGCTTAACTTGGAACAACAGCTTGTATTGGAAGCCTATGAAGAGGAAATGGAACGATTGAAGTCGGAAGAACAAGAGAAAAAACAATTACGAGTGCGAGTATCAATGACTGCGGAAGAATTGTCTGCTGTAATGCAACAAAACAGAGCCTCTGTCTCGTCTTTAACAGAAAAAACAACTCGTATGGTAGAACTGGCTAAATCAGGAGTAGAAGCTGCAGATGAAGTTCAAAACAAATCTATTCAGGGAAAAACAGGCATTGATGAACAACAGGCACAAATGAACAATATTTTAATACATACCCAAGCGATCACATCCGAAATTAAACTTTTACATGACAATTCCTTAAAAATCGATGAAGTTGTTCAGATTGTGAAGAAAATAGCCGATCAAACTAACCTTTTAGCCTTAAACGCTTCAATTGAATCCGTAAGGGCTGGAGAGCATGGGAGGAGCTTTGCCGTTGTTGCAAATGAGGTGAAAAAACTTGCCGAGCGAACCAAAGCCTCCGTCACCGACGTAAGCGAGTTAATTCGAAATAATAATGCTCAAGTGAAAAATGTAACGGACATGACAATTCAAGTCAACGATTTGGTTCAAAATGGTTCTAAAAAAATGAATGAAATAACTGAATCCTTCACGAAGATAATGGAAGAAGTAGAATTAAGCAAAACGCAAAGTAAATTTATTAAAACGGAGTTGGAATCGTTCGCCAGTTATTTTGAAGAAATTAATCAATCAGTAAGTCATCTTGCTCAATCTACTGTCGAATTAACAAAAATCATTTCAGATCTTTGAAAGATGACGAAAGAGCTTTCTCAAAGGAGGCTCTATTTCATATTTATAGTAGTATGGTTGATTACCTAAAAATCATTTATTCAACAATCGCTTTATATTAAAAATGAGTAAGGCATTGTCAAAGTAATTGTCAAAGAACAACTAAGTGTTTCATGACATGACATACAATATTCAAAATAAGGCGCCTGCCCCCATCCGTTAAAGCTTTAACGCGCTGGGGTAAGGCGATAATTATCTCTATTTAGTATACAAATTGAGAATATCCTTAGGATTTTCAAAAATATACTTTGCATTTTCAAATCCTGATGTAGTTCGTGCCCCCCATAAAGCTAGACCAAAATCTACACCAGCTGCATTTGCACATTGCATATCGTATAGTGAATCACCAATATAAATAGCTCCTTCCGCTTTACATCCTAATAATTTTAGTGCTAGTTCTAAAGGATCCGGATTAGGCTTACGCTTTTCAGTATCACTCGCACAAACAACCGAGTGAAAATGATGATCGATATTTAATAAATAAAAGCTATGGTTCATTTCTTCAGCCGTTTTAGAAGTAACAATTCCGGCTTTAGGAAGCGCCATAATCACCTCAATAATTCCTTCAAAAATAGGAACATTTTTCATAAAGGGTTTTTCCTTTTCTAGCCATGATTCAAGTGTGGTTGGAATATCAGCAATATTTAATATTTCTAATGTCGTCAGACCCGGAATACCGAGTGAAAAACGGAGTTCATCTAAATTTTTTTCAATTCCTTGTTCCTTTAATGTTGCTTGTAATGCTTTCAGTCCAATCAACTCAGAATCAATAATCGTCCCATCTAAATCAAAAATAAACGTACTATACATTCTATTCATCCTCCCATATTTTATCTGTTTAGAATAGGATAAAAGATGAAATGGATTTCAGGTCAATAGTTAAATGGATGAACGTTCGATAATTCTATAGGGGGTTTGAATTTTTTGTCTAGATTTGTTAATAACAAGATCAAAAGCTTGTTCACCAACCTTAATTAATTGATGATCTACCGAAGAAATCCCCATTCCAACACCGATGGGTTGGTTTTCTTGTCCTAAGATAGCTATATCATCGGGTACTCTCATATTGATAGATTGAGCATACTGATACATCCCGCCAGCCACTTCATCCCCATTTGCATAGATTGCTGTTGGTCTTGTTTTTTGACTCAACAACTTCTTTCCGGCATTGTATCCATCCTCAAAACGAGAACAATCTGACAAGTAAAACTCGGAGCGAAGTTCTCCAAATACTTGCTCATAAGCTGTAATTAGTTGCCTGGTACTAATGCTTTCCATTCCTCTAACTGTAGTAAAAGCTACTTTACTATGTCCTTTATCTTTAAGATATTGAAAGGTATTAAGGTATGAGGCGAACCTGTCGATATAGGAGCAGCCTATCTCCGGATGATCCGTATATTCACAAGAAACGACTGAACCATAATTAGTATAGGGGATGATCGACTCCCAATTATTTGCTCTTGATGTGATTATTACTCCATCGAGCAATTTATTTTTCAACATTGAAAGATACTCTATTTCTTTATCTTTATTGTATTTAGTAGGGAGGACAGTTATGGAATAATCCTTCTCAACAGATTGATTAAGGACTCCATGTAACATTTGATCGAATGCTTGATTGTTGTTATATGGAATGATGACGCCAATCATTCTTGTCTCTCCACGAATTAAATCGATCGCATTTTTATTTGGGGTATAATTCATTTCATCAATAATTTTCTGAACGATAGCTCTTTTTTCTTCAGCTACATATTTATGGTTGTTTAAAACTCTTGATACGGTCGTCACTGACACACCGGCTATCTTAGCTATTTCCTTAATATTTGTCATCTAATCCTTCCCCTTACACAGAGACTCGTTAAACTGACTCAAGATTATTTTAACATAAATTTCCTAATTCCTTCTAAAGAAGATGCCTAACACAATATCTTCTTAACACAAACGGTGAAATGTTTGCGAAAAAAGGAACGCTGCTTTGAACAAACTTAGGGAGAAAAAAAGGCAGCATAATTGAATATGCATACATATATTAACATTGGATCCTTGACAATGTTCGAATATGTAATAAATTTTTAGGTTAATTTTTATATCAAAAAAACCAATTCCAGTTTAAAATTTTTCTCAATAAAAAAGCCAAAAAATCAAGGTTAAAATTCGTTATGGGATTCTATCTCTACTTTCAAAAATTCATTAAAAGTGCTTTGTAAAATGTGCTATAATTTGACGTAAAAAGGTAATTTTTTTTGGTTAACAATTAAAAGGATTCATTATGTCTCTTGATGTCTGAAAATTTTGAAATAAACATATTATTTGAAACGTTAGTGTGAAGGGACGACGTAGGCAGGAGGCCGTATGAAATTTAGGACAAAGCTCTATGCGAGCACAGGATCAATAGTAGTTTTGATTTCAATTTGTGTCATCATTTTAATGAATATGCTTGAACAGTCTATGGTGAATACCGATGTGGTTGTTACCGATAAATATGAACGAATCAATATGGCTTCAACTATTAAATACGAGACAGTTAATATTGCTAGAGAGTTAAGAGAGATTACAGTCAATCAATTTATTGAAACACTGGAAACGTCCATTTATGCTTTGGAAGAATCGAACATAAATATCAACCAAGCGATGGAGACGCTTGAAAGAATAGATAGTAAAGGAAAGACACATGAATTAATTGCAAAATATAAAGTACTCCACGAATCTTATCTAGCTACAGCACAGCAAGTGATTGCTATAAAAAAAATTGATCCTAAAGCTGCTATCCAACCACAGCTGTTAAATGATTCGAAGCTTACAGGGGAAAGAATGCTTCAACTTGCTGAACTTCTGCGTGGATTACAAGAACAAGAGATGAAAAATGAACTTTATCGATCACGAGATACATACCATTGGGCGATCTCAACGATTTATTTTTATCTTGCGATCTGTTTGTCTTTAGGATTAGGAATCATGATTTGGATCATTAGAGGGATGACAAAGAATCTCAACCATGTAACGACTGTAATGAAAAGTGTGACCAATAGTAACCCTGATGCCTTGCCGCGGATAGAGATCTTTTCTAAAGATGAAATTGGTTCCATCGCCGCTGCTTTTAACAAAATGGTTTCAGAGTTAGAGGCACATAGCAAACTAGAGAAACAGTTAAAAGAAGAGGCGGGAGAGCGGAGCTGGCTTAAAACGAAAATTGCTGAAATTCTAACGAAGTACCCAGAAGCTAAAGATGTGCAAATGCTTGCTGAATTGTTCATTTCAAAGCTTGTACCAATGGTAGGAGCATGTAATGGTGTTTTTTATATAAAGACAGTGGAAGGAAACGAGCAGTATTTGAAAAAAATATCTGCGTATGCTTTTTTTAATCATAATATGGAATTTCAATGTTTTCGTATGGGAGAGGGTCTGATTGGGCAGTGTGCGTTAGAAAAGCAGCCCATCTTCCTGAATCAAGTTCCAGATAATTATATAAAAATACGTTCTGGTATGGGAGAAGCTTCACCGAAAAATATTATCATCTTACCGATACAAAACGAAGATGAGGTTCTTGCTGTTATCGAAATTGCTTCTTTTGAATCATTTAGTCCTTCTCACATCAATCTGCTTGAAGAAGTCATTCCTACGACTGGAATTACGATAAAAAGTATTTTAAATCATATGAAGGCGGAAAGGTTATTACAAGAATCACAAAGCTTAACTGAAGAACTTCAAGCTCAATCTGAAGAACTGCAATTGCAGCAAGAGGAGCTAAGGACGACAAATGAACAACTCGAGGAACAATATGCAGCCTCTGTCTTAAAAAAAGAAGAACTAGAGAAAGTGAGAGAGCAACTGGAAGAAAAAGCGCAGCAATTAGAAGTTAGCTCCCAATATAAATCAGAATTTCTTGCTAATATGTCTCATGAGCTTAGAACGCCGCTTAATAGTTTACTCATTTTAGCACAGATCCTTTCCGAAAACAGTGAGGGCAATCTTACCGCAAAACAAGAGGAGTATGTTCGGACTATTTATTCTTCTGGTAATGATTTATTACATTTAATCAATGATGTTCTAGATTTAGCAAAAGTAGAATCAGGAAAACTAGAAGTAATTAATAGAGCAGTAGATTTACATGGGGTAGAGGATTACATCATGAAGCAATTTTCACCAATTGCCTATAAGAAAGAAGTTCAATTAATCGTTCAAGTGGAACCTGATGTACCGTCAAGTTTCTATACGGACGAACATCGTTTGCAGCAAATTTTAAAAAATCTGCTTTCAAATGCATTTAAATTCACTGAAAGTGGCAGCGTTTCACTAATTGTTCGGAAGGTAATGAAAGAAACCGTCCGGCAGAAGATTTTTGCGAATAATCAAATAGAATGTATGCTAGCCTTCTCCGTGATTGATACAGGGATTGGCATAGCTAGAGAAAAACAAGGGACGATATTTGATGCCTTTAAACAAGCCGATGGAACGACAAGTCGAAAATATGGCGGTACAGGACTAGGATTATCTATTTGCCGAGAAATTGCTTATTTATTAGGCGGGTTTATTGAGTTAACGAGTGAGGCAGGAAAGGGAAGCAACTTTACTTTATATCTGCCTTATAACCAAGTGAATGAGCCAAAAGAGGTGACATCATATTTTAAGGAAGCTTCGGCAGGCCTCGAGAATGAGCATTATTCGCCAGAAGTTACTAACAAAATGGATGACGAAGATAGTAGAAATAAACAACTCGGGAATTCTTCGCTAAAAGATAAAAAGGTCCTCATTGTCGACGATGATATCCGAAATGTTTATGCACTAACAATTGCTCTAGAGAAATATGAAATGGAAATACTTGTAGCAGACAATGGCCGCGAAGGGATTGAAATCTTACAAAGTAATCCAGATATAGATATTATATTAATGGACATTATGATGCCTGAAATGGATGGTTTTGAGGCAATCCGTACAATTCGAAGTACACCAGAGTTTATATCCTTACCGATTATTGCACTTACAGCAAAGGCGATGAAACAAGCCCGTGAAGAATGTTTAGATGCAGGAGCAACGGACTATATCAGTAAGCCGCTTAACTTAGATCAGTTATTCTCGCTTATGCATGTATGGTTGTACAGAAAGGAAGGATAAGCGATTACAATTCCAAAAAGGGAAATACTAAAAAAGCTAACACAGAGCCAAGTGGTGGAAAATATTGAAATAGATATGCTCCTTGAAGTGATTTACCGCTTTTACGGCTATGATTTTAGAAATTATACACGTCCCTTTATTCAGAGGAGAATTTTACAGCGTGTACAAAAGGAGAATCTAACAAGTATATCTGCTCTTCAAGAAAAAATATTGCGTGATCCAATCGTCATGAATAAGTTATTTTCTGATTTCTCTATAAATGTTACCGAGATGTTTCGTGATCCTAGTTTTTTTAAGTCCGTACGAACAAATCTCATTCCATTAGTAAGAGATTATCCTGATATTAGAATTTGGCATGTCGGCTGCTCTACTGGTGAAGAAGTGTATTCAATGGCCATTCTGTTACAAGAAGAGGGCCTATATGAAAAAACAAAAATTTATGCAACAGATATAAACAAAAGTGTATTAGAAAAGGCGAAGAGGGGTACTTTTTCTTTAGCTGATATGCAACAATACACCAAAAATTATTTATTAGCTGGCGGGACTAGGGCTTTTTCGGAATACTACAAGGTGGTTGCGGACCAGGTTGTTTTCCACTCTTCTCTACAAAAAAACGTTGTGTTTGCTGAGCATAATTTAGTAACTGACTCTTCATTTCACGAGTTTGATATTATTATTTGTCGAAATGTCCTAATCTATTTTAATAAGTGTTTGCAAAATGATGTCCATCAACTCCTCTATGAAAGCCTAAGTTTGTCAGGATTTCTAGGGTTGGGTAAAAGAGAGGGGATTAGATTTACAAGTTATGGAAACTGTTACGAAGAATTTAACTCAACAGAAAGACTGTACCGTAAATTTAAATAGTACCACTACTCAAAAAGTAAATCTTTTAATGGTGGATAATCATCCTGAGAATCTACTGGCATTGGAAGCAGTACTTTCGTCTCCACACTATAACTTAGTTAGTGCAACCTCAGGGAATGAAGCACTGAAATGTCTGCTTAAACAAGAATTTGCTGTTATTTTACTAGATGTACAAATGCCGGGACTAAATGGTTTTGAAACAGCTAAACTGATTAGGGCAAGAGAAAAAACAAAGCATATTCCAATTATTTTCATTACGGCTATTAGTCAAGATTTGGAACATGTTCAACGTGGTTACTCTGTAGGGGCAATTGATTATATCTTTAAACCGTATCAACCTGAAACATTGAAACAAAAAATAGAGAAATTTGTTGAAATCTATCAAAAATATAAAGAGGAAATTAGCAAGAGTGAGTTGCAGCGTTCAGCTGAATTATGTGAAGTGAACAAAAAGTTAGATCAGACAACCTTGGATTTACAGAGGACAGAAGCATTAGCAAAGGTGATTAGTGAAACGTTAATTGATACCATTGTTACCTTTGACAGTAAAGGGTGTATCTTATCAGTGAATCCAGCTGTAAAAACCATGTTTGGCTATCATCCGGATGAATTAGTAGGACAGCCTATCGGCAATCTTTTTCTAAAAGTGAAGGGAGACAATGGAAATACCTCTCCGCATTTCATCAACCCATGTCTAGGAAAGGTAATCGAATCGGTTGCGTTAAGGAAGGATGAAAGCCATTTTCATGCGGATATCCAAATTGGAGAGACAGCAGTAGAAGGTCAACAAATTTTTGTTTGTACTATTCGCAATGTGACGGAAAGAAAGCAGATGGAAGAAATTAAAAAGCAACAATTCAATCATATGGAGAATATGGTAAGAGACCGCACGTTAGAGCTAACATTAGCCAATCAGCAGCTGCAAATAGAAATTGAGGAGCGAAAAAAGATTACCGATCATCTTTTTGTTTCCCAAGAACGGTTTCGGAAAATCTTTGAGTCCAGTCCCTGCTTGATGGCCATTATTTCGCTAAAAGATAAAACATACTTAGATGTTAATACAAGTTGGATAAACAATACGGGTTACAGTTATAATGAATTATTTCATCAAAAAATAAATTTACTAGATTTTATTGACGAACCCGATGGTAACTCTATTCATCTAGGGCAGCCAATTCGTAGTAAGAAAATCCACTATAAGACAAAACACGGGGAACTCCGTGCCGGATTTTTATCGACAGAAATGATTGACATTCAACCAGAACCTTGTATTCTTTTCGTTTTAACCGATTTTACGGAAAGGCTCCTTTTGGAGAGGGAGATGTCTCGACTTGATCGGTTGAATTTAATTGGGGAGATGGCTGCAGGAATAGCCCACGAAATTCGTAACCCGATGACAACCGTTTATGGATTTTTGCAAGTAGCAAGAAGCAACCGTGAGGGATTACCACAAGAAATTGTTGACCTCATGTTGGAAGAATTAAGCAGGGCTAATTCTATTATTACCGAATTTCTCAATCTGGCTAAAAATAAAGTAAGTTATAAAAAAATCCAAAACTTAAATACGATTATTGAAGCATTATTTCCGCTTATTCAAGCTGAAGCCTTACGTTCTAGAAAACAAGCTGTGCTCGATTTACATGATTGCCCCGATATCTCAGTAGATGAAAAAGAAATTCGCCAATTAATCTTAAATATTGTGTTGAATGGGCTCGATTCCATGTCACCTGGGGGGCTGCTTACAATAAAAACATATGTTAAAGAACAGGCAGTCATTTTGGAAATAAGAGATCAGGGAGTAGGGATTAGCTCTGAGATTTTAGAAAAAATGGGAACACCGTTCTTCACAACGAAGGAAAATGGAACAGGGCTGGGTCTTGCGATCTGCTATAGTGTAGCAGAACGTCATCAGGCAGATATTGATATAGAAACGGGAGACGAAGGGACAACCTTTTTTATTCGTTTCAAAACAATCTAGAGCAAATCAAAATAAAAAAGGACGGTTTGCATGTTGAAAAGGAGCAAGCTATTTCTTCTTATTTTCTTTATTATTTCTGTATTTCTAATCATTTTTATTTATAAACAATTGATCGATAATAAGCCAAGAGTCGTCTTTGTATTAAGACCGTTAGACAATCAGTATGGGGAAATTATTCGAGCAGGTGTAGAGCAGGGGTGTACAGATTTTGGGATAGACGGAAAAGTAATAGCACCGAGAAATGGAACAGCTGCAGAACAAATAAAGATGCTAGAGAATGTTCTTGAAGAATATCCAGATGTATTAGTAGTTTCTCCGGACATTTCACCTGATATCATTCCTAAGTTAGAAGAGTTTGTCAAAATGAACATTCCCGTGTTGCTCATTGATACAGATGAACCTTGGGAAAATAAAACGGCTTATATTGGTACCAATAACGGAGAATTAGGGAGAAAAGCAGGGATTTTGATGGCCACAATGCTGCAGCCTGGAGACAAAGTGGCGCTCATTGGTAGAGAATCACCCATGGAAAGAGATCGGATAAAAGGAGCGAAAGCTAGTTTAGAAGCTGCAGGGATCACCATCGCGGCCGAAACGATAAAAATATCAATTGATGATAAAGATCAAAAGGCGAAAAAGGTAGTGGATACGATTTTGCAGCATCATCCAGATCTTAAAGGTGTTGTTACCTCGAGTGATTATCTTGCTATTCCCGTGGTAAAGGTTCTTCAGGAACAAGGACTTACCATGCCTGTTACAGGTGCAGATGGAATAAGCCAAATGGTCGAACTGGTAGACAAAGGAACATTAACCGGTACAGTAGCCCAGAACCCATATGATATGGGATATTTAAGCGTTAAAGCTGCATTACAGGTTACAAAGGGAGAAACGATAAAAAGGAACATTGATAGCGGTGTCGATATTATTACGGAAGACAATGCCAAACAGAAGCTGGATTTCTTAAAAAAGGTGCTGAAGTAAATTACACTAGCTTACGGGCATGCCTGGGGTCAGACCCACGTTACGCTTTAAAGGGAGATAATATTTTTTAGCGCAGTAGTTGCCTTACGTTTCACATAGCAAAATAAAGGCAAAAAAAATAAGAAACAATCATGGAGAAAGAGAGGCTACGTGTTAGGCCTCTTTTTCTTGTGGTTATAATATATTATTTTCATGGGCAGATATCTAACACTTTAATTTTTATTTGTATTTTTAAAAAAACTGTATATAATTATCTTAATATTTGGTACTTTAATACCTTTCAGACACTTATCACTCAATTTAGGGGCGTTGCGCATGGGGATACCGACACTATTATTGAATGCATTCTCTATCATCATTTGTATTTTTTTCTATCAAATATTTTGGTTAGATAAAGATGGAAAAGAAGTACGTAATAATGTATTAATTTCCATTCTTTCAGCTATTGCGATCGTTCTTTGTCTGACGTTCCCCTTTAAGTTTAATTCCGGCTACATATATGATTTACGGCTTATCCCAATCCTTTTAGCCGTTCTCTATGGTAGTTTTAGGAGCTTTGTTTTCATCACCTTTGTATTTATTTCTTACCGTTTTTACTTGGGCGGAAACGGAGTAATTCCTGCAGTTGTTGTATATTTTATGCTCACTTCCATTACAATGGCATTACAATATTTTCAGGCAGATTATTTTAAGAAAAGAAAAATATTGTTCAGCACATTGCTTCTTTCTATTTGTACTATTTCCTTTTCCAGCCTTGCTATCATGAGCCAAATACGGATAAGCGCTAAAGTTCAATCTGATTTTATTCACTTTTTATCCAATTATATAGTAATCAATATTCTTACTTTTTTGTTATCTCTCTATCTAATTGAAGGAATGATAGAACGGTATAAAATGAAAGAAAAAATTCACCGTGCAGAAAAATTTATTGTGACTAGTGAATTAGCTGCGTCTATAGCCCATGAAATAAGAAACCCATTGACTACGGTATATGGATTTATGCAGATGTTTAGTAAAAACGAAATCTCCGAAACACAAAAGGGTGAGTATGTGCAAGTCATGCTAATGGAGTTAGAAAGCACGCAACTCGTTATTAACGATTATTTATCCCTTATAAAACCACAAATTGTTGTGAAAGAATTATTAGATATTAGACCAATTGTTCATCAAGTAATAGATGCTATTTTACCGATGGCCCGCCTAAATAATGTTAAAGTTGAAAGCGATATTATATGTTCTCTTTATATAAAAGCCAACGTCGTTACTATAAAACGGTGTTTAATTAACATTGCAAAAAATGGGATTGAAGCCATGACTAATGGAGGGATCCTACGAATTAATGTGAAAAAGGAAAAGAATAATATTGTCATTGAGATTATTGATTCAGGAATTGGAATGTCGCCTGAGGAGATCAAGCGAATAGCTATGCCGTTTTATTCTTTAAAAGAGAAGGGAACCGGACTAGGCACTATGATTTCATACGGTATTATTAAAGAATTAAACGGAGATATTGAAGTAAAAAGCGAAAAAGGAAAAGGAACACGGTTTTCTATTATTATTCCTTCTTCATAAAAGATGTCGAAGTTGCAAGATTTTCTTAAGAACATGTTTTGATTTAACTCATTCAACTCATTGGTGACTTAGAAACCTGGTTAGTGAATTTTCTGCCCAGGTTATTTTTTTTCTTATTTCCCTTGGATAATTAAACAATTTTATTTTAACCCCGTTCTTCCTCAAAACGGGCTTATGCGTATTTAAGGTTTAGAAATCAACTAACTTTTTATTGCCATTTTTCAATTTTCATCATTAATTTTATACCAGGTACTAATACTAAGTGATATAATAAAAGAAAAATGAGGTGAAATATAATGATTAAATCTAAAGCCCGTATTACAGCTATTGGCACCTATGTTCCTCAAAAAAAATTATTAAATGAAGACTTAGAAAAGATGGTAGATACTAATGATGAATGGATTGTTCAGAGGACTGGCATGAAGGAAAGAAGAATAGCAGGAGATGAAGAATTTGCTTCTCATTTAGCTATCAATGCTATAGAAAATTTGATTGAAAAATATAATAAAGATATACAAGATGTTGATTGTATTATAGTAGCAACAACAACTCCTGACTATGCATTTCCAAGTGTGGCATGTCAAATTCAGAGTCACTTTAATATCTCTTGCACAGGAGCTTTTGACTTAAATGCTACATGTGCAGGTTTCACATATGCCTTACACTTAGCTAATAATTTAATTACTTCTTAGGCAAATAAAAAGATTTTAGTTGTTGCAACCGAGACTTTATCAAAAGTAACAGACTATAAAGATCGAACAACCTGTATTTTATTCGGAGATGGTGCTGGTGCTATGCTAGTCGAATTTGATAAGGAACATCCTAGTTTCTTGGCTAGCCATATGGCAACTAATGGAGAAGGTGGTATTCATGTATATAGAACAACCTTTGCATCTACTATGGATAATAAGCCATTAAATACAACTGGTAAGATGGTTCAGAATGGAAGGGAAGTATACAAATGGGCAGCCCGTACTTTACCAATAGGAATACAAGAATTATTACTTAAGACAGAATTAAACATAGAGGATATTAACTGGTTTATTCCACATAGTGCGAACCTAAGAATGGTTGAATCAATATGTGAAAAATCGGGTTTTTCTATAGACAAAACATTAACTAGTATGAAGTATTTTGGGAATACCTCATCTGCTTCTATTCCACTAGCACTAAATCTAGGAATAGAAGAAGGCAAAGTCCAAAATGGAGATACATTATTGCTCTATGGCTTCGGAGGAGGACTTACACATTTAGGGATTATTTTAACTTGGAATACAAAATATTAAAAAATAGTATTGGTGATGGAGGCTTCAATTTTGTTTGATACTCAAAAAATTAGAGATATTATTAGACATCGCTATCCATTTTTATTAGTAGATAGGATTCTGGAATTAGAAGAGGGAAAAAGAGCAATTGGCATAAAAAATGTGACAGCAAATGAAGGTTTTTTTAATGGACATTTTCCTCTTTTCCCAGTTATGCCAAGTGTTTTAATTGTTGAGGCGTTAGCTCAAGTAAGTGCAGTTGTGATGTTAACTAAAGAAGGAAACCAAGGACGGTTAGGGCTTTTAGCAGGTATAGATAATTGTCGTTTTAAACAGCAAGTTAGACCAGGAAATGAACTTCATCTCGAGGTTGAAATCACTCGCCTAAAAGGTCCTATCGGGAAAGGGAAAGGTATTGCTACTGTTGATGGCGAATTGGTTTGCGAGCTTGAACTGATCTTTGCATTTGGTGATTAATATATTTTTTAAATTCAAATTGTCATAGGGCAGTTTAGTTAAATAAAATGATCATTTCTATACGTTTTTTGGAGGGACGCATGTTCCCTTAATCATCCAGTGTCCTTCAAGTATTCCAGAACCAGGTTCCGTTCGCTCTTAATTTTATCATGCCATTGATATTACTCCTACAATTCTAGACATCCTAAACATTGACGCTCCTCAAATATATGAAGGCATTTCACAGATGCCGCTTCATGGTGTGAGTATGATGGATACATTTACAGAACCACAAGCTCCATCAAAGAGAACAACCCAGTATTTTGAAATGCTAAAATATAATTCTTGAGGAAAGGAGACCTTAAAAATGACAACTTCAAAGAAAAGTCTAAGGACTTGCAACAAAGGACACAAATACTATAAAAGTAGCGACTGTCCGACCTGCCCGATTTGTGAGCAAGAACGGAAACCTGACGACGGATTTCTCTCCTTACTCTCGGCACCAGCTAGACGAGCATTGGAAAACAATGGGGTAACTTCTTTGGAACAGCTATCAAACTTTAGTGAAAGCGAGATTTTACAATTTCACGGTATGGGACCAGCTTCTTTACCTAAACTTAGAACTGCTTTGCAGACAAATGGGTTAGCATTCAAAAATTAAGAGCCAACGAGAACTGTCAACACCATTAATCTTTGGATAAAGTTGCTATTGTATTGCCTGAATCAATAGTTGCAGGGATGCAAATAAAACGTCTTAACGGATATGAAAAGATCACTTTTGTCAACACATTAGAAGAAGTACTAGAAGCTTAATTGAGTAGCCATGGAAGCAAGGTGGAAGCATAAGAACCTTCCCCTTGCTTCCAAATAAATGTGTTTCCTTTATTATTCTGTGTTGTTGTTACAGCAATGACAATTAAACTAAATACTATTTTGAAGGCAAGGTATCTCTATCAACTGCTTCTGGAGGCTGTTCCATCCAGCCATTCTCAAGCATAATTTTAGCTCCATCTTCTACAAATAAAGCAATATTCATTAATGATTTTGTGTATAAAAATCCTATATCATGTCTTCCGTTTACAGCCATTGAATTTCCAATTGCCCTAATTTTCATTGAAAACATATCGACTTTATGAAATAACATTAATTTATCGGAAAAAGGAGAAAAAGTTGATGTTTTTACTAAATGGTCAAGAAAGGATGGTGATGGTAAATTTTCATTATGTAATTTCTCCATATAGCGTGTAATTGCTTTATGTGTAATGTCAGTACCACTTTTAAACAATTCTCGTACCTGTTCGATTTTTACTACTTGATTAAAACCTAAAAGTAATGCTTTGCTTGTTACGTTATTTTCAATATTATCATAAAGATGAGTAATTTCTAATGCGTGTAAAGGTCGTACATGCCCAATAAACCCATTTAGAAAATCTCGATTCACAAATTTTGTTTTATCTGGTATTGGAATGTAAGGTGGTTTCATAATAAATCCTTTATTCATTAAAATACTATTTACCTGTTCCATTAAATCAATGGTGGAGGTCAAACAATGAATAAAAAAGTCTTTTACATCCTCTCTATACATCAGAGGGATCGCCACATTATATATGCTTAATCCAGCCTTCCCAGCATATTTTAAATAATGAACATAGAATTCATCTTCGAATAGCCTTGGTGCACCAAGATTTACATCCTCCTCCGTAAATCCTATGGGAATCGGAAAGTTTTCCTTTTCAAATATTGCCTCGATAGTATTTATAAATTCATTAACTAGGTTTAAAGCATTTTTTAATAATTTTTTAATTTCTTCATCCTCAACGTGTTGAAGATAGTAGCTTAAAATACATTTCGACATACTATTTCCCATATATGTTGCCCAAAGTTTCCCTATTTCCGCTGATGTTAGTTTTTCATTAGGATTCGTTTTTTTTGACCCTAGTTTAATTGGCGTTTTCAACTCAAAATCACATCCTCTTCATTTTATTTATCTCCAACAAAAAAACTATTTGATTAAAGTTGGAAGCAAAAATTTTGATCCATTACGGCCTTTCAGAATACTACTCCCTCTTCTTCCATAGTAATAATATCCCCAAAGTTTGGAAGAATATATTTAACAGGCTGCACTGTTTTATTTTGCAGGTGCAGGGGTGGAACAATTAGGGGAAAAATTGATAATTTATCTAACCAACTTTTGGTTGCCATACGAGACGGGAGCCTATTCAGTTCAATATGGTTTAATCCCTAATGAACACCAGCAATATATTAACAAGATTATGGACGGTTCTAATCTCCTAACAAAATCTCGAATTCAAGACATTTTACTTGATTACTCTTCACTTGAGTGGTAAAGTGATAGTGAGGTTAGCGAGGGGAGGAAATGAAATGCGTAATAATACGATGGGATCGCTAATTTGGTTACGTCTAGTGCGTTTTACAAACCTCAGTAACCAGTTGTCAAATGATTCTTTAAAGCCATTTAATTTAACAACAGCACAATTTGATGTGCTCATGCAAATTCAAGTATACCAGCCGCTCACACAAACGGAGTTAGCTGAAAAAGTAACCGTCACGCAAGGCGGTATTTCCCGTATGGTTGCCCGGCTTGAGAAGGAAGGCTATATTGTCCGTAAACAAGATTGGAAAACGAAAACGATTAGCTTAACTGAAAAGGGTGAAGCGACCTTGGAAAAAGCCTTCCCAGTTCAACTTGCGTTTCAAACGTCATTTTTTGACGATGTATTAAACAAAGAAGAAATAAAAACATTGTACACGCTGATGACACGTGTCCATAAACATAGCCAAAAAAAGGAATTACCACTCGAGTAATTTTTTTACATCATCACTTGATTAGTCAAGTTAATAAAGGAGGAATAACAATGGTTACCATTCCAGGACATCATCATATTTCAATGATTACAAAAAACGCGCAAATGAATAATCGATTTTATCAAAACGTGCTAGGTTTAAGGCGAGTGAAAAAGACCGTCAACCAAGATAATCCTTCGATGTATCACTTATTTTATGGAGATTTAACGGGTAGTGCTGGCACAGAGCTATCCTTTTTTGAAATGCCGATCGTTGGTAGAACCGTTCGCGGAACCAATGCCATTACCCAAATCGGCTTACTTGTACCATCATTTGAAAGTCTAGAATACTGGAAAAATCGCTTTGAGCTATTAGATGTTAAACACGAAGAAATCACAACATACGCAGGCAGTGCAGCACTGCCATTTGAGGATACCGAAGGATTACGCCTTATGTTACTGAATAATAATGGAGAAAAAATACCTGAACGTTGGTCGGCATGGGAAGACTCCCTTGTGGAACAAAAGCATCGTATTTTAGGGATGGGGGCTGTGGAAATAACCGTCCGCTATTTGGAACGCACGGCGAAAATGTTAAAGGAAATGTTGGGCTACGTAGAAGTGGACCGTTCAGAAAAAGAGGCCATTTATCAGTCTATTGCCGGGCAGGCATTCGGTGAAATTGTCCTGAAGCAGCAGGAGGGGCCAAGTGAAAAGCCAGGCCGAGGTAGTATTCATCATTTGGCGATTCGTGTGAAAACCGAGGATGAGCTGCGCCATTGGGAGCAAATGGTGAAAAATCGCGGCTACCATTCATCTGGCATTGTTGATCGTTACTACTTCCTAAGCTTATATTTCCGTGATTCGAATGGGATATTATTTGAAATGGCCACAGATGGACCTGGATTTACTGCCGATTCAACAGTTGAAGCGTTAGGAAAAAAATTAGACTTACCACCATTTTTAGAAGACAAAAGAGAAGAAATTGAAGCAAATTTAAAACCACTTGATTAAGGGGAGAGAAATTTTACCTGCGGTAAGAAAATTTACAGATAAGAATTAGGAGGTACGTAAAATGAAAATAATGAAGCAAGGGGACGGCTCTTTTGTGTCATAAGTCTTGTATAATAGGGAATTATCAACAAAGCAAAATCAATCAGAGAATTAAAACTTGGGGTCATGTCCCGTTGCATTAAAGCGGCGCGGGACTGACCCTCAGTAAGTGCAGCTAATCTTTTAGCTTTTTCTGTAATTGACCAGCGGCATATAAAGCATTTTTATCGTCTAAAATGTCTTCTGGTTTATTTCCCTCTCCAAGAATATACCCTTCAAATGAGATTCCCATAAAATCAAAAATATGCTGAAATTGTTGTATCATCGGCAATCCCTTAACGTTTGGATCATCCCCGCCAACTGCAATTACATATGCCTTTTTTTGAGCCATTTGCCTTCTAAAATCAGGGTAATTTGCATCTCTCAGTGTTTGTGACCAGCGATCAATAAAAGTCTTCATCATACCTGACATGCTATACCAATAAATAGGGGTGGAAAAAACAAGCGTGTCATGCGGCAAAATACGATCAATTATAAAGTTATAATCGTCAGCTACATCACGGAATCCTTCTTTTGCGTGACGACCATCTATAATGGGTTGAATCTGAAGATCCCGCAAATATAATTTTTCTGCCTCTAATCCTTGAATGGCTAGATCTGTTAATGTTTCGGAGTTTCCGTTTTGGCGGGACCCTCCGTAAATAACAGCGATGGTCATGATCCATCCGCTCCTTTTCATATCTTTTATTTTATTCTTGCATATTTTATAATTAAATCATAAATCAATAAAGATGATTATTTTGATTAATTCAATCGAAAATAACGATTAAGGTGATAGAATGGAAATCAAACAACTGATCACATTTAAAATGGCCGCAGAAAATTTAAACTTCACACAGACGGCAAAACTCTTAAACTTTGCGCAATCAAGTGTAACGGCTCAAATTAAAGCCCTTGAATCTGAAATAGGGAAACCTTTGTTTGAGCGTCTTGGGAAGCGGTTAATCTTAACCGAGTCCGGACACCAGTTTAAAGCTTATGCAGAAAAAATGATTCGATTAAGTGAGGAAGCAAAGCTGATTGTCAATGCGGGAGAAGAACAAACAGGTACCTTGATGATAGGAGCGCAGGAAAGTCAGTGTACCTACCGGCTTCCCTCTATTTTAAAAGAATTTAAATCCCAGTTCCCGAAGGTTAAGCTTGTTTTTAAACCGGCTCATTCTGATGAAATGGCGAGGGAGCATCTAGAATCGGGGATGCTTGATGTGGCTTTTATTATGGATACATGTAAGTCCGGTGATTCGTTGAATATAGAACCTCTAATCAAGGAGGAACTACTTATCGTTGCATCATCCCTCCATCCTTTAGTGGAGAAATCAGAAGTTGCTCCGGAAGATCTGGAACATGAAACCATTTTGCTTACAGAAACCGGCTGTTCCTACCGTACCATTTTTGAAGATTTTTTCCGTAACTCAGGAGTATATCCATTAAATAAAATTGAATTTGGAAGTATAGAAGCAATTAAACAATGCGTGATAGCGGGACTTGGCATCGCGTTGTTACCTAAGATGGCAGTAGAAACAGATTTGAGAATGGGAAGAATGAAGGAGATAGGATGGAAAAATAACACTGCCCCAATCTGTACGCAAATAGCCTGGCATAAGGATAAATGGATGACACCTCCTTTAGAGGCTTTTATTGAATTAACGCGTAATACATTTAAAAATTATTAATCAGTAAGAAAATGAATTTATGAGTCAGTCGAGCTCCTTAAGTACGGGGGACTGACTCATAAATTGTAAAAATTCATTAGAAAAGGTGAAATATGATTTACGTAATAGTTTTATTCATTCTTGCAGGAATTGCTGAAATTGGCGGCGGATACTTAGTTTGGCTCTGGTTACGTGAAGGGAAGCCTTATTGGTATGGAGTCATAGGAGGTTTAATTTTGGTTCTTTACGGGATCATCCCCACCCTTCAGAAATTTCCTTCATTCGGAAGAGTTTATGCGGCTTATGGTGGAGTATTTATTGTCCTTTCTGTCTTGTGGGGGTGGGGTGTGGATAAGAAAGCGCCAGATACATACGATTGGATAGGTGCAGTAATTTGTATAATCGGGGTTTCCATCATGCTTTGGGGTCCAAGAAATTGAAGTAAGGGGGACGGTTCTTTTACTCCATTTCATAGAAACATAGGAACAAGAACCGCCCTCTTGCATCTCGGCCTTTTCTTGAGGACATATGTCCTTCCCTAAATACCCGAATCCATCTTTTAATAATAGGGAGATCTAAATTAGGGGGAGAAAATGTGAAAGGGAGTTTATTTGCGTTTTTAGGTGGGGCCTTTATTACTCTGCAAGGTGTAGCTAATACCCGTATTAGTCAAAATATTGGTACTTGGCAGGCGGCGACAATTACCCAGTTAACCGGATTCCTTTTGGCCTTGATTATCCTACTGTTTGTCCGAGACGGAAAATGGCAAGGGTTTAAGCAAGTGAAACCGTTATATATAACGGGCGGGGCACTTGGGGCAATCATTGTTTTTAGTAATGTTACCGCTATTCAACATACGAGTGTTACCCTGACCGTATCTGCTATGCTAATTGCCCAGCTGTGTTTGACCTTTCTTATTGATAGTACCGGATGGTTTGGAGTAGTGAAACAGAAGATGAACCTTCCTCAGTTTATTGGAATCGGAATGATGATTGCCGGTGTGGTAATCTTAAGGTTTTAAGGCAGCGCATATTTTACTTGATTTGGCTGGAGGCGAAACGGTCATGAAAGAAATAAAGGATTGGGAGCAATTAAATCAATATTTACAAACTCATCAACTAGAATCGATATTTAATGAACCACTACTGCCACATTTGTCGCTTTACAATTTTGACCAAGGTGAATTTATTTGTTCTCAAGGAGAAGCACCACATTATCTGTACGTACTTGTGAAAGGGAAAGTTAAAATTTATACAACCTCCGCAGATGGCAAAACACTTATTCTCTCGTTTAAGACACCGCTTGAAGTGATCGGCGATGTTGAATACGTAAGGGGTATAGATTTTATCAATACGGTTGAGGCCGTATCATCTGTCACGATGATTGGCGTTCATTATCGTTGGTTGAAAAAATACGGAATGGACCATTCCCCGCTGCTGCAATTTTTGTTGGATATCATTACAAAAAAGTTTACCATTAAATCTACTTCGTTGAGCTTCAATTTGCTGCATCCGGTGGAGGTACGACTGGCGAGTTATCTTTTGTCCGTCTCTTCTGATGAACCCGATTCATTCATTAAAGGACAGCTAAGCATCAGTATTAAGGATGCAGCAAACTTAATAGGAACCAGCTATCGACATCTAAATCGAATCATCACGCAGTTCTGTGCAGAGGGGTTGGTTGAGCGAAGCAAAGGCTTCATCCTCGTTAAGAACCTGGAAGGCTTAAGTGCAATTGCAGGTCACAGTATTTATGAATAAGGGCATTACCCACTACAATAGGGGAGAGTAAAGAAATGATTCTAGGATTAATATTCGCGATTATTGCAGGGTCGCTTGTCAGTATGCAAAATATTTTTAACAGTAAAGTCAATGAACATGAGGGCACTTGGACAACAACATCATTAGTATTAGGCTTGGGATTTCTGGCTTCACTAACGATTGGGTTAATCTTTGAAGGAAAAAATTTATTTATCTTGCATAATATGAAGCCATGGTACTGGGTCAGCGGTATAATCGGGGTAGGTGTGGTAACCTGTGTAGTTCAGGGAATGAGGCATCTTGGCCCAACCTATGCTATTTCCATCATTTTGACCTCACAATTAGGGTTTGCATTATTGTGGGACTCATTAGGCTGGCTGGGACTTGATAAGGTACCTTTTTCTTTTAAGCAATTGATTGGTGTGCTGGTGATTGTTGGCGGAATAATTGTCTTTAAAATAGGTGGTAAAAGTAAGGATCAACAGGCCGCTTTTTGAGAAAATATGCTTCAGTGGCAAAATGAAAGACCTAAAAGCAGGTAAAGATGGCCTAAATTGATTCACTCGGTTACACCTGAAAGATAAAAGCAGAGTATAGGGAGACTATCATGAAAAAATATAAAACTCTTTTATTTGATGTCGATGATACATTATTGGATTTTGCTGCCGCAGAAAAGGAAGCACTGCGCATGCTTTTTAAAGAACAAGCGTTGACCATAACCCCAGAAATTGAATCTAATTATAAAAGAATCAATCATAACCTCTGGAAGGCATTTGAAGAGGGAAAAATAGCCCGTGATGAGGTCGTGAATACACGTTTTTCTCTTTTATTTAAAGAATACGGTCAAGTTGTGGATGGGGCCCTTTTTGAAAAAAGCTATCGCAATTATTTAGAAGAAGGACATCAGCTTGTAGATGGTGCATTTGAATTGATATCAGACCTTAAAAATCAATATGATTTATATATTGTAACAAATGGTGTTTCCAAGACCCAGGATAAACGCTTACGAGCATCGGGTTTGCACCCAATCTTTAAAGGTATATTTGTTTCCGAGGATACAGGCTATCAAAAGCCAATGAAAGAGTATTTTGATTATGTCTTTACACGAATTCCTAACTTTTCCGCAAATCAGGCATTAATTATTGGAGACTCCCTGAGCTCGGATATTCATGGAGGGCGGCTTGCAGGGCTAGATACCTGTTGGTTTAACCCCAATAAGGTGCCAAAAGATAGTGAAATTGTTCCAACTTATGAAATCCACAAACTTGATGAGCTGTATCGCATAATTGGATAAAAATGAGAAAAGGAAGCTTTCACAAATAATCAAGGAATTTTCAATTAAATAGCCATACCTGTATAATGGAATCAAACCGATTAGAAGGAGACCCTCTATGCGATATTTAATTATCTTGATTATTACTATTCCCGCAGCAGAAATTGGATTACTCCTTTTTTCAGGAAAAACAATCGGAGTTTGGCCAACATTACTGCTCATACTTTTGACAGGTGTAATTGGTGCGTATTTGGCGAAAAGAGAAGGCTTGCAAACGATTCGGAAGGCCCAAGCACAGCTGCGAAATGGCAAAATTCCAGGTGAAGCTGTTTTAGATGGAATTTGTATATTAATAGGTGGAGTTCTTCTGCTAACACCGGGTTTCATTACAGACATTAGCGGCTTTTTCATGCTATTCCCGCCAACAAGACGGCTATTTAAATTCCTGATGATTAATTCTCTTCGGAAAAAGATTCAAAGAGGCAATATAAAAATAATAAAATGAAAAAACGTCAATCTTCATAGAAGTTGGCGTTTTTTTATTAACAATCTGTACACCGGTACTCTATCTTGGTTATTTTATTAAATGCTCCTTGGGATATTTGAATCGTTCTACGTCTATTGAGAAACCCAGTATGTTTTAGAAAGGTCTAGATTTATGGGGCGTTCAACCATTACTGCAAAAAATAATATACAATGGAATTATATTGATAATGGAGTAAATTCATAACGAAAGAAACATTTAGTTCTTTGAAAACCGTTTAAGGAAGGAAAATGAATATGTCAACTTATTGGGGCAGGCCTAAATTAAAAATTCCAAAGTCAAACAGTGAACGGATTTGGGATTTTATCGGATATTTATGTTATTTTGGATCGATCATTATTTTACTCTATGTTTGGAGAACACTTCCAGAAGAAGTACCTGCCCATTACAATGCTGCAGGTGAGGTGGACCGTTGGGGAACAAAAGGGGAGCTTTTTATATTACCTGTTGTGGGGGTATTCCTTGCTCTTATAATGACCGTTTTAGAGAAATTCCCTGAAGCACATAATTATCCTAAACGATTAAATGAATCAAACGCTGAACAGTTTTATTTAAATAGTCGAAAACTTGTTAATCAAATTAAAAATATCTGTCTCATACTCTTTTCACTCATCTTATTTGAATCTATTTCCATTGCCTTAGGCTGGGGTGTCAGGTTTGGAATATGGTTTCTACCGATCATGATTATTGGCATTGTTTTTCCAATAGTTTTTGGAATAGTTAAGCTAAAAAGGATTAAATAATCGAAGCATAAGAACCGTCCGTTTGCTTCCCCCTTGCATATACTGTAAAAAGTTATATAATTATTCATATATTTTAGAAATTAAAGGCTTTGAGAAGGAAGAGTAGATGGGGCAGTATTTGATAGAGAGCTTCTGATGGTGGAAATGAAGTAAATGAACCCTTTTGAAAATGACCTTTGAGCTTCGTACCGAACGCTTCTAGCTAGTAGGCTACGACGGGAATGGCACCCGTTATTACAGCAGCAGTATCTCTGCAAAAGACGTACTGATGGAGGCAAATAGTGTGAGCTATTTGTAAATGTAGGTGGTAACGCGAGTAATCTCGCCCTAATCGTAATGATTAGGGCGTTTTTTTATTTTATTTTTTGGGAGGAATACAAAATGACAATTGTCATCGGAGGGGCATGGCCATATGCTAATGGATCGTTACATCTAGGGCATATTGCGGCATTATTGCCAGGAGATATTTTAGCAAGGTATTACAGGCAAAAGGGAGAAAAGGTTCTTTACGTTTCTGGAAGTGATTGTAATGGCACACCGATCTCGATTCGGGCTAATCAAGAACATACAACAACAGAGTTTATCGCTAACCGGTATCATGAGGAGTTTTCTGAGTGTTTTAGGAAATTGGGCTTCACCTACGATCTTTACACAAGAACGGATGCCAAACATCATCATGAATCCGTTCAAAACATATTTTTAAAACTGTTGGAAAATGGCTATTTATATACAAAAAAGATTGAACAAGCATATTGTGAGCATGATAAGCAGTTTTTACCGGATCGGTTTGTAGAGGGGATTTGTCCTAATTGTGGCGCAAAGGCGAGAGGAGATCAATGTGATAATTGTTCGAAAATTCTCGACCCACTGGATTTACTTGAAAAACGATGTAAAATTTGCGGAAATGAGCCAGTTATTAAGGAAACGGAGCATTTTTATTTAGCCTTTAGTCAATTTCAACAGGAGTTAGAGGACTTCGTCAACAAAGCGGATGTGGATCATCGCTGGCGGGAAAATGCTGTGGCGTTAACGAAAAGATACTTGCAAGAAGGTGTTCCAGATAGGGCTGTTACACGAGATCTGCCGAATGGTGTCGAAGTTCCTGTTGTCGGATTTGAAGGGAAGAAAATTTATGTCTGGATTGAAGCGGTTGCGGGATATTTAACGGCCAGTTTAGAATGGGCCAAACAAAATAGTGAAAGTATTGATTCGTTATGGAACGAAGAGACCATCTCTTATTATGTCCACGGGAAGGATAATATTCCATTTCATACGGTTATTTGGCCCGCTATCTTAATGGGTATTAAGAACAAAGCATTGCCGACACATATTATTTCGAATGAATATTTGACATTGGAGAAAAGAAAGTTATCAACGAGCCAAAATTGGGCGGTCTGGGTTCCGTATATTTTAAGCAAATATGATCCCGATTCCATTCGCTACTTTTTAACCATCAATGCTCCAGAAAATCGTGATACCGATTTCTCATGGCGTGAATTTATTTATAGCCACAACGGTGAGCTGCTTGGAGCCTTTGGGAATTTTGTAAATCGCACATTAAAGTTTATTGAAAAATCGTTTGGTGGTAACATACCGCAAGTTGAAGTAGAACCGAAGATTAAGGAAAGCACAATCGAACTTTTTAACACTTCAGGAGACTTAATTGAAAACGGGCATTTTAAACAAGCCCTAGAGGGGATTTTTCAATATATTCGTAGTGCGAACCGTTATTTTGATGAACAACAACCTTGGATTCAAGTGAAGGATAATCCGATTAAGGGCGATGTTACGTTAGCAACGTGTACGTATATCATTTCAAATTTAGCCCAATTATTGCAGCCGTTTTTGCCCTTTTCCTCAGAGAGAATTCGAAAAATGTTAGGCATCACAACGGTTGAATGGCATGAACAATCACAACTGCCATTTAAAATTGAATTTGTTTTACCATTGTTTGATCGCTTGGATATTCATTTGATTGAAGAAGAATATAATCATTTGGTTGATTCATCTAAGCGAGATATTAATATCCATACCGGCTGAACCATCCCCAAAAACTAAACAAATGTTTGATTAAACCGCTGGAGGTGTTGGTATACCTGGCATTATAAAACTAAACAAAGGATTGATTATAACTTTAGAGCCAAAGCAGTGTCTGATTTGAAAAAACAAATCAACCGTTTGATTAAACCACTGAAGGAGTTGGTATACCCGGCATTTCAAAACTAAACAAACGATTGTTTAAAATTACAGGAACTAAATGAAGAAGTATTATCGTGATATGAGCATCTACATTATTACTTGTAGGTGCTTTATAGTGTGTATGAGGAAAAGTAACATCCAAATAGATGGTAATATTATTCGACTAAGACAATATTAGGGATTAAAATAAAGCTGTACATGTTTAGTACATTATGAAATTTACTTACTAGAGTCTTTATATTTGTTTTGATTAAACAATAAAAAGAGGTCCGAAATATGCTAGAAAAGATTTCAATTGGGAAAATGGCAAAACTGAATAATGTTTCGGTTCAAACCTTACATCATTATGATAAAATTGGGCTTCTATCACCAAGCTACACTGATCCATTAACAAACTATCGATATTACAGTATTAAGCAGTGCGCAAGTCTTGATTTTATAAAGTATCTAAAGTATATGGGTTTTACACTGCAAGAAATGTTGGAGTATTTTACTAAAGGGGATGCTAAGTCTATTTCTAAGCTACTAAATGAACAAATTCATTTGATTGATCAAAAGATGAATGATCTGACGCAAATGAAAAGAACACTAGAGGTAGCATCTAAAAACTATAAAACATATATGCAAATTCAAAATATGGGCATAATTGAGAGAAATGTTCTTCCTGAAAGAAAAATATATTGCTATGACGGTAAAAAAAATATTTATGAAGACCATCTAGAAACCTATGAATATATTTTAAGAGAGTTAAGGAATCAGGCACTTATTCATCAGTTTCCAACTTCGTATTTTTGCAATGTTGGCTCCATTACACGTATGGAAACGATTAAGCAGAGGAAGCTTACATCTACAGAAATTTTTATGCTTGTTGATGCTCATTTTTCCGAAATACAAGGGATTGAGATTCTTCCCGCCCAAGAATACGTAACGATTTATTGCGATCAATTTTCGAATGAGAGGGATTATGCATTTAAATTAATCGATTATATAGAGGAGTACAAACTAGAAATTGCAGGTGATTATATTTGTGAGGTTATTATTGAACTGCCTGAGTGGACACATGCTGAACGCCATATGATTATGAAGTTGCAAATTCCCGTAAAAAAAATCTCTAACAACTCTTGACCCTGTTGTTACAATAGGGTTTACGATATAACTATAGAATTCTATAAACGCATATTAGCATGTGAAATACCGAGCAAACAATGGAGGGATTAATGATGCTAGAAAAAGTTCGTGTTATTCAATATGGTTGTGGAAAAATGGGCACGGTTAGCTTGCGTTATCTGTATGAAAAGGGTGCAGAAATTGTTGGAGCTATTGATGCAAATCCGGCTCTTATTGGTAAGGATATTGGTGAGGTAGCTGGATTAGGTGTTAAGCTAAATATCCCTGTTAGAAGTGATGCTGAGCAAGTATTCAATGAAACGGATGCAGATGTATGTATCATTATGACGCAAAGTTTAATGACAGATACGCTAGATGCTTTTGAATTAGCTGCTCGTCATGGAGTAAATGCCATTACTACTTGCGAAGAAGCCTTTTATCCATGGACAACTTCTCCTGAAATTACGAATCGTTTAGACCGATTAGCCAAAGAGCATAATTGTACGTTAACAGGATCTGGCTATCAGGATGTTTTTTGGGGCAACTTAATCACAACTTTAGCTGGTGCTACACATAATATTGTTCGCATCGAGGGTAAATCTAGCTATAATGTCGAACATTACGGAATTGCTCTCGCCGAGGTGCATGGAGCAGGCTTATCATTAGCAGAGTTTGATGAAAAAATTGCTAGCAATAATGATCTCCCATCTTTTATGAGAAATTCAAATGAATGGTTATGCTCACAATTTGGCTGGACCATTAAATCTCAGGATCAGAAATTGGTGCCAATGACACATGATACAGATTTATATTCAGAAACATTAGGGAAAACAATTCCTGCTGGTCATGCGACAGGAATGTCAGCTGTGGTAACGACTGTAACTCATCAAGGGCCAGTAATTGTAAGTGAATGTATCGGTAAGGTGTATGCTGAAGGTGAGAAGGATTGTAATGATTGGGTGATTCAAGGCGAGCCGGAAACATTAGTGAAAATTTCTAATCCGGCAACGGTAGAATTAACATGTGCAACAGTTGTTAACCGGATCCCTGATTTAATTCAAGCTGCTCCAGGCTTCCACACTACTGAAAAAATGCCGACAGCAAGCTATCGCACATATCCACTTCATTTTTATTTGAATAAATAAGAATATAGGGGCTGTCCCAAAAGTCGATGAAAATCGATTTTTGAAGACAGCCTTCATTTTTTAAGAAGCAAGGGGATGGTTCCTCTCTTGCTTCACTAGAAGAGGCATAAGAACCGCCACAAAAAACTAACCAAACGTTTAATTAAATCACTGGAGGCGTTGGTATATCTGGCATTCTAAAACTAACCAAACGATTGATTAAATTATTGGAACCAAATAAAGAAGTACCTAATCAGGCACAAAGTTTTTTGAGTTAAAAAAGCACTGCAAACAGTTCGCAACATATTACTGTTTACAGTGCTTCTTTTTATACGATAAATTAATACCTCATTGAGACTTTCACTATTCCATCTCCAAATTTCACTTCAAAAAACTGTTCGACATCGTTGGGCGTGTCAAAGCTAAGCTGATGAATAAGCACATTTTCCTTGATCAGTTCCTCAAAGCGTTGAATGATTTTTTTACCCTCTTCGGTCGTAGAAATATCAAGCGATATATACATCTCTACAGGTAAATCTAATTTTTTTCGAGTATCTTGAATCGCCCTGATTAATTCTCTAACTTGACCTTCCTCCACTAATTGTGGTGTGAGTCTTACATCTAATAACACTTTTAACTGCTGATCGCCAACCATATTAAATCCAGATAAAACGATATATTCGACATTTACATGCTCTTTCAATAATGATACCGTCTGTCCATTTACAGCGATTTCAAGGTGACCATCTTCTAATAATGACTTTTTCTCACTATCTGGCATTTGATTGATATAGTCTTTCACAGCATTTACCAGCTTGCCAAACGCCGCGCCTGCTGTTTTAAAATTTAATTTAAAAATTGTTGATTCATATTCTGATAAATCTTTTTCAAAAACAACCTTTTTAACATTCAGCTCCTCTTTCATGATATTAGTATATGCGTTTAAAGACCGTATTTCTTCTTTACGCCATACAATCATTTGATTTAATGGCTGCTTCACCTTCATGTTTGCAGCATTGCGGATACTGCGGCCGAGCTCTACTATTTTTAGGACTGTTTGCATGTCTTCCTCTAAATCAAGATGAATCATAGAGTCGTTAGCTTTAGGATAGTCTTGTAAATGAACACTATCTTGATGCAGCTTCAAATGGATATCTTCTGCCACATATGGAACAAATGGAGCCAGCAAGCGGCTGATTGTCGAAAGTGTTTCAAATAATGTTGAATAAGCACCTCGTTTATCGTCCGAAAGTCCTGTTGCCCAAAATCGGTTTCTTGAGCGTCTGACATACCAATTACTCAATTCTTCGACTAACGCTGCAATCTCACGTGTTGCTTGCGTAAATTGATAACGATCCATAAAGTCTACAACCAGCTTGACTGTGCTGTTTAGTCGTGAGAGGATCCATTCATCCAAGATTGTTTTCGTGCCAGTCTGCTTTGGATCATAGACAAAACCATCTATTTTCGCGTACATGGCATAAAACTTAAACGTATTATCCAGCGTATCCACTAATTTTGATTTTGCATCCTGGACAATCTTTTTCGAAAATCGTTTTGGATTCCATGGCGAGCTATCGATTATGAAGGCCCAGCGCAATGCATCCGCACCGTATTCACGTATGAGTTCATCAGGATCTAACGCATTGCCTTTGCTTTTAGACATTTTCTGACCATGCTCATCAAGTACGTGTCCAAGTGATAAGACGTTTTTGTACGGTGATTTACCAGTGAATAGGGTAGAAACAGCGAGCAGACTGTAGAAAAAACCTCTCGTCTGGTCAATCCCTTCAATAACGACATCAGCAGGGAATTGTGATGCGAATGTTTCTTTATCTCCAAATGGATAGTGGTACTGTGCAAATGGCATCGAGCCACTATCGAACCACACATCAATGACTTCGGGCGTTCGTTGCATGACACCATTACATTTCGGACAGCTGCACTGTACGTCATCAATATAGGGCTTATGCAGCTCGAGCTGATTTGAAACCGGCGTTGCCGCTAGGGTTTGTAGTTCTTTGATACTGCCGGGAGACACTTCATGATGACAATCAGTACATATCCAAACATTTAAGGGTGTTCCCCAGTAGCGATTTCTGCTTATATTCCAATCAACGAGATTTTCAAGAAAATTCCCAAACCGTCCCTCTTTAATATGGTCTGGATACCAAGTAACGGAGGCATTGTTTGCCAGCATCTGTTCCTTTAAGGCCGACATCCTGATAAACCAGCTATCCGTTGCGTAATAAAGTAATGGCGAGTCACATCTCCAGCAATGCGGGTAGCTGTGCTCATATTTTTCTTTATGAAAAAGCGTTCCTCTTTCAGAAAGCATTTTTATAATCTCGACGTCACAGTCCTTGACAAATCTCCCTGCTAGATCGGAAACGTCTGCTGTGTAACGTCCTTGTTGATCAACAACATTGATAAACGATAAATCATGTTGCTTTACGGTTTTATAATCATCTTCCCCATAAGCTGGGGCAATGTGGACAATCCCTGTTCCACTCGCCTCCGTGACGTAATCTGCCAAAACGACATGATGTCCTTTTTCGACAGCCACATAATCGAATGGTGCTGCATATTGTATTCCTGCAAATTCGTTACCTCTATGTTCACTTAACACCACGACCTGTTCACCAAGGACTTTTTCTACTAAAGATTTGGCAACAATATACACCACTTTCTCTTTTTGGGCACGGACATATGTCATTGTTGGATTCATCGCGAGTGCAACGTTTGCCGGCAATGTCCAAGGTGTTGTTGTCCACCCTAAGAAATATTCTTCGTCCGCATCAAGTCGTTTAAATTTTACGGTAGCCGATAAATCCTTCACATCCTTATAGCCTTGTGCGACCTCGTGCGAACTTAAAGAAGTTTGGCAGCTCGGGCAGTATGGCGATACACGATGGCCTTTATACAACAGACCATCTTGATGAACTTTGCTTAATATGTTCCATACGCTTTCGATATACTCATTGCTTAATGTCATATAAGGACTGTCCATATCTACCCAATAACCTAACTCTTCTGTAAAGGAGCGCCATTTCTTCTCATAAGTAAACACACTCTCTTTGCATTTATTGATAAAAGGCTCGACACCATACCGTTCTATTTCTTGCTTTCCAGATATCCCTAACTGTTTTTCAACACCAAGCTCGACCGGCAGACCATGTGTATCCCAGCCAGCCTTTCTTTCCACATGAAATCCCTGCATTGTTTTGTAACGTGCGACCACATCTTTGATCGTTCTTCCAAAAGCATGACCTACATGGGGAAGACCATTGGCAGTTGGCGGTCCTTCGTAAAAAACAAAAGGTGTCTTGCCTTTTCTTAATTGAACAGACTGCTTAAATGTATTTTCGTTTATCCAAAAATGACGGATATTCTCCTCACGCTGTAAAACAGTTTCCTTCCTTTCATTCACATTCATCGATATCGCTCCTATTCTAAAATGGTTAAAGAAGCATACAAAAAACCCCGTCCCTTGAAAAGGGACGGGGTTAACCGCGATACCACCCTAATTCTATTGATCCAGTCAATAGCACTTAGCAACGTACAATCATACGTGTTCCTTTTAACGGTAGACGCCCGGTTAGACTTACTACAAGTTTCAGCCTAACTTCTCAGAGAGGATTTTCACATAACACTTGAACACTGACTTGCACCAAAATGTCAGCTCTCTGTGGATCAAGATGAAACGCTACTTTTTCTCATCAACGAATTTGTATGCTTTTTGTTGGAATTTATTGTAACAGACATAAAAATGGTTGTCAAAGTGTTTTTGAAAAATAAATTATGTAATTTTCAGGGGCAGTCTTTGTTAGCTATAATGTAGGGAATTACACTTTTTCTTATGCTTTGTATTTGTTCATGTTAACAGGCTGTTTGTAAATGAACTAGGAAGTTTATCTGAAAAAATGTAAGAAATAACATCAGTTTGCAAATGAGAGTTTTTTTAAATATATTGTACAAGTATCTATTATTTTGTACGCTATTTTTAGAATTCTGTGAGTCATCCTAATCCATTTGCTTTTCAAGCAGAAATGTCTTTAAGCTAGAAGGAGAAAATATATCTGGGTTTCTAAAAAGGTGGGGTGTTGAGAATGATGGAAAATACAACAAAAACTGCTAAAGCTCGAAACGAGGAACAATATATAAATTTAGTGGATGAATGGGTATCACATTATCGCTCATTTACTACGAAGGGAAGAAATGCGGCGTACATCCCTGCGTTGGAAAAAGCGAACGCATCACATTTAGGTATATGTATCATAGGACCAGATGGGACAATGATCAAATCTGGTAATTGGGATGTTACGTTTACCTTGCAAAGTATTTCCAAAGTGATTAGCTTTATCGCAGTGTGCTTGAACTATGGAATTCCCTATGTATTAGAAAGAGTAGACTTGGAACCAACTGGTGATCCCTTTAATTCCATTGTTCGTTTAGAAATAAACAAACCCGGAAAGCCTTTTAATCCCATGATTAATACTGGGGCCATTACAGTTTCTTCCCTTCTTCCGGGAGATACTGCGCATGATAAATTAGAACCGATCTGTTTATTAATGGAGAAAATGATCGGAAAACGCCCAACATTTAATGAGGAAGTATTCCAGTCAGAATGGCAAACGGCCTATCGAAATAAAGCGATTGCATATTATTTGAAAGAGACGGGTTTTTTAGAAGGGGATGCTGAACTAGCATTAGAGGTTTATTTGAAGCATTGTTCAATCGAAGTAAATACCGAAGACATTGCATTAATCGGCTTAGTCCTTGCATATGATGGCTACCATCCAATCCGAAAAGAGCAAGTTCTTCCTAAAGAGTTAGCTAGGATAGCCAAAAGTTTAATGTTAACCTGTGGAATTTATAATGCTTCAGGAAAATTCGCTGCCTTTATCGGCCTGCCAGCAAAGAGCGGAGTGTCTGGTGGGATTATGGCAAGCGTTCCCAATCGTGTTAGAACCGAAGCATCTCCGTTTATGGAGGGATGCGGAATAGGTATTTATGGGCCGGCCGTTGACGAATATGGGAGCAGTGTAGCCGGTTTAATGTTACTAAAACAAATTGCCAATAGCTGGGATTTAAGCATTTTCTAGGGACAGGGAGACAGGCTCCTTGTCCCGCCTTAAGTTGTTACTAGTTGACTCCGGTTTTGTACTGGAGTCTTTCTATTTATCCAAATTACTCTTCTCCAAAAATGAATTAAACGTTTGTTTTAATTCTTCTGGCCATTGGCATGATTGGTATTCAGAAACTAACCAAACGTTTGATCAAATGGCTGAACCTGTTGATATGCCTGACGTACAAAAATTAATCAAATGTTTGATTAATCCTTCGGCACCATACCACAAGACCGTAAAATTACATATAGTGTGGACCTTTTGGAATCGTTCCAAAAGTGTAAAAATGTAAGAGAGGGGATAAAAGTAGTGTTTAACGATTTTAAGCTTATAGAAGGCCGTCCTGTCTATATTCAACTGAAAGAATATTTAAAAAGAATGATTACCAGCGGGCATTTGCTTGAGAATCAAAAGCTTCCATCCACTCGTGAACTCAGCTCGTTACTATCGATAAGCCGAAATACCGTTTTAACAGCTTATGCCGATTTGGAACAGGAAGGTCTTATCTACGCGGTAAAAGGAAAAGGAAACTTTGTCAGTCATGTGGAGACCTTGAAATCTGCATCGATCCAATTGAATTGGACCGAAAAAATTAATGAGCAGACGTATTTGGCAGATGAATTGGACCTAATGAAGCATGGAGTACGCTGGAATCATGATATGATCTCCTTTAATAGTATCGCCCCTGATGAAAAGCTTTTTGATGTAGAAAATTTTAAAAGAGCCTTCTTAAATCGGATGGCCATTGAAGGAAACATCGTTCTTAACTACGGTTATGCCAAAGGATATAAACCACTGATCGAATACTTGCTTCGTTATATGGAAGTTAAAGGTGTTGATATTAGAAATAAAGATATTTTGATTACCAATGGATTCACGGAAGGTTTAGATCTCCTTTTATCCTCTATAAATAAAAAGAACGGAAGGATTATTTGTGAAAATCCAACCCATCATACGGCGCTAAAGCTGTTTCGATTACATGGCTTTGAAATCGAGGGTATTGAGTTGGATGATGATGGTATCGATGTTTCTAAGCTTAAATCGTTTTTATCAAAAAAGGAATATGACTTTGCCTACTTAATCCCGTCTTATCATAATCCAACTGGAATCGTTACGTCCTCAGAGAAAAGGAAGGAGATTATGGAGCTTTTTTCAGCCTATAAACTACCTATCGTTGAAGATGGATTTAATGAAGAATTACGGTATTCAGGATCACATCTGGCGCCGTTGGCTGCCTTTGCAGGAGCCGGCAACAATGTAATTTATATAAGCAGCTTCTCTAAAATTCTTTTTCCCGGCTTACGAGTTGGCTGGATTTTAGCAGACAAGGATTTGATTTATTACTTGGAAAGTATGAAAAGAGCTCGTACTATTCATACGTCTACCTTAGATCAAGCAGTGTTATTCCAGTATTTAAATGACGGCTGCTTTGAGAAATATTTAAAAAAAGCTAAATCAGTTTATAAGAAAAAATATGAATTAGCTGTTCATACTTGCCAACAAGCCATTCCATATAAACGAATGACTGGTGATGGCGGACTTCATCTTTTTTTAGAACTAGAAAATAACATCGATTCACGAAGTCTTTTAGAAAAATGCTATCAAAAGGGTGTTGTATTTTTGCCGGGTGATGTCTTTTACACGGACGAAAGTGGAAAAGACACATTACGGTTAGGATTTTCCAGACTGAAGGAAAGAGAGATTACTCAGGGAATTAAAATCATAGGTGACACATTAAAAAATGATTTTGGGGGCTAGGAAAATGAAAGTTGGCGTGATTATGGGAGGCGTTTCCTCCGAAAGACAAGTTTCGCTCATGACAGGTGAAGAAATGATTGCGAATTTAAATAAAAATAAATATGAAATTGTACCAATTCAAATAGATAACAAAGAAGATTTGGCAAATAAGGTCAAAAATCTCGATGTTGCACTACTTGCACTTCATGGGAAGTACGGTGAAGATGGCACCATTCAAGGTACTCTTGAGACCCTTGGTATTCCTTATACAGGGAGCGGGGTATTGTCCAGCAGCTTATGCATGGATAAGAATATCTCAAAAAAAATCATCCGTTATGAAGGCGTGCAAACACCGGATTGGATTCACCTAACCAATATAGAAGAACTTAATTTGGATGAAATTGACAAGATGGGGTACCCAGTAGTGGTGAAACCTAATTCGGGCGGGTCAAGTGTAGGAGTAAAAATTGTTTATGATCAAGATACGATAAAGTCTTCAATTGCTGAAGTATTCAAATGGGATACTGAAGTGATCATTGAAAAGTATGTAAAAGGTGAGGAAATCACTTGTCCTATATTAGATGGAAAGCTCTTGCCCATTGTTTCCATTCGACATAAAGGAGAGTTTTTTGATTATACGTCCAAATATAATGATGTGGCTACGATTGAAGAGGTGATCCAGCTCCCGCCTGAAATACATGACAAAGTTGCTTTTGCTGCAATGACCTGCTACAAATCACTGAAATGCAGTGTTTATGCCCGAATCGACATGATGATTAAAAACGGTATTCCCTATGTCATGGAGGTTAATTCATTACCTGGAATGACGAAGAATAGTCTGCTGCCAAAAAGTGCTGAATCAGCCGGGATCCCTTATGGTGAATTGCTGGACTTGATTATTGAAAACTCGCTAAAAGTGAGAGCATTGTAAGGGATTAAATAGAGATTTTAAAAAATATTAGAACGAACAGGGCACCTTTTTAACGATGGTGCCCTTTATAGATTAGCGAGGAAGGGGGGACCGTTCGCAATTTCTTAAAAAATAGTCCAGGGTATTTTACTCCTTATAGATCATTTTCCGTGTCATTCCACCGTCTATGACAAGGTTTATGCCTGTAATAAAGTCATTTTCTGTTATGATCACTGTTTTATTAGAAAAATCCATGTATGTACACATCCTTTATAAAAACACATAATGGCTTAATATTTTTTAAGATAACACAAAAAGGATGCGTGAGGAAATAAGTCCCAATAACGTGCAAAGCAGTTAGCCCCCATTACGTTAAAGTGAAGAGGACTGACACGTGAAATTTAATTATTTTTAGGACAGTACCGGGTACTGTTCTTATTTAAATTCAGAATTTTATGATAATAATCTCCATATATTTTACATGATGGTTTATTATGTAGTAAAAAGCTCTTTTTCTAAAATCTAAATGTGAGGTGATGTCATTGATGTTTAAAAACGCAGTTAGAGATTTGTCTCTTCCAGCCCTGTTTTTGGATGTACGTGCTTTTGATGATAACTGTAAGAAAATTGCTGAAATGGCAAATGGAAAAAGGATTAGAATTGCAACCAAATCAATCCGGTCTGTGCCTGTTTTAAAACGAATTTTTCAATCAAATTCCATTTTCAAAGGCTTAATGTGCTTTAGTCCTCATGAGGCCGTCTTTCTTGCGGAAAAAGGCTTTGATGATATATTGCTCGGTTATCCTTGCTGGGATGAGGGAGCACTTATTCAAATAGCCCAACTTAATAGTAATGGAACACATATCACGTGTATGGTCGATTCACCAGAACACATTGATCATCTAATAGCGATAGCCGAAAAGGTGAATGGAATGTTCTATCTCTGCATTGATGTTGATATGAGTACAAAGTTTGGCAGCCTGCATTTTGGTGTAAGACGTTCTCCATTGAAAAATGAAGAGGCGGTCATCCAGCTTGCCTTAAAAATCAAACAGTCTTCAAGGATGAAGCTTCTGGGCATCATGGGCTATGAAGCGCAAATTGCTGGAGTAGGTGACAAGATGCCCGCACAGCATCTAAAAAATCGTGTCATCGCTTTTATGAAAAGGAAATCAATAACTGAAATCAAACTGCGAAGGAAGACAATTGTTCAAGCCCTTGAGAGGGAAGGGTTGCCAGTGGCATTTGTGAATGGAGGCGGGACCGGGAGCCTTGATACAACATCTAAAGAAGAAATTGTCACGGAGCTTACAGTCGGGTCAGGATTCTATTCCCCGCTTCTGTTTGATTACTATCGGAACTTTGTGCTTAAGCCTGCTTTATTTTTCGCTTTGCCGGTTGTCAGAAAGCCAGCTCCAAATATATATACTTGTCTTGGCGGTGGTTATGTTTCATCCGGACCATATGGAAAGGATAAAACCCCTCAGCCCGTATACCCTCCGGGAGGCAAGCTGTTGCCGTTTGAGGGAGCAGGAGAAGTGCAAACGCCGGTTTATTATGGAAAGGAAGCACTTGAAATTGGAGATGCAATTATGTTCCGGGCTGCCAAAGCCGGAGAAATTTGTGAGCGTTTTAATGAAATTGTTTGTTTGGATAACCAGCAAATCGTAGACTGTTATCATACTTACCGGGGGGAAGGTAAATGTTTTCTATGATTAAGACAGTAAAAGGAAGAACGTGGAGAAATTGGGCGCATACATGTGAGAGTACTCCAGAAAAAATCCTGCATCCCTCTTCTATAGAGGAGGTTTCTTCGATCGTAAAAGAAGCTTCTAAGCAAAAGAGGACGATCAGAGTGGTCGGAGCTGGGCATTCATTTACTAGTTTAGTAAAAACAGATGATTGGTTAGTTTCGCTTGATTCTTTGAGCGGAATTGAACAGATTGATGAAGAAAATAGTACAGTAACTGTTTTAGGAGGTACCCGGTTATTTCAACTAGGAGAAGCACTTGGTCGTACTGGATATGCCCAAGAAAACCTAGGGGATATAAATGTCCAAAGCATAGCTGGAGCCATTTCGACGGGAACACATGGCACGGGACTGGAGTTTGGTAATCTTTCAACCCAGGTAATGGAGTTGTCACTGGTAACTGCATCTGGGGAAATCCTCACAATCTCTGAGAAACAAAACCCTCACTATTTCAAAGCTTGTCTCGTTTCGCTAGGGGGTCTCGGAATTATCGTCAAAGTCAAACTAAAAATGATTAAAAGTCTTGTGTACGAATATAAAAGCGAGAAGGTTAATTATTCGCAGTTCGAACAGCAGCTCGATCACTATATCGCAGCGAACCGTCATTTCGAATTTTATTTATTTCCTTTTTCAGATATCGTCCAAATTAAAACAATGAACGTCACAGATCGAAAGCCTCAGAGTTTATCGTTCCACCATTTTAATAATCTTTTCATAGAAAACTATTTGTTTTTCATCCTCTCAGAGTTCTGTCGTTTGTTTCCAAAGAGCAGCCGCTCTATCAGCAGACTATCTGCTAAGGCTGTAGGAAGCACAGCTATTGTAGCAAATAGTTATGAGCTCTTTGCTACCCCAAGATTAGTTAAATTCAGGGAAATAGAATACTGCATTCCACTTTATCATTTCAAGTCTGCGCTTCAAGAGATTCGGCAATGTATTGAAGCAAAGCAGCACCAAGTACATTTTCCAATAGAATGCAGGACCGTCAAGGCAGATGACATTTGGCTCAGTCCTTCCTACCAAAGGGATTCCGCCTACATTGCCTTCCATATGTACAAAGGTATGCCCTATGAAGAGTATTTTCAGGATATGGAATCAATAATGAAGAAATACGAGGGAAGACCACATTGGGGGAAAATGCACAACCAAAGCAAGGAAGAATTACTATCCCTCTACCCAAAACTCCCAGCCTTCCTAACAATAAGAAACGAACTAGACCCCCAAGGCACCTTCCTAAACGAATACATGAAAAGACTATGGATGTGATGGTAATGGTGTCAGGCACCGTTCGTGGACATTTTTGCGTTTTTGTACGCCTCCAGTGGACAGTCGGAGAGGTCACTACCTTTGAGTGCATAAACTTTTCATAATTTTTTCTACAAGAGAAAATGGAAGATTGTGCTAAGATGGATAAAGAGTATGATTATCCTTTTGAGGAAGGACTAACGAAATAATATGAATGAGAGGAATACACAATTATGAATAATTGGTTATATAGTGCGTATGCGTTAATATTGGGTATTGTCGCAGTGTTTACTAGGGAGATTGTTACATTTGTTATGCTGGGCTTTATTCTATTAAGCTTACTTAATATCAATTCAACTCTAAAAAAGTTGCTTGAAGCCACTAATTCTAAGAAGTAATTACTTCATATCTACCTGTTAAATTATAAATAAAAAAAGGAGAGCAGTCGTTGAAAAAAATAAATACATTATTAAATGAATACATGGATGCACTATCTGCCCACAACTATTTTAACGGGGCGGTACTTGTAGGATACAAAGGAAAAGTCCTGTTAAAGAAAGGGTACGGATTATCGTCATTCCAGTATGATCTTCCAAATACTCCTTCTAGTAAATTTCGAATCGGTTCCTTAACAAAGGCATTCACCGCGATGGCAATTTTGAAACTTCATGCGAAGGGTGCCTTGGAACTTGATGATTCCATCGATACAATTCTTCCTGATTTTCCGAATGGCTCCTCCATAACAGTCCGCCATTTATTGAACCATGCATCGGGAGTAGCCAATTTTACCTCTACACCCGAGTATTGGGTAAAAACAATGAGACTGCCGGCAAATTTGCAGGAGGTTATCGATGCATTTAAGGTAATGGAGCCGGAATTTGATTCAGGCACAGGCATGAACTACAGCAATTCCGGTTATTTGTTATTAACCGCCATTATTGAGAAAGTCTCTGGGATGGACTTTGCCGATTTTCTTCAACAAGAAATTTTCGATGAGCTAGGTTTAGCAGATACCGGTGTCGATAACGGACGAACAATTGTTCATTCACTGGCACAAGGCCATACAGTTTGGGAAAAGGTTATACATACAGAATACATCGACATGTCATTTCCACTGGGTGCCTATGGGATGTATTCAACCATTGATAATTTATATCGATGGTGTCAGGCACTTATGAACAATTCTTTAATTGATAAGGACCTGCAGGATCAAATGTTTACTAGTATTAATGGGTATGGGTTTGGATGGTTCATCGAGGACGGTTACCTGAAGGGGGTCAGTCATTTCGGTGATATCAATGGCTTCGTCAATCATCTCGTAATGTATCCGGATGAAGAACTTGTCGTGATTGTATTAAGTAATATTAATATTACTCCGGTGACACAAATTAGCAGCGATCTTATACGCATTGTTTTTGACAAAGAAGGTAATCGATTTCAGCCGTTTAAACCGTTAGAGATCGTGGGTGAAAACCTTGTTGGGACATATTTGAACGGGGAAGAGATCGTATCTATTCATTATGATAAAGAACTATATGCTGTCATTCCAAAAATGTACGGCGTTCCGTATAAGTTCAGGCTGCTCCCAATTGAGGCGAACCCGGAAACAATTATCTGTAAAAGTGATTTTATTCATGATACCTATATCTTCCGTTTGAATGAACATGGACTGCCTCTATCTATTCAATTAATCGACTCTTATAGTGCCAGAACAGAGTATGTTAGAGATAAATAAAACGGAGGTTGCTCTTACCTCAGCTTCTTGCGAATAAAGTTAAAAAAATTATGTACATACTAATTTTTTCTATTTGAAACCCAGTATATTCTAAGAATTGATTTTCATGGTGGTTTCTTCAATCTTGCTATTTTTAACGAAGTTTAATGCTTATTAGGGTACATGATCGTGTAAAATAATACATTATCGGAGAAACAAGGAGTTCATCATATGAAAGACAAACAAAAGAAGATTCCTTCTTTATCATCAAATTCTTTTCGACTGGGTGCATTGTTAGCCATCGTTGGCGGATTTTTAGATGCGTATACTTTTATTAGCAGAGATGGTGTTTTTGCTAATGCACAAACAGGAAATATAGTATTATTAGCGGTGAAAGCAGCAAATGGGGAATGGGGAGGTTCCATCCTTTATATTCTTCCAGTCTTAGCTTTTATACTGGGTGTTTTGGTATCCGAAATTGTTAAGTTTCCTTTTATAAGGAAACTATTACATAGCTATAGACGTTCGATCCTTTTATTAGAATGCATCGTTCTAATCGTTGTAGGTATTTTGCCAAGTAGTGTGCCTAATACAGTGGTAACCGTATGTATTTCGTTTGTATCATCATTACAGATCTCTACTTTCAATAAACTGGACAAGTGGTCTTACAATTCAACGATGACTACAGGAAACCTGCGAACAGCAACCCAGGCAGCCTATTCGGCGTTTATCGAACATAATCAAGAAGCAAAAAAGCAGTTTAAAGAATTCTTTGGTATCATTCTTTCTTTTCTTTTTGGTGCATTGACAGGGACATTCACAACCACTTATATAGGGAATACATCTGTTTGGATAGCGTCAGGCTTTTTAGTGATTGCTCTTATTTTGTATCACAGGGATAGAGGATATTTGAGGAGGCCAATAACGGTAAAATAATTGACTTTTCCGAATTCTATGAAGTTTTGTCCTTCATCAGCTCCATAAAAGACAATATATCAATATTGAATTTCACTCTTGGATTCACACTGTAATTCCATTAAAAAACTAATCAAACATTTGATTAAATGGATGAGATACTTGGCATGACTGGCATACAAAACATTAATTAATCGTTTGATTAAATCACTGAATCCGTTGTTGTTAGATGCCTATCCACATTAGCAGGTACAGGATATTTGCTAATCCCCCCCACACTATTAAACAAAAACTGCTAGGATCATCCCTAGCGGTTTTTTTGGATATACCTTTCCTTGTGAGCAATTATTTCATCCCTTAACATTTGCAGTTGTAAAATTTGTTCATTAATATCTTGAATCTTACGGTCTGCATGCTGAACAATTCTTTTTTTCTCTTCCACTCCTTCAGGGTTCGCTTCGTATAGCTCAATCATTTCCTTTATTTCTTGCAAGCTAAAACCAAGCTTTTTACCACGAAGAATCATTTTTAACCTTCTCCGCTCTTGGTATGTATAGCTTCGCTGAATGGTTAAACGATCACGCGTTTCTGACGTAAGCATTCCGACTTCTTCATAGTAACGAATCGTTCTAGAGCTGACATCAAACATAGATGCTAGTTCACTTATC
>Ga0213826_1000109_pt1 | contig 108326 bp, 131 predicted proteins | sample MC6MC0899MG_FD_180668 | JGI IMG/M metagenome (GOLD analysis project Ga0213826, IMG submission 180668) | Enriched soil aggregate microbial communities from Iowa State University, Ames, United States - MC6-MC0899-MG | ecosystem: Environmental > Terrestrial > Soil > Unclassified | place: USA... | reverse complement strand
TCGACCATGTGCCGGATATCGTCGGCCGCCCGCGCGGTGCGGGCCGCCAGGCTGCGCACTTCATCGGCCACCACCGCGAACCCACGGCCATGCTCGCCCGCCCGTGCCGCCTCAATGGCGGCATTCAACGCCAGTAGGTTGGTCTGGTTGGTGATGTCGCTGATCAGCCCGGTGATATTGCCAATCTGCGCCATGCGGCTGTCGAGCAGCTGCACACTGGAGGCCGAGCGGGCCACCACATCGCGAATCGATTGGGTGCCCGCCTGCACAGCCAGGTACTGCTCGCGGGCGCGGCTGACCACCTCGTCCATGGCCTGCTTCATCTGTTCGGCGCTGACCGACGCCTGCTGCAGCTCACCGAGCTGCTCCTCCATGATGATCATCATCTGGTGCACCGCATCGGCCACCTCGACAGAGCTCACGCTCGCTTCCTGGCTGCGCCCGAGCATCATCTGGTTGGTGCTGCCAACCGTGCGGCTGGCCTTGACCACCTGCCCCACCACGGCATCCAGGCGGTCGATGAAACTGTTGATCCAGCGCGCCATGTCACCACTCTCGTCATTGGCCAGGGCGCCAGTGTCCAGGCGCTGGCGCAGGTTGCCCTCACCCTCGGCGATGGTACGCAGCACACCGCTCATGCCGTTCAACCTGGCCGCCAGGCGCCTGGGCCCGAGCACGCCGAACAGCAGCGTAGCGCCGACCATGCTGAGGGCCTGGATGGCGTCGTTCACCCCCTGTGGCAATCCGGCGTAATGCTGCACCAGGTAATTACAGCCGAACAGCCCCACCATGGTCGCCACGTAGGGTTTCATCAACCGGTAGCTCAGCGAGCGACGGCGGTAGACCTCCTCCAAGTCTGCCTCGCACATCATGCCCCAGCGGTCGAGCGACCCTGGTAACTGGAAGGTCACGCCCTTGCCGACCACCGGCACATGGCGGTAGTCCGAATAACCCGGGTACGTCACGAACAGGTTGGCGCCACGCCGGATGGTTTCGCGCACGCCGGGGTGCAGCTCACGCGTGGCGGGGTCGGTGAAGCGCAGCTCCAACTCGGTATGGCGCTGCACCTGCACAGTGCTCCAGGGCGTACGCACGCCGCTCTTGAGGTTTTCGCCATGGGTAAACGTCCCGTCCTCGAAGCGCGAACGAGACAAGGCGGTGCCTGGTTGCACGGTCGGGTCGAAGCGTGACTGCACCATGAACAGATAATTGTCGCCCGACTCGGCATAGATATGCCCGGCCTCGCGCTGGATCAGGTCGCCCAGCACATCATTGGGGACCCGGCCACACAGGCAGCCCAGGACTTTGCCCGCATGCCTGATCGGTTGGTAGAACATCAGCGTCACCTCATCGTGAAAACGCGACGAGGATGGGCCGATCTGCAAGGTCAACGGGTCACTGTAGGGCCCGTGAAGAAACGGCGCTTTCAAACCATGGGCCAACGCCGCGTGCTGCTCAATCTTCGTGCTGCCACGCTTTGGCCAAGTGGATACCCTGACGTTGCCAGTGCAGTCAATCACACTCAGTTCAGAAAAATCTTCGGCCTGTGCCAGCTTGTCGAGTAATGCCGAAGGCTGCACATGAGCGAAGTCTGCTGCCAGGTATTCCGCCAACTCTGCCAGGTGATCCCATTGTTCGCGCGCCCAGTTGTGCAGCAACTGCACCCGCGTCTGGGCTATGGCTTCGAACGTCTGCTCGATTTCTGCATAGTTCGAACGATTGAGGCGGCACGCCCACCCCATGCTGAACTTGCCGGCTTTGCCGAACCAAGGCAGCCAGCCCCGCTCGCTGGATGACAACTGCATGGAACTACTTGAAAGCGACATTAAGTTCACCATAAGCGACATAGATGCCAAAATGCCAGCAACTTCTACGCCAACTGTAATCCAAGCGTATTGAGGGGTAGTGGCTAGCACTGGACGCTTACTGGTGGTGCATTAAGGCTTTTATTTCAGGCCACTTTGCACCCTGAAGGGGCGCGGGGAGAATGAAGCGATCGTTGTCATGGTCGGCTGGTGTTCATTTAAGAATGCCGGGGCCGCTCCTACAGCGACCGCGTTATGTCCCTATTTACAGGGCATGCGCGGACACTGTGGGAGCGGCCATTGTTTGGCCTCGCTAGCGGCGCTGGAACCGCTGTTGAATCGACAATCAGGGCAGCTGCTCAACCACTTCTGATTGTCGCGGATGAATAGCTACTGGGGAAGCCGGCGTCACGTCCTAACGGGACACCGGCAAAGCCTAGCTATTCAGTGCCACCGTGAATCACCGCTGGTGATTCGTAGTTTGTCCGTTCAGCGGGTGCTTAGCACGGGCGTCGGCCAACACGCACAACATGTCGAACATCAACGTCGCTGCGTTCAAAGTGGTCAGGCCCGATGAAGGTGTCCAAAATCATTAGGCCAGTTCAATCGGGCGTGCATCTGGGCCAACATTCAGCCTGCGGTTAGCACCTTTCTCAGCGACTGAGTACACAACTCTACCGGCTGGCTGATGCTTCCGCTTTCGGCTTTGAATGCAACCACTGCGATCTGTAGCGAAGGCTCGAAAGGTATCGCGACAAGGTTCGTACGTTCTACGCCAACAAGTGCAAACTCGTCTACGATCGTGACGCCCTGCCCTTGCTTCACCAAGTTGACGGCCAAGCTGTACCGATTGGTTTCCAACGCAGCAACCTTGGTGAGCAAGCAAGAAGGCTCGCCAGGATAATGGGTGGACAGGGCAGCGCCAACGTGTTTGGGGAAGCGGATAGCTTCAGCCTCACCGCAGCTGCGTTTGCCAATGCATTCATTATCAATGCACTCGATCATGATGACGGAGTGGAAAACGATGGGAAGGGCATGGGGCACCCCGGCGCCACGCTCATGGCCACCGCTATCGCAGCGCTGGACGCGAATCCCAAGCAGGTAACCGAGTCGGCTCTCTTGGCGGGACTGGTAGCAGGCTTCGAAGTCAACAACCGCTTGATCCATTCACTGCGCCCAGTGCAGATAGTTTCAATAAAGCGTACGGCGTCGCAAAACACCAAGCCATCGGTGCCGCTGTGGTGTATGGCCGAATCAGCGGTTTCGATGAGGAACTGATGCACCAAGAAGCGGATGGTGGGCTCCGATAGATTCGATGCCGAGGTCCTGACCGCCAACCAGGCGCGATTGTGGAGATCGAGAATGACGCTGGAGTGTGCATCCGTCACGCCCTTGCAATGCCCTGCGGCAGCGCCTCACGCCCGATTTCAGATGCAACGATCATCGAGAAGGCACGCCGTAATCTTGAGGGAAACGTCGAAGACCCAGACAGGTTTTTAACTAACTTTTTGAAGGGTATTCCGGAGGGCGACTACCCCCTGAGATCCAAGTCGCTAATTGGCTCTGCCTGCCGCCGCTGACCCAAAGCTCACCTGGTAAAAACCATGAGGTGTTCAACTGCTTCTGCCCGCGTTTCGGGCAGAAGCGTACAGAGCACTAAACATGGAGGTGATGAAAAAACCAGCGACCGTGATTTACCCCCAAAAACTATTCGAACGACACCGAGCGTTTTTGATAGCCGGAATGACCCATCAAGTAAACAGCGCCACCCCTGGCGCTGCACTCAGGATACTGTGATAGGCGCGCCCTCTGACCCTGGAGCGCCGGAACCCTTGATAATGTTATACAACCCATCGACTCTCAACTGCTCAGCAGTATTTGAAGGGAACAGCAAGGTAATGCTGACGTACATGACGAAGTTAATGCCCAAGGCCACCACACCAGAAGTCAGCCCCTCTAACAGCGGCACTGAGACTGGGTAGTACCACTGCAACATGCCAGCGACTATAAAGCCCGTAATCATTGAGCAGACTGCAGCAGGGGCTGTCCCGCGCTTCCAGAAGATACCCAGGAACACAGTAGGCGCAAGTTGAACGATACCCTGGTAGGAAATCATCGCCAGGATAATAAGGTGGCTCGACTCAGTGGTGGCAACTGCAAAGGCCGCCGCGAGAAGGGTCAGTAACGCTACCGCCACCTGGCCAACGCGCTTGTTTTCAACCCGGTGCTGCCTGATTACACCTACGATGTCGTTGGCAGTTTGCGCACCAAGTGCTTGAAGATTCGCGCCTACGTTGCCCATTGTCGCGGCAACCACACAGATGCCGGCCAACGTGACGACCAGCACGCCTCCAATTTTTGCAGCGATGAACCACACCGCATCCGGAGCCTCCTGAACACCTGGCAACGAAGACGCACAGAGGGCAAGCAAGGTAACGGAAGTACCGAAAATCAGCAGTATTGGCGCCGCCTGCATCGCGGAGCGCTGGATGGTATTTGTACTTCGTGAGGCAAAGAGCCGAACAAAAATGTCTGGCCAACACCAACCACCTAGTGCACCTGTTAAAATCAATGAAAACAAGTAGAGCGGCCCAAGATCGCTACCAGGCCCTGGGATGGTAAAAAGCCGAGTGCTGGACGCATCCAGGCCGTGACCATTTGTGACCAGCCAGACAAGAAGGCCCAGCGCAATCATCGTACCCACCAGGTAGGCAGCAATCCCCTGCACCATGTCACTGATGATGACACCTCGTGCCCCAAATCTGATTGTCCAAATTTGGCGAGCAGCAATCAGTCCGACACCGATGAATACTGCGGTCCCTGCCCCCACGGCACCGAATGACAAATGGGTGAATACCAAGGTCAAAGACTGCATCCCTAAAACAATCCAAGGGAATGAGGCAATGATACCGATAGTAGCAGCCACTACACGTACGGCCTTCGAGTTGTAGCGCAACCCCAGCAAATCGGCCTGTGTTCTCAAGTCGAATGCCTTACCCCACGTATGCACCGGCCTGGCGAGCAGAAACATCAAGACAACTGCCAATAGCGAATAGGGAACGTAGTAAAACCCCATGATCCCCGATGATGCCGAAAAACCCGCAAAAGAGATGAAAATCGTGCCTGGAAGCCAGGTATTCACAAAGGCCATCGTCGAATAGAAGCTCCCGAAAGAACGTCCCCCCGTCGCATAGTCACTAAAATTTCCCGCACCGGAAACTTTATGGCTGCGCTCTAGCGCATAGACAATTATCAAGAAAAACAGGAAAACCCCACCGTAGCCAATAAGCATTTGCATTTTATTGTGCCTCACGGTTTGAGCATGCCGATATCAACGGCAGGGACACGGCTACAAACAAGCTAGCCCCCAGAAAGTAGCCAAGCGCGTGCTCAGCCACCCCATCACCGAAATACCAGTGAAGCGGAGGTGCTAGAATAATCAAACCATCAATCAACACGATGACATTTAAAAGCGACTTTCGAGAAAATAACCGAGCGGTATCGAAGACGGATTGCAGCATGGCAGCACCATTTTTATTTGACTAGTTTACTCTGTCCGCAAAAACCAACGTGTAGAACTCAATCAGCCCCACAGACCTCAACAATATTGCGCAGCAAAAATCTTCTCACTTCAGCGATGTGCTCAAGCTGATAAGACTGAACCTCTTGACCAAAAAGACCTTTCATATCCTGGAGATTAGGATCCTCTAGCCCTGTCAGTCGCCCACTGAGCGTTTCAATCACTGCCAAGCCCATATAGGGAACAGTATTTTGCTCATAACCACCCTCATGGCACATCACGAGCCTCCCTTGACACTCTGCCTCGGCAACATCCATGACACGGCGGGTCAACTCACGGAAGCTGTCACTGTGGAGAAGCATGCGCCCCAAAGGATCGTAAGCACCTGCATCGAAGCCGCACGACACGATGATAAGCTGAGGACGAAATGCAATCAGTGCCGGAACAATGATCGTATCCATGGCTTCCATATAGGCACCGTGACCTGATCCAGGAAGCATCGGAATATTGAAATTGTACCCGCTCCCTTTACCCTCCCCCCTTTCTTTGTATCCACCTAATTCACTCGGATAGTTACCCTGCTGGTGAATGGACAGGGTCAACACCTCTGGCGATTCCCAGAAAATCTCCTGCGCGCCATTACCATGGTGTACATCCCAATCAACGATAGCCACACGCTCAAGGCCAAACTTCGTAATCGCATGGCGTGCTGCAAGAGCCCCGTTAGCTAATAAACAGAAGCCCATCGCAGCGTCGGCGACAGCATGGTGACCAGGCGGACGCACCAGCGCGTATGCATTTTTGACATCCCCCCTCAACACGGCATCAACGGCCTCTACTACACCACCTGCAGACATTGCCGCAATTTCGTAGCTTCCTGAACCCAGAGGGGTATTTGCACTGAATGCCCCCCCTCCGGAATCACTGAGCCCTTTGAGTTGATCCAAATATGCCCGAGTATGAACCCTCTCCAATTCATCTCGCCCAAGTGCTCTTGGCCGAATAGGGAACAACGCGTCTGCTATTCCGCTTACGTCCAACAGATTTTTGAATCGCCGTTTGGTTTCAGCTTCCTCGAATGGCGTACCCGGCTGGATTGTCAACCCTGGTTTATATATCCCCGCGTGGCGGCCTGTCGAATGCCACATGAACAATTCATGCCAAACGAACCCAGTGCCCATAACCTACCTCTTGAGTCAAATCTGTTATTAGAGATGTAATCGATCTGTCTCATTAGCTTATGGGTTGAAGGTGAGCCTGAAAATGCCGCTATAGGGGTAGACGGCGAGGAGTAGGAGAGTCAGGACAAAGTGCTTGAAAGGCTCAAAATCGGTGGTTATAGGCAGGGAGCAACAGTGATGGCAGCCACCTGCCTCAGGTTGGCACAAGGGTCGGAGAAAGGGCCACCCTGCTGCCTCGCACCGTTCAATTCAAGGTAAGCAACTCAGTGCCTCGTGCGGGTGAAGAGCGTGCAAGAAAAAGGCTGCACAATTGTAGCTCAGTATTAATCCCAAGCTTTGAGTAGATATTACGGCGATGCACCTTTACCGTCTGAACACTAATCCCCAAGTACCTGGCAAGGTCTTTAGTACACCGACCTGAAATCATGAGATCAACGATCTCACGCTCCCTGGCTGTCAGCGTAGCGCCAACCTCACCTATAGCCGTACCCTGCCGAACAACAGCCGACCGCCCTTTGTCCAGTGAGTGCTTATAGTAATTACCAAGAACACCCTTGATAATCGCATAGACATTTTCCAACATGTGGATCTCTTCCCGGGACGCAACAGACCCCTTGCGCCCAATTGAGAGCACCAGGGACGCCCCATCCGTCAATGGAACAACGAAATCCACCTCATCACGCAAGGCCAACCCTCTATAATAGGAGCTGTAATAGTCGCTCCCTTTCAGAGCACAGGTCTCCGAGTTAATCTGCACAACCTTGGAGCCGCCTTGCATACCAAGATGCAACAACAACGGATCATACCTGTAGGCGTCGGCCAAATACCTTTCAAAATAGGCCTCGTGACGACTCTGTGGAATATCGTGAGAGATTATAATCGGCAGTTCCGAGCCAGTATCATAGAGCTTCAAGATGAATGCCTCATGGCACACAACCTCCTTAAGCCACTCCGATATTCTGGTTGGCAAGTCTTGATCTGAACTGTGGTCATAGAGATCTGCTACCTGTTCATGCCACGGCAAGATCTCAGGATTCGACAGAAGGTTGTTGAGCCTCATGATTGCTTCCGGCTTTCAATATAAACGATAAGCTGTCGAAAGCAAAAAACATGCCATAAACTGAATTTCAGCTTCCTTTCCTCAATTGACGGCAAGTCTTCAGCACAAACGTCAAATATGCACGTTACCGCGCTGCTGCTCGTGATGCCCACCTACCTTTGCCGAGTACAGATTCTGTGGACGTTCCCTTACTACACGCGTCCAGGAGGTAGGTAACAAGCGTGGCCCCACAGCGATACTGACAGATACGAAGGCGGTTTAAAATTTATAGGTCATGTAAAACTGCCAGGCCGAAAAGTTTTTGCCACCAAAAACCTCTTTAGCTGCCGCCTGAGGTTTTACAAAATTATACGACAACGTTAAATATGTGTTCACCACTGGCGTCCAGTCTGCGAACAACGCAGTTTCATCGGCAAAGTCCTTGCTGCCAACAGGGGTTCCGTAATAATTCCCTTCATCCAGATCGAAATCATAGAATACCGCCCCTACGCTTAACGTCGACTGCACAGGAACCGCAACTTTCCACATACTCACCACCTCGTTGCTGTTATTCAACAAGTAGTTCCCTGTGATATCGCCGATCACCCAAGCCCCCCGGTCCATGTATCCTTTAGCCAAAGGATCCCAGCTTTTGCGCTTTTTATCTAACGGGTCGCTGTCACCGGAGAACTTCGCGTATCGATACGTAAGCTGAGGCGTAAAAGGTAGTTGAGAAAAATTGTAGGCCGCTTGTAAATACCACGCATCACTATCAAACTCGATCCCCTCCCCCTTACCACGCTGGATCGCATACTCGCCGTCCAGTAGCAGATCCGGCAACCCAGGCACTTTTGCGGAAAGCAGCCTGAGATCGTAAACACTCATACCGTTTTTGGGCGCCACGGCCTGGGTATCGTTATCGACATTGCTTACATTGACGTATGTTGCCCCAGCCCGACCCAACGAGAAGTCGTAATCCACATTCAACCCCGTAAGCCTTTGGTGCCCCAGGTACTTATCTGCAGAAACGGTGAATAGCTGACCGGACAATCCATTATCGCCCGCATACTTCAATATAACGGTCTCTTCGAATGCTCGACGAGGATCTGCCCAATATGCGCCATCACTGAGCATACCCAAGTGGCCGTCAGCAATTATAAAGCCATTGCCAACGACATAACTTTGCCTGCCACCACTCAGGCTCCATTCCCGATAAGTCACACCTACGTACAGATCCTCCCAACTGGTCCTGCCATCTCCTGAGCGTGTATAACCACCGGCATCTCCGTCGCCACCGGTATAAGCTGAAATAACTGAGCCCACCGCATACACATCAAAATCATCATCGACTTTGTATTTAGCCTCAAGCTTCGGCTTCACGAACGCCTCAAACCAGTCAGCGCTGTCTCCGTGGTTCCGGCCGTCTCGAAAGTCTATTTGACCAGCGCCAAAGTTAACGCCTTTCGTAGACAGTGCCGCCCCTCCCACTTCCAGGCTAGCCTCTACACTCAGAGGACCGTCATTAAACTCAACATCGGCGCAAGCAAGCTGAGGAATCACAGCACCTGTGATTAAAACCGAAACAATCACCGAACAGCGTAAATCCGTCACCCTCAATTTATCAAGCTGATACATGGCGCCCTCTGCACTCATATTTTTATAGTATGTGGCACACCAAAAAGATAGCGTTGCAGCGCATCCAAAGCCTCAGCGCCTTAATAAGGTGTTACCGTTGCACAGGTCGCCATTCATCCTTGGGGACTGCGCCAGATCAGCATATCCAAGGCGGTGAAACGCAGACATACCCCGATGGGGGCATGATCACCAAGCCCACCAGGAGAGGTCTGAAAAACGTTGCAGCGTCGACTGAAAGCGTTGCAGTTGTCACTTAAGAGTAACTGGGGTCAGCGTAGCCCTGCGAGCCCCCACAACCAAACGCGCGCAACTATAAAAACTTGCACACGGGGCGGAAAGTTGCTGTTTTTCAACTCGGAGTAGACAAGAAGCCGGGATTGCCCCCAAGCGCAATTGCCATTGAGCGCAGTGCAATCCACAACGCCACGACCCCTTCGGTGTCGTCCAAGGATCGCCCAGTGATCTCCTCGATCCGACGCACTCGATAGATCAATGTTTGCTTGTGTACTTTCAGTATCTGCGCGGACTTTTGCCATGAGCGATCCTGCTCCAGGAATACCCGTAGGGTATGAACAAGCTGACTACCGTTCTGGCAATCGTAATCAACCAAACCGCCGATGACTCGACGATACATCCTGTTAGCTTGCGCCAGATCGCCAGGCAGCCAGAATGCTTCGTCCAAGGCATTGGCGTATTCGACGATCTGCCGGTCTGGCGTCGAATGGGCTAACGCCAGACGCGCCTCCCGCAACGCTTCCTGCGCTCTGAGCGCGGTGCCCAGCAAGGTACTTACGCCGAAGTTACACCCCAGTACCCCGAGAAGGGATTGGCACGCCTTTGGGTCGGCCAGCACGATCACCAGCTCATCACCCGCCTGGCGGGCTACCAGCATTGTGCCCTGCCGGCAAAGATCGCGCTGCCAGTTGATCGGTGCGGCATACTCCATCCGGGCCACAATCAAACAAGCAGAGCCTGGCGGGCACCCATGCTGCTCAAGCCGCTGTGAGGCTGCACGCTCTGTCAACCTCATGCTAAGCAGATCGTCAACAAGCTCCGAGCCTAAGCGCAGCATGCGTTCATGCTCGCTTTGGACGCGCTCCAACTCGATTGCCAGCACCGAGGCAATATGATGGAGAATGCCGTAATCCAGCAACTGACCACCTGTGGCAAGAATCGCGCACTCCGGCAATGCCGGCAGTGCCATGAAGTACGCTTCGCTCTCGCCGTCATGACAACGCGTAAGATCGTAAGTGAGACGCGGACGCGAGTGGAGTACCCGCTGCCATTGCCCAGGCAGGGGCTCCAGTCCCTCTTCCCACGGCTGTAAACTACGCGTGTCGAATAGATAAATCTCAGCGGCGACATCGTCGGCGAGCCTTCGCAGCAGCCCATTCAAACCCAGATGCCGAAGCCCGATCCTTGCGCTCTCATAGAGACGCACAACGGCACGTCGACGTTGATCTTCAGTTTGCTGCCGTGCATCCAAAATGGCTTTCGTGACCGCGGAGAATGGCACCGAGTAATGAGTGATCAGCACCGGAAAACCCAGCAGTGATGCTTGATCGCACAAACCAGACAGATCCGCCGGGGCCTGCATATTTTCACCGATCATCATGCCTGCCACCTTGGCCTCAGAGAGCCGAGCGACATAGGCTCTTTGCTGCTCGGGCTCAGGCGGTATACCGATACCCGTGGTCATCAGCAGGTCACCCTCCCCCAGCCATTCGCTTGGATCAGGCAGTTCGCACACATGGGCCCACCGCAAGGTTCGCGGCGTGCCCTCCATGCCGGTCAGCAGCCGAGTGCGTAACGATACGTTGTCGATAATGTCCTGAACGCTGAACGACATGATGATGAACTGCCTGGCTGGAGATGGAGAAACGCCCTGCTGCGTGGATGGCTAGGTACCACCCACGCCGCCGGACCCTGCTTCCACCCTAGCAGCGGCGTATATTGGACGTCGAGCCAGAACAGTGCTCGACGCGTTCAATCAGGTCGCCAGACTCAGCGACGCAGATTGTTGCAGAGATCGACCTTTAGTTTCCGGTGCCCAGGCCAAGCAGACGAAGAATGCCAGCAATGTAACAGCAGCACCAATCATCAGTGTCGCTTGCAAGCCAATGGACTCAATGCCAATCGGCGTCAGATAGGTACCCGTCGCTGCACCGATGCGGCTGAAACCCACAGCCACACCCACCGCTGTGGCTCGAACGGACGTAGGGAATAGTTCATTGGGATAGATCCATTCCAAAATGCTCGGTCCGCCCGACACGAACGCATAGAATGCGAATGCGCCGATGATAAACCAGGCGGGCGCATCAGCCCAAAGTCCCAAAACGAACAGCGGAATAGCCATCAACGCGAACGGGACTAGCACCATCGGGCGACGGCCCCAGCTTTCCACGAGTTTGAGCGCAGGAATCACACCAATGGCGAACAGCGTAGCGATCAGCAATTCACCCAACGTGGACGCGTTCACGCCTTTGATACCGGCGGAAATCAGGATCATGCCACCAAAGGTATAGAGCACGTACTGAGGGGTAATCTGAGCAAAGTAGAGCACGCCACACATGATCGTGCGCTTGAGATAGCCACCTGAGGAGATCATTTTCAGGTCGGCCAGCATGGAGCGTGGGCGCCCGCCGTCGTTAAGCTGGTCGATATCGTGTTTAGTAATTTTTACTGAGGTGCCGTAGACCTGACGGATAACTTCTTCCGCTTCCTGTACACGCCCCTTACTTGCAAGCCAGCGAGGCGATTCTGGAATGCCACGACGCATGATCACCACGATCAGGCCAACCACAGCCCCACTGAACAGCATCCAACGCCAAAGCGAATGATCGCCACTGAACTTGACGACCAAGTAACCCACCACAAAAGCCGTCATCGCTCCAACCGACCAGGCCAGCCCGGACAGGCCGATCATGAACCCGCGACGCTTGGAGGGAGTGAACTCGGTAAGCAACGAGGTGGCAATCGGATAGTCAGCCCCCACCGCCAGGCCAATGATGAAGCGAAGTACGATGAGCTGCCAAGCGTCAGTCACGAAAGCGCTCAAGCCGCAGGCAATGATGAGCACCGTCAAGTCCAATGCATACATGGTCTCCCGACCGATCCGATCAGTAAGGGCACCGAACACGGTCGCGCCGAAGAAAATGCCCATCAACGACGCGGCACCAATGAGGCCAGTCTCGATTGGCGATGCCGGAATGTCGTTGGCGAAGCCGATGAGGGCAATGCCAATCAAACTGAGGATGTAACCGTCCAAGAATGGGCCACCGCAGCACGCAAGCAGCAATTTACGGTGAAACTTGGAGACGGGCGAATTTTCGATGATATCGAACACGCTCATATAGCGACCTTTCTTATTGAAGTTATGGAAGGTACGAGGGCCAGTCAGCCGACGATGAAGTAGTGCTTGGTTACGGTTTCCTCAATCTCCCAGACACCCATTGTGTTTGGTGCGAAGTAAACGGCGTCTCCCGCCTGGAAATGGATGGCCTCGCCTTCGTCAGGCGTGAAAACACCCTTGCCACTGATGAAATAGCTGTACTCGGCCTGCAGCACCTGACGCCGCCAGACACCCGGCGTACACGTCCAAATCCCCAACGAAAAGCGCGGGTCTTCAACCACCTCATCAAGGGCAAGACGGGTTTGGGAAATAACGTCGCCGAGTGGGTGGGCGACCGGTGTCGAGACGGAGAACACAGTATCTGCAGCAAGGCGTTTAACGATCGGGGTCATGTCGTTGGCTCCTGTATGGTCAGGCTTTGTCTTCAAGTCCGGCGGGGGCGAGCCCAGCCAGCATGCGGTCAATAGCGGACGGTCGGACGCCGCTCATTTCAGCGCGCTCCTTGCGGATCACGGCATTTCGAACGAGCGAGCCACCCAAGTAGCGCAATGGCTCTGGCGGAAAGGTCTTGCAGACGCGACCTACCAAAGGACAAGTACTCCACTTGTCCTCGCTACCGAGTACAAGGCTGGCAAGGATGCGACCGCCGAGACGGCTAGGGCCGACCCCGTTCCCGCTCCAGCCAATGCCGTAGTGAATGTTCTGGCTTCCGGCCAGGGTGCCGAATACCGGTAGGCTGTCGTAGGTACGATCAATCGGCCCCGACCAAGCGTTCGTGAGCTCGGTCGAAGATAAGTTGGGGTATGTGCGGCGGAAGTCTGCCTCAGTCAGCTCAATGCTCTTGTCATGCCGGCTGAAGGTGTCATCAATTCGCGAACCATAAGCCAAAGCACCCGTGCCTTTGCCGAACGCAATACGGCCATCGCGCGTGGTGCGGTAATAGTCCACCATCAACTGCGAGTCGGTTATGGACTCCTGGCCCGTCCAGCCCATCTGCTCCAGCTTCGACGGAATTGGCGCGGTGACAACGATAGAACTGTTCACCGGGACAACCAGCTTAGCCAACTCGGGAATAGAAGCCGCCCAGGCGTTACTTGCGAGCACCACGGCATTTGCATGGACGCGACCATTGGTGGACGTAAGACTGACCGTTCTGCCCGGTTCAATGCTCTGGACTGGAGTCTGTTCGAAGATACGAATCCCAGCCTCAATTGCGACGCGCCGCATTCCACGCACCAAAGCGCCAGGCTGGACGGTGGCGTTACTGCGCTCATAAACGCCAGCAAGGTGCACGTCGGAGCCTGTCATCCTGGCCACCGCGTCGGCCGTCAGGCGCTGGAATGGAGCGACACCCAGACGTTCACACACGTCAAGCGTACTGTTCCAACTATCAATGTGAGCTGGAGTGGTCGCCGTCCAGATCCAGCCTTTTCGAACATAGTGGGCGTCGATCTTATTCTGCTCGCAAAACTCGCCCAGCTCAGTAATGGCGTCTTCGGCTGCCTGGGCCAGAAACAGAGCTTGCTCCCTGGAGCAGAAGCTCAGCAGCGACCCAATCTTCGGCCACCAGGACATGACGAAACCGCCATTGCGACCGGATGCCCCGCCACCGCAGATGTCCTGCTCCAGTACCACGACATTGATGTCCGGGCCACGCTCCTTAAGAGTGAGCGCCGTCCACAGCCCTACAAAACCGCCACCGACGATCGCAACATCGGCATTGTGTTCGCCCTCTAAGGGCGACGTGGACTGAAGATTGTCCTGCAGACTTTGTAGCCAGTAGCTACGCGTCAGAGGGCGAGAAGAGGCCAGGCGCATGGGATGGGTTCCACTGTGTTGTTTTTCACAGTTTCGCCCTCCACCACGCCACGCCACTATTGCACGTTATTAAGAAGTTAACCCACGGCATTCATACTATCGGACGAAGGCCGTTTCGACAATGCTACGCGGTTGGGTGTAAGTGCCCATATCCATGGAACTCCGACGCGACATACCCTTGCGCTTCTGCCTGCGCTCTCCCGTGTCAGCCATACCCAACAGTGCTCGTTTCATCAGCGTCAATGCGGGGCAGTGGGTAGCAATCCTCACTCACATTAACGTTACGCCTTCAAACCTCATCAAGAAAAGATGAGCCCTTTTCACGCAAGAGCTCAATCATGGCGACCGCAGCAGGCGGTAGATACCCTTCTGCTCTCACCAGAACCGCCACCGTGCGGTTCATAGTGGTTTCCGTTAACGGCACTTCTCGAAGCCTGGACATGCCTTGGCCGTATTCCAAGGTTTCACGGGCCAGAAAGCTCAACAGCCGGGTACGGGCGATTAGCCGAGGCAACAGAGAGATAGAGTTTGTTTCAATCTGAACGCTTGGCGCAGGTAACTGCCTTTCGATGAACGCGTTGTCAATCCAACGCCTGGCCGACACGGTTGAGCCAGGTAGCACCCACCCATATTGACAAAGCGCATGCTGATCATAAGGAGACAAAAAAATCGGATGGTCTACGCTGGCGACCACCACCGCCTCGTCCTGCAACACTGGATAACTCTGAAAATCCGCATCATTGGCGATCAACGGGCAAATGATCGCATCCAACCTTCCTCCCCTTAGCGACTCTTTCAGCACGTCATCCTGGCCGATCGAAAGCTTGAGCGTCAGCTTGGGCGCCCTGCTCAGGAGAGCCTCGGTCAGTTGCGGCAACAAATAGTCGGCCATGCTCGCTGCGCACCCTAGCCTGATATTACCGACCAGGCCACTGGCATAGTCCCGGACTTCTCGCTCCGTCTCCGCAATGCTGAGGCGCAGCTGTTTACCCCGGGCAAGCAGAAATTCACCCACGCCTGTCAACTTGATCCGTCTACCGTCCCGTTGGAAGAGCCGCGCGCCTAAAGACGCCTCCAAACGCTGAATGCTCTTGCTCAGCGCCGGCTGGCTCCGGTTCAGCTTTTCGGCAGCTCGGCCCAGATGCCCCAGCTCTGCAATCGTTTCGAAATAGGCAAGGTCACGAAAGTCCATGATTCATGAATTTCAGTTATAGGTTAATCGAAAGTAGAAAATAGACTTCATCATTCCGGAGGTCGATAATTTTTTGCCGCCCCTAGGTCTGCTCAAGCTGAGCTATCGCCAGGAGATCCACTTCTTTGCAAACCACAGCACCTAAGTCTTTGCTTGCTCGAAAGACCTTCCGATGGATTGCCCTTGTCGGCATCGCAGGGCTGGCGGGGCAAGCGCTCCATGCGATAGCCGTTCCCGCTGGGTTGTTTCTAGGGCCAATGCTGATCGCCATCGCATTCGGTGTATGTGGCGCAAATTTGAGCCTGCACCGGCATCTTTTCAAGTTTGGCCAAGGGTGTGTTGGCCTTCTCGTGGCTCACTCCGTAACCTGGTCTGTGCTCACATCGCTGGCTCAGTCATGGCACGTCATGCTTTTCGCGACACTGATCACTGTCGTACTCAGTGCAGTCGTCGGACTCGGCACTGTTCGCTTCGGCGGCATTCCAGGGAGCACCGCGGCATGGGGCACAGCACCTGGCGCAGCATCCGCCATGGTATCCATGGCCGAGGAATATGGTGCGGACTCTCGAGTCGTGGCCACCATGCAATACGTCAGGGTTGTATGTGTCGTTATGATTGGATCATTGGTCAGCCACTTGCTCGGTGCCAGCAGTTTCTCACCGGAGGTTGCTCAAGCTAGCGCCGCCCTTCATGACACTACTACATCAAACATCATCCTTAGCCTCGCCGTTATTCTGTTCGGTGTCGCGGCAGGCACCAAGATTCCTGCAGGCGCTCTGCTTATGCCCCTATTGATAGGTGGTACATTGCAGCTCAGTGGCCTGCTTGAAATTGCAATGCCAAACTGGCTGCTCGCAACCGCCTACGGAGCGATAGGTTGCTACATTGGACTTCGATTCGACCGAAACACCGTGCGTTACGTCATCAAGCATTTGCCCACGATGATCATAGGTACAGTGATTCTGATCCTACTGTGCGCGAGCTGTGCCTGGGCTCTCGCGCTTGCCACCGGCACTGAGTTTCTCTCAATGTATCTGGCGACCAGCCCAGGTGGGCTGGATGCCATGGCAATCATTGCAGTGGAGACGCACGCAGATGTCGGCATGGTCTTGGCTATGCAAACGTTGAGGCTTTTCGGCGTGATTCTGACCGGGGCCTATTTCGCCAAGCAGATCATTCGCCTCACACAAGCTTGATAGCCTGCCCCTTACGCATCCCTGCCCTGCCCCAAGGCTGCCAGTATCTCTCGGCCACTCCCCCCCAGCAGGCTGGTCGCTTGAGCTGCGCGCTTGAGCAATAGCAGGCGGGCCGCTTGCAACTGATCCTTGTTGAAACGCTCGGATGGGCCTGACAGCGTTAGAGCGCCTTTAAACTCATTGCCAACGCCGAATACAGGAGCCGAGATCGACGATGTATCTGGGTCACGCTCCCCAAATGACGTAGCCCAGAACTGCTCTCGCACCTCAGCCAAAGCGCGATCAGCTGGCGGGCCAAATGCCCGGAGGATTTTTCCGGAAGCCCCAGCATGTAGTGGGAATCGATCACCCTCATGGATGCTGAAGCGCACTGCGCGTTTGGGTTCGACCCGGAACAACACGACTCGGGTATCGTTTTCAATCACATAGAAAGACGAGGTCTCCCCGCTTTCTTCAGTGAGGGCTTCCAACACTGGGTAGATCGTATCCCGCAGTCGGAACGAGGCCTGGTAAATCTGAGCCAAACGCAGAGGCTCGTGACCTACGCCGTACTGCCCATCCGCGAAACGCCTGATGAAACCCGCTCGCTCCAACGAACTCATCAAGCGAAGGATGGTGCTCTTGTACAAGCCTGTACGACGAGCAATTTCGGCCAATGGAAGACTGGTGCGATCAGGTTCGAATGCACTCAGGATGGCAAAAGCCCTATCGACTGCAGCCACCCCTCCGTCCGCATTACTCTTCGAATCGTTGACTACCACGGGGTCATTTTTTGGCGACATCAGACTTCTGCTCGGCGTCATCGTGAAAAAGCGGCCCCTTTGAAGGGGCCGTTGAGATGGGTATTACCTTACCTGTCAGTCAGGCTAGCAGCTAGTCCATTGGCCAGAACGCTGTTCTGATCAGCTTAGGCGTCACGCATGAACAATTTAAGAGACAGTGCCATAAGTGCGGCGAAGAAGAGGATGCACCCCATAACCATCAGACCTGCCGTGAACGACTGAGTGTAGTCCTTGAGGAAGCCCATCAGGTATGGCCCAACAAAACCACCGAATGCTCCGATGGAGTTAATGAGGGCAATGCCGCCAGCTGCCGCCTGGCCCCTGAGGAATTTAGCTGGCAAGGTGTAGAAAATGGTCTTCGCCGAGATGGTGCCCACCAGGGCCAGTGTGATGCCGGCCAACGCTGGAATCAGCGCATTCATGTTCACCGCAAAGATCAATGCCAGACCAGCCAACAGTAGCGCAGCGATCAAGTTGAGAATCCCTCGGCCAGTACGGTCGACATGCTTGGCCCAGAAAAGCAAACCAATGGTCGAGAAGAAGTAAGGAACTGCCGCGACCCACCCGATCAGGCTAATCTCGACACCCTGCGCCTTGAGCATTTGAGGCAGCCAGATTCCAATACCGTAGGTGCCGATGGTGAAGCTGAAGGTGATGGAGCTCAGAATCCATACGCGAGGATCCTTGAGGGCTTGAGCAAAACCATGGCTTTTGTCTGACTTGGCTTTCTCTTTGTCCAGCATTCCAGTCAGAGCGTCCTTTTCCGCCTGAGAAAGCCACTTCGCTTCACTAGGACGATTCGCAAGCACCTTCAAGGTGATCAAGCCGAGCACACACGCTGGCAGGCCCTCAATGATGAACATCCACTGCCAACCTGCAAGGCCCAGGGTGCCATGCATTTGCAGCAGCCAGATCGACAGCGGCCCACCCACAAGGAAGGAAATTGGCGTCGCAACGGTAAACCATGCCAGAACCCGAGTTCGATACTGCGCAGGAAACCAGAGCGTCAGGAAGAAAATCACGCCCGGGAAGAACCCAGCTTCAGCCACGCCTAGCAGGAAGCGAACGATGTAGAAGCTGTAAGGGCCAACAACGAATGCTGTTGCAGCTGCTGCCATGCCCCAGGTGATCATGATCCGCGCCATCCAGAGGCGCGCACCATAGCGATACATGGCCAGGTTGCTTGGTACTTCACACAGGCAGTAGCCGACGAACATGATGCCAGCACCAAGGCCAAATTGGGCAGCCGTGAGGCCGAGTTGATCAGTCATCTGCAACGCGGCGTAGCCTACGCTGGTGCGATCCAGGTAATTGAAGAAGTAGGCCAGGGCAAGCAACGGAATCAGGCGCCACGCGGCCTTTTTCATCGCTTGCTGTTGCAAAGGGGTAATGACATCAGACTGTGGCATGGACAATGAAGTATCCGGGGTCGTGACGTTAGCCATGACTGTATCCTCGGTTTTGTTGTTATGAATACCGTGGCTGGATGGGCCAACGGTGAATGCAGGCATCCGATACGTCCTGCATCAGTGGTTCTGCTGATTTCACTCGAAAGTCGTATCGAGCTCGACGCTTGAACAATCGCCGAGAGCGAGCCCCTCAGAGGGACTCGTCACAGTTACGATCAGGCGATTTTGACCGTGCCACTGGCCTCTAGCTGGGTTATCTCGTCGCTACCGTAGCCCAGTTCAGCCAACAGCTCTTTCGAGTGACTGCCAAGTTCAGGAACATTCAATCGCGTCCCAAAACGCTGGCCGTCCATCTCGAACGGAAGCATGGGCACCTTGACCTGCTCTCCACTTGGTAGAGTCAGTTCGGCCATGCCACCCGATTGATTGAGATGCGCGTCTTCGAACATATCTTCAGGGCGCTGGATAGGAGAGAACGGCAGGCCGGCTTTCTCACAGAGATCCATCACCGTCTGCTTATCCATTCCAGACAAGCGCTCCCGCACCAACGGAATGATTCGGTCGCGAGCCTGAACACGCTGATTGTTTCGACTCAGTTCAGCGTCCCCCGCAAGCTCTGGGAAGTCGAACGCCTGGCAGAACGATACCCACTGAGAGTCACTGACGACGCCCATGAAAACTTGCTCACCTTCCTCAGCAGTCTCAAAGACGTCGTAGATCGCCCATGCCGAGATTCGACTTGGCATAGGCGCCGCCGCTTTGCCGGTCACAACCTTCTGCATCATGTGCTGCGCGACCAGGAAGGCCGAGTTTTCAAACAGACCGGTCTGCACGAATTGGCCACGCCCTGTCTCCTTACGTTGCAGCAAGGCAGCCAGAATCGACACAGTGCTGAACATGCCGCCCATCACGTCATTGACGGAGGCCCCGGCACGCAGAGGTCGGCCAACAGGCCCCGTCATGTAAGCCAAGCCGGTCATCATCTGGACAACCTCATCCAGCGCCGTGCGCTTTTCATAGGGGCCAGGCAAAAAGCCCTTCATCGAGCTGTAAATGATGTCCGGCTTGATTGCCTTTACTTGCTCGTAGCCCAGGCCCAGCTTCTCCATTGCGCCGGGCCGGAAGTTCTCAGTCACAACATCAGCCGTAGCAAGCAATTTTTTCACTGCTGCCATACCGTCTTCAGACTTGATGTCTACCGCAAAGCTCTTTTTGTTGCGGTTGTAGGTCATCCAGTAGCCAGCACCGGAGCCCATAAGACGCCGAGTGTTATCCCCTTCCGGCGCAGGCTCCACTTTGATGACTTCAGCACCAAGGTCAGCAAGAAGAAGACCAGAGGTCGGGCCCATCACCATATGAACGAACTCGACTACGCGGATGCCAGCCAGTGGCAGAGACTTTTCTTCGTGCTGGCTCATACGGCCTCCTTCGCATAGGTGAAATTCTTGCCAATGCCAGCATCAGGGATAAAGCCGTATAGAGGCTCTCCAGGGAGCCCACGGCGAAGCACTTCGCGAGCAGCAACCAGGCGATCAATGTCGACACCGGTTTTCAGCCCCATGGACTCAAGGAGATACACCAGGTCTTCTGTGACGATGTTGCCCGACGCGCCTGGCGCGTATGGGCACCCCCCCAGACCACCTTGGGATCCATCGAACGTCTTAACACCCGCCTCCAGCGCAGCCACCACGTTGGCCAGGCCTTGGCCACGGGTATTATGGAAGTGAGCACTGCCAGCGAGGGAGCCCAGCTCCTGGAACAGCCGAGTGAAGAGGCGCCGCACCTGGGTTGGATTGGCGTAACCAACGGTGTCGGACAGGCCCACCTCATCGATGCCCAACTCCGCCATTTTCAGGGCAATTGCAATCGTCTCGTCATCAGTAACGACACCTTGGAGCGTGCATCCGAAGGCAGTCGACACTCCCGCCTCGATCTGTACATGCGGGAAGCGCTCATTGCGCAGCGCAACGACCGCTTGGACTTCATCGAAGACCTGAGCATGTGTCTTGCGGATGTTCGAAATGGAGTGCTGTTCGCTGACGGAAATGGGCAGGGTAATTTTGTGAATGCCTGCGTTGAACGCGGCTTCAGCGCCTTTGAGATTCGGCACCAACGCAGTGACAAAAAGCCCTGGCAGGGTCAAGGCGTGTGCAACGACTTGAGCGGCATCAGCCATCTGGGGCAGCAGCTTCGGAGATACGAACGAGCCGACCTCGATTTCCCTCAAGCCAGCAGCTGCCAAAGCTGAAATCCATTCCAGCTTCAGCTCGGTAGGCATGATGCCCTTGACGCTTTGCAAGCCATCTCTTGGCCCGACTTCGCTTACCAGGATGTCGATATCTGTCGCTTCTTTCACGGAGGTTCTCCTGTGGCGGTGGAGAGCCTGCCCGAACATTCATGCAGTGCAGCAACGAGGCGGAGCGCTGTTTTTATGATTGTTCTGCCAGGCAGAATTACGTTCTGTTTTAGTATCAACCCACAATTTCACACCTGTCAATGAAATCGACGATGAACGGTGGCCACGTGGTTATGCGTTGCTTGAGGTAACAGGATTGTCCGTCTTTACAGGCTTGACAGAAGCTGAAATAGCTTAGAAAGTGTTCTACCAAGAGTAACTACATTCCATCAGACAGAACGTAACTCAAAACAACAAGATCCTCCTGGCGACATACATTGACGGTACGAACTCAGACACCCGCCGTTTGAGCATTCGCGTTTGTGCGCCTGTTTTCACATGGAGATTTGCCATGAGCCTGTATACCCCACCCGAAGAACGGCCAACCGAGGTCTTCAGCAAACTGCCAAAAGAATTTTGGCGTGACGGCGATTCAGACTGGGTCAGAGCCAACAAACCGGGCCAGCAAGTGACCAGCTTTCTTGAAGGCCCCTCCTTCGATCAGGCCGGCAATCTCTATGTCACGGACATCCCGTATGGCCGAATTTTCCGCGTTTCCCCAAAGGGCGAATGGGAGTTGGTTGTCGAGTATGACGGCTGGCCGAACGGGTTGAAGGTTCATCGCGATGGCCGAATTTTCATTGCTGATTACAAGAACGGGATCCTTGTTCTCGATCCGATCAGCAAGCGTGTAGAACCCTTTCTGACACATCGCCGGAGTGAGAGCTTCAAGGGTGTAAATGACCTTTTCTTTGACCGACAAGGGCACCTCTACTTCACCGACCAAGGTCAGACAGGCATGCACGATCCAACGGGTCGTGTTTTCCGCTACGACCTGGCGCAGCAACGCCTGGATTGCTTGCTGGATAACGGCCCTAGCCCTAATGGTCTGGTGATGGACCTCCAGGAGAAAGCCCTTCTGGTAGCCATGACGCGCGGCAATGCAGTCTGGCGGCTCCCACTCCAACCCGACGGCACCACTTCCAAGGTCGGCATTTTCACAGCCATGGCCGGTGGCGTGAGCGGAGCCGACGGTATGGCCCTGGACGATTCAGGCAACCTTTACGTTTGCGATGCAGGCAATGGGTGTGTTTGGGCATTCGATGCCCATGCCGTGCCGCTATATCGTTTCAAATCATGCACCGAGGGTCGCACCCTGACCAACCTCGCTTTTGGTGGTAAGGATAATCGCGGCCTGTACATCACCGATTCATCGACAGGACACATCCTGAGGGCTGATCCGGGCCACTCTGGAAAGCACATGTTCTCTCACCCGCCAGCCTGACGACACCTTGCGCCGCAACCCTGTGCATACGGCGCACGGGGTTCGTTCGGCTCGAAAAAACTGACCGATTTCATTACTCATACAAAACAGATAACAAGAGGGATACATGCTCACTCTCCTGAGCTACACAATGATTGCGTGCTTCATGTACCTCGTCATGAGCAAGCGACTTTCCCCACTGGTTGCCCTCATCCTGGTGCCGGCTGCATTCGCAAGCTTGGGTGGCTTTGCAACCCAACTCGGGCCAATGATGTTCGATGGCGTGAAGATGCTTGCTCCGACAGGGATCATGCTGACCTTCGCGATTCTCTACTTCTGCATGATGACCGATGCAGGTCTGTTTAACCCGCTGTTCAAGCTGATCCTCAAATGCGTGAAAGGCGATCCCCTGAAAATCGTCATTGGAACCGCCATTCTTGGATTCTGTGTAGGCCTGGATGGTGATGGGGCAACGACGTACATCATCACGACTGCGGCGCTTCTACCACTGTATCGACGCACAGGCATAAGCTTGCAAGTGCTGGCCACCGTGTTGCTACTGACTATCGGGGTGATGAACATTCTGCCGTGGGCCGGGCCGTTCTCGCGTGCCGCTAGCGCCATGCATGTCGACATCACAGAATTGTTCATGACAATGCTGCCCTTGATGATCGCAGGCGCTGCCTGGGTAATTTTTGTAGCGTTCTATTTGGGCAGCCGCGAGCGCCGTCGCCTAGGCATTGCTCAACTTGACCATGACGAGATCATGAGCCACTACACCGACTTCAAGCTGACGGATTGGCGCTTTCTGTTCAACGCGGTGCTCACCGTCACGCTGATTACTCTGATGATGATCAACGTACTGCCGCTTCCAATTCTGTTCATGCTCGCCTTCGGCCTGGGCATTCTGGTTAATTTCCCGGGCGTCAAAGACCAGAAGGAATTGATCGGCAAATACGCCGATAGCGTCATGGCAGTGACGCTGCTGATTTTCGCCGCAGGCATATTCGTGGGGATCATGTCCGGCACCGGCATGATCAAAGCCATCTCGGACAGCCTGATCCACGTTATTCCAGAGTCGGCTGGCCATTTCATGTCCGCGATCACTGCATTCATCAGCATGCCGTTCACCTACGTGTTGACCAACGATGCGTTCTACTTCGGGATTCTTCCCATCTTGGCCGAGACCGCAAGCCACTACGGCATTGGGGCAAAAGAGATGGCAATCGCAGGCCTTATTGGTCAACCCGTGCACCTGCTTAGTCCACTGGTTGCCTCCACTTATCTGCTGTGTGGGTTACTCGATATCGACTACAGCGACAACCAGCGTGCATCCATAGGCTGGAGCGTCGGCACATGTCTGGTGATGTTCTTCGCGGCAGCTGCACTTGGAACCATCGACGTTTTCAACTGAGGGCCTTCCTCAACCCAGCAATGCGCAGGTGTGCCTACCTGCGCTTGAAGCACTCAGCCTTTTCCATTTTGCCCAGAGAGCCCTTAGCAGGCTACGCAAAAATACTCACGAGGAGAGTTCACCGCGCGAAATACCGCACCGAGGGCGAACTGGCTGGAGACCGCCAGTCTAGCTGCGGCTCCAGCATGTGTTGGGAATAACTTCTGTAAATTGGCCACACAGTTGGCGTCCATCAAGCCAGTGACACTGACATACAGCGCTACCAGCAGCACGACCCCAACCAATCGTGCCTGCCAGATGTGCCATAGCGGCCAGTTACCAAAGGCACCGAAGAAAAGCGACTAGACCATTCCATGACTCGCTCATCTGATGAGTGATGTGGCTGGGTCGCGTAGTAAAGCCTGGTCAAAAAGCTCTTTACTACGGCTAAGATGCATCCACATAGCCATTCTCGCGCCCTCAGCATCACGTCGGGCAATAGCCGCGAAAATCGCTTCATGTTCGTACTGCAAGCGCTGCATATAACTCGCTTGATCTCGTTGAGCTAGTTGTGCCGAATTGATCCATGAACGCGGGATAACGCTACCTCCCAAATGGTGGGTAACATCCGCGAAATATTGATTACCACTGGCTTGTGCAATGCAAAGGTGAAATCGAAAGTCTTCTAACACAGTCCCGTTGGCATCGGCGGATTTAGCGTTGAACTCATCTAGGGCAGCCCGTAAGTCAGCCAACTGCTCATCACTGCGTCGATGCGCCGCCAAGCCAGCGGACTCCACTTCAAGGGCTATACGCAGTTCCAGCACATGCAATACTTCTCGGATGGTGCTCATAGCGGAGACATCAATCTGGAAAGTATTTAACGCTGGCCCCTGCACAAATGAACCTATCCCGTGTCGGGTCTGAACCAGCCCTGCCGCCTGCAGCCGAGATATAGCTTCACGAACCACTGTACGGCTAACGCCTTGCTCGGCCATCAGTTGTGACTCAGTTGGTAGCTTGTCCCCGTGCTTGAGCTGACCACTGCGGATACGCTCAGTCAGCACAGCCTCCAATTGCTGCGCCAAGCTACGCAATCTGATCTTCAACTCTCCTGGTACTTGATCCTGCGTCATAATAGTTCCTGCGGCCAGAGGCGGACACCTAGTGTGGTCTTTCAGAAATACCACACTAGACAGTGCCTTAAGCCTCAAATCTTGAAACAAGTTGCTGCAAGTGCCCCGCTAACTCGGAAAGATCGCCACTTGCCTGATCAGTTTGTGTGACGCCTTCAGATGCTTCCTTGGACAGTCCCTGTATTTTCAGCAGGCTCCGATTGACGCTTTCCATCATCCCCTCCTGCTGATCAGCTGAACCGGCAATGACCCTACTTCGCTCAATGATCGTCTCGATTGAGGCCTGAATATCTCTTAAAGCCTGGTCAGCGGACCCAGCCAGACTCAGAGTGATCTCCGCACTTTCTGAACTGCGCCGCATTGACGAAACTGCCCGTTCCGTCACCTCCTGAATGCCCCCGATGAGCACCTCGATCTCATGGGTTGAGTTCTTAGTTCTAAGCGCCAAGGCCCGAACTTCCTCTGCGACTACTGCGAAGCCGCGCCCAGCGTCACCTGCCCGGGCCGCCTCAATGGCAGCGTTGAGCGCGAGAAGATTCGTTTGCTCCGCGATTGAGCGAATGACCTCGATGATTCTGGTGACGTTTGCAACATTCATGGCCAGCTCGCCGACCTGTGCGTTTGTCAGCGAAACCTCTTCAGTAAGCTCAGAGATGGAGTTGACCATCCGAGCGAACTGTTCACAGCCCGATCTCACGCTTTGATCGGAAATCTGAGAGGCCTCCGCAGTCCTGGCTGCGTTCTTTGCGACCTCCACCACTGCGAGCGTCGCGACATTCACAATAGAAACCGCTGACACAACCTCCTCATTCTGCAACTTCATTGCCCTTGAAGAAGATGTGGTGACTACTTTGAGCTCAACTGCAGAGGCCGCAATGCGGGTGGATGACTTGGTGATCGCCTTGATCATCTCCCTCAGACCGTCCTGCATGAGGTTTAGCGAGCTAAGAACCTGAGCAGGCTCGTCTCGGCCCTGGGCGTCTATCTTGACGTCCAGCCTTCCCTGGGCAACCCTCTCAACCACCTGCACTGCGCGCCGAAGGGGTCGCACAATGCTCTTGGTGTAAAAAATCGCTAAACCCACCGTTACCAGTAAAGCGATTAATACGGCAGCGATGATACCCCGCCGGGCACTGTCCCGGGCCTCGAGAAGCCCTACCGTGGCTTTCTCATAACCTTCCATGTTTAGCTTCATGAGTTCCTCGGTTGCCATCCCAAGCCGAGTCCCATAGCCAATTATTGCTCCCCTCAGCATTGAGGAAGCCGAGGCCAGATCGCCAGAAGAAATTGCACGGATGATATTCTCCTGCTCAGTGGTATAGATCTTGTCAGTCTGGTCGAACTGATCGAATACACTTCGCTCTTCCACACTCGTCAGCCCGACATTGACCTGTTCCTTCAGCGACTGAACTTCACCCACAAGCGCTTTCAGTTGGCGAAGACCGACCGCCCTTGCCGCTGGATTTTCCAGAGAGGAGAGTTGAGCAAGAAATACATGATTCCTAAGCTGTGCTTTAACCAGGTTACTGAGATTGACTATATTGGGCAGCCACTTCTCATTGATGACCGCAGATTGCTTCGCCATCCTTTCCATTTTATGAATAGAGAACGTACCCAAAAGAAAAACAATCAGCGCGATGATGCCAAAACTAAATGCCGAGCGCGGCGCCAATTTCATACTTCGTAACATATCGCCCCCGTATAGCCAAAGGCAGCAAACAAGAAAGCGCCTGACGAGGACCGTACAGGCGCACAAGTAACGCAAGGGACAACAACAATAGGCGCTAAATGGCACTCAAACCATTGAGGAATATCTGACCTCGTAGCCTACAGGTCAAAAGGCCAGCTTCTTGATCACAAGAAATACACCAATGAAGCCGCTGGCCAATCCACTGAAAAACCCACTCATGCCGTTGCCGATGGAATTATCAAGTGGATTGAGTGGAAACGGCGCAAGGTAATATGCAACAAGAAAGGCCACAACTGCGGAGATAACGCCACCAACAAGACCAGCCACAACAGATTCTTTCAAAGCAAGACTCATAGTAGTTCCTCTGTTTTTATTTTCGGACGTACATCAACAAACAACCCTCCCCAGGCGAGGAAGATCATTGGCCAGGTATTTCTTTGAGCCCTCTAACTGTCCTAGATTCGCCGTTTTCAGGCGAACCGAGGACTCATCCTTGATGGATAGGGAATTAGAGCGGACGCCCCAAATACTGGTAGGTCTGCAGTAGCAGCCCAGCCGATCTCTCTCGGTTACCCAACGCGTCTTCCTGTTCATTCCTGCACAACTGCAGCGATGCGTCGCAGATCGTCTTACAACGTTCAAATCGACGATTGGAGTACATTTCAAGAGCAGCTTTTGCTGTGGTGGTGGCAGCAATGCTTTCAGCAAGGACAACAGCATCTTCGATGGCCATGCCACCGCCAGAGGTCATGTGAGGCGTAGGAGCGTGTGCGGCGTCGCCGAGCAGAATCACACGATTGCGATGCCAAGGCGCCGGCACCAGTGTGATATCCAGCGGACGGAAAATGACCTGCTTGGCATCGGTCACACGCTCGAGCGAGTCGCGGATTGCCGGAGCAGTGTACTCCATCAAGCGCTCCCGAATGAGATGATGAGCCTCTCCCTCCGGAATGCGCAGAGGCTCTTTACTGTTTTCGAGATAGAAGATGTAGCAACTTTCTTGCGACGTGGGGAACGATCCCACCGTATGACCCGTGGGAGTGCGATAAAGGCAGAAAGCATCGATTTCAGCGGGCCTCGGCGCATTGAAACGCCAGACACTTTGACCAGCAAATCGAGGGCTGCAGTCTGTACCGAACACCTGACCACGAATCTTCGAGTAGACCCCGTCTGCCGCAACCACCAAGTCGTATGTTGCCTCGCGGCCGTCCGAAAAGCGAACGTCGACGCCATCCTCACGATTGACCAGATTCTCTACGGTCAAACCGCGATCGATAACTGCACCAGCACCCTCGGCGGCAGACTCGAGGATGCCAGCCAGTTCCGGGCGGCGAATCCCACAGCTGGGAGGTGCAGGGTTGGTTACCAGAAGCTCGCCTGCCGAATTGAACTGGCGAAACTTATCGAACCGGTAACCACTATCCAGGCAAGGCTCCGCGAGACCGAGACCTGTGAGAGCCCGCATCGCGTTGTGAAGCATACAGATTCCAGAACCGGTAATCGGAGCCTCAGGCTTGATATCGATACAGTGAACATCAACACCAATTCTGCGGAGCGCGAAAGCTGCTGTGGCGCCCCCGATTCCGCTGCCCACGATCAGGACGCGTTTAATTGCATTCATTCTTGTCTCCTCTCCGCTTCTGTGGCGGGTGGTAACTGCTATAGCAGGTGTAGTCGCCCGCACATGGCTCAAAGCTCTGCACGAGGCTGGTCACATTCGCGCCTCTTACTGACCGGCTCGGACGCTGAACTAGCCACCCGGAGCGGGTCGAATTACTCTCTATGCTCAAATCTCGCGGTTTGACATGTTCAAAGACCGAAATTAAAAGCGGAACATCGATTGTTTACATGAACGGATCGCGACGCTCGGGCCACCAAGACTCTTCCGGACGCTGCCCGATGCGATTGCGCAGGACACCGACACCGCCCACGTCCAGTTCCACCACATCGCCCGGGTTCAAGCTACGCCCCAGCTCGAGTGCCGAGCCATCACCCATGGTACCGGAACCGATGACATCGCCAGGCTGGATGTGGTCGCCGATAGAGACGTAGGCAATCAATTCCTCCGGGGTCCAGAGCATCTCGGACGAATCACCCTCGCCCCAGGTCTCGCCGTTAACGCGAACGGACATCTTAATGGCGTTCAGATCGGAGAATTCGTCAATTGTGGTGATCCACGGGCCGATGCCGTAGGCGAAGTCCTTACTCTTGGTCGGCCCCATACCTATTGCGAACTCGTTGGCCTGGAGATCGCGAGCGCTGAAGTCGTTGAAGATGGTCACGCCGAACAGGTGGGCAAGAGCGGTGTCGGGAGTGATGTTATTGGCCCGGCTCCCGATGACCCAACCGATCTCGAGTTCGTAATCGATACGCTGGCCGCGAGCCGGCCACGGTACCTCAGCGTCATGACCGATGACGGTCCAGGGCGAGCCCTTGAAATAGCCGGGGATCTCCAGCAGGGCCGGCTGTGGCGTGACATTCATTCGCTCGTGGAATTGGCGGATGTGCTTGGTGAACGTCAAGCCATCACGGACCACTGAAGGATCGCACGCCGCGCCCCACTTCAGACCGTCCATGGCCAGCGACGCATCAGCCCCGTTTTTCTCAGCCGCTTCAGCAGCGGTATCCAGGAACTGCTGACCCAAGGCGATGGCAGCAGACATGCTTTCGGGGAAGACCGTGGACGCATAGCGAAGAGCAGCTTCGCGAGTAGCGCCCTTAGCTTGAAGACGCAGAGCTTCAGCGGCGCGCAGATCAATGACTCTGTTCTGCTCCGGCAGAACCATGCAGATACGCTGTACGGGACCGTCCAGACCTTCAACCACAAACCGACCTAGTTTCATCACTTTCTCCCGAGGGGTTGTCGTGCTCTTTCGAGAGTAAACTATACGTATCGTTTCGAAAGTGCAACCAATTCCAATCACTCCTCGGATTTGACCATATGTATTGACTCAATGAGCCTTGCTTGGAAAGAATGTTTTGGATACGATCCGTTTCGTTTATCTTACAATCATCCCAGCTGAGCACCACAAGCAAGGGCCTGACTGAGTTGTCTTGGGCATCGAGAGGGCCAGACCACTTGAAACCTTCAACCGCCTCACGAGGAAGGCTATCTGGCTGCAGATCCATGGAGCCGTGTAGTCAGAGACGTCCCTGCAAAGCACTCATCGCCGAAACAGGGACGCCCTGCTATTGCTCCCCCCGCAACCGCCGTTCTTTGGAATCCATCATATGACTGCCAATCTTAAGAACCCCGTATTCGTTTCCAGTGACACAGCTCGAGCCGTCTTTCGCTGGAAAGACGCTATTGCCGCCCTCCAGAAGGCATACGGCCACTCCATCCCTCCGAAAGCGACGCCACCTCGCACGGTCGCAGTGCTTGAAAAAACATGGCTACGCAACCTGCCTGCAATTCCTCCTGGCAGCCGATACTACGGCGCCAAACTGATGGGTTCGAACATGGGGGGCGATGCGCCTCCTGGCATCGAATACGTCATTGTCCTGTTTGATCGGACCACCAACCGAATCGCAGCCTTCGTCGACGGCAACCTGGTGACGGGCTACCGCACAGCCTCAACTTCAGCCGCTGCGTTGGATCGACTTGCCCCCAAAGGCCCTGCACGCCTGGCAGTACTGGGTAGCGGCCTGGAAGCAGCGATGCACACCCGCGCGTTTGCAAGTGTTCGCGAGCTCACCGAAGTCAATGTATTCAGCCCGACGCCTGATCGTCGCGCAGCCTTCGCCGCAGCAGTAACCGCAGATATCGGCATTCCGGCCAGAGGTGTCGCATCCGCCAAGCAGGCAGTGGAAGGTGCAGACATCGTGCTGACCGCCGCCCGCTCGCGCGGCGAGGAGCCGATTCTTTTTGCCGAATGGCTGAAGCCCGGCGCAACCGTTGTCTCGATTGGTTCGACCATTCCTGAACAGCGCGAGATAGACGTTTCGGTGGTTGAGCGCAGCGACATCATCATCTGCGACACACTGGAAGAGGTGCTCGAGGAAACTGGGGACATGTTGGCTGCCAAAGCAGCAGGCGTTGAGTTCCAAAACAAGGCATTCAGCCTGGCCGACCTCATGGGCGGCGCCTGCGCCGATGCCCTGGCAAAAGCTCGCGCCCCGATGTTCAAGTCTGTCGGCGGCGGTCTGCAGGACATCGTCGTCGCTGAGCTGATTCTAACCAAGGCACTCGAAGCCGGCCTTGCCACCCCGCTCCCCATCGAATTCGAAACCAAACGCTAAACGAGCTTTTAGTCCAGATAAAGCAATCCACAGAGGAAACTGAACATGGCCAATTACAACAAAAAGGACGCCCGTGAGTGGGCACGTGAACACCTGCTCGGCGTGGCCAACGTCACCATTCCGACGATGACCTCCGACTTCAAGCGCATCAACGAAAAGGCAGTGCGACATGATGTCGAACTGGCGATCCAGCATGGCTTCGTGGGCACGCTGTCCTGCTCTGAGGTTGCGATCACTCAGGACCAGTACGTCGAGTTCTGCCAAATCATGGCTGACCAGGCCGCAGGCCGGATGGTCGTGGTTCACCATGCCGTATTCAACACCCTTGAAGACAACATCGAAGCCGTAAAGCGTGCCGAAGCTGCCGGCGCCGATGTGGTACTGCTGGGCTACCCGCCCTACTTCTACCCGAAGGACTACGAAGAGGTCTTCCAGTACACCAAGGCAATCTGTGACGCGACCAATCTCGGCGTGATCATCTTCCCGCTGCCGGCCTGGGGCTTCAGCCGACTGCACCCTGCAGACATCCCGCTCTCGGTCCTGCGTCGCATGGTCGACGAGATTCCGAACGTTGTAGCGATCAAGGCCGAAGGCGGACTGCCCTACATCATGTCAGCCATTGAGGTTCATCGTGAGTTCCACGAGGAGGTCGTGATCTCTTCCCCTCTGGAATACGAATACGTGCCCCTGGCCCAGGTCATGGACATTCCGTTCTGTGGGACCAACTACTCCGCTTACTACGGCCCGCTGCTGCCCCAGATCCACAAGCTGATCCGCGCAGGCAACTACGATGAAGCCACCCAGCTTTGGTACAAGATGGACCCGGCCCGCAAGGCTTTCGCCAGCCTCCCGATGGCTGCAAACGGTCTGCTGAATCGCATGATGTGGAAGTACCAGGGTTGGCTCCAGGGCTACAACGGCGGCCCGATGCCCCACCCCACTCAACGTGTATTCCAGCGCGATATGGCGGTACTGCGCAAAGGTCTCGAGGCCGCCGGTCTCAATCCCACCCGTGATGCAGACGAAGCCTTCTTCGTCGGCCGTAATCCCGTTTGAGGCCCGCCATGACCTGTGCAAATACTCTGCAACTGAAAGACCCCGACCTGCTGCGTCAAGCCATGCTAATCGATGGCCAGTGGGTTCCAGCCGACAACGGACAGAGCATCGAGGTCCGCAACCCAGCCACCGGCGAGCTGGTGGCTCATGTTCCCAATGGTGGTATGCGTGAAACTCAGCGTGCAGTAGCCGCCGCCGAGCGCGCCATGAAAGGCTGGCGTAAAACGCTGCCGAAGGAGCGCTCCAGGATACTTCGCAAGCTATTCGATCTGATGCTGGAAAACATCGACGACCTTGCGAAAATCATGACTGCCGAACAAGGTAAGCCCCTTGTAGAGTCCCGCGGCGAAATTACCTACGCCGCGGGCTTTATCGAGTGGTTTGCCGAGGAAGCAAAACGCGTTTACGGCGACATCATTCCGCACAACCTGGAAGGTCGCCAGATCCTCGTGCAGAAGGCGCCGATCGGGGTGTTCGCAGCAATCACTCCCTGGAACTTCCCCTCGGCAATGATCACCCGCAAAGCGGGTCCGGGCTGGGCTGTTGGTTGCGCCGGCGTGATCAAACCCGCAAGCCAAACTCCGCTATCTGCACTGGCACTGGCAGTGCTCGCGGAGCGTGCAGGTCTGCCTGCAGGCGTCTGCAACGTCGTGACCGGCTCCGCTCGTGCAATCGGCGGCGAGCTGACGTCCAATCCAACTGTACGCAAGCTCTCCTTCACCGGCTCAACCGAGGTAGGCGCCCAACTGCTGGCTCAATGTGCACCGACCATCAAGAAGACCAGCATGGAGCTCGGCGGCAACGCTCCATTCATTGTCTTCGATGATGCCGATGTGGACGCGGCGGTGAAAGGTGCCATCGCAGCCAAGTACCGCAACACCGGACAGGCCTGCGTTGCTGCCAACCGGCTTCTGGTTCAATCGGGCATCTACGATACGTTCGCGCAGAAGCTCGCAGAGGCCACCGCGGCTTTGAAAGTTGGCAACGGCATGGACGAAGGCGTAGTGCTTGGCCCGCTGATCAATGATGAAGCGGTCAAGAAAGTCGAAGAGCACATCGCCGACGCGGTCGAGAAAGGCGCCCGGATAGCAACTGGCGGTAAACGACACACCCTGGGTGGGAGCTACTTCGAGCCGACCGTTCTCACAGATGTGCCGAACGAAGCGTTGATCTTCAACGACGAAACCTTCGGCCCGGTAGCCCCCTTGTTCCGCTTCGACTCTGAAGAAGAAGCGATAAACATGGCTAATGACACGCCGTACGGCCTGGCCGCGTATGTCTATGCGCGCGATGTGGGCAGGATCTTCCGCATCGTCGACAGCCTCGAATTCGGCATGGTCGGTGTGAACGAAGGGATGATTTCTACTGAGGTTGCTCCCTTCGGCGGCGTTAAAAACTCCGGCCTCGGCCGCGAAGGCTCCAAGTACGGGGTAGAAGACTACCTGGAGATCAAGTACATCGCCCTTGGAGGTCTGAACCAGTAACCGCAGGCATCGCCAATGCTCGGCAGCCAGAGATGGCTGTCGAGTACTCCCCTAAGCATTTCCTCTGCTGCGCAGAGCAGCACTGTCGTTAGCTGCTAGCCCTCTATATAGCTATCTTCCTTTTCCTCAGTGTTTCGCGGTCGACAACGATACTGTTCAGGCTCCACAGATCTACATGCCTAGAGTCATAGAGTCATAGAGTCGAGAGCTCCTTGCCAAATAGGGACACCATTGGGCTTTGACGATTTGCGCCGTCTTACCCCGCTACGCCGTCTACTCCGCTTCCTGTTCGTCAGGCCAGCATTTTGCCTCGGGCTTCTTTCAGATTCGCAGTCACCCACGACACCCTTGCCTCTGGCTAACACTTCCCCTTGCCGGGTGTGTAGAGGACTTTCACCTCCAAGTCGCCCGCTCAGCCACCATAGCCAAACGGGTTGCACTAACGCGCAACGCGCCATGCCTGGCGCACGCAAAAAAAAACGCCCAGCCATGCGACTGGGCGTTGCTGTAATTCATATCAGTACTTCAGAAAACCATTAAGCATGATGGTGTCGCCTTCCGAGGCATTACGGGAGTAAATGTCATTCTGGTAAGCGGCAACAATTCCCCAATCACGAGTGCCGTAGCCAACCTGTGGGCCGATTTTGGTGGTGCGGCTGCGATTACCTACATTATGACCTTGAGACTGATCGTCGTTCAGCTGAGTTGAGACGAATCCGCCCACGCCAACCAACCAGCTCTGGGTCACTCGATAGTTCAGACCATAATCAGCTACTAACTGAACGCCCGACTTATAGTCAGTATCGCTATTTTCCCAACCGTAGTTCAGGCTGATCTTCGAACTCAGTTCGACACGCTCCATCGGGAACCAAGTGAAGGCATAGGCCATGTATAGGGCGCGGCTGTTGTTACCCGCGTTGATGAGCGCGTTCTTGTCATACTTACCCCACGGTTCGATCAGTTCAATATCGACGTTCTGCAGGTAGTTCGCAGACACCCAGCTGACCAAGAAGCCAAACATCGGATCGCCGATACCGCTGACGGAGTCACGCTCGAACGGACCAAGAGCCGGGATGTTAATGTGCCCCTTGACATAAGGAATCGCTGCCTGCAAAGAGACATCGCCGCCCAGCAACTTCGGACCGTCCAGGGTGTGAACAACTCGAATGGCGTGGGCGTGAACTCGACCCTTGGCCTTCGGAAAGACTTTATCGCCATCATTGTTTCGGACCGAATCGATATCGATAAGTTTATTGTACGTGTAGAAATGAGTTTCACCAGGAGCACCCACAGCGCCACTCATCACAGTTACGGTACCTGCTGGATAGCTAGAGCTCCCCCCCTCCAACGCATAAGTATGCGAAGCCAACAGGGAACCGACGAAACAGGTAACCACTCGCAAAGCACCAGCACTTTTCATGGATAGACTCCGCTTTGTTTTTGTTTTAGTTCTAATTGAGCCACCCGGAAAATAGAGTCCCCACCCAGCCATTTATTGGGACACGGCAAAAGGCTTGGAAACTATTCTAGGCGTTTACTACAAAAACATTACCTTCCTCGTCCACTGCTATAGACAGAGCGCTTAGTTTCTCCCCCAAGCAAGGACCGTGAACACAAACACCTGTATCAATCTCAAACAGCGCACCATGCCCGTGACAGACGATATACTTCGACTCTCGATCGAGGTATTGCCCCCTCCTCATGGGCAACGTTGACCCGGGCCAGTGCGGACAAGAGTTCCGATATCCATATATTTCCCCGAGCTTATTGACCAAAAAAATATCGTCTTTGCCATACAGCGAATTTCGGAACCCTATGGAAGTTCCTGGCAGAACATCATCGATATGGCAGATTCGCTCCATTACGTTTCGGCCCAATTAACGCCTACTGGGGACGTTCACCACCCGGCGCCCACTGTTCGCGCCAATGGAACAAGAACACCTGGGAATTATCCATGATGCCCGGAGCAATGCGAGGCTCCCAGTTGTCATCATGCTGGTCCATATCTGCGTCGTATTCGATATGGCAACCCATCGGGGTGTTGAAGTACCAGAACCAATTGGAGCCGAAGCGGTGGCGGCCAGGCCCCCAAAAGGTTTCGTAACCTTTCTCGACCAAGGCAGTGCCGGCGCTGAGGACTTCAGTCGGGCCGCCCATGTGGAAGGTGAAATGCTCACAACCTTGCAGGTGCGGTGGGGTTTGGATAAAGAACAGGGTGTGGTGCTCGAAGGTGCCCGCAGGGCGTAGGAACGGCCCCATGCCGACGAACTTGTCGGTGAGCTTGAAACCGAGGCGATTGGTGTAGAACGCCTCTGCCTTTTCGATATCGGGCACGAAGAAGACGACGTGGGAGAGTGACCGCGGGCGCGCGTCGATCAGCGTAGCCACATCGGACGGAACCCCGGTGACGTTTGCAGGACGACGGACATCGCCCGGAGCGTTCACAACCTCGGCAGGCAAGTCGAGGGGCTTGCGTACAGTGACTTGGAAGCCCAGCGCGAAACCGAGGTCATCAACAAGCTCCAAAGACCCATCGGCCAATGTCTTGACCTCACGCTCACCTTCGAACTCCTGCTTAATCTGCTGCAGCACCGAGGCGTCTTTAACGCCGTAGACGGTCTTTCGCAACATGTTTGCAGTCGGAAGATCCCAGGCCGGTAGAGAAGGATCTTTGCAATGCTTCAGCTCAACGCCGGTGCCATCAAGGGCTTCGAAACGTCCGTTTCCTACAGCTTTCAGACCGTAATCAGTCAGAAACTGCTCGCAGAGAACAACGTCATCCACACCAAAGACAAGCGTATCCGGACCAATAATGTTCATTCAATCACCTTTTTTATTATTCATCGTGCCGTCGGCTCGACCAGCAGACCTGACGAAGCCAACCAGCGACTCACACATGAAAGGCCTGTGCACTTGCGCCCACCTGCCACCCTATTTTGTCAACGTTTACTGCCTATTGGCACATCCCGTTGTGATCTGATCCTTAGGGTAAAAAATAATCTATACGGAACGTACCGTTTTGTAAAGCATTTACCATACTAATCCATTCGAAGCGAGCATCAGTCAAGCCTTAACCTCTAAACAAACCCAAGGCTAAAAGCACTGCTGTAGCAAAATCGAAGCGCAGAGACTATACTGACCGAACCGTATCGTAAGCATCTCCAACGCGGGCTGCACGAGCGTTTTAGCCAACTTGAAAGGACGGATGCATGCAGGTTAAGAAGACCGCATCGAATGAAAAAACATCGGTCGGCCGCCCCCGCAGCGAGGCAACTCGCCGCCAAATCCTTAGCGCGACCATCGCCCTTCTCCAGGAAAAATCAATTCAGGCCATATCCATCGAGGCGATCGCACGCGAAGCTGGTGTGAGCAAGGCGACGATCTACCGCTGGTGGGACTCCAAGGCGCTCATAGTCATCGATGCTTTCATGGAAAACCACCTGGTCAAAACCACCATCCCTCGTGAGCTTGGACCGCGTGACGCGCTGGCCTACCACTTCAAATCGCTGGTAGAGCAGTATTCAGGCTGGCCGGGCCGCCTGGTTGCCCAGATCATTGCTGAAGGGCAATCGGATCCTTCGATTTTGCGTGCCTTCCGTGAGCGTTTCCACTACGGCCGCCGTGCTGTCGTACGTGAGGTACTCGAAGAGTGGAAAGCCACTGAAGAGATTTCCGCAGACACCAACATCGAGATACTCATGGATGTGATCTACGGTGCGGTCTACATGCGCCTGATGCTAAACCACGCACCGCTGGATGAGGCTTTTGCCGAGTCGCACATTGCCTACGTGTATCACCTGCTCGGCATCAACTGAACATCAAAAAAAGCCGGCCCTAAGGCCGGCAATGAGATAGACAAATCTTGGGCTTAGAATGCGGTGTTGTCTTTACCTTTCAGGGCCAGGATTTCGCGTGCCTCTGTTGGAGTAGCGATCTCGATGCCCAGGCCCTCAAGTATTTCCCGGATTTTGCGCACCTGCGCGGCATTCGACACTGCGAGCTCGCTGCGGCCGATGTACAAGCTGTCCTCCAGGCCGACGCGCACATTGCCCCCCAGGATTGCGCTGATGGTCGACAGCGGGATTTGATCCTTCCCTGCCCCCAGCACTGACCAGTGATACTGATCGCCAAACAGGCGGTCTGCGGTGCGCTTCTGGTGCAGGACATCCTCGATGTGAGAGCCAATGGCGCCGCGCAAACCAAAGATGGTTTGAATGAACAGCGGCGGCTTTACCAAGCCCTGATCAAGGAAGTACTTCAGGGTGTAGAGGTGGCTGACGTCGTAGCACTCGAACTCGAAGCGAGTCCCCGCACCACCGATCGTTTTCAGGATCCACTCGATATCCGCATAAGTGTTTCTGAACACCAAGTCCTTGGTCGCCTCAAGGTGCTCAACCTCCCAGCCATACTTCCACTCTCTGTTCTTTTTCGCCATCTCGGACAGATTGAGGTTGATAGACCCCATGTTCAGAGAACACATCTCGGGCTGCAGATCGATACCGGCGGCGGCGCGCTCATTGATCGGCATACCGGGTCCACCCCCCCCCGTGGAAATGTTCACGATCGCATCGGTTTCACGCTTGATGCGGCCGACAAACTCACGGAACACCTCCGGACTACCCGTAGGACGACCATCCTCAGGGTTTCGTGCATGAAGGTGGACAATGGCGGCACCGGCCTCAACCGCTTCAATAGCCTGCTCGGCAATCTCTTCGGGAGTCACAGGCAGGTAAGGAGACATCGAAGGGGTATGTGCGCCACCGGTGATCGCAGCGGTAATGATGGCTTTCTTCACAGTTCCTCTCCTTCGTTAAGAGCCAGAAGGACGAAGAGCATCCGGCAGTTCTTGCCCGACCTGTTCGACCAGCTATGGTTTGTGGCGCGCTGAATCAGGACGTCGCCAGACTTCATCAGCGACTCGCCTTGGTCGAGCATTGCGTAGATCTCACCCTCGAGTACTACGGCGTAATCCAACGACTCGGTTTTATGGAACCAGAAATGCCGAGGCTGCGCCTTATCACGCACGCCCTCCTTGTCGAGAAACTCGATGAGTTTCTCTTTGTCGTACGACTCATCCGGCGGAAAGTCCACGACGCGCAGCAGCGAACCACCTTCGGAATGGAAGCCGAATTTGTGCCCAGCGGGTGCGGGTTCTGAACCGGCCGCACGGCCTTCCCCTGTAGCCCAGAGCACCTGAGCAACAGGTTTCCCAGGCTCAGCAATGACATTCAGCGCACGACCATCGCTGACGATGATCGATTCACCTTTTTCATCGTGACCGGTAACAATTCGTCGCACTGCTGCGTAACCAAGCTTTGGCAGCTTATTCATCTTTTCCCCACAAGAACGAAACGTTTCGTATTATAATTACCCAAATTTTTTTAATCCCTCGGACTTACATCCATGACAAAGAAAGTTGCCGAGGCATTAGCTATTAATAAATTTCTCTCAAGGTCATAAACCTCACTTCTAGCAAATGCAACTTGGCGACCAACACGATCGACACTACCAATAACTTTTAAACGAGCAGGTCTTGCCGCAGACTGCATGTTCACAGTCATGCTGGTTGTAGCGCAGGTTTTTCCAAATGGCAGCTTACTGAGCACCGCATAGGCCATCGCATAGTCCAGCATGGTCATGAGAGTCCCGCCGGAAACAACCCCGTTGCCCTGAACGGCTTTGGACGAGACCAAGAAACTGAATTCCAATTCACCTGGAGAGCCATTTACCAGTCGAGCACCGAGCTCCTTCAGTCCATCTGTTGTTTCAAGAGCAATATCAAAGGCTTGCTCGGAGATGATTCTTTCAAGCAGTGCGCGGTCGGGATTGTCGTTGAGAGCCTGCATGATCTGCCTCATTTCGTCTCTACGACACACTTCTGGAGCTGATATCCCAAGCCGGAAATCTCAGCTCGCATCACATCTCCATCGGTGAGATAGCGGTTGTAATGGGTACCGTTACCGGCAGGAGAACCAGTACAGATAATATCGCCAGGCAATATCTTGGCGTACCGGGAGATATAGGCGATCTGCTTTTCAATATTGAAGAGCATATCTGCGGTCGTCTCGTCCTGCATGGTGGCTCCGGACACCATGAGTTTCATCTGCAGATCATAGGGGTTGTCAATGAAGCACTTAGGCACAACGTAAGGCCCCAGAGGCAGGAAGCCCGGCTGCCCTTTCGAGCGGAACCAGTCGGTACCGAGCATTTTATAGTCGGTTCGCGGAATCAGGTCACGGGCAGAGATATCATTTACGATCGTATACCCTGCAACATAATCCATCGCGTCCACTTCACTGATGTTGTATCCTTCTTTACCTATTACGACTGCCAACTCCAGCTCCCAATCAGGCCTTTCAGTAGTGAATGGCAGAATGAGATTATCGTAAGGGCCAGAGATAGCGGAAACAGGCTTGGTAAATACATACGGCTCGCCGTTCGCGACCCGATTATCCATCATTTCCTCTGCCCACCGCTTAAGCTCTTCTTTGCTGAAACCCTCAGGACCGACATTGGCATCAACGGTCATGTCGACCACATGTTTTCGATAATTTGCACCAGTGCAAAAAACTTGCCGGGGCAGATCTACCGCTGGATGAAATTCCAGATGATTCTCATCATACCACTCGGTTGTATCTACCTTTTCAGCCAATACTTTCAGCGACTGGAAGGCGCTGGACCAAGACTCGAGAAGCGCCAGTACACTTTTCCCGCCAAGCTGCGGCATGTCGTGCTCTTCTGCCAGCGTGGAGATGGGAGCAACCTTCCGGTCCACAACCAGACCCGCGAATTTCTCGGCATTTTCATGCTGAGCAGAGAATGTACCTAATGCGAACTTTTTCATGCCCACTCCAAACTTATTTTATCAAGCCAGGTATACAACTTGATCGTACGTAACATCTGAGCCGATGAGCCCAAGCCGCCGACGATGTTCAATTAGCAGATTTACGCCATGCTCGTCAGGAATGAGCGATGCTGGAATAGACTGGACCATTGCGCTAACAGCCTTCTCAGGAATGCCTTCGCTCGCCAGACTCTTTCGGAGCTTTTCCTGATTGTCGGGAAACTGAGCGAGCGCCTCTGAAAGACACTTCAGCCACAATTGTATGCCTGGAGTCGAAGACAGCGATGACCTCCTGACAACCAAACCCTGCCCCGGGAACTCGGGGTAAGACTCCTGCACCACAGCGACCTTATGCATCCCCTCTTTGACTGCGAGAGCATCAAATGGCGGGCCAAGGAGAGTGGCATCACCCTCCCCCTTTACCAGCGACACGTACCGCTCTTTGACACCGCCTACCGGAGCGAGTGTGTAGTCATGAAAGTTCAAGCCTGCTTGATGCAACATTGCTCTCAGGGCAATAACAAATCCATTCTCAGGGGCATCAACCAGGATTTTTGCGCCGACAAGATCGCTGACGCTTTTGATGCATGGGGAGGCAACGATAGAGAGTGGCGTCGTGGCCTCTACTTGAGCCACGATGACAAAATCTTTAGGGCCTGGCCGATGATTCCAGTGGAAGACGTTATCCATCGCGGTAACGACGGCATCAACGCTGCCATCCGAGAGCGCAGCGAACTGCTCATCTGAAGAATGGTTCTGACTCGCCTCAAGCGACAAACCAGCGCAATTTTGCCATGCAGCGGCTACCGCGATCGCTGGACGCAGGAACCACATTACTCGGAGCCTGTGATTGGTCATGTCTTATTCTCGTTGTACCTTGGATCAATATAATACTATACGTATCGTATTGTCAAACGAGCGTGAATCTCCCTTTTCCGTTAAGAAAGCCCTTATAAATCAGTCAATAGCAGAAATATTGCATTCCAGCAGATGTCACGGATCCATTGCTTCAGGAACCCGGCCGTCGGTCCTCTTTTGGCAAATGCCTGTCGCAAGCCGGTCGACTCGCTGGCGATCGGGCCAAACAGCATGGATTCAAAGCTCTCGAGGTCTTCAAAGACTAGAAACCGTCTGGGAGGGAATGCCATGAAGGCTACTTAAGCCAGCGCCAAAATTGCGGGCTGGTGTATGGACTGCAGACCAGACATAAAACTTCGACCAGTCAGAGATTTGATGGGAATCAAAGGGGGAGCGTAGTCTTTTCACGGTAACCGAGAACGCCACGACTCATGCCTTGTATTGGCCCGGCGTTTTCGAAAGGTTACGTGCAAAGCCAAAAACAGTGGAACTGATTAATCATACCGCTCTCACAACGTGCTTGAGCCCTTGAAATGACATCAGCCCCCACGGACCGAGCTCTCGCCCTATGCTGCTTTGCTTGTATCCACCCCACGCAGTCTGCGGGAAGATTACCTGAAACGTCGCTTGCATAGTCAGGGTTCACTCTAGTCAGGTGGCGTGCACGGCTCGCCTCAACGCGAGGCTTTTGGCAGCATCTGGTCCAGCCACCAGTTGTGGAACTGGTGTACGGTCTTTTCCATGTGCGAGTAGCGCCCCGGCGTGATGAAGCGCGAATGAACTGCCTCGCCCACACCTGTGCACACGCCGATGTCCTCGCCGAGGATCGGCTCGATGAACGCGCGGAACTCAGCCAGTTCAGCCTCCAGGGTTTCGCTCTTGAGCGTGCCTTTGGGCAGTAGCACATTCCAGATCAACTCATGCTCGACTTCGTTCTTGATGTTGAAGTCCAGCCACAACGGGGTCGACGCATCGATCAAGGCGTGAAGGTACGGGTAGACATTGAACACGGTCACCGTGCTCAACAGTGGCTCGGGCAAACCTTCGACCGGGGTAAAGAAGGTAGGCACTAGCAGGTTCTTCTGCCGTAGGTGAAACAGCCCGTATGGCCCGCTGACATCGGCGTACTCGACCATCGTCGCGGGGAACTCGTGGTCGGCGGTGTCTGGGTGGACCCACGGTTGGTGATAGCCCTCGCTGAAGTTCTCCAGGGAGATTTTCAGTTCCACGGCATCACTCGGCGCCTCAGCTCCACCACTTCCATGTCCTCGAAGCGATACGGCGCGACGTCCGGCTCCAAGCCTTCAACCTGCGCCATCAGCGAGGGCACTTGATCATCGAAGTTGACGAACACGAATGCGCTCACTGCCGCCATCCCATCACACGAGAGTCAGGATGGCAGGATCACTACCTCCTTCCACGCACACTGGGCGGTAGGAAAAGCACGAGTAATCGTGTGCTCCTGCATCCCGAGTGTCACGATCAAGTCCATAACCTCGGTATTTCTGTCTGCAAACCGGCCCGCGAAGCGGGTTTAGTAAAGGCTTGAGCCGTATGCGGTGAAAGTCGCATGTACGGTTCTTAGGGGGCCCCGAACCAGTAATGGTTCGAGGCTACCCGACATGGCTGTATAGACTCAACGTGAACGTCCGAACAGAACCCCCACTGTGGAGCGCCAAACCATAAGCGCTCCTATCCGTTAGCGGTCAAAGCCAGGCTTTGATCTGAGTGCAGACTGCCTGAGTCGAAATGCCATAGCGATCATGTAGCGTTGGGAGGGCGCCTGCATCGAGGAACGCATCGGGCAAGGCGATCTGCCTGAAGGTTGGCGTGACACCATTGCGCAGTAACACGCCGGCCACTGCTTCGCCCAGCCCACCGATAATCGAGCTGTTCTCTGCTGTGACCACCAGGCGGCCCAGTTTGCGGGCTTCGGCCAGAATGGTTTGCTCATCCAGCGGCTTGATCGTCGGCACGTGCAACACGGCGACATCGACGCCATCCGCCTGCAGCTCTTTGGCAGCCTCCAGTGCACGCATGGTCATCAGACCGGTGGAGATAATCAACACATCGTTGCCGGTACGCAGGGTCTTGGCTTTACCGATCTCAAACTGGTAGCCGTACTCGTCCAGCACCAGCGGCACATTACCACGCAATAAGCGCATGTAGACCGGGCCCTGATGCGCCGCGATGGCGGGCACGGCCTGTTCGATTTCCAAGGCGTCGCACGGGTCGACGATCATCAGGTTGGTCATGGCGCGGAAGATCGCCAGGTCGTCTGTGGCCTGGTGGCTTGGGCCATAGCCGGTAGTAAGACCAGGCAAGCCGCAAACGATCTTGACGTTCAGGTTCTCCTCGGCAATGGCCATGCAAATGAAGTCGTAGGCGCGGCGCGAAGCGAACACGGCGTAGGTGGTGGCGAAGGGCACGAAGCCTTCACGGGCCATCCCCGCTGCCGCACTCATCAGCAGCTGTTCGGCCATGCCCATCTGATAAAAGCGATCGGGGTGGGCCTTGGCGAAGAGATGCAGGTCGGTATACTTGGAGAGGTCGGCGGACAAGCCGACGATATCTTGGCGCTGATCCGCCAGCGCGGCCAGTGCATGTCCGAAAGGTGCCGATCGGGTGGCTTGGCCTTCTGAGGCAATCGACGCGATCATCGCCGAAGTGGTCAGGCGTTTTTTGGCCGGCGTAACCATGGAAGCCGGAGTATTGGCTGCGTTGCTCATTGGTTGTTGCCTTCTTCAAGGTTGCTCAGTGCCAGGTCCCATTCGTGTTCTTCGACGCGGATGAAGTGGGTCTTTTCGCGGGTTTCCAGGAAGGGCATGCCCTTGCCCATTTTGGTGTCGCAGATGATCACCCGAGGTTGCGCGCCAGAGTGGTTGCGTGCGGCATCGAACGCGGTGACGAGTGCCGCCAAGTCATTGCCATCGACGCGTTGGGTGAACCAGCCGAAGGCCAGCCAGCGATCGACGATGGGCTCGAACGAGAGGATTTCACTTGAATGACCATCGGCCTGTTGGTTGTTGACGTCGACGATGGCGATCAGGTTGTCGAGCTTCCAGTGGGAGGCCGACATCACCGCTTCCCAGGTCGAGCCTTCATTCAGTTCGCCGTCCGACAGCAAGTTGTAGACGAAGGCTGGTAAGCCTTTGCGTTTGAGGCCCAAGCAGGCACCGACGGCGATGCCTAGACCCTGGCCGAGCGAACCGCCAGTGATCTCCATGCCCGGGGTGTAGGCGGCCATGCCCGACATCGGCAGACGGCTGTCATCGGCGCCGTAGGTTTCCAGTTCGTCCAGCGGGATAATCTTGGCCTCGATCAGGGCCGCGTACAGGGCGATCGCGTAGTGCCCGATCGACAGGTAGAGGCGATCGCGAGCTTCCCATTCCGGATCTTCGGGCCGGTAGCTCAGGGCGTGGAAGTAGGACACGGCCAGCAGGTCAGCGGCGCCGAGGGCCTGACCAACGTAGCCTTGTCCCTGAACCTGGCCCATGCGCAAGGCGTGGCGGCGAATGTTGTGAGCGCGTTGCGCCAGCGTCGTGGACGACGTGAATGCAGTTTGAGCAGTCATGGTGAGACTCCAATGAATCAACGATTGACCGAGGCGGCGGGGATGCGCAGCACCAATGTGGCACCGAACAGCAGGACGACGGTGATCAGGTACATGCCGATGGCGCTGGAGCCGGTCTGTGTGGTGACCCAGCCGATCAGGTAGGGCGAGCAGAAGCCGGCGAGGTTGGCAAAACTGTTGACTGCCGCAATACCAGCGGCGGCGGACACCCCACCGAGCAGCGTAGTGGGCAGCATCCAGAACATCGACGTCGCGGACAGTATTCCGGCAGCGGCCAGGCACAGACTGAGGATCGAGAGCAGTACATTCCCGCCCATCAGCGCCGCCAGGCTTAACCCGATGGCTCCTGCGAACATCGGCACAATGAGGTGCCAGCGACGCTCACGGTTTTTGTCGCCGCTGCGTCCGGCATACAGCATGGCCACGATTGCACAGAGGTAAGGCAGGCTGGTCAGGAAACCGATGTGCAGCGGATCGGAAACCCCCGCGTTGCGCACCAGAGTCGGCAGCCAGAAAGTAATGGCGTACTGGCCCATGACCACGCAAAAGTAGATCCCGGCGAGCAACCACAGCCGACGGCCACCGATGAACTCACCCACCGAGGCATGGGTGACTTTCTGCTGGCTGTCTTCGGCCAATTCGCGGCTGATCAATGCCTTTTCGTCATCATCCAGCCAACTGGCCTGATGTACGCCATCCTTGAGATAGCTCAGCACCAGCAGCCCGACAAGCACCGTGGGTACCGCCTCCAGCACGAACATCCATTGCCAGCCGGCCCAGCCATGCATACCGGCAAAGTGGTTCATTATCCAGCCGGAGAGCGGGCCGCCGACCATCCCCGACAGAGGAATGGCGATGAACCACAAAACGGTCATGCGCACGCCGGTAGGATGGAAACCAGTAGGTCAGGTACAGAAGCAGGCCCGGCGCCAGGTCGGCTTAGGCAACACCGAGCAGGAAGCGCAGGGCATAGAACTGCCAGGCGGTTTCGACAAAGGCAAACAGGGCGGAGATGATGCCCCAGGTAATCATGATGCGGGCTATCCAGACCCGCGCACCGATCTTGTACAGGATGATGTTGCTGGGTACTTCGCAGAGGAAGTAGCCGACCCAAGCATATCTCCCTCCTCCGCTGCCTTCGAAAAATCTCCCCGTCCTAGCGTGAATCATTAGGCGCCATGAAAACAGCACGTCCATCACAATCCGCTGTAAACCAGCAAAAGCCAAACTATTTATGGGGGACCAGATGGGGGACCAAAAACACATAGGCAAAAAAAAGCCCTGAAAAATCAGGGCTTTGATGAAATTAGTGGCGGAAGCGTAGGAATTCGTACCCCGCCCTGCAACTGGTCATTCGTTGAAACGGGTCTGCGGTGGAACCTGATTGACGCCCTAAGAGAGAGTCAATCCGGTAATGATCCCTAGTCTCTCATCATCACCAGCACTTCATTTTCCACCCATTCGGGTCTCGCTCAATGGTCGCAAAAAAGATGGAGGCCGTAGCCGGCACCGATGGCGACTATGCTGGCGACCCGGCCGAGATGATTGCCAGCTTGAGCGTGAAATTTCGACCGCGCCAAGCCCCTACCCGAACATGAAACGCTTACCGCGCTTGGCGCGGCATGCAGCGATAGCGCCTGTAGATCTGCGCCCAGGGGGCAGCGCCGTGTTCGCCCTGCTCAAAGTGCTGCATGCCCCGTGGCCTGGCTTACTCGGGCGGGAAGGCGATGGGTGAATATGGACGTATGGTGTGATACCGCTGAATTACTACAAATTCGCTCTCTCAAATGTTTCTGCGAAACGACACGCGCACCACTTTGTTTCTGCGCGTAACGCCTCTGGGCTTTTTTGGTGCAGATCGTAGGGCGGAGTAAGTTTACATGCCACAAATTCAAACATTGGCATAAATATTGTTATCACCACTTACATCGATTGTTGAACAATCATAAGTGGAGCGTCCCCCTATGTCTCGCGCAGCAGCCCTCACCCTCGCCCTAGTTCTTTCAGCTACCGCACACGCCGCCGACGGCACCTTGCAGCCCGAGCACCTGAGTATCGGCTCGGACTTGACCTACCCACCTTACACATACCTTGCCCAGGGTAAGCCAGCCGGCTTCGACCCGGAGTTCATGACCCTGCTCGGCCAGCAGCTCAAGCTCACGCCGCAATTCCATGACACCCGCTTCGCCAACCTTGTAATGGGTGTGAATGCACGCCGTTTCGATGTGGTCGCCTCGGCCCTGTACGTCACCCCCGAGCGCGCCGCCCAAGTTGACTTCGTGCCCTACCTGAAAAGTGGCGCCTCGCTGATGGTGCGTACCGACGATAACTTCCGCCCGCAAAGCCCCGAAGATCTGTGCGGCAAACGCGTCGGCTCGATCAAGGGCGGCTCGTGGATTCCCAAGCTGATGGCTCTGTCCAAAAGCTACTGCCAAGCCAACGGCCAGGCGCCGATCGACTCCCGCGAGTTCCCGACTTCCCCTGAAGCCGCTCAGGCCCTGCTGGCCAAGGCCGTGGACGTGCAGTTCGAAGATGCTGCCGTGGCCGCCATCACCGCTGACAAACTCAATGGCCGTGTCACCCTCAGCTCACAGACGCTGATCTACCCAGTAGTCATCGGCCTGGCCGTACGCAAGGGCAACGACGCGCTGCTCAAGCAAATCGATCAGGGCCTGGCCGCCATGAAAGCAAGCGGCGACTACCAGACGTTGCTCAACCGGTACAACCTGGGCGAACCCACCCCAACCGACGTTGCCCAGGCCCTGGGCAAAGCGCCTCAAGCGGTTTCGCAATAATCCGGAGTACACAGAATGCAATTTGATTGGCATTACACCGCAAGCCTGCTGGTCAACGGCGACTTCTGGAAGGCGGTCGGCACGGTCGTCGAACTGAGCGTCGAAACCTGGCTGGCAGGCATCGTGCTTGGCTTTATCCTGGCCTTGGCCAGACAGTCGCGCCACCGCATCGTCAACCGCGCCGCAGCGCTGTACATATGGTTCTTCCGCAGCCTTCCGCTGTTGGTGCTGCTGATCTTCGTCTACAACCTGCCCCAAGTTTTCCCAGCGACCAGCGTGCTGCTCTCCAATCCCTATGCGGCAGGCCTTATCGCCCTGGTGCTGAGCGAAGCGGCGTATATCGCGGAAATTCATCGGGGCGGACTGCTGGCCGTGGCCAAAGGTCAACTCGAGGCTGGAAAAGCACTGGGTATCGGCTACACCGGCACCCAGCGATTGATCGTGATCCCTCAGGCGCTGCGGGTAGCACTGCCGACCCTGGCCAATGAATACATCACCATCGTCAAGCTGACGTCACTGGTATCGGTGATCTCGCTGTCGGAGATTCTGCTGGTGGGCCAACAGCTCTATACCCAGAATTTTCTGGTAATGGAAACCATGCTGGCGGTCGCGCTCTACTACGTGCTGATCGTTACGGTGTTCAGCTACCTGCTCAAACGCCTGGAACGCCACTTGGACGTCAGCCAGCGCACCCCGCGCCCCGTCCCGGACAGCCACGCCCTCCTGCCGACCGCCCCTCTGGCCCCGTGCCGGGGCGATTTCGCGCTACGCGTATTGGGAGCACGCAAGCACTATGGCGAGCTCGAGGTGCTCAAGGGTATCGACCTGGACATCCGCTTCGGCGAGGTAGTTTCTATCATCGGCCCGTCAGGCTCCGGCAAGACCACCCTCATCCGCACCCTCAATGGCTTGGAAGGCCTCGACCGCGGCCAGGTCGAACTGTGCGGCACGCCGTTCCTGCGCGGTCGCCTGGAAGACGGCGGCAGCTTGTCCAGCCGCTTGCACCTGGAAGGAATCGTCCAGGTCGGCATGGTGTTCCAGGGGTTCAACCTGTTCCCGCACAAGACGGTACTTGAGAACGTCGTGCTCGCGCCCCGCCATCACGGCCACGCCAATGAGGCCGAACTGCGCACCCTGGGCCTCTCGCTGCTGGCCAAGGTGGGATTGCGGGATCACGCCGGCAAATACCCACACCAGCTTTCCGGCGGCCAGCAACAGCGCGTGGCCATTGCCCGGGCACTGGCCATGCGCCCACGGGTGATGCTGTTCGACGAACCCACCTCGGCCCTCGATCCGGAACTGGTAGGCGACGTACTCAAGGTGATCGAAGAACTGGCTCGCGAAGGCATGACCATGGTTATCGTCACTCACGAAATGAAGTTTGCCTTCCAGGTTTCCGACCGCGTGGTGTTCATGGAGCGCGGGCAAATCGTCCAGGCCGGCGCACCGCGCGACCTGCTCGACAACCGCAGCGAACGCATGGGTCGCTTCTTGAAGGACGTACAGCTGGCATGAACAACAAACTCCCCGCAGAGCAAGTGTTGTCGTTGGCCGACCAAGTGGCCTGCGAACTGCGCGAAGACATTATCGGTGGGCGCTTGCTACCCGGCATGGCCCTGATCGAGGCCGATCTGACTAGACGTTACAACGCTTCGCGTAACACCGTGCGAGAGGCCCTGCACCAACTGGGCAGAGAAGGACTGACCAGCTACGTGCGCAACAAGGGCGTGATGGTACGCCGCATGGGACTGGCTGAAGTACGCGACCTGTTCCTGGTGCGCCGCGCGCTGGAGATCCAGGCCATTCTGGGCAGCAAGCCGCTGCGGGAGTACCAGTCCGACTCAATGCTCGGCGCTATCGAGGCAGCCGAGTTGGCCCGCGACCGCGAAGATTGGCAGGCTTTTGGCACCCACAGCCTGCGCTTTCACCAGCACATCGTCGGGCTGTTACGCAGCCCGTTGCTGGACGCTTTCTTCACCAACATCGCCGCGCAGATGCGCCTGGTATTCGCCGTGGCCCCTGACGAAGAAAATTTCCAGCGCCCATGGCTGGAACGAGACTGCGAGATCCACGACCTGCTTGCTGCTGGCCGCCGCCATGAGGCAGCCGAAGCAATGACCCGTTACCTGGACGATTCCGAGCATGCCCTGCTCGACCTATTCAGCCACCCTGCCCGTGGGTAACCCGCAGACATGGCCACGCCCCCAAAAAAGGAGAAACGCATGAAGCCCACCCCTCTATCCAAAGCCCCGAATGACGCTGCGCAGCGCAAGGCAATCAAGCCGGTACTCTGCTACCCGGTCGAGACATTACCCCGTCCGGACATCTGTACATACCGCGCGTTGCGCGACGGACTCAAGCACGTCAGAACCGTAATGGTGCCGGCCCGCGATGCAGCAACTTTCACCGTTCCAGCGGGATGTTTTTTTCGTATTGTCTCGACCGAGGGGCCGCAGGTCGGTGATCTGAACCTCTTTAACCAACATGACCTCACAGAGCGATTCTATACAGGCAAGACCCGAGCATTGAATGGCACACACTTGGGAGTCGGCGATCAATTGTTCTCCAGCTTTCCCTATCTGCGCCCCATGGCGACAATCACCCATGACACGCTCGACTGGTATGGGTTTGATGAATACGGCGGTTCAGTCCACGACGTGATCGGTACACGCTGCGATCCTTACACCCACAATCTGCTCAGTCATGGCGGCCAGTATCACCACTGCTGCCATTCCAACCTGACCCGCGCACTGTCTGCATCAACAGGGCTGGCGCCGCATGACGCCGAGCCACATGTGCATGATGTTCTCAACGTGTTCATGTGCACCGGCTTCACCCGAGACACGGGCCAATACTTCATGAAGGCAAGCCCAGTGCAACCTGGCGATTATCTCGAGTTTTTTGCAGAAATCGACCTGCTCGGCTGCCTCTCGGCCTGCCCAGGCGGTGACTGCTCAGCCGAGCACTCGTCAGACACCGCGAAATGCTATCCACTACTGGTGGAAATCTACGAAGCTAAGCAGCGGCCTGAAGGCTGGATCGCGCCAAGAGTCAGTGGGTACGATCGAACTCATGGGATCGGTCAATAGCTATATCAAGTTATCTTCCACCAGGGGCAGCTACAGGCCGAAAGCAGAAATCCGGAGGGACGTGCCTTATTCCGCGCAACTGTCAACCAGTGAGTTGATCTGCCGCCATCGCCAAAGGTTATTTTTTGATAGTTAGTTACAGCTTGGTGCACAGACTCAACTATCAGGCGTAATCTTTCCCCCCATATCGCAGGCGCGCTGGTACCCCGAGCTTCGCGGTACCAGCGCATTGCGTCAATTGAAACGACAAAACCCGCCTAGGACGGGCTTTGTCTAGAATAATATGGCCGAATTCAAACTTTCTCGATTACAAAGCATGATCCGTCCCTGGTGTCCGCTATCGGGCCACTGCGGACGTTCAACGGGATCGGGATCATGTATTTGTAATACCTGAAATGTTCACCATGACATCGCCTGCGCCTGTCAGATCGAGCGCCGCGCAGGCGGCGCTCGATATCATAGACACCATGAATGGCGAGACGAACACCTGCACACTTCAACACTGACCTCAGGTGAACACCAGACCGTCCGCTTCACACTCGGTGGAAGTCAGTCAACCCAAATTGGTGGACCTGAGCAGCCCTACTCACGGATTCTGATGCGTAACCAGCACAGGAAATTCAATCGACATCTCGGTGGGGCAAAAAGTGGGGCAAAATTACTGAACAGTTAAAATCGATCAGGCATAAAAAAATCCAGTCACCGCTAAGTGACTGGATTCTTTGGAGTTATTTGGTCGGGACGGAGTGATTCGAACACTCGACCCCTTGCACCCCATGCATGCCAAGCCTACGTAACGGCATGAAAACACAGGATTTCCGGCCCTGCTTTCGCTGCAACGAAGCCTCACGCGTCCGGACGCATCCTAGCGAAGTCACTTCAAATGTCACTGGCCCTGGCCAGCCCGCCCCGGCGTTCTGCCGACCGTTTCCCTTCCTTTGTATAGCTACTCACAGGCAGGCGGTTTCTTGCCCTGCCCCTTGATAACCATGATGCCCCATTCCGGCAGAGGCTCGTAGTAGCCGAACAGGCCCATGGCGTACGCATCGTCAATCTCGTTCAGGCCGTAGAGCCTGGCTGACTCGGCAAACTCAAGCATCTCGCACAGCTGATCGGCGTCCACCTCGCCGCGCCGGTGGGCGGCCATGGCCATTTCGCTGAGGACAGCGGCCCGGCTATCTGGATCGGTGGCCAGGGCGCATTGGTCGTTGAGCTCATCCAGCCAGGCTCTGGGTAGTCCGTCCATCATTCCGCCCTGCACCACCACGACTGGGCGTACATCACGCCGTCGATCTCCTCGATGCCGTTGATGTTCATGCCGAGCTGGGCCATGCCGTTGACCTTGGCATCGTGCAGCCGCGGGATGATGTCCGGTCCTGGCGTTGGGTTGAACACCCAGGCCTGGGTCGCGACTCGGCCCAACGGCTCGCTGTGGTGGTCACCGATGTGAATGTCGGCGCGCAGCGCCTGGACCTTGCGCAGCTGATCGGCAGGAATGGCCACGCCGTTCTCGCGGCGGCGAACGAGGAGGAAATACATGCGGCACCAATACTGTACAAAGATACAGTATCTTATAGAGGGAGCCGGGCGCGGACAATTGCCGATCAGCGGCTAGTGGAGTTTCGGTAATTCCTTTCCGCGCATCTGAGCTATCACCCGAAACTGATAGTCGGATACCACCTGGAATAGAGACTCAGCAAGCTGATGTAGGCGCTCCACTTCTTCTGGCGGCGCACCTCGGTCCTGGGCTTGGTGGTACTCACGCAGGGCATCCATAGCCTGCTGAATCAGTGGCTCGCCTGCCTCGACCATGCCAATGAAGGTTCGCTTGTCCATAGCCACTTTCCTCTGTACTGAGTTGATCAGTATAGATGAGGCGCTTGTATCTATAGATGCTGCGGATGGGATGGCTTGCTGGCATAATGCCGGGTTTGCAACGGATCAGGATGTGTACGGATGCTTGGCGCATTGATTGGAAGAAAACGGGCTACTCCACCTACAGTCACTCAGGTGGTTTCTGTCCTAAACCGATTGTCTGCAGCTGCTGGCGGGGTGACAAGGGTGTCACTCAACCGATCTGCGATTCTGGCAGCTAACGACTTCAGGTCTTGCATTGTCTCCATTGACTGGGATCTTGGGCTACAAAACTCTATCCAGGCCCTGCGCATCAGCGGGCATCTTGAAAAACCTGTCCTTGCACTCAACTTCTTTTTCTACTACTGCCAGGCCTCAGCGATGCGCCGGGCCGGCGTAAAGGTTGTCGACCTTGAGCAGCTTTCGGTCAAGCCAACCTCCAATCTTCCAAAACGCAGATCCCGGTTCATTGGCCTGACTGAATTCCAAAGCCGTGAATACATGAACAGCTTCGGAGACGTCTTCGCTCGAGAGATTCTCGACACCGAAGGAAATTCCGTTTCCTTTGAATTGGTAATCGACAGCGAGAAGTCTAAGCGGTACAAGACGAGAGATGACGCCTGCTCGGCGTGGCTCGAAGAGATCGCTGGTTATGGTGCTCACACTGTAATCATTTCTGACGCTTCCTCGACAAGCGATGTAGTGAGTAACGCTCATGGCGGAAATATGTCCAAGGTGTTGACGCTACATGGTAACCATTTCATGGAGCCGTATACCTTTGGCAGCCAGATAAAGCCAAGAAGTCAACTAATTATCGAAAACTCTAATAGCTGCGACACACTCGTACTTCTAACTGCAAATCAGAAAAACGATATAGAGCAGCAATTCGGAGAAAACCCAAAGATCGTAGTAATACCCAACTCTGTTACTGAGTACACAACCAAACAAGATATCGCTAGGGACCCTAATCTCTTTGCCATTGTATCCAGACTTGAGGATGTCAAGCGCATAGACCGCGCAATCAGGGCTTTCAAAATTGTCGTAGACAAAAACCCTAACCTGAAGTTAGAAATATGGGGTCGCGGTGCGCTGACCGATCAGCTGTCCGAACTCATAAATGAGCTGGATCTTGAAGGAAACGTATCCCTCAACGGCTACACGAGAACGCCGCAAGCCGTTTACGCCAGAGCGCGATGCACTCTCTCCACCTCGCTGTCTGAAGGCTTTGGATTGAGCATTATCGAGTCCATGTCTATGGGTACGCCTGTAATTTCGTTCACCACCAACTACGGCCCGATAGAGATCATCGATGATTACTCTAACGGCTACCTGGTTGAGTCCGAAAACGAACTAGCCGAGCGCATTCTCGAGATTGCGGAAGACCAGGAGTCGTACGAAGCCCTGTCGAAGGGTGCCCTCTTTACTGCGAATAAATACTCTTCCGAGCGAATTGGTAAAGAGTGGATTGATCTGGTCAACGGCTTGGTTCGTAGAGGTACTACCCCAAAGCATGGATCAAAGAGCAAATCTATGGAAAATTCTCACTCCAGCAGCTCTGGTACGCTGTTCATCTCGGCCGACGACATCACCGAAGAACTCTCACAATCCGCCCGGCATGTCGAGATCATCAAGATCGACCGATCCAAGCAGTTCAACGACAAGATTTCAAAGCTGGAGCCAGGTGTATACCGGATCAAGAGCATGAAACTTGATGAGGACTCATCGCGATACGCTATTAAGTTTGCCCAGGGGCCTAAGACCCACAAGGGTACAATCCCGCACAAGTCGTTTACTATCCGCCTGATTGGCTGAGCACGTTTCGCCTGATGGTCCCGGCTGCTCAGACTGCCGGGGCCATCCAACAAAGCGACACGTCATTTTTTCTGAGCTGCGTCGCTAATAGCCTCGCAGGTCATCCCTGCTATTCGACTTCGCTCAAGCGCTGCCGCGAGGTCTCCTGCCATTCGGTCAGCCTCTTCAAGCAATCTCCCGAGCACCACGACGGCAGAGGTTCCTGCCTTGCGCTGCTGGGCAGCGATGGTGTCGCAAGTGGCTCGGTGGCCATCCCCTTGACAGCCTGGCCGCCGGATTTAGTGGTGGATCTGTAAATTTCATCTCCACCCCCTGGCAGGTTGATTATGCTGCTGACTCGATCAATAGTAGTGGGACGTATTGATGAAGCACTTCGCTTTTGCCTTGTTGGCCGCATTCACTGGGATCACGGGCGCAGCCCAGGGCGCCGAGGCGCCGACACCGGTAAAGCGCGACGTTGCGGTGAATTCCGCTTACAAGATGAGGTCGTCTCTGTTCGATCAGCTCACCGAGCACCGAAAGGTCGTGATGCTTGGTGATAGCCTCACCGCTCGCGGCGAGTGGGCTGAACTGACGGAATCGGTGGCTGTGGCGAATCGGGGAATCGGCGGCGATACCACGGCCGGAATTATTTCTAGGCTCACCCCTATCAAGGCAATGAAGCCGAATGCGGTTTTCATAATGGCCGGAATAAACGACCTGAAACACGGATCGAAACCTGATTCAATTGTAGAAAACTACAAGAAAATAATTGAAGAACTTCACAGCTCAGGCGCTTCAATCTATGTGCAATCAACCCTATACACCAACAGAAAAAACATGCTTAAGGGCAACGAAAGCATAAGCGAGATAAACGAATCAATTGAATTATACTGTACGAAGACAAAAAACTGCGACTACATCGATCTAAACAATTCACTTTCTAAGTCTGGGCGCCTTAAAAAAGAAATGACCCTAGATGGCATTCACCTGAATGGCGAAGGCTACATGGCCTGGACGAAAGCCATAAAACCCTATCTGAGACAAGTGATCAGCAAGTAGGCGCTGGGTTTTTCTCGTGGACCCAAGCTTTGGTCGCGACTCGGCCCAGCAGCTTACTGAGGCGGTAGCCGATGTGGACGTCTGCCCGAGCGGGCAACTTGATCAACCGGGCGGCGTCAGGGCGTCGTACTCGCGTTCGCACTGGCGGCCTGCTGAGCGGGCAGCGTCATAAGCTTTCGCCAGCTCTCCCGCTTGCTTGTCAGCCCGTGTGAGCAGGTCGGAGAGCACCATGGCGGCGCGGGTTGCTGTCTCGCCTCTGGCGACAGCGGCGGTATCCGTGCTGGGGCAACTGACGGTGGCAGCGAGCTTACTGACTTCGTCGCGCAGCCGCTGGCCAGCAGCATCGGCGTCAGCAGCGCCAGCATCAGCAATCTTCCTTTCTTCCCGTGCATTCGTTCTCGCCTCCTCCTGCGCCGTGACGCGTCGTTGTTCTTCCTGACGGGCATCCCGTTCGCCAATCACCTCGGCCAGCCGGTCACCGCTGTCTCGGTGCGCTGATGCCTGGCCAGCTTCGGCCTGAGCCACAGACTGTCCGTGTTGGTAGGCGCCCCAGTGGGACGCCAGCAGCACAGCAACCGCCAATATTGTCCAGCCCTTCATGCCAAGGCCCGCCGGATACCTTCATCGATCACCTCGGCCTTGTATGGGTTGCGGCCGTTCTCGTGGACGATGATGCCCACCACGGCCTCACGCAGAACCTGTTCCTTGGAGATGTCGATGGAGTCGCGGACACCCACGCCCAGGCGCTTGGCAATGGCCTGGGCGTAGGCCAGCGTATTGTTCTCGCTGGACGGCGCCCAGCGATTGATGAACTCCAGCGGGGTATCGATGCCAGGCCGGCCCACCCCAGGCATACCGTCCTTCCCACGGTAGTTGAGCAAAAGCTTGCCCAGGGCGCGGATGCCGTTCTCAGCCTGATCGAACCTGGCGAAGCGCGGATTGGCCGCGCCCTGCTCCATGCCCAACTGCCCCTGCCATGCGTTCCGTGGGTTGAAATCGATGTTGCCGGGGTTGTTGTTGCGGATGCCGCGTGCGGTCATAGGTTTTCTCCAGGCGAAAGAAAGCCCGCGCGTGGCGGGCTGGATAAATTTCGGGCAAAAAAAAGCCCGCTCTAGGCGGGCTTCATATCGATTTCAAAATCTCAGACTGCGTTAACCTTTACAAATGGCCTGTCGATCAGCTCTAGAAGGCCATCGCGCTCGCGCTCTTTGATCTGCTCAATGGCTTTGTTAACGTCTTCGAAGTCTATCCCCAGCAGGGAGTCAGCATCGAACCTCCACCATTGCAACTCCATGAGCTTCTCAATAGTTTCTTCGTCGAATCGATACTTAATGATCTTGGCAGGGACACCCGCAACGACTGCATACGGCGGTACGTCTTTGGTCACCACGGCGCCGCCACCAACGATCGCCCCATCTCCGATGTGAACGCCAGGCATGATCATGGCGTTCGCTCCGACCCAGACATCATTACCCACGGTGCTCCAAGCTGTCTTTTTCAGTCGGAGCTTCTTGAAAGGGAAGTCCTTTTTTTTGGTCCATGCCTGGAAAACCAGCCCCGCGCCGTATTGGAACGGGTGGGTGGAAAGCCAATCCGAGCCGTGATTTGAATCACCGGCGGTAATGCCCGGAGCAAAGGAACAATACCGACCAACACTTTTCAGAAACGAGCCAATTCGCCCGCCCCTAATGTACGAATACGCGCCAACTTTTCCACGCATGTGAGTTTCAGCGCCAATCAAGACTGGCGGCTCGCACTCAAGGACAGCAGTTTTACCAATCGTCCCGGTGCTGACGATATAAACTCCCTTGCTTTTTAGCTCGGCTTTGTATTCTTTGCTCACTTGACAATTTCCATTTCTGTGTTTTTTTGTCGCCGCGCTGGCATGCGTCGCACCACCTAAACCGCGAAATGTAACCACAAACGAAGCCCGGCACAACCGTTCGGAGCGCCAGCGGTGATGGATCCCAGCTGCTGTAAATCACTCAGTAGTCCAGTCAGGGGCCGAGCCTTCCCAATGGGTTCAGCGGTGGCCGCACCGAGATTACGTCCGATTCAAGGCAACGCCGATCCGTGATACATCCCCCCCCTAGATAGTCACCATATTTGGAAAGGAGCTCGAAATTGACCGAACCTAATAAAGACCTGCGCGAGACCTTGATCGCTCTACCTGAAGTTTTCACGCCAAAGCAAGAAGCCCGCTTGCGTGAAATTATTCAGGAGCAAATTCACAAAGCAAAAGTCGAGGATCTCGACGCAGGATTCTAGGAGTAAGTAAATGCCGCTACTCGCGGCCTTTAATTTATACAGCAATGCCGAGGCGCTGCATGCGGGTTCGCATCGTATTCGCCACGAGCGCGATCTCATCGTCAGTCAGTTCTTCCGAATAGATGGCGATTGAGGAGATATCAATTTCACCCGGGAACTGAGAGAACGAGCTGCCAATTCGGAACTTGTTGCCGGTAAGGGCTCGCTGAGTAACTACGCTACCAATGGCTTTGGATCCGCGGGTGATGTTCTGGACCAGGGTGCCACCAGCGTCAGAAGCACGAAGGACGCGGATGCCCCATGCGGTAGGGTCGTCTGCGGTCGTTACTTGGCCAACCGTTATACCACCGCTGCCATTGCTGCGGGCAGCAGTTGATGCCAGCAATGCAGCGCCACCCGGGTACAAAGTGACCCCGGTAGAGGTGCCAGTGATGCCCGGCGTGATAGAAGGTCCCGAGAAGGTGCTTGCGTAAACAGGCCGAGGGTCTGGGCTTGGGATCGGATCGGGAATGGCAATCGGCGAGCGGCCAACGGCAATGATCGTGACCTTCGCACTATCCAGAACTTCGGTCTGGATAAAGTTCGCCAACGACCTGAATCGGCCGTGGGTGGTATAGGCGACCGGCGAACCGACGATTCGACCGTTCGCTTTGTTCGGCGCCCGGTTAAAACCGAATCGCGCAGCGTCGGTGTCAAACGTGAACCACGCCTCAAGCCCCCGAGTTACCGGAGCAATCACCTTGGTGTTCCATGGAGCAACGGTATCCTTCGAAATCAGCAGAATGCCCATTCCTAAATCCTTATCAAATGATGTTGAGCTTGAGGCCGCCAACGTACGGAGCCATTGCCCGGTAGTACGCGTATCGGGCCGAACCGATCGGGTGAATGTCGTCAGACCAGTTGCCTGAGATGAACCCATCCTCGCCAGGAGCTGAGGCTGGTATTGCGTAGCCTGATTCGTGGTTGGCCATGGCCCACAGCGGAGCAAGAACAACCGGCGCACCAATGTCCTTCGCCGACTTCTGGATGCCGGCAATCATGTTCGTGTAAGCGGAGCTCCACAGATCGTTTCGGGTGTCATCGATTGCCGTCCCAGGCAAGGCCCTGAGAATTTTTGCGGATGGCCAAGCGGCCTTGATCTGCGAATGCATGATCCGATCGGCATCCTGAATCTCGCTGTAGATCGAATCAGGAGAGATATTGAATGCGTCGTTGGTGCCGAGCAGGCTAACAACAACGTCTGGGGTGTCCAGTCCGAACCGAGCCTGGTAAAACGCAGCGTCGAACACATACCCATTGCGCACCAGGTCAGGACTATCCTCAGGCGTTGCCGCTCGTAAGAACGGGTTGTAGCCAACCTTGGTGGACTTGGCCATGGCCTGGTAGGCCGCCTCCTGCCCCACCTCCACGATCAGCTTGCGAGAGATGGCATAGGTGTAGTCCCTGGCCTGCCAGCCATGGCGGCCTTCGCCCAGCAGCCCCCCGGTACCGGTTGACGACTCGCCAGGGCCGGCGCCGCGCAGCGTCCCAATGAACACCGGGGCAAACCCGAGATCCCTGAGATACTGATCGAGGATGTAGGCCCCGGCGTAGTTTGTGATGCTGTCGCCAATCATTAGCACCTTGATGACCGGCGATCCCGTCTGAACTGGCACGTTCTTGAGCGTAAGCTGCATGAAGCGACGCACACTCGGGCTGGAGTTCGCGCGCAGAGAGAGCACCGCCTGGTCGCCGTAGGCCGATTGACTGATGGGCAATACATGCCCAAGAGTGGAAGCGCTCGTGGTTGTACTGCCTAGCGATGCCGTCACATCAGTCACCTGCTCACGCCTTGGCAGGATGCTCGCAACATGGATTTTGGTGTCTGATACTGGCGACGTGGCAATGATCGGGCTGAAAAGCAGACTGCCGTCGATTGGGCTGATATCCGCACTCGAGTCTTCTTGCGCGAAAGGCGAGCTCAGATCATTGAGTACCGCCCCGTCAAGGTCTGTGACATAGATGCCACCGAGATCAGTACCCCTCATTTCAAGCGGGCCAAGCAGCGTCATCTTTTCGTCGGAGTAAAACGGAGTTGCACCCTCCGCATCGCTGATCGCGACAGCCCCAGGCATTGACGAAACATCGAAAGATGGCGCCGAAAGCCGTTTATCCGTCAGCCTCATGTGCACTCCGCCCTCCTGGTCGGCTACTACTGCAATTTCTACCTCGGTGGATGAAGCGCTGAAACTCTTAACCAGCTCAGAAAGCGACTCGACGACGTCAGCGCTCGATACTCGGCCTACTTGGACGGCCACCCCCGCGTCATTTCGATACCTAGTTTCAAAGGTGCCGCCAGTCCCGGGAACCGTGAAGAATCGATTGTTAGTCCCGCTACCATTGGTTGCGGCGATACCTTCAGCAACATTTGGGTAGGTGCCAGTGCTAGCCAAGAACTCGGCATAGATCTTCTTCAGGGTTGGCTTGGTCACCCCATTGATGACGACGAAGTCCTCATCAGACAGGAACAGCTCATTGCCATTGGCCACGAGCTCCATAAAGAGCTGCAGAGACTCTGCGCCGGTCATATTCTTTCCTCAATAAAAAGCCCGCACTTGGCGGGCTTGGTAACTGCTGCGGCGTCATGCCGGCGGGAACTGGTCGTCGTAGGTGTAAACGCGGGCGTCGTAGGGCATGCCCTTCATCGACACGTTGCCGTTGGCTGGGTCGGAGCTTGTGATCAGGGTTGGGTATGCCCAGCGCGTCGCAGGCCCGAACAGGATGTGCGGCGGCTCAAGCGGACCATGGACCACGGGCGTGAAGTCGAGCGCTTCGACCCTGGCCGTGTAGTCGTCGACTTTGGTGGTTGTCCAAGGGCCGGATAGCGTCCCGTCCAGCTTGCGCACGCCTATCAGGTGCTCGCCGCCGGCGCTGAAGTCCAAGGGTTCGGAAGAGCTCAGGAGGGTTCCTGATCCAGTGACCGAGAAGTCGAGCAGGATTGCACTCTGGCAGCGCTTTGGAGCGTCATCGGCAACGGCTGCAAAGCTCAGGTAGCCGCTGTTGCTGCCGTCCATCTCGGTTTCCCAGGTGTAAATGTCGGTCCTGAACTTCTGGTGGCCGCGCCGGCGCATGCCGAACCGCCATGCCCTGGTCTTGTCGCTGAATCCTGGCACCTTGATCTTCTCGACCTTGGTGCCGAGGTCGCCCGGCCAGCGGCATTCGACTGTCTCCCACGCCCAGGTGCTGCGCGAGAAGTACTCTACGTCCACACCGTCGAAGTCGTTGATCGACGGCATGGCGCCGCTGATCTTGAGCATCTTGGTCATGTTCTGCGGCGAGTAGGTCTGCGTCTTCGGGCCGTAGGTGACGTCGAATGCTGCCCGGACAGCGTCACGGACTGGGCGCAGCAGGCCACGGAATGTGACCAGTTCGCCGAACCCGCACGCCAGGGCGTTGTTGATCATGTCCTTGACCGTGATCGTCGCGTCCAGCGTCTCGTCGTAGGTATCGCCGCGGGCAACGCAGGTGTTGTGGAAGGCCTGCCACTCGGGCAGGTCTAGGTCGTCGTCCGTGTAGCCGCGCTGCTTCAGCTGGTAGATGCACCAGGGCACGATATCGCGGGTAGGCCCGGTACCGCCTTCCATCAGCGGTAGGATGCGGGTTGCCTCTGCGCTGACTTGGCTTTCGGACTGGGCAGAAAGGCGGTCGCCGCCCCTGATGTTGCAGGTCATCACTGTCAAACCTGGATAACTGGTTGGCGAGTTCTGCATCCGCCCCCGCAGGTCGGTCCAGGTGGCGTCGTCTCGGGCTTCGTCGTTGATCCGGCCCGGCCGGTCCTTGTAGAGCTTCCGCACCCTGGCCTCGGCGCGCATCGCGTAGGGAAGCGAAATCCTGACGGTGAACCCTTGAGCATCCAGGGAGCCGCCGTAGTTCACTTGCTCGAGCACAGTCCACGCACCCGCCACGTCCATATCGCGGTACTCGAACACGTAGTAGGTCGGGATCTCGTAAATCTGCCCTTCCCGGCCGATTCCGCACAGGCCATTGGCGTAGGTGATCGACCATTCAAGCTCTGTCACCTTCTCGTTGGCCGGGCAGCAGGCAAACGGCCCTCGATACCCACCCTGCAGGTTGGAGGCGTCTAGCGTGATCAGGCCATTCACCGTCTGCATGTCGTTGAAGCCAGGCCAGCCTGCGTCGGTCGCGCCGGATGATGTAAGGCGCTCCACCGCCAGCAGGTTCGTGCTGTAGGCGGTGATCCTGTAGCGCAAGCCGCGCGGGCCGATGGTGGCCAGCCCCTGCCCCAGAGCAAGGCCAACCACCGGCGAGCCGCCGTCATAGTTCAGGGTCATCTCGGCCGGCTGCTCAGGCGTGCCGCTGGTGGTGGCTGTGCCTGTTGCACCGACCGGGGAAGACCCAAGGATTGTGGATGCGCCTGTGGCGGTGATGCCCTGCCCGGTGAACGGGGTCAGTTCAACAAACCGCACGCGCCCGCTGCTCTGCTGCGCCTGGATAGGCGAACCACTCAGTTGGGCATTCAGCGCAGTCACCAGCCCGGCCAGGTCGGTGGTCGCTGTATTCAGCGTCACCGGGTAGGTCGAACTGCCGCGCGCCAGGCCGAAGCTGAGCGGCGTCACGTTGAAGTCGTAGCGGCTCGGCGCCGCAGAGCCGGTTAGCGTCGATGCCGTGCCCGGGTCGGCAGGTACAGCCGGGCTGTATGGCGTGTAGCTGTGCACGACGTACAGGCCAGCGTTTGCCCCGGCAACCTCGATGAGCATGCCCACCGTAGGATTCAGCATCTCCAGCGGGCCGCGGATGATGTCCCGCCCCGCGCCGCCATCGATCACCGTGTAGGTGTACGGCGCAAGCACGCGGATGATGATGCCGTTCGACCAGTCAGCAGGGAACTGGCCGGAGCCGGCCGGCACGCTGATCGTGTCGTTGACGAACTGGTACGCCGACGCGGTCGCCGACCTGGTGAGATCGGTGGCCATGGTCAGTTCAAGGCCCGCCGACCCGCTGGAACTTGCCCCAACCTCTGGCGCGTTGAACCAGTTGATGTGGGCAGGATCTGCCGACAGGTCAGCGCCTGGCGGGTAGATGGTAAAGGTGGCGTCAGAGCCAAGCGAAATCAGCGGCGTCTCACCAACCTTCACCTTCGAGAGCGGGATGTCGTACTCGCCCTCACCGATGTAGAGCAGCATTTCGACGCGCTGGTCCCGCGGCGCGACATATGCGCGACGGGGCTGGGAGAGATACGAACCATAGGTCCGCTGGTGGCCGGCAATCTGCCGCACGGGCTCGCCCAGCTTGACCTTGTTGCCCTTGGCGCTGGCCTCCACCAGGGGGTCGCCCTGCTGCAGCCCGCCATTGGATGGCATGCCTGGCATCTTGGGCATGATCGATTTCAGAACCGCCTTGGCGCCTTTGAAGAGCGCAAAGGTGATGGAGAACGGGTCAGTGCCCTTGGGCTCGCGGAAAATCTGGAGCAGGTCGGACGGCTTGAATGCAACCTTGTGCCAGTCGGCCTGCTCGATCACCTCGTCGTTTAGCACGGCACTGATAGGTGGGCTTTCCCGGCGCCCATACGACGGGGCCTGGCTCTTCAGCCACTCCTCGATCGTCATGCGGCGATCGGTCTTCCACGTGCCGAGCGGCGCCGTGTCACTGAGCTTGTTCGGATAGAACTCGATCACGGTAATAGACCACCTTGAGATGAGCGGCTTCGAATTCGCCAGTTGTCCGGATGCAAGCGCCACCGGGGTTTGTGTCCAGCACCTTCAGCCGGCCCTCACTTTCCACCACCACGCCTACATGCAGGCACAGCGAGCCGCGGAACACGGCAGCGATCGCGCCGGGCTCCGGTGCGCACTCCTCCATTCCCTGGCGCAGGTCGTGGTAGGCCTCGGTATTTGCCCTGAGCTTGTTCTTCCCCACGGCGCCGAGGCTTGGCAGCAGCGGCAGGCCGAACACCTGGTGACGCACGGCGATGCACAGCCCCCAGCAATCGAAGGCAATAGGACCCCTTGCGCCCTCGCGATACGGGGCGCGCATGTATTTCTCGATCATGGTTAGGTGTACTTCAGGCCAGGAGCCAAGGACGTGGTCAGGATGGTGCGCAGACCGTTGGTATTGAGCAGGTCGAAGAAGCCGGCGGTGAGCTTGGCCACGTCGTCTTCATACTCTCGACTGAGCAGCGTCATGCGGTACCGCTCTTGCGGGAATGTCAGGTCCTCGGCCAGATAGCGCCGGAAGGTGATGATGAAGCGGTTGCCAGACGCCTTAGCTTCCTCGACGACCTCCTGCACCTCGCCGGTAACGTTGTCCAGGCCCAACACGATGTTCTGGAACGCACTGTTGTCGTTTTTCGGCAGGGCGTTATCCATGGCCATCGCGATGAACGTGAGCGTGCGCCCGTCCTCTGTCTTGCAGACCCGATCCTCCCACCCAGAGCAGTAGAGGTGGGAGGCCGTGCCGCCCTCCTCCCGCGCCTCGATGGTGTCGACCAGTTCACCCCGGCCCGATGCGTAGCACTCTTCGATCAAGCTCATCCGAAGTACTCCGTGTGCCACTTCTCAAGGATCGATTGCAGGCCGTCGTTGAACTGGTCGAGCGGCATGCCCAGGTAGGCGCCGAGGTACTGATCCTCGGTGTAGACCGGGCGAGTCTTGAACTCCAGCTCAGCTGAGAATCGCCAACGCTTTACCTGTGCCAGCTCGCCCCCGGTGTACATCCCCTTGAAATGCACAAGGTGAACCTGCAGTCCAAGCGGCGTCTGGAGCGGCATCTCGAACCAGTCAAAGCCCAGATTAATGGCCCAGGTGTGCCATCCCTCGAAGAGAGCCGCTTCCTTCTCGCTAAAGTTGAAGGTGAATCGAGCGGAAGTCGGCGGCTTCCTTGTCCTGATCCGGTACCGCGTGCGGCCCGTCACCATTGGCGTGGCCCGCACAGGATCAACCGTGCTCAGGCCATACCCCTCCTGCAGAGGAAGTGGCAATTCTGCCGGGTATTGAATCATTGCCGTTCCTCGTCAGGGGCAATGGATAGATAGCAATGTGATAGCTATCTGACCTATGCTCGACCGCCTCCGCTTCCTGGGCGTGAGGGCCCAGCAAGGGAGGCGGGGTATCAAAGTGAATTAGGAGAAAAGCATGTCTGGACTGCACCACATCGCAAACGAAGACCTGAAAAGGTTCAAGACTTTGCTGAATGAGTACGGAAATATTCCTGCGTCAGACGAGCGAAGCAAAATCGCTCTCCACGACGCTCTAAACCGGCTCGGATCTGCGGTTGAAATGATCCTCAGGGATATCCAGCGGATCAATGAGGAAACACCGCGACGCGATCTGGATCTCTAAGGCTGAAAAGAGTCGGCGCTAGGCCTATGCCTTGCGCCGAACCTTGATAGCCGCATCATCTCGCACGTCATGGCTTTCCTGCGCTGACTTGCGTGCGCGAATATGCAAGAGGCCTTTGCTTTCTATCTGAATCCCGTGCTCGCTGCTGTCCAGCGACTGCTGGGTCCACGACCCCTTGAATGCAGGCACCCAATCAGAACCGGTCTGCGACGTTTCCACCTCGAGCTCGGACGTGGCAGGCAAGATCTCGCCATTTCTGGTGATTGTTGCCAGGCCGAGCTGGAAGCACACGCTAAGATCAAACTCAGCCAGGTCGACCGGCTCGCCGTCAGTGATATCCACCCAGTCGTCATCCAAGAGGAATGACATCGCCCGGCCAGCAGGGAATTTCGGTGCTGCAACTACTTGCTGTTCCATGTGTATCTCCTGAATTTTAGATGAGAGGGCTGAGGCCCAGCGCTTCCTCGATGCGGGCGAGCCGCCTTTGCAGCAGGAGCTCTTTCTCATCAGGAACGACTGATTCCTCTGGCACCGGGATGGCCGCCTCGGAGTCATCCGTCTGGGTTTCGCTGTTACTCATGCTCTTGCCCCTTCAAGATCCTTGTCTTCGGACGCCATAGGTATCCTCAATCGCCTGTGAAAGCGGTCCGCCTCCGTAGATGTCGGCGACGCTTACGTCGATCTGTTGCGTGCCGTCTTCTCTCGTTCGCTGCTCAACTTGGCCTGCTCTCGCGCGATCCTGGATCAGATTCACAACGACGTTCGCCGCAGCCGGTGTCGCCGCTACTGCCTGCCCAGATGGCTGTGTCGTAGGAATAGATCTGCTCCCGCCAGCCACCGATACCCGCTCGTTCGAGTTGATCGCCTCCAGCAGCGCTCGGTTGCGCTTGGTCGCCGCGGCATTCACCACGAACTCGCCATCACTCAACCGGGCCATGATGCTGTCGGAGGTGCCGGTACCGGCGCCGGACACGTAGCCGCCGGTGGCGAATCCGGGGATCACGGCCAGGCTGGTGGCCAAGGCTGTGGTCGAAGTCAGCGCTGCCGCCGCAGGCACGGAGTTGGCGCCCAGGGTTGCCAGGGATGCCATTGCCGCCGCCGGCGCCCAGGCCGTGGCCGTGGTTCCGGCCAGGACGATGCTCTGCCCTGCCGCAGTGGCGCCCAGGGTTGCGTTCAAGGCAGCGTTCAAGGCCATCTGAACGCCCATTTTCACGAAGCCCGTGATGATCTCGCGCACCACGTTACTGGCAATGTCGCCCAGCGTGCTGAAGGACAGCTGACCGCTCATGATCGCGTCGGTGATATCGGTCGAGATGTTGTTGAACGCGCTGGAGAAGATCGACTGGGTCTGCCCGGCGATGTCGCGCGCCTGGTTGCCGAAGTTCCGCACGGCAGCCGTCCACCCGTTGATAGGGTTGAGCATGGCCTGGTCCATCTGCGCCCAGCCGGCCTGCATCGCTGCAAGCTGCTGTGGCAGGAACTCGTTGATGGCATCGATCTGGCCTTGGAGCGCCTGGCGCTGCTTCTCGTCCGTGGCGTTGGCCAGTTCGGTTTGCAGCTGCAGCAACCTGTCGTTGGTCTGCATCTCCAAGTTCAGGCGCTGCTGCATGCGCGAGGCCTGCAGGTCGCCCATGCCGACACTCGCCGCATCCAGCGCGTACTGGTCGCGCTCGTTGGCCAGCTGTTTCTGCAACTGGGCGCGGTACTGTTCGACGGCGGTCAGGCCTTGGGCGCCCTTGATGGCGGCTGCATAGTTCAGAGATGCCTGCGCCAGCGCCTTACCGTATTCCTCCTGACTGATCTTGCCTTTGCTGAGCGCCAGGTCTAGCTGCCCCTGCTCTTTGGTCAGCGCCCTGGCAGCCTGCGCAGCCGGGTCGTACTGGCCGTAGAGTCGCGCGAAAACGTTCTGCGCTTCAGCAAGTCCTCGATTGTCCTCACGAGCAACCCCGGGGCGGTCCTTCTTCGCTTCGCGAGCTTTGATATCAGCAATTTCGGTTTCGATGTTCTTGCGTGACTGGGCGTACTTCTCCTCTTCGGCGGCCGTGAACACCCCAGCAGCTACGGCCTTGGCGCGAGCTTTGTCGAGGTCTGTCAGCTCTTTGTTAAGACGCTGGGTCTGGGTCAGCGAGTTTTTGTATGAGGCATCCAGCGCGTCAAGGCCCTTGCGGCCCTCTTCCTGGATACGACGGCGCTGCTGTTCCTCTTCAAGGGTTTTCGCATTGGCCTGCTGGATGTCCTGCCGCTGCTTGAGTTCAGCCTTGAGGCTGGCGATGCGGTCGCGGGCGTCATTGTCTTCATAGGCCGTATCCAGCGTGCTCTGCAGGTAGGCGATCTTCTGTTGCAGCTGAGTGATGGCCTTCCCTTCGCTCTCTACGCTCTTTCGCCCGATGCTGGCAAAGGCGTCAAGGACCTCATTAGTAGCGTCTTTGATGTTGAGCCATCCACGCTCAATCATGCCTAGATTCTCGCGAATCTTGGAGGTGCGCTGACCCATCGCTTCGGCGTAGGTCCGCTCTGCCAGGTCGGCGGCAGCCACAGCATTTCCCTGATCCGACAGAGCCTTGATCTGGGCATACACCGACGCGGTCAGGAACCGGTATTTCTCATCCAGTTCGACGATTCCGGCCACCGGGTCCTTGCCGAGCTTGATGAACTCGACAACCGTTTCCTCTACAGCCTTGCCGGTAACACGCTGCATCTCGACGGCTGTCGTGGTGATCAGCTGAAGGTTGCCTGTGGTGTTCGTTCCGGCAGCTGTTAGCTGAGCAAGGGCGCCTGCAGCCTGGCCGAAGGTGCCGGTCACTTGGTCTGCCGAATCGGCCAGGGCGATCAGCTGCGCCTCGGATTCCTTCGAATAGTTTCCAGTCAGGATCAAGCTGTTGCGCAGGGCGTCAGATTGCTCGGATCCCTTGTAGTAGGCGACTGCCAGTGCGCCAGCAGCGGCAGCTGCAACTGTGAACGGGTTGACCAGGCCGAGAACATAGCCACCCAAAGCCTTTGCCGCAGGAGCAATCCCGCCGAACATATCCCTGAGCTGGCCGCCCTGCTGCAGGAAGACCGTGAGAGGTGCCTGCCCACCCTGAAGGCTGACCGCAATGTCAGTGAACTGCGCTGGAACGCCGCGCAGTGCGGCCTGATATGCCTTGGCAGACATCCCGGCCTTGTTCATCCCCTCTGCTGACTCGCCAATCCCTTCGCGCAACGTGTTGATACGCTGGTTGTACTCGGCGAAGGTGTCCGCATCGAGGAACTTGGTGCCTTTGAACTTGGCCAGCTTCTCCTGCATGTCGTCCAGGCGGCCGAGAGCGGCAACCGTAGGGTTTATTTGGCCCAGCAGCTGGGACAGCTCTTTGCGCTGATCGTCGAGGCTGGACGAGAGTCCATCGGTGCTTGAAGTGGCGCCTTCGCCGGCGCGCTCCATCCGCTCAAGGGATCCACTAAGGTCGTCCGCATTGCGCTTGGCGCCCCGCGAGTCGATGGTTACCGCCAGGCGGGATTCCTGCGCCATGTCATTCTCCGGACATAAAAAAACCCGCACAAGGCGGGCATTCTGTGAATCGATGCTTCAGTTATACGCTTCGTAGCACTCTCGGTAGGCTGCGTTCTGGAACTCAGATATTGCGGTTGTCCGCTCCTTCGAATCTTCAAAAACGCGAACCTTGTAGGCCTTCAACACCATCGCATCAGAAAATTTACTTTGGTCGCCTACGGATGCCATGGCGTCCTCAAGAAGATCACCATCCTGGCGCGCTTCCATTGCCTTTCCGGCCATGGCCGATATTTTTTTGCAGGTTTCTGTGCCGCTAGCGGCGAGAGCCGGCAGCGGCATGCAAGCAATAGCGGCGATCAATAGCAGTCGATTCATGGCTTCCTCCATAAAGATGGCCAGAATCTAACACCATCAGCAGGACGCGACCACGCCACGCATAGGCGTGATGAAAAAAGAAAAGGCACCCGAAGGTGCCCTTTCAATGCCGTTTACGGTAGGAATCGAGTGCCGCAAGCGTGGCACATCCACGTGCGACGCCACTCTTCCAATTTGTCGTACTGTGCGACGTTGAATTTCCAGTGGCGAACGAACCCAATCACACCGACGGTGATAAATATTGCGCCGATGAAGAACCGAGTCCAATCCACGCCCCAGTACGTGTTCATAAGCTTGAGGCCATCGTACAAGATGATTGCGCCGACCCCCGTAAGGATGACGGGGCCAAGCAAGCGCTTACCTGGAGGTGGACCGACGCTTGCGGCCAAATTGGTCTGATGTCTACCTGAAGTTTCAACGGTCACGCTTGGCCCGAATCCGGTTTGGGATCGGGCTTGGTGGGTTGATTGTATGTGAGAGGTGCCAGCAGCATGGATTACGGACAGAAGCTGGACGTTTTGTCCTTGGCATTGCGGGCAGCAGATGGCGTTATTGCTCACCACGTACTCATTCCTTTGAGGGGTAAAAGACGAGCATTCTAGGACAATTTCATACATGAGCGCACCACGCAGCTCTATCCGAGCGCTATTCTCGGCTAAACAGGCCGACAAACAACCCTACCCTCCCAGGCCACTCACATGAAGGATCCTCAGCCACGACCGCGCTGGGCTTATCACTTCTTTCGCCGAGAGTCTTTCGGCTGCTCCTTTTCCTGCTGCTCATCCCACCGCCTGCGGAATTCGTCGTCCAGGGCGAAGATGGCGGCGTCGAACTCTTCGCGGCATATCACCGAGGGGTAGCGGTCGAGGTATTCGGCGATGGCTGACGGCGCAATCGGGGCAGGCGCGCCGATTGCGCCGACGTACTGCCGGGACCTGCCGATGTGACCGTAGGCCTCAAGAATCTCGGCGACCACATCATCGATCTCCGGCGGCTCCTGAGCCGTCAGTCCAAGGCGCTCATGCTTCCAGCGCTTCTTCTCGTTCTCCGGCCCAGCCCAGTCCCTACCCCAGCGATATGCCGCTACTGCTTTTCCGCGGTGGCCTGCGCCTGCTCCTCGATGCGTTTGGCGATATCCAAAGCTGTGCGCAGAGCCAGGAAGTAGATGCTGGGCATCTGCTCGATCAGGGCCTTGCACAGTTGCGGGGTGTAGTTGGCGGGCTCGCCCGGGCGCTCTTCGACGTCGATGCCCTGCCAGTCCTTGATCAGGTGCTTGGCAGCCAGGTCGATGAACAGGTCGTCGTCGGTTTCGAGCTCGACGTCGGGGATGGAGTCGATGGTGAAGCCGGCAGTGCCCACCCCGGCCTGTTGGTTCAGCGCGGCGAGGTGCCGGCGGATCACGGCCTGGTGCGACTTGTAGATCGGGTTTGCGATGGATGCGACCAGAATAGCCGCAGTGTCCGGCCCCTTGTCGCACTTCACGGCCAGGCCATTGGCGCCGACCTTGAAGTGCACCCAGCGCTCGCCGTTGATATCCAGCTCAGGCTTCTTTGCAATGGTGATGCCCATGGTATTCCTCTGCGGTAAAAGGCCCGGCGCGCACCGCAGGGCGCGCCGGGCAAAGGGTTAAGCGGTGACGGTGACAGCGCAGGTGTCGGTCTTGGTGCCGTCTGCAGCGCTGGTCGCGGTGATGGTGGCGGTGCCGACTGCCAGGCCTTTGACCAGGCCGGTCTCGCTCACGCTGGCGATCGCCGGGGCGGAACTGGTCCAGGTGACTTGCTGGCTGGCACCGGCCGGGGTGACCGCGACTTCGAGGTCGCCTGTTGCGCCAACAGCCAGACTCAGGGTGGCCGGGGTGACATCCACGGCAGCCACAACGATCGGCGCCGGCAGGCGGGTGATGGTCGGAGCGACGCGGCGGGCCGTGTAGTTGAGCTCTACCTGGATGATGTCGGTCGAGCCGCCATCAGGCCAGTCAGCGGTAACTTCCATCTCGGGGATCAGGAACTTGTAGCCGCCGTCGGCGTTGCCGATGGTGAACTCCAGGCTGATCGCGTCGTTGGTCTTCTGGGCCTTCCACAACTCGTACCCCATCTTCGACCAGCTGATTGTGATCGAACCGGACGGGGTGAACGTGGTTGCAATGATGTTGCCCGGGTATGGGCTGCCATTGCCGATGCAACGCTGGGTCTGCACGTTGTTGTCGAACTGCAGGTTGAAGCTGTCGACGCAGGCGTTGCCCTCGCCAACCTGGACACCGTTGATCTTCAGGCCGCTGATATCTTTGAAGCTGAAGCGGCGCTGACTGGTCTCGGGCTGCGCGTTGACGATGAACGACGTGTTGTCGCCCTTGTCATCCCAGGAGCGCGCCGCCATGGTCATGGTGACCGTGACTTCGTTGTCGCCTGGGAAATCGAAGTTCATGTTGGCGACTTGCACGCCACGGGCAATCGCCGAGACACCGATATCGGTAGCGTAGGATGCGATCGAGAAGGTGATGCGGTCGTCACCCATGGTCAGGACGTTGGCCGCCCAGTCCTTGCCGAAGCAGGAGGCCATGAAATCGTCCAGTGCGCCAAAGCGCCACTTGGTTTCGATATCGCCGCCCACGTCCACGGTGGTCTGGGCGGTGCCCTGCGACATGCGGGTGAAGCCGATTTCGTTGTTCTCTTCCGAATTGAAGGTTGGCATCAGGCCGTTGCTGATGCGGGTCAGCACCTTCCAGTCGCCAGCAGGCGTTACGCCTGGCGTCACCTCTTTGATGGAGGCGAGTTGTACTTTTGCACCGCTCGACATGGGGTGTTTCTCCTGTGGGTAGGCGTAAAAAAACCGCCTCGTGGCGGTGCATTGGTTGGATTCTGATCAGGCCGCGTCGAGGCCAAGGGTCATTTGTAGCTGGTCGCGCCAGTATTCGACCTGGTGCTCTAGGCCTGGCTTCTTGTTGCGCCAGCGGGCCAGTTCGCGGCCACTGAGGCTTGCAACAGCCTTAGCGTCATCAAGGGCACGACAAGCGCGGTCAAATTGCTGCTTCTCGTTCAGCTCGCCGCGCAGTAGGGCGTCAATGTGCAGGTCGGCCCATACGGCGAAGTCATCGTCGAGCCAGCGAGCGAATGCTACCGCGAGTTTTGGGTGAAGCCAGGTACCCTGACCCTTGCCGCCCTTCACTGCCTCGACAAGACCGAAGTGAGATTTTCCCACTTCGGTGTCCAGGCCCAGTGCTCTCGCCAGAGCCTTGAGGTAGCTGATGCTTGCGGGCAGGCGAAGCCAATCGACCGGGCGCTTGCCGAAGCGCTTGGCTACGTCCGTGGCGTTGATCCACCCGTCACTGTTGAAACGCACGGCTTTGCCTTGGTAGTGAAACGGAATGACGTTGCTCTCGATCATCTGTGACACCTCGTTCATCAGGCGAATAGAAACGCAGCCGGGGCGGACGGATGAACGAACATCCACCGTTCGGCTGTACGGGCCTAGGCTGCGTGTTTTGTTGCCTTGCGGCAGAAATTGGCGGGCTCAGTAGGCCCGGTATGGAACCCGAACGTTTACCTGGTACCAGCCGTGGCCGTCATCGCCAACGCTCTGCGGGGACGCCTCGAAGAAGTCGAACGGCCCTTCTGGCGCGCTGTAGTACTGGAACTGGGTGACCAGAGTGTCTACGGCCCTGGTGATTGCCAGGGTGCCGCTGTAGCTGGGCACAAACAGCTGGATGACGACGATGCCGGTCTGGCGCACGCATGGTCCGATGCCGACCTCTGGCGTGCTGCTCAGGCCGGGGATATCCGCCAGGCGCGCCCAGATGCTGCGACCGGCAGGATCAAATGGCTTCGGCGGGTTCGGGTAATCCACTGCATCAGCAGGGATCCCGGTCCATTGCGCCATGCGCCCGATGACGATGGCGCGGATTTGTTCGAAGGTCATGAGTAGGCCTGCGAGACGCCATTGAACGACACCGCATAGACGCCGCCAGGCGCCTGGGTCGAGTGGCCGTCCTCTAATTTCTCGGCGTAGGGCAAGTTCGTTTGCAAGTAAATTACGGTGAAGGGCTCGAGGCCTGATAGCTGCCTCTGCCCCTCAGCAATGGTTTCGACGCCTGTCTTATCGATCCTGGTCGTCTGCGTATAGACCGGCGCGCCAATGCTGACGATGTGGCTACCCCTGAATCTTCCTCCCGAGTAGCCGGGTGGCGGTGAGCTCTTCCATAGATCAGGGTTGCCCACGGGTGACCGCAGAACGATCTCCCCAAGCATCGCCATTGCTATCGCCCTAGATCGCTGCGTCAGCGCATCCTCAACCACGCCGGCAAATGCACTTGGTGGCGTGCTCCACCCTCTCCCCTTGGCCATGGCTACTTCCTCAGCTGGATCTCGTAATGCGCCTTGGCAGGGTCAATGCCAGGGCTAACGATTCGGTACGTGGCTTGCTGGCCGGTGAGCAGGTCCTCGGCCGTGATCTGATGCCCCACTGCCGGCCTGTCGGTGACCTCATTGGCCAGGCAGATCAGCAGCACGTCCCCCACCAGGATGTTCAGACCATCAATGCGCCGGCTGTCGTAGCTGTCGAGCACGCCGCGGCCGATGTAGGTGACCGGCTGGGCGGTGGTGGTCTCGCTTACCGGATCCCATACACCCGGACCCATGTAGGTACCGGTGAATGCCGATACCGCATCGGCCAGATCATCGTCAAAGGCCTCGGCCAGGTCGACCTGGATGTCATCTCGCAACCCCATGGCTACCCCCGTTTCACTGCGAAGGCGAATGGATTGCTACGCCAGGGCGTGAGCAGGGACAGGGCCAATTGCACGCAGGCCGGCTGGGCAGCCGTGCTGGTCTTGTCGACAGAGCCGAAACTCTTGCTGGTCGACACCGAGCCGGCCTTGACCGTCTTGGCTTCGAGCGAACCCTCGGTCTGCTGGACGTACAGCTTTCCTTGGGAGGCGCACTTAGCCAGCCTGGCTCCGGCCTGCTTCACGTCGTCCGGGATGTCGTCCATGTCGATGCCAACCAGATTGAGCGACGTCAGGTAGGCATTCGCCTCGAAGACCGCTTCTTCCTTGTCGGCGTCAGGCGCCCAGCCAGCCCCGAGGATAGAATCCACGTCGGCCACGTTGATGTAGGTAGCCATCAGGCCTCCGCTTTAATGAATGGGGCGGCAGCCCCGGTGTTACTTCTTGTCGAGCTCGTCGACCAGTTTTTGCAGCGACTCTTTCGAGGCGTTGGCGCGGTAGGTGACGCCTGCCTGGTCCAGCTTGGCCTTCAGCGCCTCGACCTCGGGATCAGCGCTCGCCGCCTTGAGAGATTCGATGTGCTTCAGCAGCTCTGCCTTCTCCTGCTCCAGGCCGGCAACCTTCTGCACTTCACCGTCGCGCTCACGCTGCAGGCTGGCGACGCCGGCATTAACGGCCTCCAGCACCTGGAACAGGCGGCCTGCTGTTTCGCCCAGTTCGCCCTCTGGGCGCTCCAGGCTCTGAGCAGCGAAGGATTCGACGATCACCCCGACAGAGGCCAGCTCTGCAGTTAGGCGATCAAGCTCAGCTTGATCCGGGCCTTCAACGAGGGCCACACGCTTCGGCGCCTCAACAAAAGTCACTTCAGCACCAGCATCTTCGTAGGCGTCGGCCACCTTTGGCCAGTCACCTACGATCACGACCGCCTTCACGCCAGGCTCGGGGCGGTCGAAGTGCTGAGGATTGCGATAGCGCTTACCCGGCTCGAACCCGGAGGCCTGCGCGGTGTAGATCAGTTCCATGATGATCTCCAAGGCGACCCATTACGAGTCGCCCGATGCGTGATTACGGAGTGCCCAGGTCGATCAGCACGCCAGCAGTGGCCTTATCGCTGGTTGCGTACTTGGCCCAGTTGGCACCAGCGCCCACAGCGGCCAGGTTCGGGTTGATGCCGCCGGTTGCGTCGGCCCAGCTGTAACCCAGCAGATCCAGGTTGAAGGTGCCCTCGGCGCGGAAACCCATCGCCAAGTTTTCCTGGGTGTTGATCGGGTACGAGCGGAAGCCCGGGGCCTGGGATTCGGTGACGCGAATCGCGCCGGACTGCAGACCGAAGATGGTTTCGGCGGGATGGGTGTCGGTAACCAGTACCGGCTTGCCCATGGTGCCCGGCTGGCCGCCGTAGATAACCACGCCCGCTTCTTCGTAGATCTTCTCGCTGATCGCCTGATCCACCATGTCGAAGTAGGTGGCCGAATCCATGGTCCACAGCGCGATGCGTCCGAATCGGTCGCCAAATTTGCGCATGCCCTTGGTCAGAACCTTCTTGCCGTCAGTGGCGAAGCTGCCGGTGGCGACCATGTTGGCGTTCGCACCGATCGAGGCCTTGAGGGCGGCCATCGCGTACTGGATGTAGCCTTCCAGCACTGCGTCGGCATAGTCCTGGCCAACCAGCTCGGAGAACTCTTCAGGCGAGCGAGCGCGACGCTTGAAGGCCTCTTCGGTAGTCTCGTAAGGGCCGTACTTGAACGGAACCTTCACACCGACCATCTCGCCGGCACCGATCTTGGAGCCGGTCACGGTAGCGCTGGAGTTCACGTCGCGGTGACCGATCGCGCCGCCGATCTTGTAGAAGGCCCGCTTGCGCAGGTCACCTTCGATCAGCTCGTTATTCAGCACGATGGCGCCATTCGACGAGGCGTTGAAGACATCGATCACGTCCTGGATGCGCTCCAGGTAGGCGGTTTGGGCAAGATCGTTGTAAACGATCATGTCCGAGTTGACGGTGGTAGCCATGTGTTACTCCCTATTTGGGCAATTTGAGGTAGGCGCTCTGCCCGTGCGCTTCGATGAACTCGCGTTTCTGGGTAGAGGACATTTCGGAACGTTTCAGCGCGGCCCCGCCGCCACCTTTTGCACCCCCGGCCCCGCCGCCAGATGCTTTACTGCCAACAATCAGCGGGCCAAAGGCCGGATCGTTGGTGAATTCTGCTTTCAGCTCGTCCAGCGTTGCCGCCGAGAGCTTGCCGGCTGCGTCCAGCACGACAACGGTGGGTTTACCGTCGCGCTGCTCGACGCTCAGCCGGCGCTCGATGTGGGGAAGCAATGCCTTGGCGCTGCCTGGGACAGCCAAGCTGGTGGCGATCTCGGTAGCGGTGCGCCCCACGGTCAGATCCCGGATCTGGCCTTGCAGGGTGCTGTTGGTGGTTTCGAGCTGGGAGGTCAGCTCAGCCTCACGGCGGGCGTACTTCTCGGACCAGGACTTTTCGAGCTCCTCGACGTTGCCCGACTTGCGGGCGGCCTCTTCGCGCTCGAGGCGAGCGGTTTCCTCTGCCTCCTTGCGCGCCTTCTCGGCCGCCTTCTTCTCACCGAGCAGTTCGTCAACCTTGGCCTTCAGGCCGGTGACGTCTTCCTGCTGCGGGAGCCCGTCGATACCGAGGACGAACTTGCCGTCCTTCTCGACGTACAGGGCCTGGATGGATTCATCTACGCCTTCAAGGCTGTCCAGTTGGAATTTCAAGGTCATTGCTGTCTCCCAGAGACTTGGTGCAGGCCCTGCCTGCAGGCATAAAAAAGCCCCGTCATTGACGAGGCTGTTAAAAGATCAGCGGAATATTAGGCTTAGTGCTCTGGACGAGCTAAACGTCGGCTAATTCCTTACGAAGCGCTTGAATAAAATCTCCGTCTAATTCGGCTCGAAACTCCGCCGTGGCAGTGCCAACAACAAGCAGCAATCCATCAAAATTTCTACTTCCAAACTCGTGCTCAAGCTCGATAGCAATATCGAGGAAGAGGGACTGACTGATCGCAAGGCGGTTAGCGTCCCCATACTCGTATCGACCAACCATCTTTTCGTAACCAGAAATCGGAGAGCGATTGAGCTTGGCTTGTTTCCTCGTTCGCTTTGAGCGAATAAATATCCCTTTCACCACTGCCGGCTTTTCGCCTATGGAGACGAGGTCAATTGTGAGGTTGTCTCTGGAAAAGTACTGACTTATCTCGATCTTAGCGGTGTTGTCCCTGCGTTGACGGTCAGCCAAGTACAAGGCCACAAAAGCCGCAAACACCGTCCCAACTCCGGACAGCCAGTCGGCAAAAACGCTTCCATCGGGTACGAATTTGACCGTCGATGTTGGATTCAGATTGATTCCGGCAGCCAGCCCTAGCATCCCGGAAGCTGCACACGCAGCCAACCCACCAACCCAATACACCAATCTCATCTGCTGAAATTTTCCAGTAAAGTGGCAATCCGCCACTCTAAATGCCAGCCTTCTCAAAAGCCATCGGCTCACGCTCGCGCAGCTGTTTGAGGGTCAAGGTCTTGCCGTTGTCATCGACAAAGCGGTCGATGGCGAGCTCGCCCTTGCTGAACAGCTTGTAGCGCTCAGGCCCCAGCACGTCCTTCTGGAACGATGCCGGCTGCCGGGCGAGCCATTCGCCATAACTGGTCTTGCTGCTGACCTGCTCGGCACCATCAGGGCCGACAGAAGGCCTGGTTGAGCCGGGGATCTCCCTGGCGAACTCGTCTTTCAGCACTGGGATGAGCGTGGTCCGGCACCGCCAGTGATACGGAGGCTTTGGCCCATCCAGCGGGATGATCGTCTGGTCGATGCTCATGCAGAACAGCGTGGTCCGGCTGTCCAGGGTGGCGATCCGCCGCATCCCCTTGAGGATGTCGTCGTTGTCCTTGAGCACCTCCACGCGCGCCGTGGTGGCGATGTGGTTGGTCATGGTGTTGACCAATGCCTGTGCCTGGTCACGCTGCTGGACGCCCAGTGACGTCAGCCGGCGACTGATCTGCCCGGACGTCTCCCCCAGTGCCGACCCCATGCGAATCTCGCTGATGATCTCGGCGCTTTTCTTGATGCCGTACTGATCGAGCGCGCCATTGATGCTGATGCGCTGACGGCCCTTGCCGACCTCCAGGTCGAGCGGATCGGCCAGAGCTGCTGCGGCGACCTGCTCCATGCTTGGCCTGTTCAGCTGAACGACCGTCTTCACGACCTTGCCCAGCAGCGTCATGTTGAACTCGGCCTCGTAGCCGCCGAACTCGGCAAGGTCGAGCACGGCCTGCTGCTTCATCTCGCCGTACACGCCCGCCAGCTCGCCCTGTAGCTCTTGGATCTGCTTTTCGTACCGTTGGGTACCGTATCGACTCAATCCTTCCGATACGCGCGATTTGGCGGTGCCAATGGCCTTGGTGATGAACTTGGCCAGACGCTTGAGGCTTCCCCCGGCGTAGCGCTGCACGTGGACCTGGTGGCGAGTCGCTGCGTCGGACAGGTAGCCGTCACTGCTCATCGCCGCCATCTCCGGTGTCGTTGCCGGTCACCGGCGGTTGCTGGGCCAGGTCATCGTCGATTTTCTCGTCACTGCGGTCCGCCTCCAGCACGCCACCCTGACGAAGATTGACCCGAACATCCCGCTTGGCGATGAAGCCCTGTTGCCACAGCTGGATCTGGGCCAGGATGTCCTGGGCGGTCATCGTCTCGTCGAAGAACGATTGGTTGAGCCAGAAGACCGTGCCGTCCTCGTCCGGCTCGCCCATCATGAAGCGCTCGGCGTCGAGGATGGCCCGTTTCAGGGCCTCGGACACGTTGCCAGCAATGGTACCCAGCACACTGTTGTCCGAGCTGTAGCGGATGCGCACGGCCTCGGCCGTCTCGGCACCGCCCGCCTTCTGCACAATGCGTGCGCCGATCATCAGCATCTGCTCTTCCTTGTCCTTGAGCAGCGTGCGGGCCAGCTGGCTCTCGGTTGCCTGGACGAGGGTGGCATTGCCGGCCTTTCCGAGGTTGTAGCCCCGGGTCGAACCGATGTGCATGCCGTTCGGGTTCAGCTTGGCGAAGTCATCGGCACTGATGTCGGTGGTGATGAACAGCGTCGGCTGGCTGCTGATGAACCCGCTCTCCTCCACCGTGGCACTGTTTCCGTAGTGCAGGATGTTCACGTCAGCCAGGTCTTCAAGAGGCGACTTGTCGACGCTGGCGTCGTTGTTCTGGGCGCCGTAGAAGCTGAACAGGATGTGGTCGAAGGGGCGACCATTCTTGTCGAGCGGCGCGACCTCGCTGTAGCTGTTGCCGTCTTCGGCGTAGACGCGCTGGACGTAGCGGCCATCAACAAGTAGCAGCACGCGGTACTGGGTGCCAGTGGTCCGCTCCAGGCTGTCCGGACTGAACACGGACACGCACTCCAACAGGCAGACATAGACCAGGCGCTTCACGCCATCGACCACCTGCTCGTCCCAGTCGATGATCGACTCGGCGCCGTAGTGGTGAATCAGCGCGCTGCGGCCCTGCATGTCAGCCATCGAGGACACGCCCTCAACCGCAGGGAAGTCCACGAGGAAGCCGCCCCGGCCAGCGTCCAGGCATTCGCCCACGGCGTCCTTGGACAGCTGCTCCAGGCTCGTACCGTCGCCGCTGGCGTTCTCCTTGAGGTACTCGACCCCGGCGGGCAACTCCAGCTCCGCAGTCTTGCGGAACACAGCGCCCAGCAGGCCAGTGCGCGTGCGCCCGGTGATGTTCAGGAACATCGCCCGCTTCTTATACTGCTTGTAACGCGCCTGGTTCTCGGGAGACTTGTTCTCCGGGTCTGGCATCGGCAGGTAGATATCGTGCTTGCGCACCTCGCGGGCGCCCGCCACGCAGCGCTTGACCAGCTGCCAGCCGGGCAAGGCCTCCGAGTACTCTGCCCGGGGAAGGAAATTCGGCATGGGTGGCCTCAGAAAGTGAACGAGATCGGCACGTGAGTGACCGGCCTGCTGATCGGATAGTCGTGATGGATGAAGTAGCCGCCTGCGTCGTTCGCGTGGTCGACGCCGGATTTCTTGTCAGGCTCACCATTGGGGGCCCACACCTGCTGCTCCAGCCCGTCTGCATAGGTCGGGCATCGCAGCGGGTTGATCAGGTAGCGGCGTTCGCCATTCGCATTGCAGAACATCGCGTTCATGGCGTTGATGCGGTCTTTCACCGGCGGGTTGGCGTCGGGCGCGATCACGGCAAAGCCGGCCTGGCGCAGGATGGCGATGTCCGTCTCGCTGGCATTCACCGACTTGCGCGACCCGCCAGAGGCGTCGGGGTAGATCCTGATCTCGCAGGTCTTCTCGTAGTCGCGGCCGTTGTGCCGCCAGTAGCGCTCCTTGATGCGCCGGATCATGTCCGGGGTGTCGAAGCCGTCGATCAGCTCATCCACCGCCCTGGGCTTGCCGTCAGCGCGCTTGACGTGCGTGATGGCGGCCATCTTGCCGACGTTGAAGTCCATGCCAATGAACAGCGGCTCACCCGCCTCGACTGTGTCGAAGCAGGAATTCAGCTTCCGGTCGTAGGCGTGGTAGATCGAGCCGGCATTGAGGTTGACGAACTGGCCATTCAGGTAGGCCAGGATCAGCTGGGCTGGGTACGACTCCATCAGCGATGGGATGTAGTCCGGGGGCAGGTTCAGCTCGTTATCGAACGTGCTGGCCTGCACCAGGCCGTACATGCCCTGCAGGGCCGGCTTCTCGCGCAGCTGCTTCACGAACTGCTGATAGACGAACTTGAACCCCTCGGGGGTGGTGGTTACGTCCACGCCGTTCTTCAGCCCGGGCACGTTGTAACGCATCCGGGCAATGATCTTGCGCCAGGCGTGCTCAGCCTTCAGCGCTGGCAGAACATCGAGCTCGTCGACCAGGGCGTGCCCGATCTTGAAGCCCACGATGGTCTGCGGCTTCTCCATCGAGCGGCAGATGGTCGTGCTGCGGTACTGGCCGCCGCTGTAGAACTCGACCTCCTTGTCGCTCTCCTTCGTCTTGACCTTCAGGCCCCAGTCGAAAGCCACTTCCTCGATCGTCGGGAAGAAGATGTCGCGGATCTGTGGATACGTCGGCGCGAAGTAGCCGGAATCGATCCGGGGCCACTCCCACACGTGCTTGCACAGCGCCGCGCAGCCTACCCAGGTCTTGCCTGAGCCGAACCCGGCCACGAAGCCGCGGAACTTGTTCTCCATCCGGAGGAAGTTGGCCTGCGGCACGTTAAGAGACGGCATCAGGCTTCCTCGCGTCCACCACGTCGACCTGCACCCTGGTGGGCGGCACGTTGTCGTGAGGGTTTTCGTTCTTGGTCTGGCGATTCACATACACGTCGCCGACTTCCTTGGCCGCCTGCTCAAGGATTTGAAGGGCCAGCCCGTAGTTGCGCATCCCTTCGACCTTTTCGGCCAGCCTGCCCAACGTGCGGAGCCGGTAGGCCCGATTCGCTATGGGGATCTCGGCTGTCTCTTCGCGGAATCGCGCACGAGTGTCTTCGAATAGGGTCCGCCAGCGCTTGGCTAGGTCACGCCCAGCACGCTTGGTCGGGTCATGCGCCTCGCACTTCTGCCGGGTCACCTCGATGCCGAATTCTTCTCGGACGGCTGCCGCGACTTGCGAGGGGGTATCGAAACAGGCCAGGGCCTGAACGATGAAGGCTTTCACCTCGTTGCTCAGGGCCGCCATAGGTTTTCATCCGTCGTGGGTCTGTCAGGGGTCAGGCAGACTTGAGCAGACAGGTTCCGCAGGCCCTCGCAATGTTGATCTTGGCCACCTCAGGCGGCTGGCTTGCAGCGTCGATCAGCTGCTGTACGTCGTGGCTTGGGCCATAGCGGCGAACCACCCCGACGAACTCTTCGACGTCGTGTCCACGCATCTCAAGCTTGGGCATGCCGTCATCGCCGAACGCCGGGGCACCGTACTTATCGACCTTGTGGCCGATGTGATAAAGCTCGTGCTCGACCAGGGCGCAGAACTCTTCCTCGGTACACTGGGCACAGTAGTCACCGGCCAGGGTGATGAGGAATTCTGGCTCTTCGCCGAACCAATCCCGCATCTGCTGCTCTTGCCGTGCCTTCTGCCACCCACCAGCCCGGATCATCAGTTGCTCAGCCTGCCCCAGCACCGACCTGCCCTTCTTCGCGAAGCTGGACGACGCCCACATGACACCGATGCTCGCATCGATCAGATGGGCATGCTCTTCGTTGTGGATGCTGCCAGTGGTGGCAAGGATCTCTCGCTGTACCCACTCCCACAGTTCTGGAGCAGGCCTGAGGATCAGGAATGGCGATTCGAGCAGGTCGGCCGGCGGCATTGGCCGGTTCATGCCTGCCGCACCGTGACGATCCCGCGCAGCCTGCGGGTGTAGACCTCTTCGCATGCCGGCCGCTTCGGCCTGATCGGCAGAGGCGCATAGACGCACACCCCGGCAGCGGTATCGCACCAGATAGCGCGGTCAACCTCTATCCCATTGACGAATACCCGGCGAGGTCCACGGCCGTCAGCGTGGCGATGGAAGCTGGATGGCGCTGGCATAGGTCAATCTCCAATACGCTGGCCGGACATTACCTCGCCCAGGCTCAGCCCGTGACGGGTGCGGCTGGACTCGATTCCATCAGCCTGATCCTTTGCCACCATGGCGTCAGCAACCAGGTCGGCCTGCTGGCCGCTGGGGAACTCGCCGATCACGCTCGACTGGCTTGGCCCAAGGAACAATTCGTCCTTGGTGGTCGCCTCCTCGTAGCGGGTGACGATGTAGCGGGTAACGGGGCGAACTTGGTACTCGGTCTTCATGGTGCTTCTCCTGCCTGCGCACAGGCTGAGTGATGACGCGCCACAAAACGGCGCATTATGAATTCGTGGCGCGGATCAGCTGAAGACGTGCCCGCGCCTTGCCCAGGCATAGGTCACCACCCCAGCGTGGAGCACCACGCCAAATGGATTGACCCAGTGGCCTTGCAGGGCAGTGACGAATGCACCGAAGCCGCCGATGGCCACCAGGTAGAAGGCGATGCTCAGCAGTGGCTGATCCACCGGACGGACCTTGCGCAGGTAATCGCAGGCAGCGAGCACGACCATGACGCACAGGAACACGTCCAGGGCCGTCATCGCTGAAACCAGGATGTTGTTCATATCAGGCACCTCGCGCCGTGACGAACGACCCCATGGCAGCTTTGATCGCCGGGATGATGTTCATTGCGGTGAGGCCAAGCACGAACGCTACTCCACACAGCAGATCATCGGTGACCGCTAGATCAAGCTTCGGGGCGAGCCAGGCGGTAACGGGCTGGGTCAGATAGACCGAGAATCCGAATCCAGTGGCAACGGCAGTCGCGGCCTGGAATCGGGTCAGATCCTTCAGGAAACCCAGTGAGAGGATCGAGCCGATGAATGCAGCCATCACCACCCCGTACTTGCCCAGCACTACGCTCGCGGCGGCGCTTGTTGGTTCGGCCATAGGGGTGTCCTTGGAATAAAAGGCCCGGTTGAGGCCCTATAGAGGGCCAGGGCAAACGTGCGGAGCAGCACATAACGAAATTGGAGCGGGCAGAGGGAATCGAACCCTTCTCTGCTCAGCGTGGAAGGCTGGCGGCAAACCTGCTGCTTGCCCGCTTTGCGTGGGTCTTTCCCCACCTGTCCGCCGAAGACCATTCCAGCGCTGGCACCCTGACGCACCAGTCTCGCCGATCAAGTCTCGCGCCACCCATCAGCACAGTGAGGGAATGAGTGCGCGGGCTGCCGGTGTTTTTCCGTATCACCACACTACCGGCTAGCAGTGTCCAGGCTGTCCCGTGAGGGCCTGCCCTGGCTGCAGTTGCGTTTCTTGCGAGCACAAAAAAGCCCAGCACTTGGCCGGGCTTTTGATTGGTGTTTGCCGAAGGCAAAACTGTAACAATGGCGATACGGTATCACCAGCCGAACGGGAACGCAATAGGGCCTCAAGCGGCCCTTTTCATTTCGTAGATTGCGGCGGCTACCGGGCTCAGTGCCTCCTTGTCCAGATCCTCACAGCAGTCGAAGGCTAGGCGGACGAATCCGGCCCAATCCCTCTCCCAGTTGGTCGACTCAAGCTTGACGTCGTAGTGCGCGACCATCCATGCACGGAAGCCCTCGGGCGACTCCAGCGGATCGTCATTGGCAGACTGGCCGCCCTGGTGCATGTACCGGTACCGGGTCATGACGCCCTTCACGACATACTCCAGCTTCTCCCGCTTGGCTGCCGTCATTCGTGGCGATCGCTGCTGCACCATCAGGAATACGACCTCCTCAGCAGTCTCCTTGTCGTCGACATCTAGGCGCGGTGCGTACATGAAATGCCCGAACGCCTTGGCGTGCGGCTTGAGCTTGTCGATTGCCGACTGGACGCCGCCCGCGATTACCTGGTGAGCGGCATGGCCGGCGTGGCGCTGCCGCTCCGTGGCCTGGACCATCGCGCCCAGCAGCCCAAGCTGCTCGATGAATGAACCCTGGCTGTCCCAGGCCGTGTACAGGCAGTCGTGCCAGGCCTGACGCGCGCTGTTCAGTTGCATGGGCCGCCCTCCTCGCGCTTGCGCTTCGCCGCCGTGCGCATACCCCACACGATGCACAGCGAACCGAGGATCGCCATTGCCAGGAGCAGGACCTGGCCGGTATCAGTGGATGTCCAGGTCATGCTGCTTGCTCCTTCAGATGTTTGATCTTTGCCCGATACTCGGCCTTGATGGCCTTCAGGTCGTCGATGGTGTAGCGCTTGGCCTCATGAGGCCCTTCGATCCAATCGACCCGTTCTTGACCAATGCGGCGGATCAGCTCGAGGCGGTACTCGACAATGTTTCCCGAAAGCTGCGTATTGCAGGGCGAGCACTGCTTGTGCACGTTGAGCGGATCAAAGCGCAACTCAGGGCATGCAGCGGTCGTGCGGTAATGCCCGGCGTCATACTTGCCCTGGTGGTGCCGGCCGCAGCTGATACATGGCTGCGCTTCGTCGCGCAGGCGCACCCACTGGTTGAAGACGGCTTGGGCTTCTTTCACGTAGTCAGCCCGGCTCTTGAGCTTCTGCTTGCGAACCTGGATCTCTTGGCGCTCACGCTGGGCGATCGCCTTCCGCGCCACCGCCTGGTTCTCCGGTTTCTTCGCCAGCTCCAGTGCGCACTGCACGCCGCAGGCCTTCTGCGTCGACAGCGATGGCCGGAACTTGGCCCCGCAGGACTTGCAGGTCTTCTGCTTCACTTCCTTGAGAGCTGTCCTCACGCAGCGGCCTCCCCAAGCAGGTCAGCGAAGTGCACGCCCCGCGGCGCGAACTCCTCGACGATCCGGTCGGTGTACTGGCAACCCTGCGCGCGGTCGAATAGGCGAGTGACCGGGAAGCCATCCGGCCCGAACATGGCGCATGGCCCCATCAGGCGCAGCTTCACGTCATAGTCCAGGTGGATGAAGGACTCCGCCCATCCGGTACGGAACTCGGCGCAGCCCGCGCGCATGATCGGCACGCCCAGGTGCAGCTTGCAGTACCGGCGCACGTCCTCGATGTCACCCATCTCGGTGCTCTTGGCGATGCGCTCGTACATCGCAAACCACAGTGCGTTCTGGTCCAGAGTGCGGTCCTTACCCGGGCGCATGCTCACCACGACGAATTTCTTCTCGCGGAACAGCCGGGTCAGCATGGTGATGGCCTCCGATAGCTTGGCCTGGCTGTTTACGCTGATCTTCTCGGTCATGGCATCACCTCAAAGTCAGCGAGGATCCGTGCATAGGTCTTCCAATGGCTGCGCGCTGTCCAGTCGCATCCGGCCGGCTCAAGGTACGCGGCGGGCTTATGGCCGATTTCCTCACCACTTGGATAACGGACGAGGTAGATCCCGCCATCGCGCTTGCGCCGCAGTTTCTTCCCCTTCAAGTGGGCCAATTCGTCAGGCCATTCCTGCATCCCGCTGAATTTTTCAAATGAGGACATTAGGCTCACACCTCCTCCCCGGCCGGCAGCCCGGCGCGCTTGATGTTCAACTTGGCCAGCAGGTGTGCACGGCACGCTGCGGCGCTCGATGGGATCTGCTGCAGGTCCAGCAGGCGGGCCTGGCGCTGGTTGGCGTACTCGTCGGCCAGCTCGATCAGGCTCTTCTGGCTGTCGTGACCGATGCCCGTGGCGATCTTGCCGTCCAGTGGCTGGCCTTCCTTCGCCCGGCGCAGCACGATCTCGTAGGCACGGTCGAAGCGCGCCTGCAGACCCTTGTCGTTCTGCTGGGCAGAGCGCAGGTCGAACAGGCCAGTGGCCACGGCGGCGATCTTCACGCCTTCGTGGCTGTAGACGCCCATCAGCGCCTCAACCCAGGCAGCAGCCGGAGCCGGCATGCCGAAGTCCTCGGGCGTCGGCTGGCACATGGAGATGAACTCGCCCACGCTCGGCGCGAAGGGCTTCTTGAGCTTGCGGCACTTCTCGATACCGAACTCGATCTGCTCGATCGTGCGGATGCCCTCGGCGGCGAACTCCTTGATCCACTCCTCCTTGGCAGCGGCCAGGGCCTCGGTGGATGGCCAGGCTTGGCGCCAGGCCGGGAAGATGCCGCGCAGGCGACGGAACAGGCCGTTGACCACCTCGGCAGTCTCCAGGGAAACCACCACCGGCCCACCGTGAAGCTCTGGCGGACGGTTCTGCATGACCGCCATCAGTTCGTTTGCTGATTTCATGTGCGCACCATCAGCCCTTCGGCCCAGGATGAGTCGTTGAAGTCGGGTTCGTTGCTTTGGCGGCTACCGCGCGGCTGGGCACCAGGCAGCACCTTCTCCGGGAACAGGCCGGTCCAGCCGTTGCTGATGGACTGGTTGATCACGGCGTCGGGTGCGTGGTGGCCGGCCAGGGTCTTGGCCTGCTTCGCGCAGGTGGTGGCCGTCAGCGGTTTGCGGATCTCTCTGCGGTGCTGGCACCAGTCGGCCCAGGTCTGCTCGCTCACGTTGGCGGGCTTGCAGGTCATTGGGTCAAACTTCGGGGTCTTCTTCTTCGCCGAGGGAGCGGCAGCGACCGTCTGCTCTACTGGTTCAGTGACTGGTTCAAAAGAGTGACTGGTTCTGGTGCTTTCTGGGCCTACAGGGGGTGTAGGCTGTGGGCCTACACCTGTGCTTTCTGGGCCTACAGGGGTGCTGTTTTGGCCTACAGGGTTACGCAAGGTCAGGTAGTACAGGTTGGTGGAGTTGCCCTTCGGCCCTTCGCGGTTTTCGATGCGCACCAGGCCCTGGGCCTCCAAGTGCTTGATGTGCTTGCGAACGGTGCTCCGGTCGATCTCGCATTGATCGGCGATGTGCTGATACGACGGCCAGCACTCGCCCTGGTCGCTTGCGTTGTCGGCCAGTTTGATCAGCACCAGCTTGCGCAGCGGATTGCCGACCTTAGTCTTCATGGCCTTGACCATCAGCTCCATGCTCACTGGGCACGCCCCTTAGCCATGGCTGCGTAATCCGCCTCTTTGGCGGACGAGAAGAAGCCTGAGCCCACAACCTCTTCGTAGATCTTGCGCATATCACTCAGCGCACACTCGACCATGCGAGCATGACTTACACCATGATTCGCTCGCTGCATCAGTGGCTGGTCGTAGTAGCCCGGTACCCCAAGGCCATGGTCGTGCCGGATGGCCATACTCATGAGCAGTCCTGGGGTTGGCGCAACTGGCACCAGGACCATTCCATCGAGGACTGCACGCAAGCTTTCATTTTCCAGCGCTACAGAAGCGTTTACCGAACTCCTGCAGTCACGGAGGTTTTCGTTCTCCTCAGCCAGCCGTTCGATCTCCGCGATCAGGGCCAGGATTGTCTTCGGCATCGCCTGCTGAAGGTAATCCTGCACCACCTTGATCTCAGCAGGGTCCGCGCCAACGGCCATAGTGATATGTACGTTGGTCGTGACCGCGTCAGCGGCCTTGGCCAGCGCCTTAAGCTTCTCCTTGTCGACGCTCATGCTGCACCCCGCACGGCCTTGTCGTGGGTGTGCAGGCCGTCCCAGTTCTTCTTCATGGGCAGCTGGCCGGCCAGGTACAGCTCGTACAGGCGCACGGCGCCCTTTCGCAACAGCACAGGCGTGAAGGCGATGAATGGGTCTTTGCCGTGTGGCGCGACCTCGTGCTGATGCTCGGTCATGTACTTGTCGCGGGCGTACGAGCCGACGCGCCAGCGGGTACCGGACTTGCTCTCGTTGAAGAGCCAGCTGCGGCCCTCCAGGTAGTGACCGATCTGCATGACGTTGACCCCATTGAGGCCCTTGCAGAACTGGGTGGCGGTCATGCCTTCCTTGAACAGGTTTTCAAGGTGCTCGATCTTTGTGGCCTGGGCCTCGACCTGGACGGTAAGCAGGACGCGGGCTTTTTCCGACTCCAAGGCCATCTGGAGGATTTCCAACTTACTGAGGTCGGCGGGTGCGGCCGGCGCGACCTGGGCTTCGAGTTCGCGCCAGCGCTTTATGACAGCCATGCGCATAGCGGCGCTGTAGCCGGTGAGCAGGCATTCGGTGTGCTCGCGGTCCAGGCAATACTCGCGCCGAGCCCGGTTTTGCGAGTCGAAATAGATCTGTCCAAACTTGGACGCATCTTCTTTCAGATCGCCAAGCATCTTCTCGATGTCGCGCTTGACGTGCTGATGCTGCTTTCCAGTCAGTTCAGCGATCTCGCGCGATGACATCGTGCGCGCCACAGAATCGTGGTTCGCATTTTGTGGTGCGGCCCTCGACAGGGCCTGTACACTTTGGGTCTGCATATGCATAATTCCCCTACAGAGTTTTGTATTGCAGAGAGCCGGGCCGCGAACCCGGCTTTTTTGTCTCTGCGATTTGGCGTCCCTTATCAGGGACTGACGCCTGGGTCCCTAATTAGGGATCAGACGGTTACCTTGGCGCCGCGAACGGCACCACGTTGTTGCTCTTGGGCTTTCCCCGCTGGCCGAGGAAGTGCGTGGCCTTTTTCAGGATCTGCGCGGCCAGTTCGTCGGTGCTGACGCCGACCTCTTCCGCCCAGGCCTCCAGGTCCGCGAAGTCATTCCGGCGGAACCGGGCGATCTCCACGTCGTGCTGCTGGACTGCTTCGTTTGCAGGCGACATTCGTTCTCCCCTCGACCTATTCAGGCCCTGGCCTTCTTCTCGTTGATCAGCGGCAGGTGGCCGTGCTCTTTCTTGAACGCCAGCGCGGCCAGGATGATTTCCCGGGCCAGCACGCTGTGCTGCGCCTTGAGCTCCAGGGCGTACCCCTTCAGCTCGTTGAAGTCCTCGTCATCCAAGCGAACCTTGACCTGGTGGTCGTGGCGGTGAGCTTTGTCGTCGTAGGCCATCGGGTGATCCCCTGCTCGCTCTAGTCAGTCGTTCGGGCTTATCAGTTACGTGTTAGGGCCGGTTCAGGCCCTGCGTTGAAATGGTGATACGTTTCCCCGTGGATTCCGGGGCTTGGTTCGGCTGGCCAGCTCTCGATCGATCATTTCCGCAGCGAGCGCTTCAGGGGTCATGCCCCTCCGTTCCGCCTCTCGCTCCAGCTGCTCCATCAATCGCTGCTCCAGACCGACCTCTTGGATCGGCATAGGGCCTCCTCGCGGCCTTCAGGCTGCGCTCTGATCGCCGGTATTCTCCGAAGCCAACGCAGCCAGCTGCGCTTCCAGCAGCTCACGGCACAGAACTGCGCGCTGGGTGCGGTGATACGCGGCCAACGCCTGAATCAAGTTGAAAGTGTCCTCATCGACCCGGACCTTGATCTCGCGGTCATGCAGGTGCTTGGGGTTGGCGTACATGCGGGGATTGCTCCTTGCTGTTGGAAGTTGTTAGGCGGCGGCTCTAGCCGGGGGAAACGCGTCGTCCAGTGCGCACATAGCGCCAAGCTTGTTCAGCGCTTCTACGATCTGGCGCGCCTCTTGGAGGCCTGGATTCCTCAGGCCGGATTCGTAGTTGGCCAGCCTGGACTGGTTCCAGCCGAGCTGACGTCGCAGCGCTGCCTGGGTAACGCCAGCCCTTTCGCGAATCGTTCGGACTTGGTTCATACGGTTTTCCTCCATTGATGACCAAAGGATAAAACACGTATCGTGTTTAATGCAATCACAATAAGTGAAAGCCGGGTATTTCGTTTCGTGATGAAATCCCGCGCATGAATGAATCACTGAGTCAGCGCATTAAGCGCTTGAGAAAAGCGACCGGGATGTCCCAGGCGCAGCTCGCAGATGCCTGCGGCTGGAAATCGCAGTCGCGCGTTGGTAACTATGAAGCTGGCACGCGAGAGCCCACGCTGGCCGACATCGCCTCCATTGCTTACGCCCTGGGCGTGGATCAGTCCGAGCTGCTGCTGAATTCTCCGCCACCAGAGACCCCAAGCACTCAGCCGCGAAGCACTGCCGACCTGGTCAAGCAGATGCTCGCCAAGAGTGGTAAAGGTATCCCTGAGGAGGCTCGCAAGAGGCTGCTCGCAGCTGCCGAAGAGCCGGCGCCTTCAAATGTGATTGCTGCCGAATTCCAGCGCCCAGGCCTAATCGGCGATGAGGTGTGGATTGCCCACTATGATGTCCGGGCTGCAATGGGTGGTGGCGAAATCGCCCATGACTTCCCCGAGATGCTCAAGGATGTGCGGGTCAGCCCAAGCCATCTTCGCGAATTGGGCGTTGAGTTCGAAGAGCACTACCACCTGAAGATGGTCACAGGCTGGGGGCAGTCGATGGAGCCCACCATCAAGCACCGCGACCCGCTGATCGTGAACATCAACATCCGCGAATTTGTGGGTGACGGGATCTATCTCTTCCACTGGGATGACCACATCTACATCAAGCGTCTTCAGGTGGCTGATGAGGATCATTTCGAGATGATTTCGGACAACACCAGGCACAAGGATCGGCTGATCCGCCGGGAAGAAACGTACATCCAGGCCAGGGTGCTCCTGGTCTGGAACGCACACCTGGTATAGCCATGCCCCTATCCAAGCCCAACCAACAGCTGCGCCGAGACCTGAAGGATGCAGCCTTCGCCTTGGAAAGCGCCGCACTGGAGATCTTCCACAAAGCCCAAGGCGGTGAGGAAGCCCAGTTCCTGGAGGCGATGAAGCGTGTCGGGGAGCTGCATGAGCTGGCTGATCGGTTGGTGGGGTATGGGGATGAGGTGAAGGCGGGGCGGATTCAGCGCACCTAGGACCAACAAAAACAAGAAAGCGCATGCGTGTAAGCATTGCGCTTTTTTTATGCTTGCAAAAAATCACAAGCGTGGAATAGCATGCAAGCATATTAAAAGCAGGAGTGCTTGCAATGAAGACTGATGTCGTGAAGGGAAAAGCCAAGGGCGGCGTCGCAGCAGCTGAGAAAATGACCAAGAAAGAAAGATCGGATCGGGCCAAAAAGGCAGCGTCTGCAAGATGGGGATTAAAGGCAACGCACAAAGGGAATTTTCTATCTGATTTCGGCGTTGATGCTGAGTGCTACGTCCTAAACGACGAGAAGAAAACCGCCGTTATGACCCAGCGAGGAATCGCTGCGGCTCTGGGAGCGAAGAATCCAGGCGGTAACGATTTTGAGCGATTGGTAAGCCGGAAAAGCCTGGCCCCGTACGTTGGTGCTGAACTTCTCTCAAAAATCGCACAACCAATTGAATTTAAATGGGTTTACCCTGGTGCTAATCAGCTCGAAGTGACCATTCGAGGATATAGTGCAGATGTGCTTATTGACGTTTGTAACGCAATTCTCTCTGCCGACGCAGCTGGAAAGCTTGCTAAAAACCAAGGCCACCTAGCCATCCAAGCGAGAATTATCGTTAATGCCTCGGCCAAAAGCGGGATCACCAATCTGGTGTATGCGCTTGCTGGATACCAGCCTGAGATCGACGAGGTTATTCAGGCCTTCAAGGCTTTTGTGCAGGATGAGGCGAGGAAGTACGAGCAAGAGTTCCCGAGCGAGCTTTATCTCGCATGGCATCGTCTCTACCAGATTCCAATCCCAAGCCGAGGTAAGCCATGGAAGCTCATGCATCTGACACGCCGGCATATTTACTACCCTCTGGCTAAGAGCAGCGGGCGAATTCTCGACCTGCTAAGGGCTCTAAGAGACAAAGACCCTCAGAAGAAGAAGCTCTTCCAGTTTCTCAATGAGATCGGGACTCGCGCCCTGCGCATGCACATGGGGCGAGTGCTGGAAATGGCTGAATCATCTGCCACGTCAGCTGAGTATGAGGCTAAATTCGTAACTCGGTTTGGCGGCCAACAAGAATTGGACCTCATACCCTCTACAGAATCGTGAATTATCCAAAGGCCGCCTCGGCCGGCTGTTTCATGCCTTCACGCTTTTTTCACGCCCTACTCTGCACAGTGAAGACTCATCCGATCTCCCTACGTTAGCCCGCATAGCAGTGCGGGCTTTTTTGTGCTCGTCAGAAAGGCGCCTCCTCCTCAAGCTTCTCCTCCTCGAAGTCCTTCTCGACAATCAAGTCGTCACGATCCTCGGTGCTCTGGAGCTCCCATCGCACCGTCACGCTCTCATCGTCATTGAAGGTCAGGTCAAGCTCTGGCGTCTCTGCTAACAGCCCCATCACCTCTTCCCACTCCATGTCGCCATCCGTGTCCAGGCGATGGATCGTCACCCAGCGCTGTGTCTGCGCCAGGGGGTGATTAATCATCGACGATACGCGGAGCGCTAGCCGCTCAACTCCGGTCATTTCCTGGCGCTCTTTGGGCGCCGTTTTTTTCTGCTTGGACATAGACCGCTCTCCATTACTGTATATCCATCCAGCACTGTCGGCGAGCATACATCACGCTATGTGAAAGGTGAACCCGGCTTGTGAGGATTTTCCTCATCACACCCGAAGAAAAATAAATCACATATCGTGTTGACATTAAAAACACGATGCGTGATATTTGCCTCAACACGCAGTCACCAACCAGGGACTGCGGAGGCCCTCAAGCCTCACCGCTCTTTAACAACCAAGACCGCCGAGCCTGCAGGCATAGCAGGCCACCATCCCCGCAGGGCTCTGGTGCGATCAGGTGTGCCGCAATAGCGCGGCATCCAAGCGGCGCGCATGCCTCGACAGATGCAGGAAGCGCGATACCGGGTGAGCGACCGGGGCCTGAGAGAGAAACAGACGATTCCCCGGTGCGCCTCAAGCGGGGCGCATCAGGGGGAATCCACTGGAGAACACAACATGCAGATCAACCAGCAGAAAACGGTTCAGGTCGGCGTGACCGAGCTTCGCCTTCACATCAAGGTGCGCGACGGCTTTGCCGCTGGCATCCAAGACGCTCAGGGCGACGAGGTGGGTAGCTACGAGGGCTATGTGCCTGACTTCTTCCCCGGCGAACACTACGGCGATTACCTGATGCTCAACATCGACTTGGAGACAGGCCAGATCAAAAACTGGAACAAGCCCGCGGCGGCAGACATCGAGAAGATGCTGAGCCAGGGCGAGGACGACTGAACAACCAGCGCCACGACAGCCTGTCGCTAACTGCCCGATGCCCTGCTACCCATCGCAGGCTGCACCGGGATGTGACTTGTGGTTTGCCTCGGCGGATCAGGGGCGCCACACCAAGCTGGTGCGGCCAGTCAGGTAGCGCTGCCGAAGCTGGCGTAAGTCTTTGGGGTTCGAATCCCCGCCAAGTCACATCACCGATGCAGCCTTCATCGATTTAAAGCGCATCACCGTGATGCCTTATGCAACTTAAGGCTCACCGCAGTAACCATTAATCGACGTACACGCAGGCGAATCCGGGGCCTACCCGGCCAGACCAGATGCTTCCCGGGCGGCTCCGGGCGCCTGCACCCCTCTCCCTTCAAAACGACCGCATCGGCAGGCGCCAGGCCACCTTTCACGGTGGGTTTGGTCACCCGCGCCTGGCTCCTGGCCAATGCGGTCCTGAGGATCACCCAATGAGCGGAATGAACGTTTCCGGCCAGGTCATGGTTCAGGAGCCTTCAGGCAGCGGCTTTTCGGCCCATGTCTACCCGACGCGTCTTGATGCCGCCATTCAGCTGCTGCGCGTGATGATTCGCCGCGCCGCTGACGAGCAGCAGGCCATGGCCCAAATCGAAAGTGCCGTAGCTGAGCTGATCAGTGAGGAGCGTCATGATTTGGATATGGAAATGGCAACCGAGCGCCGGCGCCGGGGAGAAGAGCCATGAGCGGCTGGATCAAGTGCAGCGACAGGCTGCCGATCAGCGGTTACGTGCTGACCTACCGCCCACAAGCACCAAGTGGCAACAAGGTGGCCACGATCAACTACGACTACCACCAAGAGCGCTTTGGTGGCCAGTACCCGGTCACCCACTGGCAGCCGCTCCCTTCACCACCCACCGAGTAACCCACCACCTGGAGGCGACCATGGGCGCACTTCGAGCAGAACAATGGCATTACGACGAGCAGTTGCCTCCGGCGGTGAGTGAAAGCGCCGATGAGGAAGCTGTGCGCATCTGGATCGACAACGGCGTTGCCGAGCTGCTGGCACGCCGGGACTACCTGTTCCCGCTTAAGGGCAAGCAGGTCGGCGTCACCTTCGATCGGCTGGCTCTGGCAGTCGATGAGCACGCCATGTGCGAGCTGAGCGGAAGCGGCAGCAACACGGTGCTTGGTCGCCTGCTGCTGGACACCACGATAGGCACCCAGGGAGACGCCAAGATTTCGGCTATCGAGATCTTGTCGGTTCGTGACCCAGCCAAGCTGTTCGAGCAGCTGGCCCGCGATCTTCTGGAACCCGTCGCCAAAGAAGGGGTGCTGGCCCAGGCCGAGGAGGCGCAATGAGAAGCCCGCACGTTCTGATCGACGAAGAGCTCGACGCCATGGCGCACCCCGGCACGGATCTGACCTGGAGCGTCATGGTGCAGAAGCTCCTCACCGAAATGCTGGCCGACCAGCGCATCACCATCGAAGAGTTCAACCACTACTGCGGGCGCCTCAACAAGATCGTTGATGGGCGCAAGGAGGTTGCATGACCACGCCAATCGTTCAAACGCTCATCGACGAGCAGGTCGCCGAACTGCCCGAGGCTCAGGCCATGCCGGCCGACCGGGTGCTTATGCTGTTCAAGGGGCCTACGTTCGCCGCCGCGGTGAACGAGGCGGCGCTGGCCAGCATCGAGAACCCGCAGGCCTGGAAATGCCGAGCCTGTATTTGCGGCGAGTGGACGGTCGGCTATGAGGTTCGGGCTTGACCTCTTACCGGCGGGCCCGTCGCTTTGTCACCTGGCGCGGCTCCTTCATCGCCCTCACCTTCTGCACCGGCTGGCTCCTCCTGAGCGCCCTGGCCGGCACCATCACTTCCTGAATTCACACCCGGCGCACGGCGGGCCTTCGGGATAACCGTACCCCTTCGGGAGCGTAAGCGGCGAGAGCGCGCAACCATCCACCGCAGCCAGGGCCTGGGCGGCACCTCCAATCTGGGTGACCTGGCATTTCCCCATTCCAACTGACGGCGCCGGCCTGGCGCGAGGTTTTCTAATGTCCGCACAAACCGAACTGGCCGCTGTGCCGCCGAAAGAAACAGCCCTGCAAGTATTCCAAGCGCCGAACGGCCTAGAGCCGTACCTGCAGAAGATCCGCGACGAGATCGACGCCTTCGTGCCGGACGTATCCACCCGCAAGGGCCGCGAGGCCATCGCCTCAATCGCGTACAAGGTGGCCCGGTCTAAGACCGCGCTGGACAACGTCGGCAAGGATCTGGTGGCCGATCTCAAGGAGATCCCGAAGAAGATCGACGCCGAGCGTAAGAGGATGCGCGACACCCTGGACGCCTGGCAGGAAGAGGTTCGCCGGCCGCTGAACGATTGGCAGGCCGCAGAGGATGCCCGAGTTGACCGGCACCAAACGCGCATCCAGCAGCTGCGCGACCTGGTGGACGTTGAGACGCTGTTTGCGGAGGGCATCCGCTTCAAGATCGACAACGCCGAAGCAGTCGTTATTGACGAAGGCTTCGAAGAGTTCGAGGCAGAGGCGCACCAGGTCAAGGCCAAAACGCTGGAGTCCCTACGCGCATCACTGGCCAGGCAGGAGAAGTACGAGGCCGAGCAGGCAGAGCTGGAGCGCCTGCGCGCCGAGACTGCCGCCCGCGAGCAGAAGGAGCGTGAGGAGCGCATCGCACGGGAAGCAGAAGAACGCGCCCGCCGCGAGGCTGAGCAGAAGGCCCAGGCAGAACGAGAAGCCGCGCTACGCCGCGAGCAGGAAGCCAAGGCCGCCTCCGAGCGTCGGGAGTTGGAGCTGAAGCTGCAGGCTGAACAGGCCGAGCGCGCCAGGGTGCAGGCCGAAGCCGACCGCGTTGCCACCGAGCAGCGGATGGAGCAAGAGCGCCAGGCAGCAGCCCTGCAGGCTGAGCGCGACATTGAACTAGCCCGCGAGGACGAGCGCCGCCGCGCCGATGCCGCTGCCGCCGAGATCCTCAGGCAGCAAGAGGCCCGCGAGCGAGACCAAGCCCACAAGACCAAAGTCATGGGTGAGGCCAAAACCGCTTTGATGTCACTGAACATCACCGAGGAGTTGGCCAGGGCCATCGTGCTCAAGATCGCCCGCCGCGAAGTCCCGAACATCACTATCAACTTCTGAGGTCGCCATGAGCCAAGTAGCCAGGGTCGAAACCCATTCCCAGCCGCCGGCCGTTGCCGCCGAGTCGGTGACCATCCTGCAGATCATCCAGCAAGTCGCAATGTCGCCCAATGCAGACATCGACAAGATGGAGCGATTGATGGCGATGCACCGCCAGCACCAAGCGCAACAGGCGCAGCAAGCGTTCGATGCCGCCCTAGCCGCCATGCAGGAAGAGCTTCCGGTTATCCGTGAGCGCGGCGCAATCAAGGACAAGTACAAGAATGTCCAATCTACCTACGCCCTGTGGGAGGACATCAACGAAGAGCTGAAGCCCATCTTGGCGAGGCATGGTTTTGCACTGACCTTCCGAATTCCACGCGCCGAAAGAGGCATCGAGGTTGAGGGCGTGCTTAGTCATCGAGACGGCCACCGGGAAACGACATCAATCCTCCTGCCAGCCGATGCTACCGGTAGCAAGAATGCCGTCCAGGCTGTTGCCAGTTCAGTTAGCTACGGGAAGCGCTACACGGCAGGCGCTCTTTTGAACTTCACCACCACCGGCGAAGACGATGACGGCCAAGGAGCCGTACCGACGCAGGTGGCTGACGAGCCGGTCATCACCCCGCGCCAAGCCGCCCAACTCGACGAGCTACTGAAAAAATGCAGCCAGGTGCTGGTCGACAACTTCAACGCAAAGTACGGCTGCGCTGCCAACGTCTACAAATCCGAGTTCGACGTTGTGCTCGCTCGCCTCACCAAGTCGGCAAACCGGCCGCAGGAGTAAACCATGCAGATCATCTCAGATGTCGAACAAGGCACCCAGGCCTGGCTTGACCTGCGCCTGGGCATCATCACCTGCAGCGAACTTGACTGCCTGCTGGTGAACGGAAAGGGCGAGGCCGGCTTCGGTACCGGCGCCTTCACCTACATGAACACGCTGATCGGCGAGCGCATCACCGGCGAAGCGGCCGATCCGTTCAGCGGCAACCGGCATACAGAGCGCGGCCATGAGCTGGAAGGCGTTGCCCGCAACCTCTACCGCGACAGCGAGGAGGTCGAAACGACAGAGGTCGGAATCATCCTCAACCACGGAATCGGCTACTCGCCGGACGCCCTGGTAGGCGACAAGGGCCTGACCGAGATAAAGACCAAGCTGCCGAAGCTGCAGGTGGACGTGATCCTGGGCGGAGAGATCCCCAAGGAGCACGTCGCCCAGTGCCAGGGCGGCCTGTGGGTATCGGAGCGCGAGTGGATCGACTTCATCTGCTACTGGCCGGGCATGCCGCTGTTCGTGAAGCGCGCCTACCGGGACGAAGCGATGATCCGAAAGCTATCGGAGCGGGTGAAGACCTTTTACGAAATCCTCGACGAGCGCATGAACCGGGTGCTCGGCATCGCAGCATAGGGGGCAGCATGAACCCATCAATCGACCTGGAGGCCGCCAAAGCGGCCTTCTTCACATCTGGAGGGAGCATCGTTGTGCTCGATGGCTTCCAATACGTTCCGCCTCGGCCGCACCGCGATGTCGAGGTGATCCGCGCGGCGCCGGAGAAGAAAGAAGACCCGCGCGTGGTCAAGCGCCTCTCCCAGCTGGCCGAGATCCGCAGGATGGCCAAGACCATGACCTGCCAGCAGGTTCACGAGGCCACCGGATATTCCAAGCAGGCCCTATTCCGGGCCTCACGAGAAGGGAATTTCGTGTTCCGTCGGCCTGAGCGGAAGAGCTCAGGAACCCACAAGCGCGAGGTTGAGCGCCAGATCCATCGCAACCAGAAGCGCATCGAAGAGTTGAAGCTCGTTGAGCGGATCTGCGCCCTGCGAGACGAAGGCCTGCACCGCGCCCAGGTATCCGATCGGCTCGGAATCAACTACGGAACCATGGTGAAGATCATCGAACGAAACGCCATCGATTTTCCGCTGGCTCGCGCACGGAAATGAGACGGCTCAGCACCCTCGTCCGCCAGCGCCGGCGGCAAGAACAGTTCCACCTGCCGCCCAGCGGCCTCACGGAGCACAGACATGCAGAAAGCACCCTCTGGAGTCGTAACCCTGCCGGCCTGGATGAATCGGCCGGTCAAGAAGCTGTACAACACCCGCAGCGGCTGCCAGTACCGGCCTGACGATGTGGCCCTGGCCTTCGCCCTGAGCCTGCGGGAGCACGACAGCGCCGACCATCTGCGCAGGCTGGCCCGGCGCCTGGTCGACAAAGTCTGCCTAGAGCACCAGCCGAACATGAAGCGCCTGGCCCGCGAGCCGGACGACGACAAGGTGTTCGACGCCGCGCTCAAAATCATCAACCGGGTGTGCGACCTGATGAATTACGGGCCCGGCACCGCGTTCGTACGCAATGGAGGCGATGATGGCTCTGACGCAGCAGCAGCGTAATGAAAATACTGAGAGGAAGCGCATCAAGTTCGACGAGAAGGCGCTGAGGCACCGGGTACGCCCAGGCATCCATCAGGCGATGGAACGGATCTGCGAGCGATCCAAAGGCATGCAGATAAACGAGGTGCTTCAGATGGCGATCCTGAAGATGGATGCCATGAGCGATGCTGATCTGGCCAAGTTCCTGATGATGCGCCACGAAATCCTACTTAGCGAAGATGTGGTGCAGGCTTTCTACGACGCCAGCGTACGCAGTATCGTTTCTGACCCCGATCAGGATGCAGATGACCAGATCGATCGCCCTGCGGCTTAACGCATTATCACTTTCACTTCATAGCCTTTGCCAGTAGGCCAGTCATCACGCACTACTTCAACCACGCCCTTTCCGACTTTCTCCGAACCTGCGTCGCCTTTCTTGATGAGATTGGCGACGGAATCGGGGAGCCTAGCCCCAAGGGCCCGCTGTGAAAGCTTTTTCGATGCCGCTAGCAGCGCTGCACTTCCTGATGCGGAATGGGAGGGCTGGTTGTAATTGAGAACCAACTTGACCTCATTCGCGGAAGAACCTACTCCAGTCACGTAGTAGGCAAGATTGTTAGCCATTCCCGCTGAACTGCTGCCGATGTCCTTGTAGTCGCTGGCACAACCTGCAGATCCATCGCCGTAGTCATCAACCCATTTCCGCCCCTTCAGCCCTGCATCCGCGAGCAGTGCGCAAGCCTTTGAAGGCTCTGGGGTCAGGATTTCAGCGGAGGCAGATGTGGCGATGGCCAAAGACGCGACGATCAGAAACAGTTTTTTCAAGATAGGCTCCCTGCCCGGCCCCATGCCGGTCACCCGTAATACCCCATCCCAAACCAAATTGCCACCATGCGAGCAGGCCCAACTCAGGGGTTGGCATGACCCGCCGGTGGGGCTCAGCTAATGGATTCAAGAAACACCCATGACCCCACAATCGTAAGGACCACCACAGCTACTACCACGAAGACTATGTAGCGAAAATCGTCCTGTGTCATTACGGCATTCCCCCAAATTCTTAGTGTTTGAGGGGTAGAGCAACTCTCATACCAACACCATGCCGCATCCGGCCACGGAGGGCGGCGCATGCATGGAGAAAGCCATGAGCGATACCGAAGCCAGCCCGAGCTTGGCAACCGGCCACCCGATGACCTCCGACACATGGTCGGACTTCGTTACCCGCCTTCGCCACCACTGCAATGGCCAAGGCGTGAAGTGGCACCACACGGCCTGCGCGCTGTTTACCGTGCAGCAAAAGCGCATCGACTACGGCTATGAGGCTGACTACGCCGAGGGCCTGGCGGTCTGCCTGGAAGACAACAGATGGTTCAGCCCCGAAGAATACTGGGCAGATCTCGACGAGGAAGAGCAGCAGGAGGTCAACCAGGCGGTCCAGGTCGACCACGCATGCGATTTCCTTGATCTGGATACGGATGATCAGTGGCAGTTCCTAGCTGAACTCGACGACCACACAGTCACTGGGTGGAACAAGCGCTGGGAAATCGTGAACAGCCACTTCACCAAGGAAGCGGCCGAGGCCTTCATTCGCCGCAAGCACCACGACTACCCAGAACTGCGGGTTTACGTCGAGTCGCAGTACTACGCCTGGGAATTCGAAGCGATCAAGGCCGCCATCCTCGACGGCACGCTGGTCTACCAGCCGAAGCCAGCAACTGACGCAACGGCGGCCGCCTGACCCTCCGGCGCTGCCCGCCAGCGCCTTCCCCTATTCAACGATAACGCCACCCCGGCGAGGACCGCCCATGTCTGCATTTCAGAAAAAGAACCCGCTCGACTTCAAAACCCAGTACGGCCTTGGCTTCGACCCGCAAGACGACGAGATCGTGGTGGACTTCTTCTGCGGTGGCGGCGGCGCCGGTACAGGGCTGGAAATTGGCCTTGGCCGGCCGGTGACCGTGGCCAAGAACCACAGCCCGGCGGCCATCAGCATGCACACTGCCAATCACCCAGCGGCGCGTCACTTCACCACCGACGTGTTCGAGGGTGACCCGGACGAAGAATGCCAGGGCCGCGCCGTTGGCTGGTTCCACATGAGCCCCGACTGCACTCACCACAGCCAGGCAGCCGGCGGGCAGCCGCGCAAACGCGAGATCCGCAACCTGTCGTGGATTGGCTTGAAGTGGGCAGGCAAGAAGAAGCCGCGGGTGATCAGCCTGGAGAACGTGAAACAGATTTTGCAGTGGGGCCCGCTGGTGGCGAAGCGCGACAAGGCCACTGGCCGGGTGATGAAGCTGGACGGCAGCGTGGCCGCCGTAAGCGAGCGCGTACCAGTGCAACAGCAGTTCTTGGTGCCCGACCCGAAGCGGCGCGGCATCACCTGGCGCCGGTTTGTGCATCTGCTCGGAGGCATGGGCTACCAGGTTGAATGGCAGATCATCAAGGCCTGCGACTTCGGCGCGCCCACCAGCCGGGAGCGCCTGTTCATGATCGCCCGCTGCGATGGCCAGCCAATTGTGTGGCCAAAACCAACCCACGCCAAGAACCCCGCCAAGGGCCAGCAGAAGTGGCGCACCGCCGCCGACTGCATCGATTGGAGCGTGCCGAGCAAGAGCATCTTCAGCCGCAAGAAGGCGTTGGCCGATGCCACGCTGCGGCGAGTGGCCAAGGGTATGAAGAAGTTCGTGCTGGATAACCCGCAGCCCTTCATCGTGCCGATCGCGAACTGGTCGGGTGAACTCGCCCAGTCGGCAGATGAGCCGCTGCGCACCGTCACTTCCTGGCCGCGCGGTGGCTCTTTCGCCATGGCCAGCCCGGTAATGGTCGGGGCCGGCGGCCCGGTTTATGCCGGTAAGCCAGTAGCAGCTGACCAGCCCATGGGCACGCTGATGACTCAAAGCCACCGGGCGCTGGCATCGGCGCATCTGGTCAAGTTCAGGTTCAACAGCGAAGGGGCAGCCATCACCGATCCTGTGCCGACCATAACGAGCGGCGGCAACTACCAGCGGCCTGCGGGTGCGGCCCATGCCATGGGCGTGTGCACAGCATTCATTGAGCAGGCCAACGGCGGATTCAACACCACGCCAGCCAAGGGCGCGGACGAGCCACTGACCACAGTCACCAACACCGGCAGCCAGCAGCGCCTCGTAACGGCCAGCCTGGCCACGCTCCGCCGCAACTGCGTAGGGCGGGCGGTAGATGATCCGGTGCCGACCATGACCGCCGGCGCCGAGCATCACGCCCTGGTCGAGTACAAGCTATCGCCAGAGCACGAGGAAGGCGCCCTGCGCGTCGCCGCGTTCCTGATCAGTTACTACGGGACGGAGAACATCAGCGCCTGCGACTCGCCAGCGCCCACGGTGACCACCAAGGACCGCCTGGGCCTGGTCACCGTGTCCGTGAGGGGCACGCCCTATGTGATCGTCGACATCTGCCTGAGGATGCTGCAGCCGCACGAGCTCTACCGCGCCCAAGGCTTCCCGGCCAGCTACATCATCGACAAGGGTGCCGACGGCAAGCCGTTCACCAAGACCGAGCAGGTGCACATGTGCGGCAATAGCGTCAGCCCGCCGCCAATGGCTGCCTTAGCTCGCGCCAACGACCCTTGGCGTGTAGTTGATCAGCAGAACCAAGCAGCCTAGTCACCGATTTCCTCATTGGCGTAAATCTCTGCCCAGTCAGGGATAGGAGCGGCTTTCTGGGCTGCATGCTGAAGACTGGGAAGAGCCATCTGAAGAAAATCCCGAGCGTTGAGTATCGCGTCGCCCCAATGCTTCCGATAGAACTCTTTACTTAATTGGGAAATAGCGTCCCACTCTTTCCCCTCCCTTTCCACTGAAACGACCACACCTTCAATTTCTCCGATAGCTCTCGATAGGTAGCTAGCGACGGCAATGTCGATAGCCACAATTCGTTCGACATCGTCAATTTTCATGCAATCTAGGCACACCCGCAGTCGTTTGACCCTCTCGCGTATATCCGAAATCTTTTCCGGGTCATCAAGATTATCGAAATATACCCAGCCACTTAGGTCGGACAAATGACCGTTCAATGCGTCTGCAATAGGCCATACACGGGCAGCAACCAGCGCCGAACGCTCCTTGCGCTCCGCGACCAGCTTTCTCTCCGCGGAGCTCGCTAGGTAGAGCGACACGATTACTGCTGCAAAAGTGCCGATCGCAGAAAATGCGTTCCAATCAAGCTTGAGATCGACGCTTACCTGCGGTAGGAGCTTGAAAAAAATACCACCACTTAGGAACAGCAATAGGCAAACAAGCCAGCGCACCCAGGCTTTTTCCATGATACGGCCTTTGAAGTAAATAACTGATTATGCGCGAATGCCGATCATGCAGGAAACTGAGCATCTAGCTGCTTCAGAAGAGCACATTTGTACTCCATCCAGCTGTAACCCCTCTCCCCTCTATTTCGAGCAGGCCGCAATCTTGTCCGTTGCAGCCAGGCCTTCGGTGGCAATCCGGCGGGCACGCCCTACCCCCCAGGCCAATGCCCTGGTCATCGATTCGCCTGGCCTGGAGTCGAAAGCTTCCTCGTGGATCGCAGCGCCAGCGGCCGCATAGACGCCGATGAACATCTGCGTGTTGCCCGTGCGAGACAGCCGGACCTGCACATCGATAAACGTACCGTCATCGAGAGTTTCGTCATGGTCCCGGTGGTGCAGGGTTGGGTCCGACCACTGCCAATAAACGTCGCCGCGCATGCGCATGCTGCCTCCTAGGACTGATGTCATTTTGTTTAGGGCCAAAGACCACCATAGCGAAGCGGTACCAGTGCACAACCGGTAAAGGCCGAACTGTGAGCTGAATCGGACCACCGGGCAAAAAACCTCTACTCATTCATTTTTTTGTACAACTTACTGCCGCGATATGGCGGCCAAGGAACGACCGTGCCTGTAAAACAGTACCCGCTGGAGGTGCAAAGCGTCGGCAGCGACACCTACATCGCGATGAGCAAGGGTCACCACGACCTTGAAGTGTTCATGGCTGAAGCCGTCAAAGAACACCCGGGCTGGTTCCTGGGCGGCCCGCAGCACAAATGGTGCAAGACGGTGCCGGATCGCTCGGGCGAGTTTGCACATCGATACGTGTTCGTCGAGGAAGGCACGCCAGGCGCATGGCCGGCGACCTACTGCTGGGAGTTCGGCGAGGACTACAAGCGCTACAACGCCGAGGTGCAGCCATGATCGGCTGGCTGATTGAAGTTCTCACATACGGCGCCATCGGCGCACTGGTCGGCGCTTCTTGGATGAGCCAGCACAAGGGCGAGCAGGCGGCGCCGTGCGTTACCCATCACGAGCGCCAGCTCTCCCCGCACGAAACCCAACCCGAACCTACACCCGCTCTGGCGCCTGGGCGCTGGATTGATGAGAGGTATCAGCTGTGAGCAAAGCCGCCCGCAAAGACGTGCTCGACGAAATGACCAAGGAAGACTTGGTTGAGTGGATCCGGTCTCAGCATTTCTTCATGAAGCCCAAGAAAAGCGAAGTGCTGTACCTGCGCTGGAAGCGGCAATCGGCGGACGTCATTGCCGAAATGGAGAAAGAAAATCGATCGCTTGACCACCTGGACTTTGGCGAGCGCGATCGACTGGCCAAGCAGTTCAACGCAACAACAGATCCGAATGAGCGGCTTCGGCTGGTCGAGAAGATCGAGCCATATGACAAGGCCATGAGGGACCACCTCAGCCGATCCGAGGCGATTAACCGCAAGCAGAAGCGAGTGGATGCTCTTTATGAGCAGATCGATGTGGAGCGTCGGAAGGAGCAGCGTGCATGACCGACCTGATCGAAGTGAAGACAGCCGACCTAGCCGGCGAAGCGCTGGGGTGGGCCGTGGGCAAGGCTGAGGGGCTGGAGCTCGACCTGGAGGCTCCGATCTACGGCAACGGGTGGCGCGTGTTCGTGACCTATCGTGGCGAAGTCATCGAGCACAGCAAGCGCTATAACCCCTGGGAGGACTGGGCTCTTGGCGGGCTGCTGGTCCAGAAGTACCGCATCGGCTTTGGCCTGTACTCCGATTCATTCTTTGCCGTCACCGGGCTGGATGACACCCCAGGCGACGCGGACGGCTTGACCCACCTAATCGCCGCTTGCCGCGCCATCGTCGCCGCCAAGCTCGGCGGTACCGTCCAAGTGCCCAAGGAGCTGATTCAATGACCGAAGTTCACCGCTACAAAGCCGTCAAGATGCTTTCCGATGAGGGAAGCCGCATCAGCTACGACCCGCACGGCCCTTATGTCGTGATGGCTGAGGCGTACGACCAGCTCAAGGCCGAGAACGATGCCCTGCGCAAGGAGGCCGAGCGCAACAAGCGCATGCTGTTGGATGCATGCGTCTCCATCGGCAGCATTGGCGAAGCCCTCGGCCTGGATATGGACGCCGACGCCGACATGATGATCGGCACAGCCCGCGATCTGATCGATGGCCTTAACCGCATCATCAAGGAATGCCCGCTTGGTAGCCCTGGCTTTGCCATCGCCACCGAGGTGATGGGAGAGCTTGGGGTCCAGCAGGAGACGCAACCATGATCCTGCCCCTGATGTACATGGCCTACCTGATCTACAGGGGGCCGCGATGAGCGAAGTCAGCCTGTACCAAGGCGACTGCCTGGAGGTAATGAGGTCGATCCCAGATGCCAGCGTCGACCTGGTGCTGGCTGATCTGCCCTACGGCACTACGCAGTGTGCCTGGGATGTGGTGATCCCATTCGCCCCCCTCTGGGAGCAGTACTTGAGAATCGCCAAGCCAGAGGCGGCCATCGTCCTCTGCGCAGCCCAGCCGTTCAGCTCGCTGGTGGTCGCCAGCAACCCCCGAGACTACCGCTACGAGTGGATCTGGGAGAAGGGCAACGCCACCGGCTTCCTCAATGCGAAAAAGCAGCCTCTGCGGGCGCACGAAAGCGCCCAGGTCTTCTACCGGCGCCAGCCGGTGTACAACCCGCAGATGACAACCGGCCACGAGCGGCGCACGGCGAAGCGGAAGACGGTCAACTCGGAGTGCTACGGCAAGGCCCTGTCGCTCACCGAGTATGACTCGACGGACCGGTACCCACGCTCTGTTCAATTCTTCTCGAGCGACAAGCAGACGGCAAACTTCCACCCAACCCAAAAGCCAGTCAGCTGGATGCGCTTCCTGATCGCCACCTACACCAATCCTGGCCAGATGGTGCTCGACAACACAATGGGCAGCGGCACGACCGGCGTTGCCTGCGTCCAGCTGGGCCGACGTTTCATCGGCATCGAGAAAGACACCGACGAACATGGCAACCCGCTTGGGTACATCGATGTTGCCCAGCAGCGCATCGCCGAGGCAATCAGCATCCGCGACACCCCGGCAGCGCAAATCGAACTGTTCGAAGCTCGAGCCTAACCCCTCCCCCTACTACTCAAGCCCGCCGACATGCGCGGGCGAGGATGACCTATGTCCGCAACAGAACGCTTCCACCACACCGCGAACGACTGCCTGGAGCGCCTGTCCGCCGATCTCTGGCCCGATGCCAAGTTGGCCCTAGTGATCTACACCGCCGGCAAGCCAGAGCTCGACATTGTGCTCAAGGACAGCGGCCTCAACGTCGACGAGGTCGTGAGCACTCTGCGTCGTCGCGGTGGCCTCAGCCTCGATGGCGAGAACATCTACAAGCGCCTGCTCTGTGACGCAATCCTCGGAGCCATGGCTTTCGGCAAGCAGAACAGCAACCCTCCGCCTGCTGGCCACTGGGGTCAGGAGTTCTGGGATGTCGGCCGCGCCGAGGGCGCTCTGCAGGAAGAGTTGGTACAGGCGCTGCGCCTGGTGCGCAAAGAACTGGATGCCTGCCAACGAGTGATCCACTACGCCGGAGGCTTCACGCCCGCCTACGTCGACGACGCCCAGGCCGCTATCAAGGTGGCTGACGCCGTGCTCGAGAAGATCCCCGCCTGACCACCAACCTGCCGCCACCGGCGGCGTGGAGACCATCCATGAACCTGATCGACTGCTACGTCACGAAGATCCTCGGCGAGCCGTACCGCAAGTTCGGCCACTGGTGGGTATCGGTGGAATACACGGCCGAGGGCTGGCCGGGTACCAAAGAAATCATGTTCCGCACCGAGGAAGCCGCCCGGGCGGCGCAGGTCGGATACCACTTCTTGGCCTGATCTGGCCGCAGGAGAACCACATGGCAAACGCCACTGCAGCTTCACCAACAGCCTTGCAGCCTAGATTCCTGCGCGCGAAAGATGCGCCCGGCTACCTAGGCATGTGCAAGGACGAATTCAAGACGACCGTAAGGCCTCACGTTCGGGAATTCCCCATCGGGAAACAGGGGGTCGGGTTCGACCGCCTGGAGCTGGATGCCTGGGCAGACGCCTACATCGAGGCCATGGCCGTTGAAAAGGCGAGCAATCAGGACAACAATCGACCCCGCAGCGTAAGCGGGGTCATGGAATCCAAGGAGACTCCATGGCCAAAAAGGCAATCACAGGGCTCCAGAAAATGCCAAGCGGCATCTGGAAAATCGACAAGGTCTACAGGGGAGAACGAATTCAAGAAAGCACTGGCACTTGTGACCGGCAAGAGGCCGAGCAGTACCTGATCCACCTGCTGGAGAAAATGCGGCAGCGGAAAGTGTACGGCGTCCGGGAGATCAAGACGTTCGCCACAGCAGCGGCGAAGTACCTGGTCGAGAACAAAGAGCAGCCCTCCATTAGGCTTACAGCGCTTTATCTGGATCAGGTGGTCGAATACATCGGCCACCTTCCATTGACGCACATTGATGACGAGGCGCTGGCGGACTACATCCGTGATCGCAAAGCTGATTCAGTGATGCCGGATGGGAAGGTGAAGAAAGGCGTCAGCAACAGGACGGTTAACATCGCGATCGAGCGAGTCATTCGCGTCCTGCAGTTGGCGTGCCGAAAGTGGCGGGATGAAGAGCGCAGGCCCTGGCTGGACAGCGTGCCGCTGCTCACCAAGCTGGATGAGAAGAAGTCGAGCCGACAGCCCTACCCGATGTCATGGGAGGAGCAATCGATTCTCTTCGGTGAGTTGCCAGACCATCTTCAGCGAATGGCCCTGTTCAAGGTGAACACGGGCTGTCGCGAACAGGAGGTCTGCAAGTTGAGGTGGGATTGGGAGATCTTCGTGCCGGAACTGGACGCCAGTGTGTTTCTGATACCTGCCGAGTTCGGCGGCAGGCATGAGAACTCTGGAGTCAAAAACCGGGAGGAGCGCCTAGTCGTGCTGAACAACGTCGCCAAGTCGATCATCGATGGGCAGCGCGGCATCAGTCGGGAGTGGGTTTTCCCATACAACGGCACCGCGATGCACCGGATGAACGACTCGGCCTGGAAGAAAGCGCGGGTGCGTGCGGCAAAGCTCTGGCAGGAGCAACATTTGCGACCGGCGCACCCTGGGTTCGCTTCCATCAGGGTTCACGACCTGAAGCATACATTCGGACGAAGACTGAAAGCAGCAGCCGTCAGCTTGGAAGATCGCAAGTCGTTACTTGGCCACAAAAGCGGAAGCGTGACCAGTCACTACTCCGGCGCGGAGATTGGTCAGATGATAGATGCGGCAAACAAGGTATCAGCCACCGACTCGCGTGGACCAGTGCTGACAATTTTGAAGAGGAGGATCGGATGAGGAAAAAGGCGAAGTCACTCGAAAAGTCACTAGCCCTAGAAATGAAAAAGCCACCCGTAGGTGGCTAAGTCATTGGGATTATTGGTCGGGACGGAGTGATTCGAACACTCGACCCCTTGCACCCCATGCAAGTGCGCTACCGGGCTGCGCTACGCCCCGACTCTATTCTCGATACCGCTGAGAACGTTGAAGAATCTACCCTAACCTT
>Ga0213826_1000108_pt1 | contig 108647 bp, 96 predicted proteins | sample MC6MC0899MG_FD_180668 | JGI IMG/M metagenome (GOLD analysis project Ga0213826, IMG submission 180668) | Enriched soil aggregate microbial communities from Iowa State University, Ames, United States - MC6-MC0899-MG | ecosystem: Environmental > Terrestrial > Soil > Unclassified | place: USA: Iowa... | reverse complement strand
ACCGATACGATTCGATACCTGAACAGGAAAGATTACATAACGATCCTGATCCTTTGAATGAACGAGATGCATCAGGAGGTACTATTGACAATCATCAGGGACGTACAGCAACTCAATCAGATGACATAAATGATACTGTTAACAGTGTAAATACGTCAACGAACAACCAGTAAACTATTTAAGACAATCTTAGGTTACACCCAATTATTCATTTTACATTTTTTGTACCGATTTAAACAATTAGATCGGTACAATTTTTTTGAAGGGGCAGCTATGGCATGATTTTTTTATGTGATTAACCAAAATCAGATACGTGAGATAACCCAATAAACAATTTTATGAACAAAACTATTACTTTGTATTTTAAACAATCTAAAGCCTATTTACTAATCGTTGGATTTATTTCTACTTTTCTTTTAACGAGTGCTTGTCACGGCGATCATGGAGAAGTAAAAATTCCCACAAATAAAGTTTTGGTTTTAAAATTTGATGAAGAATCCAAAGATTTTAATTGGGGTAGAGAATATCTTTATTACGATCATCCCGAAACATTTACCGTAACGATTAACAAGGAGATGAATGCGGATGGAACCGTTACCAGTATCTTTTATAAAGAAGAGAATGCATTACTGTTAAAAGCAACTGCAAAGCACGCTCCTTTAGAAGGTGAGATTTTAATTCCGGAAGATTTTAAACCGGCAGACTATTTTGAAAGGGTAACAACCAACGATTTTGTAACACCTATGAATGGCTACAAGGAACTATCTGAAGATTTATTACCAGAGGTACATTTTGAAAACATGTGGTCAAAAGTACAAAGCCTTAAAAACGTGCGCGAGTATTTACAAAGAAACCCCAGCCAACAGGTACAAGTATTTTTATATAAGCCTACAATAGACAGCTCTATCAATAACCGCTGGATCTTTGTACTTAAAAATTAGGAGAATCAGCAGCTCAGATAAAAAAAGTTCAATAGTTGAAATATTGTCTACAGCTGTTACAGTTTTATAGGAACATTAAAAAACAAATATTTACAAATTAAACACCGATCATCATGAGAAGAGAAAGAAAAATAAATATAACAACACTAGCAATTGTGCTAATAATCCTTGGAGGTATATCGATAATGCTTTATGCAGGCGGCTATTAATTTTATATTGTAGAAACACCTTTTTAAAGTAATAAATTATAAATCAATTACGTATGAATATCATAAAATTTACTACCAACGACTTTAAAGAAACATTTGACGGTTTTACATTTAAAGCCGAATGTGAAAATGCTGAAGAGCGTAAATTTGCTGTTGAAGCCCTGCAGGCAGATGGATCTTATTTGGAGGCACCGGTAATTATTACCGCAAAAGAGCATACTGTTGAAATTCATGTGAATACGATACCGTTTGAAGGTAGGATCATCTATACTTAAAGTAGGATGTTTTTATAAAGTCATTTTAAATGCATAGGTTTCTCTCTTCTTTTACGTCCTAGAATTATTTTACAGCTTGGAAGCCGTGAATCTTACGGTTTGAAAGATCAAAAGAAGCAAAAATCTTTTTTAGTATGCTCTATCATCTATTTTACATTTTGAAATCATGAATCTCCGATTTCTTGCCTCAGTTCAAAAACTGTTGAACTATTCCTTGCTCGCTACCAGATCGAAACGGTGCTTTGCACCCCGATCTGCTCACGCTCTATGCAGTGGTTCGACACTTCCCGAGAATCGGGACAGGCTGACTAAAAGCTCATACCGCTTGGTTTAATGCCTATTCAGTTTTCAATAAAGTTCTAAGATGTTGTGATAACTGAACTCAAAGCTTAAATAGGGCTACTCCATAAAGCCCAAAAAGAGCTTTGGGTTTATATAAATTACGTTTTTTTGATTATTACACTGTTATTAAGATTGTTGAACTATTTGGAAGATAAATCTCATTTAGTTATTTTATGAACATCTCGGTTTTTCTGTACTTTACGCCCAGGCATTATTTTACTGCTTGGAAGTCGTGAATCTTACGATTTTTAAAGATAAAAAGTACCAAAAATCTTTTTTCTTTCTTAGTCTTGCCTTATCATTAAAACGGTCAATTTAAATTTTAAATACTAAAGAATCGAAAAGTATTCATTCTTTTCTTTTTTTATAATAATGTATTCATGAATCTTCGATTTCACTTTGTTCCCCGATTCTTTTACGCATTCTTCAATTAATTGACGCTCGTTTTACTGATAAATGGCGCTCTGATCCCTCATAGTTAATTAATCCAGTTTTCAATCCAAAAATCCATAATTTCTATCCATACTGTCATGCTGCACTCCGATGCAGCATCGCATCTAGTTTGTAAATTGAATTTTTTAGTTTCAGGTTCGTAATTTAATGAACCCAAAGCTTAAATGGGCTACTCCATAAAGTCCAAAAAGAGCTTTAGGTTTATTGTTTTTATTTTTTAACCTGCGAGGTTTTAGTAACCTTGTAGGTTTAATGCTTTGTTTTTGTGATTCTATTATATTTTTTAATAAACTGTTTGACTATTAGGAAAATTAATCTCCAATAATTCTTAATAGAAACATTTCGGTTTTCTCTTCTTTACGTCTAGGCATAATTTTACTGCTTGGAAGCCGTGAACCTTGCGGTTTGAAACACCAAAGAAGCAAAGTGTTTTTGCGGTGATCTTTTAATCGGTCGAAGATCACTTTTGAAGCTATATACGATCAATTGCTATTTATAAATTAATGAAATCGTGAATCTTCGATTTGATCGAAACGGTGTTTCACACCCCGATCTGCTTTCGCTTCATGCAGTGGTTCGACACTCGACTAAAAACTCATACCGCCTAGTTTATAGTCTTATTCCGTTTTCTGTGAAAATCCCATTATTAATAATCCTGTATTTAAAAGCGACATTAATTTTTCCGCGAGTGTCAACTCTTTGAAGAAAAGGAATAGATCAAATACGACCGTAGGGAGCGATTATTTGATCTCCTTTTCAAGAAGTTTGTTGACCGTCGAAAAATTGGAGTCTTGATCTTTTGTAACTTTTACATCAAGGTAAAAGTTAGAGACAACTGACAAAGCTAAATGTTCTTCAATCTCTCAATCTGGTTTCAATGAACTAAATTCCTTTCTCCGTACTTTTTAAAGATCAAAAGAAGCAAAAATCTTTTTTAGTATGCTCTATCATCTATTTTACATTTTGAAATCATGAATCTCCGATTTCTTGCCTCAGTTCAAAAGCGGTTGAACTATTCCTTGCTCGCTACCAGATCGAAACGGTGTTTCACACCCCGATCTGCTTTCGCTTCATGCAGTGGTTCGACACTTCCCGAGAATCGGGACAGGCTGACTAAAAACTCATACCGCCTAGTTTATAGTCTTATTCCGTTTTCTGTGAAAATCCCATTATTAATAATCCTGAATTTAAAAGCGACATTAATTTTCCCGCGAGTGTCAACTCTTTGAAGAATAGGAATAGATCAAATACTTTCGTATTAATGTTTTTAATGATTATCGGAAAGATTATACCAAGTTTTAGCTCTACTACCTCCTAGTGTCATGCTGAACTTGTTTCAGCATCTCACAAGATTAAATGATGATGAGATTCCGTGTCGAGCACGGAATGACATGTATTATTAGGAACGAAATGTATTTCCAGTATTCAATTTATAATATTCTTGGTATAAAGTTCCCGATAGTCATTATGTTTTTTGATTTGAGTTTTTATTATGATGTAAAAAAGCATAAGCGAACAGAGGATGTTTAAACCGCCTGTTCAGCTATGTGCTTACCTAAAATTCTTTATTAAGGAAATTCAGTTCCACCCTAAGAGGCATGTCCAGCTCTTTTAACATGTTGTTCCATGTATTAATCTGTGCGAGAATTTCTTCGGTTAAGATTCTTTTGCTCTCTATTTCCTCGTCTAAGTAACTGTCTTCCATATTATTTTTTTTAGGTGTTTATGTATTCATTACTCCCGCTGACTTTACCCCGTTTGCGTTTTCTGTCTGTACTGTTTCGGCGTAGTACCCGTAAGAGTTTTAAAAAACTTGGTAAAATTGGTTACCTCGCTGAAACCGAACTTGAACGCGATTTCCCCGATGCTGATATCGGAACGGTTTAACTCGATCTTTATTTCGGTAACCAGTCTCTTATTAAGCCACTTTTTTGGTGTTATGCTTTCGTGCTTTTTGAACGCCTTGTCTAACGCAGCCAGACTTATATTCAGCTTTTTACTAAAATACTGAAGGGAATGTCTACGTGTCAGTTCTTTGTTTACCAGCAATTTAAAATCACGGACGATCATTTTATCGTTGTCAATTGTAAGCGGTGCTTTTCCCTGTTTTCCCAATTCTTCGCCAATGAGCAATATGCTGAAAACATAGTTGAGCAGTATTTGTTCCTGTAACTCACTGTAAGGTCTTGCCAAACCATCTGCAATGAGGCCTAACAGACACGAGAGTTCTTCGAACCGTTCGTCGGCAGCAAAATGCACCACTTTTTCCACACTATTAAACAACTGCGTGTGATGCAGAAAAAAGCTTTTAATGGTAGTTTTACCAAAAAAACTCTCCGAAAATATCAATACGTACCCAACACAGTCGTCTCCCGGACAAAACTGCTTTATGCTTAAATACGTGGTAAATAAAATAGCTTTTCCGTCGATGTCGACCGATTCATCGCCAATTCTGTAAATCCCTTTCCCTTTCAAATAAAAATGGACCACATAAAATTCCATTTTTTCTGCAGAAAAAATCTCCGGATCCAGCCTTGCGAATTCTTCCAACGAGCAGATACTTAAAAAAGGTTTTTTTGTAAAGTTTAAAAAGGGCTTTATAAAAAATTCTTGCATTTAAAATTTCTCCATTTCGCTGCTACCTATCCCTACTTCCTTAAAAAAGCAACTTCATCGTGTACTTTATGAAGCAGAGTGTAAACATTATATCAAATGTAATAAGCATTATTCTAATTTCTTTAATACTTTTCCCGTTTTAAATGGTAATTTTATGATTACGTATCAAATAGTAGCATCTACTAAATTGCTTGTGAGCGGCAGGTGCGCATAAGTATTTTAAAGATCACTTTGAACTATTTGTTACCTTACGCAGTAATTTGCTAACCAAACCTGTTTACAACCAACCTAAAATTCATGCCATGCTAAAAATTTTCTGTCTTTTCTTTTTTACCGTTACTGCTGTAGTCCACGCACAAAACAATTCGATAAACTGGTTAAACAGCAATGTGCATCCGTTACAGAGCGGTTCAAACCCAGAAAGCCTTGACGATCTGCATTTCCTGTCAGCACTTATAAAAGACAAACAGATCATAGGTTTGGGCGAGGCATCTCACGGTACCAGTGAATTCTACATTCAGAAAGGGCGCATCGTTAAATATCTTGTTAATGAACTGGATTACAGACTCATTGCCTTTGAAGCACCCAATACTGCTGTACAGCCATTGAACAGTTATATACAGGATGGAAATGGTGATGTGACCGCACTATTAAAAAACATGGGACTTTACAATTCAGAGGAAATGCTGCAGTTATGCAACTGGTTACAGCAGTATAATAAAACAGCTAAAGAAAAAGTAAAGCTGATCGGAACTGACCGGGAAGAATTCTGGTCGGATCCAATGATGCGCGATGAATGGATGGCTTTGGTTTTTATGGAAGAGCATGCGCAAAAAAAAAGCAAAGCTATTGTATGGGCCCACAACCTTCACATTGCCAAAGACAGTACTATGAGCAACTATAATGCCATGGGATTTCATCTGCATCAGCAATTCGGCAGCAGTTTTTACGTTATAGGTTTTGACACTTATAAGGGGAGCGTAACGGTGTTGGACAGCAACGGAAAACCAGAGATCCATTTTTTTGAAGGAACCAACGACACATTCTCAAGTCTGTTTGCCGAGGTAAAATATCCCCTATTTTTTGTCGATTTTAATGCGACAGGCAATCCGCTGGGCGGTACGGTAAATAAGATAACCAACCTTTATTCAAACTGGCAAACCCCCGTGCCGCTTCCTATAAAGGCGGGATCTGATTTTGACGCACTGATCTTTATCAGGGAAACCACTGCTTCGAAAACTTTGAACAAGTAAATTTGAACTTGAGGTGAAGCGAAAGATGCCCTTCGAATTCATTTTTACTTTTAGTTTTCTAACATCCTGTTATTTGTTCTTCACATGCCAATCAATAAATTTATCTAAAAACTGATGAAAGATTTTATCCAGCTCTTTAGCCCTGTCATGCATGTATTTTATGGAATAGAAATGTATCAGTGATTTTTCTGTATGGACAATATCTCCGTTCGGCACATACACTTTGCCATCAGACGGATAACGTTTGTATACGTAATCTGTGCAGTGCGCTAATAATTCGTTTTTCTTATCAATAATGCTTTTCAAATCTTGTCCTGAAAATTCCTGCTGAAACTGTAATAAAAAACTGTCAAACTCTTTAACCTTACTACAAATAATTTTTTCCAAATCTGCATATATATCTTCCATAACGTACTCTTTTTAAAGCGGTTTACATAAAGTTACAATTTTTATAAAAGCGGTTTACTAATTTATAATCAAAATATTTCTATTAATTGTTGCAGAATAATACAGCCGTTGAATATTGATTTTTATTTACCCCTAGGGATTACGTTTTCAATTTAACCTGCGAGGTTTTAGTAACCTTGTAGGTTTAATGCTTTGTTTTTGTGAATCTATTATATTTTTTAATAAACTGTTTGACTATTAGGGAAATTAATCTCCACTAATTCCTAATAGAAACATTTCGGTTTTACTCTTCTTTGAAACACCAAAGAAGCAAAGTGTTTTTGCGGTGATCTTTTAATCGGTCGAAGATCACTTTTGAAGCTATCAGATCGAAACGGTGTTTCACACCCCGATCTGCTTTCGCTTCATGCAGTTGTTCGACACTCGCCTAAAAGCTCATACCGCTGAGTTTATTTTCTATTCAGTATTCAATAAATTTCTAAGAGTTGTGATTACTGATCCCAAAGCTTAAATGGAGATACTCCACAAAGTCCAAAAAAGAGCTTTGGGTTTATGTCTTTTTTAATCTGCGAGGTTTTAGAAACCTTTTAGGTTTATCCTTTTGATTTTAGTATCTAATGATCATTGTAGCTTTATCATCTAAGATTATCAGGCTATCTGGGAAATTGATCTCATTGATCATACTATAATCAATTTGGTGTTTCTGTACTTTTACTTCACAGACTTTATTTTTGGAGAGATTAATTTTACACTGCTATAGTAAAAAACAGCTATTTGCTGATGTACCTGCTTGATGACAACTACTTAAGGGAGAAATTACTATGTATAAAAAAGCATCCTTAAATAAATAAGAATGCTTAATGAAGCACAGTGGGAGGTACAACCCTTACCCTCTGTAGTAGCGCAAATGTACAACTTTTTAAATAACATTTAAAGACTATCTAAAAAAAGGTTTTTACAAAAGTGTAGTTAAACAATTGGTAGGTCTAATTATTACAATTCCTCTTTACAATTAAGAATTTCGTTTCTTAATTTCTATTGTTCATTTTTACATCCAAGAATTATTTTACGGCTTGGAAGCTGTGAATCTTCGATTTGTCTTGATTATTCATTCTTTTCTATTTTAAACGAAGGTATTCATGAACCTAAAGGTTTCAAAAACGAACCAAAAAGGTCAAGACTCTATTTTTTAGACGGTCAAAATGCGGTTTATTTCCTAAAAGAAATAAACTATTCATTCTATACAATTTTATGATATGGTATTCATGAATCTCCGATTTCGCTACGCTCAAACAGCATTTCTTTTTACGGAAACATCACCGCTTTCGACACTCGCTTAAAAAATAATGTCGTTTTCAGATTTTTGTTAGTACTAAATCTGTTTTTTGATTGTGGGTTTATTGTCTGTTCAGTTCTAATAACCTATGATAACTGAACCCAAAGCTTAAATGGGGCTACTCCATAAAGCCCAAAAAGAGCTTTGGGTTACTTTACCTGTTGGTTTACTCTTGTGTTAGTAATATATAGCTATTCCTTCTCAATTGCTCGTGATTGATATATTCGGTTTTTCTGTACTTTTATGTCCTCTTAATATTTTACAGCTTGGATCCGATGCAGCATCGCATCCAGTTTTTAACTTCCCCTGTTCATTTTGCCTTGATGCAAAACGAACCAAAAAATCAAGACTTCAGCTTTTCAACGGTCAAAATATGTTTCATTTCCTAAAAGAAATAAACTCGAACAAGTTCTCAAACAGCATTTCTTTTCTCGGAAACTTCAACATTTTTGACACTCGTCGAAAAACTAATGTCATTTTAGATTCTCATTAATATTCAATTTGTTTTCATGTTGAATTTACTGAACCCAAAGCTTAATGGGGCTACTCCACAAAGCCAAAAAAGAGCTTTGGGTTAATTTACCTATTGTTTTGGTCGTGCGTTCGTAACATTTAGGTATTCATTCTTCATTCTTGGTGATTTATACATTTAGTTTCTCTGTACTTTTAAAGATAAAAAGTACCAAAAATCTCTTTTCTTCGTCTTGCCTCAGTTCAAGAACGGTTGAACTATTCCCGATAAAGATCGGGACAGGCCGTTTCTTGAACTAATGGCGCTTTGATTCAACTGAATAATTGATTTTTGTTTTCATTTGTTTTCTTTAGAAGTTGGGTTCAGGTATATTCTTCTTCTACCTTGTTGCGGAAATGGTTGAGCAGTTTTACAAGAAACCTTGCGGGTTCCAGCTTGCGGCGTTTTATGTCGATGTATTCCCTGTAAAGCTGTTCGGTAATCTGTATCTGGAATAATTCGCCGAACTGTTTTGCCAGTTCGTGTACCGTACATTTATCGGTATCTACTGCTCCGGAATAATACAGCGCATACACCAGTTCTACGGCATCTACCTTGTTTGCTTTCCATTCCAGCGGCAACGTTTCCCTGAGGTGTTCTGAAGGTAGCGGTGCTTTGAGTCGGTTTAACTGTCGTGTGTAAAAACCGATCAGTTTTTCATAGGCAGTTATTTTTGCGAGCAGCAAACCGTGTGAACAGGACGACTCCATATCGGCATTCAGGCTGTACAGCGTGCGCGATGCACCAGAATCAGACAGTCGCCTGAAATAGTGCTCGTCGTTATGGGTATGTGTCTTCTTTATATAGCTGTAAAAATCCTTTTCATTTCTGATGAAATAAAGCAGGCGGTCTACTTCTTTTTTATAGGGTTTGGACTGTTTTATTTCCAGATCCTGATGTTTTTCGTAGAAGTTTTGCAATGAGATCAGATATACATATTCCTTTACCAGCTGTGGTTTTATCTCTTTAAAGTAGACAATTTCATCTTGAACGGAATTAAAACTATAGCCGCGTATGAAGCTGTTCAACTCCGTTATTCCGTTTTCTATCTGCTGAATCTTATCATTCAACCGGGGATGCAATCCGGGATTTACATATTCAAATACTTCCATGTCTTTTGTGAGTTCGGTTACCCGTTCCAATAACTTTACGTTCATTTTCAGTTGTTTTTTAAGGGGGTTAAAACAGTGCTTTAATGTGTGAAAGTTGTAGGGAACTACTCGAATGTAGCCAACAAATCAGAATGGTAGGTATCTTTAGCCTGTACGTAGGCATATTTTTTAATGATTCTTGCACCCATTTTTTTCTTTTCAAAAGAGGCAGACAAGCCAAGGTATGATCTGGTACATTTCATTTCTACCGCAAACAGTAACGTATGGTACAGCAGCTGCCTGTACAGCAACAGACGGTCAGGTACCTCATCCATCCCAATCAGTACAGGACTGAAAGACTGTGCCACATCATTGTAATAACAGAACATACAGCCCGCCAAACTGCCGTCTGCAGGGTTCACCGCTTTGAGAAAATACCAGTTGGCATGTGCGTTCATGTTGTGAAATACCTGTTCTTCGTACGGAAAGTTATTTATTGCGAGGTTGTTGTCTTTGACCATAAGGTACAGCCTGTGCGCGTGCTTAAACTCATCTGGTGTAAGAAATAAGGTAAGCGTAATAGTATAAAATCCGGTATAAGGCAGTACGTCATCCTTCAAATGGCGCCTGTTACGCTTAGAAAGCATCTCAGAGAAATTCTGATCATTCAATTCAGCAACTGCAGTATCGGGCATTTCAACCTGTACAAACCCCTTGTCAAGAAAACAGGCGTTCAGATTGGCATCTTCTTCAAAATCTCGAAAAACAAGTTTCTGTGCCAAAGATTTGTCAAAATCAGCTGTTATAGTTCCGATCATTTCAGACAGCACAGCGGAACAGTTATCTTTCAGATACAGATGAACACCTTCGGAAAACGTAGTTCCAGACGACCAAGCGAGTTCGACAAGGAAGAGCGGATCTTCTTTTCTGATTTCCTCTATTTTTTGTGACAGCTGCGGTTTTGCAAGCATGTCTTCCTTCCACAGAGCTTCGGACATTCCTACCAGACCCACACAGTTACCAGAGGCATCAAAAAAGCCGTAGTACCAGAAGGTCATAAGGTTGTATGATGAATTCTGAAGCGAAGTGAAAGTTTTTTCGACAAACAGCATACCGGCATGATCCAGCGCATTTTGCTTTCCAAGCGCCTCATTCCACAACGCTTCCGGTATCTCTGCAATGCTGTTCCACTTCTTTACCGTATACCGTTTATGATGCAACGGTTTGCTTAACTTCCCGGTACCCATACGGAAGGCGGTGCGAACCGTGTTAATGGAATTGCCCGTTTGTTCCAATGCTAGCGGATAGTGGTATTTTAATGCTTTAACCAAAGCTTGAATATGTTCCGCTTCGTTATGGTTTGAAACCGTTATGCGCAATCCTACATTTTTCACGGGAACTGCAGGAAAGATTCCCGGATTCACAACAAACCCCTCATCCATCAACCTGTTAACCAATAAATAAGCCGTCTGCGGCACGGCGGTCGCCACATAAAACACGGGCGTGTTACAGTTTGCCACCAAAGGTATATCGGTTTCCGCAAGAAGATCATTCATCAGTCCGATCCGTTCCATGAGTTTTTTCTGCAGTTCCTCCACTTCCGGCGACAGGAAGATCTTTGCGGCTGCCGTAGCGGCTGCCACCGCCGCGGGCTCCAACTGAGCCGAAAAGGTCAGCGGTCCTCCAAAATTCTTTACCTGTGCATGCAGTTCCGGGTTACCGCATAGTACTACTGCCCCACTGGCTCCGAAAGTCTTACTAAGGGTAGTTACCAGCACCATGTTGTGCGGTACACCGTTCCAATGGCTGTAAGCAAAGCCGGTACCGTTCTTACCCATCCAGCCCGTACCATGAACGTCGTCGATATAAAGATGGAGTGCCGGATATCTTTCCGCCAAGTGTTTTAGTTCTTCCACCGGTGCATGGTCGCCGTACATGGAATAAATGCCGTCTGCCATATACCAGACCTTCCTGCCCGAACTTTGGTATTTCCTTAAAAGATCCTCTAACTGTTCCATATTATTGTGCCTGATCATGTGCACCGGAACGCCACCTGTCTTTACCATCTTACAGGCGTGCTGTACACTCCAATGAACCTGATGATCCATTACCACGACATCTTCACTGCCCACTGCCTGCGGTATTACCCCCAAATGCGCCAGCGTACTGTTTTTACAGACGATGACCTGCCGGTTAAACATGGTGCACAGCAGGTCTTCCAATTCTGCATACAGCGGGTGCGATATATAAGTCTTTGAAAGCGGGAACTGTGTACCATACTGCATCACGGCATCTGCTGCAGCCTTTTTCAGCCGAATGTCCTGCTCCATTCCCAAATAGCCCGTTGTGGCAAAATGCCAGCAATCGGTATTATTAATCCTTAAAGACTTACCGGTTAACACCTTGTCTTGCGCGTACAAATGCACCGCATTCCGGATACGGGCATTTTCAATAAAACTGTTTATTGTTTCAAATGCGTTGTTGTGGTTAATTTTAGCCATAATCTTCTTTTTATTTTTCTAAAGTTGGAAATTAAGCGCTGAATAAAAAAAAGGAATTGAACAACTCTGCCTTTTGTATATGCTTTTCTACCTATATGAGATGTTTATGTTAAAAACTATCGCTTTAGAAAGACTACATTTTATCAATATGAAACTTATTTTACTAATTTTTTGTAGATTGTAACATAAAACTACAGATATGAACACTTATCATGAAAATAACTACGCTACCTATTCTCTACTTTTGGGAATTGTTTATGTTTATTACAAAAAGGATATCGTAATAGACCTTGAAGCTGCCAAAGAAATTGTTCGTGACCGGCTGCAATTTCAGGACGGCAGATCGTATCCCGTACTCTGTGATGTAACAGACGTACACTATGTAGCCTACGAAGCCCGTACCTACCTTGCATTTTACGGGTCACAGCTCACGGACCATGTAGCGCTGGTCTGCCGCCAGATGGGTAACTACCGTATGGCAGAGTTTTTCATAGGAACCGATCAGCCCTTAAAGGAAACGCAACTGTTTACAAACGAAGCTGCGGCACTGGAATTTCTTGAAACCCTTAAAAAATAGAATAATGACCTTTCTTAAAAACGTGCATCCGCTGATCGTTCAGATAAATGAAAAACTAATGGAAATGGCGCGGGGTGATTTCAATACATTCATCCCTAAAAGTTCGGAACAGGGAGAAATAGAAAGTATTGCGATGAGCGTGAACATGCTGTCTGAAACCCTTGCCCACCGCATCCGCCAGACTGCCTATTCTTCTAAAACAAATTTAGACCACTATTTCCAGGTGTTCCATCTGCAATTAGATGAAGACTTGATCATCAAAGACTTCAGTACCCTGAGCTCTTCCCTTCTGAACCTGCACGAAAACCAACTGGCTAATGCTTCCATACGTAGCTTTCTATCAGAACGTTCGTACAACAGTCTTTCTTCCGCAGTAAAGCAGCTCCGCTCATCAGCCAAAGAAACAGTTACGCTAACACTTGAATTTAATCAGCATTCCCTACCTTTCTATTATGAAACACAGGTACAGTACAGCAGTTATTCCCAAATGTTTACCCTGCACCTTACCGCCATACGCTTTAAGAAGTTCACGCCCGAAACCGATGCCCCTTCTAAAAGTCGTGCCGAACAGAGAGATTATGTAGAACGGCAGATACAGAAAGTGCATACCTACCTTTGCAGACCCGAGAACTCCCAGAGGGCTACATTGGACTTCCTCAGCAGGAAATTTTTCATTAATAAAGAAATACTGAAAACGAAATTTAAGGAAATGTACCGCGATACCGTTTGTAACTTCCATCTGCGTATGCGCATCGAGCAAAGCAGGCTGCTGGTTACCAGCACAAAAAAGCCGTTGAAGGAAATTGCCGCCACTACGGGCTTTAACTGTTATGCGAGTTTTCACCGTACCTTCGTGAAGCACCACCATGTGAGTCCGAAGATCCTGCGCAAACGTATGCAGAAGAGGGAATGACTAGCCAAATAAAAAACTTCTTATCGTATATGCGATTTATTTTTTATCTATTTCTTTTCTCATTTGCCTTTGTGAGCTTTACAATATACAAAAATGTAAAGTCATGCGTAACATTCTATCAATCAGCAAACAATTCTTTATTTACTTCTTCATCATACTGTTTGTATATGCAGCGGTAAGCAAACTTACAGACTATGAAAACTTTCAGGTACAAGTAGCGCAGTCGCCTTTACTGAGTGCTTTCGCTTCTTTTATTGCATACACCACCGTTATTGGTGAACTGATCATTGCCCTGATGCTCTGCTTTCAAAAAAGCAGGTTGTTGGGGCTTTATCTATTTCTGGGGTTTATGACGGCGTTTACGGTTTATATTTTTCTGATTTTGAATTATAGTCCTTTTGTTCCGTGTTCCTGTGGTGGGGTTTTAGAGGATTTGGGGTGGTGGGAACATTTGGGGTTTAATGGGGTTGTTTGTTTCTTATGTGTTCTTGTAATATTAACTGAACACCCATCAAAATTAAATCCTTTTTCTTTTGTCGCGCAAAAGAAACAAAACGCCTCGACTCATAAAAAAAGCTACATCTCCGCTTTTTATACTAAACAAAATAATACTCGCTTCGCTCAAACAGGCATTTTGTTTTTAACGTATAAAAACCATCGGCGCTTAACGCTTTTTTTATAATGTCAGTTTTTCAGATTGCAGTTTAATTTAAAATTCGGTTTTGTTTGAGGGGCGCATTGAATTGGTGAGTGAATTGGAATAAAACACACTTACGGTATATAACATACAACTAAAAACTTATAACATACAACTATAAAATTATGAAGAAAAAAATATTCTATATCGTATTAACCATGGTAATCAGCGGTGCGGTGGTGGTTGGATTGTTCCTGAGTTCGGAGCATATCATGAAGCGGGAGAATCCGTTTGTGCGGAGGTTTATGCCACATCATATCGATAAAGCGGAATATCTGGATCTGGAGGTGAATTCGTATTACATTGCAGGGCTTACCAATGACACCATATATCTTGGGAACTATACGGCACCTTTGCTAATAACAGCGGTTCCTACTAAACTTGGTGCAAAGGTGGAGCATCAGATTAAACTGGATGAAACGCAACGGTCGTTCCGGAGCCTGACAATCCGTGTTGTGAATAATGAGTTCTTTGTGAGTGACGGTACCATTCCGATTATTTATAAGGGAAATACTGTTGATTGGGTTGCAACTAAATATATGGAAGAAAAGGTATATTTCTCTTTACTGCAACCAATGGAAAACAATACTTTTTTATTCAGGAGTCAGCGGGCTAATAACGGAGAACATGTATTAGGCAGGTTACAGTTTAGCGACAGTACAAGTTTTGAACTTTATGACGATGCGCTGCAAAAACAGATCGACGGTGTGTTTGACACCGACGGCCAGCTGGTTACCGATGCTAACACAAACCAAGGGGTTTATACCTATTACTACCGCAACCAGTATCTGGTTTATCAGCAGCAGGGTAACAGATTTTTAACAGGTAAAACCATAGATACCACTACCCTAGCGAAGATCGAAGTAACCATTTTAGGCAACGGGGAGAAAAAGATGGGCGCACCACCGCAGAAAGTCAATTCGAAGACCTATGCGTATAACGGTAAGCTTTACATTAAATCGGAACTGATGGGTAAAAACGAACCGAGAAGCATGTGGAAACAGGCAAGCGTAATAGATGTATATGACTATAACAAGAACGAGTATTTGTACAGCTTTTACGCGTACGATCATCAGGGTGATAAAATCAAAGAGTTTGCCTTGAACAATACTCACTTCTTCGGATTGTTAGGTAATTCTTTAGTTAGGTATGTGATTAACAAATGATATAAGTTGTTGATTATGGAGCAGAAGATGCCGGATTCATATAAGGGCACTGTGTTTCCGGCACTGCTTCCTTTTTCACAACTAATAAAATATTATTGGCCAATAGACAGGGGTTAACGGTTGAAAACCTGTAGAAAAGAGTAAACCGAAAAATTATAAATTTTTATATTATGAAACAAACATTTAAAAAAGCCATGATGCCACTTGCTGTAGTGGTGTTGGGCGCAGCGGCAGCATTTGCAACAAATGCTGCGAAACAGAGTAGCAAAGCAGATGCTACCATGATTGGTTATGTTTACGACCATTCGCGACCAGCAGGACAGAAATGTCAACCAATCAACGTGGACTGTAACACCATTATCGGTGAAATATGTACCAATTTAGACGAAACCGTGCAATACTGGCAAACAGATCAGGAGACAGGTCTGTCTTGTACAGGTTTACTTTTCAAAAACAATTAATCTAATTAAAAGGGCTGCTTATTGCAGCCCTTCTTTTAACCATTCGGGTTTGTTAGTATTTTTTAATTTAAAATCGAACCATTCCTTAATTTTTATGTTGTAATCTCGACGACTCGTTGGCTCCATTATAGAGTGCCCCTCATTAGGGTAAAGAATTAAATTAACCTCTTTTCCAAGACGTTTCATCGCCAAAAACATCATCATTGACTGTCGGTAATTTATGACATAGTCTTTCCCTCCCGTGACCAACAATAATGGTGTCGTAATGTTTTTGGCAAACAAGGACGGTGAATTACTTCGATATAGTTCCCTATCGGCATACATTCCTTTACCTATCCTAAACTGCTGGTTTTCCATACGCCACATATCAGGCCTCATGCTTTCCAAATCAATGGTAAGATAATAAGATTCCAGATCGAATACCCCTGCACTTGAAACCGCAGCTTTAAATCTTTCTGTTTGCGTTATAATAAAATTCGTCTCATATCCTCCAAACGAATGCCCTACAATACCAATTAAAGTACTATCTACAGAAGTTTTAGATAATACCTGATCTAACGCCTCATTTACACATTTTAATGCTGAATTACCAGTTTTTCCCAATTGGTAATAAATGTCCGGCTCGATAACAAAATAACCATCCTCGGTATAACGTCGGTAATTGATCCCGCTTGTAACTAATTCTGATACATGCGCATACTTGTGAATACCGGTATATTTTTTTTCATAGATATCCACAATTGCCGGATACCTTTGACCGGAATCATAATTTTTAGGGTAACGTACTACCACGCCCCTTTGCTCTCCCAGTTCATTTCTCCATGTAAAATATTCTGTTTTTGCAATAATCGTATCATTTTTGTTTGTCTGGTACAACAGTCGCTCTTTACCTGTCTTATTATCCAGCATATACAATGCAGGCGGTATATGAGCTCTTTCTTTTACATAAGTCACAAACCGCTCCGAATGAACAGCCTGAGATAACTGACCTGTTACTTTGACAAGGTCCTGAACTTTTCCATTATCATTTAGAATAGAAAGCCCCGAGCGTTGAAAATCATCAGAATGCCAGTTTAAAAGCAGTTGTTTATTTTTAATCTTCGTATATCCAGACCAATGTAGGTTATTGTATGTTGTATGTGCAGAAGAACGTGTGACCGAATACTTTCTTTTTTCATCAATGCCGTAGGTTTTTTGTTCAAAACTAGTGGTTTCAGGATTATAGAACCATATATCGGTAGTACTTTCAAAAATCAGCCATTTATTTTTATAAGCTGGAATCTGCTGATTTGGCAAAAAATCCGCCCCGTCATAATATTCGTTTCGATCGTCATAAAAATGATGTTTCATATCTTTAGTAATATGGGTATGAACTTTTGTTTTACCATTGTACGAATACCAACCATTATCTTTGAAGTAAAAAAGATCACTGCTTAGTTCTGAGGTTAAAAAGTACTGAGAACGTCCTTTAAATTCACCTAGGAATTTTTTTTCTGCCTTGTTTGTTTCATGTTCATATACCCTGATGGCTGGAAACTGTCTTGTTAAATCTTCCAGTCCGTTTTTCTCATAACCGTAAACAGTACCTGAAGTTGGGTGTATTTTAAAACTATTCAGCTTCCCCTTTTCAAACAAACTTATCTTTGTCCCAGTAACGAGGTCAATAACAGCTGCCTGCAGGTTATTGGCGTACATCTTACGAATCTGTGGCGTGATGCCATTGGAACTGCCCAGCCATACTTGAGAAACGCCTTCCGGCTCCATACCTACTACGGGTTCCACACCCATTAAAATTCTGTCTTTATCAATAAATTCCAGATTTCTAAACGTGGTATCAATGACCGAATGTTCCGTATCTTTCAATGGTACCACCATCAACTTATTAACTTTGTTATTGGTTACAGACAGTATTTCCAAATTACTTGTGTCCGTTTTAAACAGATAAAACTGCATGTTGAACGGATTCCATTTTATTTTTTTAACTTCTTCAACAGCCAGTCCTAATTTTAAAGGAACTTCTTGTAGTTTCTTTCCGTCCAGTCTTAACATTAAACCGCTGCCACCTTCCAACAAAAGAAGTATTTGGTTGTTTGTTGCCGAAACTTCGTACGAATGAACATCTTTAGCAGAGAATATGTTCTTGAAGCGATCATCGTACAGTTCAATTGTTTTCTTCACTTTATCAAATAGCAACAGTTTGCCTGTATCAGCAAACCAATGGTAACGATCTGCTCCTAAAATAACATCCTTCTTCCAAGTTTTTAAATCTACTCTGTAGAGTGTGCGTTCCATAAAATTCCAGCCCAACCATACCTCATCAGTTAAGATCATATCTGCATGAATACCTGAAAACTGCATAAGTGCGTTATTTTTGGTATGGTACAGATTTAAAGAAGTTTTTCCCTGCGAAGTTACCGAGTATGTAACAGCAGTTCCCGAATCGTTTACGCTGCCGTTTGTCAGCTTTTCAACAGGATCGTCAGCCTGCCCTAGTACCGGGCAGGAAACAAAAACTAACAAATAAATAATATATAAAATCTTATGTTCCATAATGTATTGGTTAATACCCGTTGTTTTGAGGCAACAGGTTTGGATTTAACAACAGTTCGCTTTCAGGAAGCGGCAGCAGAATGAAGTGTTCTTTCCAATTAGGTTTTGGAACAACAAGCTCTGACAATCTGTTTCTGCGTTTCAGATCGTAGAAACGGTGTCCGAACTCGCAGAACAATTCCACCCTGCGTTCCTGTAATACTGCATTTAGCGCCGTTTCTTTAGTTGACACCGTAATTTCTTCCAATCCCGCACGAAACCTTAGAGCACTCAGCATGTGGTTACAGTAATCCCATTCGCCCAGTTCTGCAGCTGCCTCTGCCGCTATAAGATACTGTTCCTCCAATCTCAGTAGAATGGAATATTCTGAGGAGACAGCAGTATTACCCATTACTTTATATTTGAATGCATGCGCATTTTCCGCACCCTGACCTACAAACCGGATATAATGCGTTCTTCTGTTGTCACCCTCTTCAAAAGCTTCAAGCAGATGAGTTGAAAGCCTGAGATTTGGTGCAGGTGCCGTATTAAACGTATAAGCAGCAGCTTCAGAGGTATTACCTCCGTCAAAGCCGGGCTTTAGTTGGAGGATCGCACTTTTAGATTCCTTCAGGAATGTCTTGTCCGGAGTTTCCAAAGCGTAACCCGGACTGCTAATAACTGTTTCGGCATATTGTTTTGCCAAAGCCCAGCTTTCGGTGTATAGGTACATTCGTGCAAGAAGAGCCTGAACGGCTGTCTGGTTAAAACGAACCCTTTCCGCACTGGGGTAAACCGGCGAGAGTAATTGTTCTGCCTCTTCAAGGTCATCTATTGCCAGCTGTATAACTTCATGTACAGGCTGCTTCTTTATTATCCTGTTAATATTATAGTCTGTAGACGTAACATAAGGCACACTTCCGTAAGTCTGGCACAGATAGAATTGCAGCACCGCACGTATAGCCAGCGCTTCGCCTAACAGCTGATTTCTAACACCTTCGGTTAGTTTTTGGGAACTCCCTATATTTTCAACTATAGAATTTACAGCGAATATCTGCTGATAGCTGTTGTCCCAAAGGCTTTTTACACCTGTATTCGAAGATGTTAGTGCATTCTCGTAGAAAAAGCGGTATTCCACGGTCTGCGCTGTTGTAACTTCCAGTTCATCGGTATAGCAACCCAGCTGAACTCCTATACCTGATACAGTACCCGCAAAGAAACCGGCACTTCTTAATTTAGTATATACTCCTACCATTGCCGAAGTCGCCATGCGGTCGTCTTCGAAAACCTTGCCTTCATCCAACTGGTCATCTGGAACATCCACATCCAAAAAATCGGAACAGCCTGCCATATAAACAGATGAAAGCAGTACCACTGCTAATTTTATATATCGTTTCATATCGTATCATTTTAATTTAGAAATCTACTTTAAAACCTGCGGCAATCGTACGCAGTGCCGGCAGGTAGTTCAGCGCCGTCTCGGGATCATGACCCCAAAACTTTGTAAACGTAATTAGGTTGAAACCCTGAACAAATACATTTGCGCGGGTATTGCCGAGCCATGGAGAACTTAATCTGTAGTTCAACTGCAGTGTTTTAAGCCTGATGTAGGATGCATCTGCAATCACGGCATTACTCAGACGGAAGTTTGCTGCTGCCTGTAATGCCGCCGTATTTTTTCCCGTGGTAGGCATCTGGTATAATCCGTCCGGATTATCTGCCGAAAAATAGTCGGTAACCCTTGTATGCATATTGGCGGCAGCACCCGGTGCCTGAGAATTATAATCAGGAGTGTAACCAGTCTGTTTCACAAACTGCCAAAGCATATCAACCGACCAGCTTCGGTATGTGAAATTTGTTGACCACCCTCCGAAAAAGTCGATACCTACGTTTACTGCCGTTTCCCTATCGTTTACATCAATTTTACCATCACCATTCACATCTTCAAATTCGTAAATACCAGTTTCCTTGTTTATTCCCGTATAGTTGTAAACTTTCTGAATAGTTATGGGTAAGCCCACCACATATCTGTTTGCATAGGTAGATTCCTTGAGATTAGGAAAATCGATCAGTTTGTTTCGGGGGATGCTGAGATTAAGATTCATACTCCACTGAACGTCTTTTTTATCAATATTCAATGTACGCAGTGTAAACTCCCAGCCTGAATTTTCAACAGTTGCAGCTAAGTTTGCCTGTACGCTGGAAAAACCGGTAGTACCCGGTAATGGTATACCCACCAGTTGGTTGGAAGAACGGTTGCGGTACCATGAAACAGACGGAGCTACCCTTCCGTTAAAAAACTCCAACTCCAGAGCTGCTTCCAATTTTCTATTGGTCTCCCAAGAAAAATCGGGATTGTACAGCCTTAAAGGGTCTAAGGTTACCAATCCGTCGTATTTCTGACTGCCTACACCGAAAGTGTTCAGATACTGATAATCACCGATGAGGTCACTACCTGCGATACCATAACTAGCCCTTAACTTACCGAAGCTGAACCAAGAACTTTCATTGAATGCCTTTTCCCGGCTGAACAGCCAGGCACCACCGACCGCTCCAAAATTAGCAAAGCGGTTGTTTGCACCAAAACGGCTGGAACCGTCGCGACGCCCGGTAAGGTTGATGATGTATTTATCTGCATGGGTAAAATTAAAACGCGCAAATAGTGCCGTGTAGCGGTACATCATGTCTGAATCTTTATTTATGCGTTGGGTAACCGCATTGGACAGGTTCCATATCAAATCGTTCGACAAGAAATTGGCCGCGGTAATACTGAGATAATTTTGCGTGCGTTCTTCAAAAGTAGCTCCGAACAATATATCAATTTTTGACCTGTTCAACTGGTTATGCCAGTTCAGCTTAGGTTCAACAATCCAGCTGTTTCTTTTATAATTGGAATAGTTTGTTGATGAAAGACTGCTGTCGTAACCGTTAGCAGGATTGTACATGGTTGAAGGAAGTGTTTTGAATTCATCGGTATTGTTTACGGTAGTACCTGCACTCATACTGAAATTAAGATCAGTTGCCAGACGGTAACCGATATTTACCTGACCAATAAATTCAGAAATTTCCGACAAGTATTCGGAATTCAGTTCTGCCAAGGGATTTACAAAGGTATTGTTCTCCCAGTTCAACTCACCTTTATCATCATACAGTGCAGGCGCGTTAGGTGACAACGTCATTTTTTTACTGAAATCACTCCCCATCAGACGGTTCCTCTGCGACATCTTCTGCACATTTGCCTGCAATGAAAACCTTTCGTCTTTAGAACGGTGGTTCACATTTAATGAAAAATTAGTGCGCTTGTAGCCAAAATCACCCGGGAATACCGTACCGTCCTTGCGATGCGAAGCACTCAGCAGGTAGGAAGTCTGCCCCGATCCTCCACCAGCCGAAAACTGGGTATTCTGTGATACTGCCTTTCCGCCAATAAACTCTTTCTGCCAATCGGTATAGCGGTTTTGATCCCAAGTTCCGTTGACATCGTAAGCATTGGCCGTATATTCCGTAATACCGTCGTTTGCAAAAGCGTCACGACGCATCTGCAGATACTGCTGCGTATTCATTAAATCCATGTATCTGGATACCGAGCTTACCGAAGTAGTTGACTGCAATGAAAAAGATGTTTTATCGGGACTGCCTTTTTTAGTTGTAATAAGCACTACCCCATTGGAACCTCTGGAACCATAGATTGCTGTAGCATCGGCATCTTTCAAAACTTCGATACTTTCAATATCGTTGGGGTTGATGCTGTTTAAGGGACTTACATTACCACTTCCGAACAACAATCCGCTTATAGAATTATCTGAAGCAGGTTGCGATCCGTACGGGACACCGTCAACGATATACAGGGGCGCATTACCCTCGGTACGTAAACTGTTGCGCCCCCTGATCTGTATATCGAAGCCGCCGCCGGGGGTACCGCTGCTCTGCGTAATGTTCACCCCTGCCATACGTCCCTGCATTGCGGCCAGCGGGTTGGCAACTGGTTGTTGACCAATTTCCTTCGAGGTTATCTTTGAAATGCTTCCGGTTCGTTCTTTGTCCTTCACGCTGTAATAACCTGCATTGATTACCAGTTCTTCCAACGTATCGTCATCTGCCGTAAGGGTAACGTTGAGTATACTGCCGGAGGCTTTTACAGTCTGGGTTTTGTAGCCGATGTATTCGAATACGATGACTGCATTTGGTGAGATACTTAAAGTATAGAAGCCTTGTTCATTGGTCTGGGTACCATTATCGGTGTTTTGCTGCCACACGGTTACGCCTTCTATTGGTGTACCTTCCGCAGTTTTTACCACGCCCCTTAGAATTGTTTCCTGCGCGTATATTTTGTTGCTGTTAAAGTATAGTAATAATAGCAACACCCACATTAGGGGTACAGCAAGTGCTGCAAAAGTAATTTTTTTCATACCTTTGGGTTGTTAATTTATTTACGTTAATTAATACTATCTCCCTGATTCGGTTGCCAAACTTTGTTTCAGGGGGATTTTTTTTAACCTGCGAGGTTTTGATAACCTTGTAGGTTTAGTGTTTTGATTTTAGTTTTTAATCATAATTCTGTTTTTACAATCACAATTTGTTTTTTGATTCTTCTTCTTTTGTGACCAAAAGAAGCAAAAGTCTTTTTCTTGGTCTTGCCTCAGCTCAAAAATGGTTGAGCTATTCCTGTAAAGCTATCTGATCGAATCGTCGCTCTGCTCCCCGATCATCTCACGCTTTATGCGTCGGCTCAACATCATTTTCTCACTAATGGCGCCCTAATTCGTGTCAATAGCTCTATACGCGTTGTCATGCTGCACTCCGATGCAGCATCGCATCAAGTTTATAATTTTACTTTCACCTTCGGAATGTACAATCTATTTTTTGCAGAGCGTCGGCACATAACTTCCTCCAGTTTTAACTACTTTCAATAAACTAACCTTGTTATAAATTAATACTCTCTTATGATTTGGAAGTCGTTATGTGCTTGGCTCTGACCTTAAAACAGCCACTGGTTGTGTATTATGATGATTTTTGACTGTAAGGTTTTATTTTAAGGTGGCAGCTTTTGGCTATCACTTATGTTTTTGATTTTATTCATAATTTGCTTTTTTAAAATTTTACCTCGCGCGCGCGCCTGTTTTTCGAAAATTCTCTCCTCGTGATAAGTGAGCTCACGCCAAGATTTGATTTTTAATGTTCGTAATTGATAAATCTATTTCAATCAAAATCCAATAGTTCTAGCCACACTGTCATGCTGCACTTGATGCAGCATCGCATCCAGTTTTTAATTCTATTGTTCATTTTGTCTTGATACAAAACGAACCAAAAAATCAAGACTCCATAAAAAAGCCTACTCTTCATATTTTACACTAAACAAAATAATACTCGCTTCGCTCAAACAGGCATTTTGTTCTTAACGTTTAAAAACAGTCATCGCTTTACGGCATTTTTATAATGTCGGTTTTCAGATTCTCCAAGTTAGTCCATTTCATTTTTAATCAAAAATCTCACGATACTATTTACTACGATCTAAAACTGAGCATTCACAACGTAGTGAGCGTCGATTCGATGAAAATAGCGTAAAAATCAAATGTTGTTTAAGCTTTGAAAAAGCGAGTTTATTTGATTTAGCTATTGAGGCGTTAATCGACCACGAGTAGTGGCGCTCAGGAGTTTTGTTTCTTTACGTCCAGGCTTTATTTTACTGCTTGGAAGCCGTGAACCTTACGGTTTTACGATTAAAAGAAAAAAGACCTCTGAATCTCACTTCAATAAAATCAATTACTTTCTCAAAAAACAAATTGTTTTATTATAAAAAGCATTTTGCAAACGGTGTTTTCGCCGTTTGTTTTTAATTTATTATCTTTAACTGTTTTTACTTCTTAAAACACCGATTTTCCTATTTTTGAATTTTCCGTATTTTCCAACTAAATTGAAAAATTTGGAATAAATTTCTGTTTTCGTACGTTTTTTCCGAAAATGTGATTCACGCTCTATAGTAGCCTTTGCCATATAGTATCTATTTAGTATCCTCGCTGTTGGCAAACCGAAAATTTTTCGGTTTTAACTTTTTGGTGAAATGCTTCAAAATTGAACAACTTATTTCTATTCTTTTATGACTAAAAGAACTAATAGTCTTTTTTGCGGTGATCTTTTAATCGGTCAAAATTCACTTTTGAAGCTACCAGATCGAAACGGTGTTTTACACCCCGATCTGTTTACGCTCCATGCAGTGTTTCGACACCCGATGAAAAATTCATACCGCTGGTTTACAGTCCATATTTGTTTTCAATTAAAAATCTTTAATGCAACTTCTTTTACGATATGGAACATTCGTTTTTTACGCCCAGATTACATATTACAACTTGGAAGCCGTGAACCTTACGGTTTGATGTACCAATACGCAAAACGAGGTATAAAATTTTAGTTTTAATGTTAAACGACCACAAAAAAAAATATCTTATAAATATTAGTGCCTGTACACAGCACCATAACCGGCAAAAAGTTGAGTAAAAAGCATAAAAAAGCATGGTACTCACTTGTTTCAAACATCCGCTTTAGAGGTATCGCCAGAAACCCTGCAACTGACTAGACAAGTGAGCCCACGCCTAGGTCGTGAGCTAATCTACTTATCTTCTCGTTGCAAATAATGAAAACTGGCGATTTTCTAATGCGAGAATCAAAGCAATAGCTTTAATATTTTAATAATAAAGAATTGCGAAATTACAGTTAATCTGTAATTATAAAATCAAATATAGTAAAAAATATTCACAATGTACGTTCGTCCGCAATTATTTTTTGTAAAAGGTCTTAATTTGATTTATTATGGTGAGTATGAATCAAAAGATAAGTCAGTTTATTTATAACGAATGGGTTTTAAAATCTCCTTCGCAAAGATTCTTTGCTGATTCACACTCCATTGATGAAGGTGTTGTTCGTAAAATTAAAAATGCTGCTAAAAATCAAGACTTTAGTGAATATGATATGCCCATTTCGACTCTAGAGAAAATTTGCTCTTCAAGAGATTTAAAACTTTCTGATTTTTTTAAACTTGTTGAAAATTATGCTATTTCTAAATAATTAAAATTATTGAAAAGCAATTTATTTAAATTAAGAAAAAAATATATCTTACTGATTAGCAATAATTCTTACCGCTATCAGACAAATCCCTACCAAGTAAGTTGTATTTGTCTGACGAAGTAAGACATATAAAAAAGTTAGCTGCTATTATGCAAAGACGATACGACCTAGCAAAGGACGAATACGAAACTGAAGACAATGACGGCAGACATCGACTTGTTTACGCATATTTTGGACTTGCCATTTACTTTGGACAGTGTTTGGAAGAAACATTTTCAATTATGCTCTGGACAGATAGAATATTTAAGAAAAAATTCAAGACCAATGCAGAAGTGAATAAAATCATTGACGCTATTGAGAACTCAAAAAAGACAATGGGAAATTTCATAAATGAAGTCAAGCAAAGCTACAATTTGACGACTTCAATTGTTGACCAGCTTGACAAATTACTTGACACGAGAAATTATTTGGCACATAAATATTTTAAACTCCATATTGCAAAATTCCATTCTGAAGTCGGACAGCTTGAAATGATCAAATATTTCTGCGACTTCATTGACGACTCAAAAGAGTTAGACGAAAAACTGAAAGCATATTATACAAGCTACACAGATAAGCTGGGATTAACAGACGAACGAATCGAACAACTGATGATAGAAATGAAAGAACAAGAAATTAAAAGAACAAGAAATGATTAAAAAAATTTGGACCGACCCTGTTTGGAGTAAAGTGATTGCTGTTGGAATAGTAGCTTTAATAACTCTTGGCTATACAAAGTTTTTAAGCGTTTCTGAAAAAGTTACATTCAAAGAAGCCTTTGACAAGACACTTGAAATTAAAATTGCAGTCGTTTATGTTATTGCGGCACTTATAGCATATTGGATAATCGCCTGGCTATTTAAAAAGATTTTCAAAAAGGAAAAGGCTTATTACAATGCAAAACAGACTAAACTTCGGACATTCAATAAAACAACAGACCCAGATAAAGGAATACTATTTAAGTGGGGTGTGTTCTTTGACTATGAAACACCTTTTATTTCAGACTTGACTGCATTCTGCACTCAACACGGAGAACCGCCAATCAGATTTATGGGCGACAGTTGTCCAATTCAAGGTTGCGAAAATTCAAGACAAAGAATTGACAAATATGCAGTCAAAAATTTTATAGAATCAGACCTGATTGACAGATGGGAAAAAATAAAATAACAGCAGCTAACAGCACATTTGCAATAGGCGTGGTTTCGTGCTCCGCAGAAACATTTGTGGTGAAAATCCCGCCCATCACAAATCTGCAAAACTTTGGTGGGAGTTTTAAATCGTCTAGGTAAATATAACATTAAAACCGTATGGGCAAAGGAGATAGAAAATCAAAAAAAGGCAAACGATCGAGAGGCTCTTATGGAAAGACAAGAAATAGTAGTAGAGTACGAAGCAAACAAAAGAAAAAAGAAAATCAAAAAAGAATTCAATTTAATAGAAAAGTTGAAAAAATTAAAATGCTGAATACTCAATTTGAGTTACTCAAATTAATGGAAGATGTTCATGAGAAAGAATTAGAGCCTAATCCAAATAATAAAGATGTTCCCAATTCAATAAAAAATATTAAACAAGCAAAACAAAATACTCTCAAATTATTGAATGAGTACCGAAATGAATTTATTGGTTATTCAGTCGAAGAAATATTTATAAACAATGGTCAGTTTGACAGATTTGTTAGCATAGAGTTTCATGCAGGCAGTGAAGCTTTGAAAAAATACGGAAATTCCATAATGGGTACTTTTATTTTTACTCAATTCGAAAGAAAATTACTCAAAAAATATATAGGACAATCAAAATATTCAAGGACTTCAAAAAATATGAGATTTGAACCTTCTAAATTATGTGATTTGGATGATAATCAAATCGAAGAGCTAAAAAAAATTGGATTTAATAATAAAGATATAAAGACGATTTATCAATCTAATACTCGATATGAAAATCGTTATAAAAAAGCAGTAGGATACAAAGACATACCTGGTACAATCGAAATCAAAATTAAAGATAATGGTTATGATTATGGTCCTATGATGCTAAAAATATATGAATCAAGAATAAAGAAGAATTCCTTTCCTCTTATAATAGAAGAATATCATAAATATTTAGCGCTTAAACTAAATTACAATGAAGATGGAATTACGCAAGAAGAAAAGAAGGAAATTTATGAAAAGGATAGTTTAACAATAAAATCTCATATATACGATGTTTATATTGATACTAAATATGAAAAAGAAGGTAAACTAAATGAAAAGAATAAGAAAATTTTTGAAGAATATTTAAAGAGAAAAACAGAAATTTCAAAAAAAGCCGTAGACAAAGAAATTGATAAGAGTAGTTCAGAGGCGTTCCATAAAATAATTGGGAAAGATATAAAAAAGTATATGAAAGCTCTAATACTTGCAGCTAATTTTGAACCTGAAAATTTATCTACGTATGGAGCGAAACATTCTGTCAGGTTAGGATTAGAAGCATTTCTTCATATTACACTAAGACATTGTCAAGGTTATCAATTTGGTGATTGGGATGGGAAAAGAACAACATTTGAATACAATACAAAAGACTTAATTCGAATACTAAAAATAATTATAGAGGATTGTCAAAAAGATATAGATATTGCCATAGATAAGGGTGGTGATTTTCAATTAGTTAAAGGAACTTCTTATTTATATGATGGTAATTATTATTCTATTCATATTGATAAAAATGGAAATTTGATTTCGTTTCATCCAAAAAACAAGTAGCTGCATGTCGTTAACACAAAAAACTGCCTCCAACAGCGTATATAAAAAATAGCGGTTTAATCGCCTGAACGAAACAAAAATGAATAAATTAAAGGTCAGTTGTAATCCGAAAAGTTAGTGCTTAAAATCCGCTACTTTTCATATACAAGACCGTTAGCACCAATTATTACACACGACAACTCTTGGAAGTATGCAGAAAGAATTTAAGTTTAATCACAAAGCAGACTATGTTTTTTATTTGTCTGAATTGATTACAGACTGTTACCAAAAAACAGACAGACTAAAAAAATATGGACAAGAAATTGAACAAATCATTTTGGCAAATCCCAGTGCTAAAATTATACAAACCGAATTGTATGAATCAATAAGTGATAAAGTAAACAGACTCTTTCAATATATTTTTAATTTGCTATGGGACGAAAGTAAAAAAGCAGTATCGTTCAGAAAATTTAGAAAAAGGCTCTTAATTTAACTACAAAATTTGCTGCTATAGCTAATAATAAACAGAAGAAAAAGATCCAATTAATTGAATCAAAATTACTGCTAAAATGGAAAGAGTTTGATAATATGTAAAATAAATAACTATTTAATTGTTTGATTAAGTAAATGAGATCGATCTTGCTTTACAAATAAAGCAAAAGTTAGCATAAGATGTTATACTTAATAAATTAACAATTAAGCGCACTTTAAATTTATATCTAATTAAAAGTTGAATTAATACTATGAATCATAATACTAATGATGTATTTGGAGTAAAAAGTACATTAATAAAATCTTACATCGAGAGAGATCAAGTCGATAAAAAATTTAATGATGCATTAAATGACGGTAATGAGGTGATTGTTTACGGCTCATCTAAGCAAGGTAAAACCTCCTTAATATTAAAGCATTTATCTGTAGATAAATATATAAAAGTTGAGTGTTCACCACAAACTCAACCAATAGATATATATAAGTCTATACTTAGACAATGTAATATTAATTTCATAGACTCATCAACTGAAACAGTTTCTAGTGAAGAAGCTGCTAAATTAGGTATCAATTTTAAAATAAAAGTTGCTTTTGTAGGCGAAATTGGTCTATCACCTGAATTATCAGGAAAAGATATTTCTCAAATTCAAACTAAAGTAAATTATATAGAATATAACTTAGCACTAGCACAAGATTTTTCTGAGTTGCTAAAAAATAATAAAATTAGCAAATTTATAATTTTAGAAAACTTCCATTATCTGTCACTCGAAGTGCAAGAAACTCTAGCGTATGACTTACGAGTATTCCAAGATAATCATATAATTTTTGTAATTCTTGGGATTTGGAGGGAAGCTAATCGCTTGGTACAATTCAACGGTGATTTGCTTGATAGAATTACAGAAGTTCCTGTTGAACCGTGGGAAAATAATGATTTAAAAAAAGTGATTAACAAAGGTGCTAATCTATTAAATATTGATTTCAAGCAAGTTGAAGATTCAATAATAAATATTGCACAAGATAGTATTGGTGTAGTTCAAGAACTATGTAAACATATTTGCTTAGGTAAAAATATTACTTCCACATTGCGAACAAAATATAGTTTTACTAAAGAGGATCTAGATTTTGCTATTAAGAAAAAAACTGATGATTATGGTGTTAGACATATTAGAAATATAGAATCTTTTGTAGATATCTTAAGACGTACAAGTAATCAAAGTGGAAAGCCTTCTTTAGCATTTCCTTATTACGTGATAAAAGTTTTACTTTCAAGTGATATTATAAATTTAGAAAAAGGTATCTCAAGAGCGTACTTGTTAGAAGAAATTAGAAAAATTCATCATCGACCAGAAGATTTAAGATCTAGTGATCTTGGTGCTTTTCTACATAATTTAACACAACATCAAATTACTAAAAAAATTCAACCACCATTTTTAGATTACGATAGAGGTTCTAAAGTTTTAAAGATAATAGACTCATCCTTCTATTTCTTTTTAAGAAATTGTAACAGACAAGAAATTTTGGAAGATCTCCCTAATCCACTTGAAGGTTTTTATGAAGACTGATGTTGAACTTTTACTGATAAAGTGGATAGAAATTCATTGCAATATGACAACCAACTCCTAAGATAAAGTAGCAAAACTGTAATATATATTAAGTAATTACAAAAATTAGTTTTATAAATGCCTTAATTTACACCAAATGAAAACAATAATAAAAAATGATAATAAGTGCATTTTAATTGATACATCAAAAGCTCTGAATGAACTAATTGAAAAAATTGAATCAAATAGACAATTTGCAGAAAAATTTAGTTTTTCCTCAAGAGAATTATTAGCTGAGCTATTTGACGATCTATATATTAATTTAAAAGAATTTTCTAATAAAAACTATCACTATGATCACGTTAAAAAGCTACACATATCTGAGAGTATTGAGGGATACGTGTGGATAAGCACTTCTGGGTTGGTACCTAAGGGTAAAATTTTAAACGAACCTTTAATAGATTCCTGTCGATCACAATACTTGGTCCTATCACTGCTTTTCGATAAAGCAATAGAACTAACCTGCGATGAAAGTGTATATGACGTAGATACATATTCATCAGAACTATTAACGGAATTATCTCCCGCCATATATCATAATCTGACGTTTTACATTGAACTATTTTGTAAAGCATATCTTACTATTACTAAGACGAATTTCCCTTTAACACATAGCCTACCATTTCTTTACAAAAAAACGACCGAAGTTATGCATTCTAAAAAGCACGACGATTCATTATTTCAGATTTTGGTATTTGAAAGACTACATAATTTCGTATATCATATTGAGACGATGCCTGATGGCTTTAAAGAGCATAACATTAAATACAATGCCAATACTTCAGACACTTCAGTCATTTTGTTTGACCAAAATGCTCTAATTGAAATGACAAGTATTCTAGAACTGTCAGTTGATTTTTTAGGTGAATATTATAATCTAGGTGAAAAATCTCATTATTTAGAACCAAATGTTTATCAAAGGATGCTTGATAGAGCACAAACAGAGGAAAAGAAAAATAAAATTAAACTATTGTATCCTCATCTAGCTAATAAATCGAAATAGTTTCATTGAAAAAAGAATTAAATATTTCAATTTCTTTTGCTTTTACGGAAAGCCGTAAAGTATTATTAAAAGAGAATTTTAAATTTGAAAAATTTATCATATAAAATAAAACATGCAACAAATTTATAATTCAGACAAACCAATTTTTCAGAAAAAACAAGATCGCTTTAACCGACAGAAATTTTCTAGTAGAATTGCAGAAACTGTGATCAAAAGACAAAATGGTGAAGGATTAGTTATTGGGCTGTATGGAATTTGGGGAGAAGGAAAAACATCTGTTCTTAATATGATAACGGAAGATTTGTCAAAAGAACAGGATATTTTAATAATTAAATTTAATCCTTGGAGATTTAAAGACGAAGATACTCTGATACTTAATTTCTTTACCAGTATTTCTAATTCATTAGATAAAGAGTTAAAAAATACAAAAGAGAAAATAGGAAATTTCCTAAAGACATATGGTAGTATTACTAGTGTGTTTAATGTTGATCTTAGCAAAATTGGTGAGTCACTATCAGATGCTGATATAGAACAATTAAAGCACAGAGTTAATGATTTTTTGAAAGAGAGCAATAAAAAGGTTGTAGTAATTATAGATGATATCGACAGACTTGACAAACAGGAACTTTTTGCACTGTTTAAATTAATTAAATTAACCGGTGATTTTACTAATACCTATTACATACTTTCATTTGATGATGAAATGGTAGCTTCATCTATTGGGGACAGATTTGCTGAAGGAAATAAAAATTCTGGTCATAATTTTTTGGAAAAAATAATTCAAGTACCTTTAAGAATTCCCAAGGCACAAACAAGCGACCTTACAGATTATGTATTTGAATTAATTAATGAAGTTTTAAAAATAAATGAAATTGATCTGAAAGAAGAAGGAAGTGTTCTTGGCTTACAAGTTTCGCAAAATTTTCTACTTAAAATAAATAATCCGAGATTGGCGATAAGATACGCAAATTCCCTATCATTTTTAATCCCTCTTTTAAAAGGTGAAGTTAGTATTGCAGATTTGATTCTTTTTGAAGGCTTAAAATTATTTTACCCCCAGCACTATGATTTTATAAAAAAATCACCTGAATTCTTTATAGAGTCTTATGAAAAATCATATCTGCGGAGATCAGATACAGATAAAAAAGAAGAATTTAAGAATACACTTTCTTTATTGGATAAAGATTTAACCAAGAAAGAACAATATGCGGTTAAAGATCTGCTGCGACATTTGTTCCCACTTGTTAAGGAAGCCCTTGATAATTATAGTTATTCTAATGCTTACGAAATGTGGTTAAAAGAGAAAAGAATAGCTTCATCAAAATATTTTAACCGTTATTTTTTATACAGTATACCAAAAAACGAAATTTCAGATATTTACTTTGAGCATTATTTAGGAGAAATTGAACACAAAGCAGTCGAACAGGTTGAAAAAGAAACTTCTGAATTTTTAAAAAATATTGATGAATCTGAATTTTTAAGTAAAATAAGTAATTACAGAAGTGAACTTAACTGGGAACAGAAAAAAGCAATTATTGAGGTTCTATGTAAATTCCAGAATAAATTCGAAGGAATTAAAGGAGGAACATTTCTGCTAGGTTATAATCCTAAAACTCAGTTAGCACTTACAATTGTTAAGTTGTTGGAAAATCAAGAAAATTATGAAGAATTAAATGATTTCGTAAAATTGCTTGTGCAAAATATTGAATTTGAATTTACATTTGAAATAATCCGCTGGTTAATCGCATCTGACAAAGAATATGAACACATAATTAAAAATCAAGATATTTATAATTTGCAAGAATTAATACTTGATAGAGCGTTACTTAACTCGAAAGAAGCTAAAAGTAATTTATTTGAGAAATATGCTTACCACATATATAGATTGTTAGAATATTTTCACAGAAAGTCACCAAACGAATTAAAAAAATATATAGATAGTTGTTTTAGAAATAATAAAGATTTTCAAGAAAAACTTATTGAAAATTTAACCTCAATTATATATAGTTCCACATATCCTGAAGCTTATAAAACCGACTTCAATCAAAATAATTATGATTACTTAAAAAAATATTATGATGTTCACAAGCTATATAAAATATTTTCAAGAAAGAAGTATAAGAATATACTTAGCACTGACGTTAAATTTTTTGACCACGAAATTGGTAATACAAAAGAAAATGCTATCAGACAGTTCATGCATTGGTATGAACTAGACCGTACAACAGGAACTATTGAAGCAGAAGTTATTGAATAATTGTGATAAACTTCCCTCCTCATTCTTTTATTTTAAAAATTCGAGAGTCATTTTAGAGCAAAAGATGCTTATTAAATTATTAAAATTTTACTGTAGTATTAAAAGATAGTACCGATAAAAAAGAAAAATTACTAATTTTAGCAAAATCTTTAAAAAAACATAATGTTATGAAACACATTTTACTTAGAAAAGCTATCGTATATAAAAAACGGAAAGATATAACGCCTCCAAAAGATTATAATTATGATTTTAATTTAGGAGCTTGGGTTCATAAATTATCTGGAAACCTTCTTGTCAATTCTGACGACTATTTAGGACAAGGTACTAAAAAACTAGATATAGAAACTGGTGAAGACAATAAAGGACAGTAATGAAAAATATACTTTTTCCTAAAGTCCTTATCATCTCTAATATTTATGATTTTTCAACAGACTTTGTTTGTCAAGAATTATCTAAGAGAAGTGTAGAATACTTAAGAATAAATAGAGATGATTTAATAGATTATGAAATTTCTTTTAACCCCTTGCTACCTGAAATTACTGGTACAGTTAATGACATACATTTTTCTGTAACAAGTGAAACGTTGAAATCGGTTTATTATCGTGCCCCTTCTTTTCTAAGAGATATTTATCAAGATTTAAAGAATGAAGAAGAGCAACTTATAAGAACGCAATGGACAGCTTTTTTAAGGTATTTAATCGTTTTTGATAATGCTAAGTGGCTGAACAATCCAGCCGATATTTATAAAGCGGAGATCAAATCCTATCAACTATACATTGCCAATAAAATAGGATTCAATGTTCCAGAAACAATTATTACAAATAAAATTTCAGAACCTTTACATGATAAAGTTGCAATTAAATCCATTGATACTGCAATTGTAAATATAGATGCTAATGAAGGTTTTGTTTATACAGAACTATACCATAAAGATGAACTGACTGAAGAAGTTTTCTCCGCACCCTTTTTTATTCAGGAAGGGATAGTTCCTAAAATTGATATAAGGGTTACGGTTGTTGAAGAACAAGTTATTGCAATAAAAATTTCAGATAAAAAAGAAGAAAGCAGTATCGATATTGATTGGAGAAGATTAAAAAACGAACTAAGTTATGAACTATTTGAATTGCCAGAAACAGTTGAAAATCTTTGTAGAGAATTATTAAAGAAACTCAATTTGAAATTTGGAGGAATTGATTTGGTCTTACAAAATGAAAAGTTCTTTTTTATAGAAATTAATCCAACAGGAGAATGGTCATGGCTACAACAGACAACCGGAGTAAAAATAGATTCAGTCATTGTAAATTCATTAGTAGAATGTTAGATTTTATTAAGCAGCAATTATTTCCATATTTTTATGCAAGGAAAGTTAACGGTTTTCTAGACAGACGTTACAGGAAAATATCAAAATATAATGTATCAATAGATAAAGAAAGTGATACACTAAAGTTGATTGAGAATATAGAAAAAGAAATAGCAGTACAAATTGAGCGTAAAAATAAATTAGAAGACAAAGCAAAATCTGTTCTATTCATTATAACTTTATCCATTACAACCATTACTTTTTTATTGAGTTATTCAAAAGATAATTCTGATGAGATTCTATCGCTTATATTACTGTCTTTGAGTGTAATTTTCTTTATTACAGCGGGTATTCAAGCGATTTCTACACTTAACGTGAGAAGATTTCATATTATTCAACAAGTAATAGCTGAAAATGGTGAATATCTAACTATTTCCGAAATAAAAAAAGATGATAAATATTTGAAAGATATTACAAAGGCAAAATTTTTAAATGATATTATTACTACCAAGATAAGTAACTCTATTTTTTCAGCATTTATTTTGATAAGAAACGGATTAGTATTGTACCTGTCGTTTTTTATATCGATTATTTTTTCAAATTATTAAAACTTCTAGGTGTTTTAAAGTTCATCAAGATTTAATATAAACTCAATCTGTATGAATTTCAAGGCTGGTAACTAATGTACATTTAAGAATCTCAACTACCGAAACAAAACTTGCTTAAGAGCATATTTTTTGTTAAAACTAAATAAAAACTATATGAGCTTAAATTTTGCACATGAAGGATACGAATATCAAGATTTGTTAACTGCGTACTTTATTTTATTCTGGATTCTTGAAGATGTAGAAAGTACTTTCTTTATTGATAAAAAAGAATTTGATTCAGATCGATTTGATGATTTAACAATTGAGAACGATAAAGGATTATTTAAAAGACAAATAAAATACAGCAGTTCAGAAGCTAGTCATTCTTTTAAAAAAGAAGATCTATCTACAGATGGTTCGTACAATTTAGCTATTGATGAATTATTTAATTCTTGGAACAACCATCCAAACAAAAATATTATAGATATTAGACTTTGCCTAGCATGGAATGAGCCTAAAGATGATTTGCTAGACATTCTTGAGATTCAAGATTCGGGAAAATCTTTCACAAACCATATTACCACCCTTTACAAAGTAAACGTTGAGAAATTATGGCCAAAAGATAAAAAGCCAATCGAAAAATGGAGAAGATTCAGATCCAAATCTAATAGTATACAGCGAGATGAATTTATAAAGTTTTGTGAAGCTTTAACAATAGAAACGAATTTTCCAAAATTTAGTCTAAGTATTGATAATCCTGGTCAACTGGAAAAAATTATCTTAGACCAAGTTGACCGTTTAGGTATAGGAATTTTTCCAAATAATAAAAAAAGTAAGGAGGAATATATTTTTTTACTTACGTCTATTATAAAAAAATCTCGTAGTAAGGGGCTTTCAATTTCAACAAAAGAAATATTTAAACAATTCGAAATCATAACTGATTTTGGTTCAATAGAACAAAATTTCCCTATAGATGAACGTAAAAATATTCCTATAAAAGAAAAGGTTACTTCAATAATCAAGTTAATTAAATCAGATAAAAGAATAATTTTAGAGGGAGAACCAGGAAGTGGAAAATCATGGTTTATAAATAATTTAATAACTGAATTAACTAATAAAAAAATTAATACCGTAAAACATTATTGCTACACTGACCTTCAAGACAAATTTCAAAAAGAGCGAATAAAGACAGATGTATTTTATGGAAATATAATCTCTGAAATTCTCAATCTTTATCCACACTTAAAAGATAAAAAACAGCATAGATATGCAAGTAATTTATCTGAGTTAAATATTCTTATTCAGAACATAAGTGAACCTACAGTTTTAATAATAGATGGACTAGATCATATTCAGAGAGTTTTTAATTACAGACCCTATGATGATTTAAGTGTAGATGAAATTGATATCATAAAGCAAATTAATAATATAATTGTTTCTGATAATTTATCAATTCTTATTGCATCACAACCTATAAAAGAATTGCTTGATATTGATAATTATACTCAGATATCAATACCTAATTGGAATATTGACGATGTAAAGTCTTTAATGACCAAGCTCCATCTTGATGATGAGGAACTAAATGGTAAATATGTATCCGATTTATTACTAGAGAAAAGCTCAGGCAATCCCTTATACTTAACATATTTAATTGAAGAAATTAAATCCTTTCCTCAAGTAAGTACGGATGTTTTCAATTCCCTTCCCTATTATTCATACAACTTAAAAGAATATTATGGTTACTTACTAGCAAAACAAAATCTAAATAACGATGTACCTTTTGCTTTATCTGCAGTTAACTTTAGTCTTACTAAACAAGAGTTGAAGGAAATAACAGAATTAGGATTATATGTAGATGAAACATTAGATTTACTAAAACCTGTTTTGAAACAAAACACATCTTCAAAAGGCTACATTATTTATCATGAAAGTTTTAGAAGGTTTATATTAGAAGAACTAAAATCAAATGAAATAGTAGAGAAAAGAATATTTCGCCCTGTAATTGATTGGTTTGCTAATTTAGACTTTTATTCTTACCCTAAATCATATCGTTATTATTTACAAGTGTTAACTGATGGTGGGTATTATACAAAAGTACTGGAGTTTATAACGAAAGATTTCATTAAAAAATGTGTTTGTTCAGGTCACCCCTGGGATATAATTAAAAATAATTATTACTATCTTTCACGGGCTTGTATAGAGTTAAAAGACCTAGAAAAAGTCATAATCCTAAATGAAATAAATAAAATATTAACAGGTACTGAAGATTCATTTAACCAAGTCTTTTTGTCTTATATTGATGCATTTGGTTATAAAAATGGATATGAAGCAGTATCCGAATACTTATTGTTTGAGGGTAAAACTACTTTAACAGATAGACAAGGGTTGCAGGTTTGTTATTTAATAAACTCCAAAGGAGGTATTGCACCATGGGAATATTATTTAGATTATTTCAAATCGGGAGAGCCAATACAATTAATCGATTTTAAATATTATATAAGAATTCTTATCTCTCAAAATAATGAAAAAGAATTAATTGGTATAGCCAAAAAGATTCAAAAAAGAAAATTCGGTGATTATAAAAATTTGTTTATTAACGAATTAGACTTTTTCAAGCATAATCCATTTATTAACGAATTATTAGCTAAATATGATATTATCAGTGAAATGCTGCTTGCTAGTGATAACAAAAAAACAAAAAAAATAAATCTTAAAATTTTAGGTGAAGAAATTTTAAAGTTTGAAAATATTTTTGATAATGAAGTTCCTAAAATAAAATTCTTCTTTAATCAAATAGAAAACCAAATAGATGATGTTAAATCAATTATTGCTTTAATTGATATCTTCAAAGCAAATAATTGGTTCTATAATTGGCTAATTTATTTCATTAAGGTTAAACAATTTAAAGCATCAAAAAAATCTGATATACTCGAACTTAGAACTGCTTTTGATTATCTTGCTTATGATTTAAAACCGTTTAATGGTAAACCACGAACTTGTGATTTATATTCATTGCATGATTTTATTTTTGAATCATTAAATGAGGGATTATCTTTCATTAAAGAAAAAGAAGATTGGACTTATATATTAAGTATAATTGATAAAGTTTGTACTAATACAACTACATATTTGCAAAACTCGCCTAGCGGACCAATTGCTACCAATAACTTCTTTAAACTCCTAGTTAAAAATATCAATGAAAACAATTCCCAATCTGTTATTGAACTGTTGGTTGAACAATATGAACGAAGTAAAGACGGGCACTTTCACGAATTACTTTCAGAATATTGCTTTCAACTCGTTAAAGCATATGCTTTTGTTAATGACTCAGAGAAAATCGATATCTACTTCAATCAAGGTGTAGAATATACTCTTGGATATACTTGGCGTAGAGATTTAACTCTTGAAGATTTAACTGAAAGTATTATTGGTTTATATTCAATAAACAATTCTTTAGGGGATGAATATATTTTGAAGTTGAAAGAATTAGTTGATTCAGTTGTTCAACATACAGATGGAAAGGATACAAAATATTTTCCTGTCGAATGGTTTGAAAAATTTTATAAGATCAATCCTAAAAATGCTTCTCTTTATTTACTTCATGAGTTAGTTGGTACTAGATGTGATTGGCGATTAGAATCGTCTTTAAAACACTTAATTATAAATAATGAAGTTCAGATAAGTGATTTGACTAAATGTTTTTTAAGTCAAACTATGCAAGTCGACTCAGATGATGTCTTTTTAATAGATTCTATTAAATTGTTTGAGAAGTTAAAATTATCAGTAGCGAAAAATACTTTATCAGCTTCAATTAGTGCAAGATTATCAATTATGGAAAATTCAGAGCGTTCGAAGAATTTACAGAGAGTAATTAAACGTTATGCAAATAATTTAAATCTGCCAAATGATTTAGTTACTGCAAATACACTTGCTTTGAGTAAGAAGTCTGTAACAATTGATCCCATTGTGAAAATTACAAGAGAATATATTAGTAGAAAAGAATTTTCTGACATGTCCTTTTCTGAACTTTCTATTTATCTAAATGATAATCCAATTCTAGATAAAGAAGTTCAATCATTAATATATATATTTGATGATTATCAAGTTCTTACTAAAGAGATAAAAGATTTAATTCAGAATCTTGTAAGTAAAAATAAAAATTTATATTATGAAAGTAGCACTGACATAAATCCAATTTTTGAAGTTAATTCTGAAATATCTGTCTTTTATTGGATAACAAGATTTGTCTATGATCAAGACGGATGGTTTAAAAGTTTTTCAAATATAAAAGCTTTTCAAACAGCGTATAATATTGATCCCAATAAAAGCATTGATTTTTTATTTGAATTATTAGCTTCAAATTTAAATCTTGGGTATAAACGTCTTTTCTCTGCAAATTTATTTAATGCCTTAGCAAGTAAGGAATACAATAAAGATATGCTTGCTAAGACTTGGCTAGCAATGTATGAAATAATCGAATATAGATTACCTTCTAAAGAGGCATATGATTGGGATGAAGTTCTTTCAAACGAGCTAGAAATGAATATCGACGAAATTCATATATGTCTAATATTTTGCAGATTTAAATCATATACCGTTAGAAAATACCATATTGTTTTATCAAGTATTTCGATTTTATTATATGAAGATTTTCAAATGCTAATAAAACCAATAAAATGGTTTTTGTTAAATCATGAAAATTTTAAGAAATCTGTAATTCTAGCAATCTTACAATTACTTTTTGTTTTTGAAAAAACAAACAAAGGATATATTAAAAACTTTGAATCTGAATTAAAGTTGATGTATCCTACTTACTATTTTTTGATTGATTTTTTAATTTCAGAAATATTAAATTTAAAAATCAAGACTATAGTAAACAATAAAGATAATTTACTTTATCCTATTTCAGATAGTGAATACACATGGTTTGAAAGCATTAACAAACGTCATGAAACCTTAAAAAAAGCTGGAATTGATACGAAAAACATTTTTGGAAAATTCAAAGCTACTTTTAATCGTAAGTATAGTGAATATTTAGAAATATATGGTAATAGAATGAGTGCGAGAATGGTAAGTAATATTTATTTTTCAGATTATTTACTAGAACTTTTTAATACTGAATTTTACGATACATTTAACTCATATCATAATACAATCGATGTGTTTGATAGTTTAAAGATAGATATTAACTCAATAATTGCTCAAGAACTTTCTAACGATATTAGATCTAGTAGTTTACAACGTTCTTCCAACTATAAAAAACAAACTGCATTAACTGAAGAAATCTACACAGATGAAGAGGGATGGGTAAGAATTGCACATTTTGAGCATGAGTTAGTAAAAAAGGAAAATTATGAACTGGAAGATAGAAAAATTTTTGGTGGAATAGTTTTTTGTGAAGAAAAGATAATTACATTCCCATACTCAGGTTATAGATTAGATATGGATTTAATATGGGATGCAATTCATGTTGACTTCCCGATAGAGAAGACTCCAATCTTTTCATTTATACAACATGAAAATCAGTTCGAATATTTTAAGATTTTATGGTTAAACCCAACCATCATTAATCTATTAGAACTTCGATTTGGGAATTTTACAGAAGGTATTTTGGCTTACAACTTACAAGGTGAAGTAGTTTTAAGATTAAAAACTTGGCAAACCGATTATGTTGCATTCAGTTCTTTTTCAGATATACATGATGAAATACCAAAATTAGATGGCTCTGAATTAATTATTAGGAAAGATTATTTTGAAAAACTATGTAATTTATATGAAGTAAAGCCAAAATATTCTATATATAACTTAATCTAATTCAAACAGCTAAAAATAAATGTCAATAAGATATAAAAGATAAAACATGGACGGAATTAAGGATATGGTTTTTTGCGGTGAAATTGTACTTCAGGTAAAAATTGCAAGAAAAGCTGCTGAACGACTAGAATATTGTAAAGATAATTTTGATCAAGTTGAAGTTTGGTGTTCCATACAATCAATTCTTTCTGCTGCGGGAAATGTTTCAAAAATTCTTTTCCCTTACGAGAAAAAGTATAAGGAGCGTGGGGATCGACTACGAAAAATGCTTAATGTAGAAAGAGATAATATCTTACAAAATCGCAATTTCCGTAATAGCTTTTTTGAACATTACGACGCCAGAATCGACGACTGGTTTTTTAATCATCCTACCGGAGTGTATATTGATTTAGCAATGAACCCATCATTTGACAGTAATAACGTAAACAGTCACCGGGGATATAATTCGTATAATATATTTTAGTATTTCGAGAGCAAATATTAGATTTGAATGATATTTTGAAATTACTTACGCTAATTACGATACATTATAATAGATTAATTTAATCAAACTTTCTCTATATTTGACCCATTAAAATCAGCCGCGTGCAAACACCCCTCGCCCTCCTACTCCTTTGCATCCTTCTAATTGCTATTGCTGTGATTCGGCATCGATCAGCAAAGAAAAAATATGAGCATCCTACCTATCTTAAGCATCTTGAGACGATAAAAGCATTTATTGATGAAGTAAACAGTTTAAACGACTATGTTACCTGGATAGCGCGAGACGGTATAAAAGATAAATATGCCTTGGCAGGGCGTTACTTTAAAAACAAAACCAACTACTACAAAAAAGAGCCTACCGTAACGAAATTTAATGCTATTTATGGAGATTGGGATCAATATATCAAATTGTACAACCGAGACTATGTATCAGTACATAAAGAAAAACTAAAGGAGTATTTTAACGATATAGAGGGCAAGACACTGGACGATCAGCAACGGACGGCGATAATTACAGACGAATATTCTAACCTGATCATAGCCGGAGCGGGATCGGGCAAAACACTGACCATACTGGGTAAAGTGCAGTATTTGATCGAACAGAAAAAGATCGATCCGAACGAGATCCTATTACTGTCGTTCACCAAAAAAACCGTAGAGGAGCTGAACCACCGACTGCAAAAGATCAACCTTAATACCAGAGCCACCACCTTTCACAAGCTGGGATACGACCTTATTAAAACGTATTATGAAGCCGTACCGGTTGTCACCAATGAAAATACGCTGAGCAGTGTGGTTACAACATATTTAAAGGAAGATTTGTTTAACGATACCGATGCCCTGCAAGCCTACATACAGTATGTTGCCTGCTATATGAACATTCCGGAAGATTACGACCACTACAGGTCACTGGGAGAAAAGACAGATACCGAAAAAGGCATTGACTTTGTGACGCTGAAAGAGAAATGCGAGCCTTTGAATATGGTTGCGAACGCCATACACGACACGCTGAAGGGCGAACGGGTAAAGAGTGTGGAAGAACTGATGATTGCCAACTACCTGTATTTGAACGGGATTGACTATGAATATGAAAAGAGGTATCCGTATGGAACGGAGGTGTACCGCCCTGATTTTTACCTGACCGAATACAACCTTTATTTAGAGCATTTTGGTATAGACGAGCACAACCGTGCCAAATGGCTAACAGCTTTTAACGAAGAAAAGTACGTTGCGGAGATGGAGCTGAAAAGGCAGACACACGCAACCTACAATACCCGTTTACTGGAAACGTATAGTTACTACAACCGTGACAATGTTTTACTGGAAAAGCTGGAGGAACTGCTGGAAGCCGAACAGGTGGTATTTAAGCCGAGGGATGTGCAGGAGATTTATACCAAGATATCTGAAAACGATGCGAACTTTGGCAAGGAACTGAACAAGCTTATTGAGAGCTTTATAAACCTTGCGAAATCGCGGCAGTTGAACCGCAGTGCTTTGGTACAGCTGTTTACGGACAACAAGGATTTTGAAAACGAGTTTATGTACGAACGGCAGGAACTGTTTCTGGCATTTGTACTGCCGATCTTGGAAAAATACGATGCTACCTTAGGGGAACGCAACGAGATTGATTTTAACGACATGATTAATAAGGCGACCGATGCCTTACGAACGCACCAACCACCGTACAACTACCTATATATAATAATTGACGAGTATCAGGACATATCGTTTTCAAGGTTTAACCTGATAAAGGAGCTTCGGGATTTATCGGGAGCCCGACTGGTATGTGTGGGAGACGACTGGCAGTCGATCTACCGATTTGCCGGAAGCGATATTTCGCTGTTCAGCAATTTTGGAAAGCATGTAGGGATATACGAACAGCTGCTGATAGAACAGACGTACAGGAACTCGCAATCGCTGATTGACCTTTCGGCTGCCTTTGTACAGAAAAATCCGAGGCAGATAGCGAAACGTCCGCAATCGCGCAAGGAAGATTTGGCAAACCCCGTGAAGTTTGTGCATTACGATGCAGATGCCTTAGTGGAAACGTTTATAAACGAACTGCAACAGATTGTGGGTACGCATGGTAACAATGCATCGATACTGGTATTGGGACGGCACCGTTTTGATATTAACGATCTGATTAAGGCATCGGCAGGTTACAAGATTCGGTATATTGAGCGTACGGGTAAACTGGAGGTTGCGGGTTTTGAGGATGTTGCGATACAATTTTCTACGGTTCATAAATCGAAAGGTACGGAGGCTGACCATGTGATTGTTTTGAACCTGAAGAATCATTTACTGGGGTTTCCAAACAAGATGACCGATGACCCTATATTATCGCTTTTACTGAGCGATACGGAGGACTACCGCTTTGCAGAGGAACGCCGATTATTTTACGTTGCGCTTACCCGTACCAGAAACGAGGTGGTACTGCTTATTCCGCAGGATGTGTCGCTGTTTGCAGGGGAACTGCTTACGGATAACAATTATTTGCTTACGACTGGCAACGGGACTTTTAAAACCACTCACTGCCCGTACTGTAAAACAGGCAGGCTGGTTGTTAGGAGGAATGGTGCAAATGGGAATCAGTTTCTGGGATGCTCGCACTACCCTATCTGTGATCAGACGTTTAAAAGTATCGCTATTTTAGAGGACAGTATTTTATGCAGTGGCTGTATGAGCGGTTATATGGTTAAACGTTCGGGGAAATATGGTGCTTTTCTGGGGTGTACGAATTATCCGAGGTGTGGGAATATAGTGAAGTTGGCAATGGGGAATTAGGGAAGTGTTGAATCGGTGATGTGTTGAAACGTTGAATTGATTATTTGTAATAGGGATATTTGGCTTCGGGATCTCAATTTAAGTAATAGTAGATTTCGGTTTTTCTCTTCTTTTCGGATGAAAAGAAGCAAAAATCTTTTATTGCGGTCAATCTTTTAGCGGTCAAAATCTTATTTGTTGTCTAACCATCGGAACCATCGCTAAAGCGAGCCGATGTGTTTTAACGACAACTGCACTGTTTTGACACTCGCTTAAAGCTCAAATACCGCTTTGGATTTGTGTAGGTTGATTATTATGTTTTTTGATTTTAAAAGGGTATGGCGAATTAGAGAATGGGGAAAAATTTTATATTCGCATATGATTATGTTGGGAACAAATTAAAACACAAACACTCTACAAAAAAGACAACAAGATGAACAGAATAATTTTGATAGCATTAACCATTTTTCTATCTACCCAAGTATATGGACAAACGGAATTTGACACATATAAAAACGGGTTGATTTATAGTGAAACAACTATGAACAAACTTGGAAAAATTGTAGATTCACTTAACTTAAAATATAAAGTTTGCGATTTCAACAAATTGTTTAATTCAAAAAAACAAACAATCGGACATATTGTTCGGCTTGACACAAATAGAATTAAGCAAGCCAAAAAGGATATGGAAAATAATATTTCATTTGAAGAATTCATTGCCAAATATCCAGATGCCGAAGTAGACAGAAACGTGTTAATAATTAAGTATAGATACAAAAACTATAAGGAAAAAGAAGTTGTTGAATTTAGTGAAGTTGAACTAAACAGTAACTACGGATTTGAAATTAGTAAAGACAATGATAACAACCTGTACAATAAGGCAATGAAAGATTCTTGGTTATTTGATTATACCGAAAAATCAAAATATTCTAAGGAATCAATCAAGGCATTCTACTTTCCTGAAGATTTTAAATCAATTCCTATTACTTTAAAATATAGCAGACAAATTGGATATTCAGAATGTCTAATTGATACAGTTGCAGCAAAATTTAAAGATAATGCAAAAGAAGGTTGGATAGATTTACCGAAAAATTGGCAAACACTTTCAGAAAAAAAGAAAGTAAAGCTTCTTGATGAAATGCGTTCTACCAAAGTTGTGGGGGGTTGTAGCCAAGATAGAAGACCGAGAGAACACGCAATTAACATTGCAATGCTTTCAGCCGAAACTGCAAATTGGGAAGTTTTTTTGAAGTCACATTTAGACATTATGAACGACAGATTTGATAGAATGTCAGATGGAAGTTATGCTTACGAAAAACGAAAAACATATATCAAAGAACTGGAAGAACTTGACATAAATGTACTTGACCTACTTATTGGAATTTCATTAAGAGTTGAAGACCCAGCGCAAAATCATTACTATGGCAGTATTGGCAGAATTGGAAGAGCGATTTCAGAATCAAAAGATAAAAATGATTTTATAACACAAATTTTATCAATGATTGAGGACAAAGAGCTTGACAACTACAATAGAATTTTATCATACTTTTTATTTGTTAGTTGTAATAATTACATAGAAAATGAAGCCGAACAAAAAGCAAATTTACAATTATTGGAAAAATCAATTATGACTTTACCAGTGTACTTAAGTAGTAAAATAAAGCTAACAACAGAATAACCTACTACCAACATGAACTATGTAAAAACTATTATCAAAAAAACACTATAATTGTAAACCCATTACAGGATTAAATATAAACCGTAAAATAATAATAGGATTTAATTAAAAACTGTAAACTTTTTTAGGACGTGACAATTCGTTGATAAATTAAGTTGTGCCTCATTCTATGGTGACCGTAACTAGACGATTAATTCTTAAAGCATTTCAACGTCATTTATTGACTTCAATTAAAAAAAACTCTGAATAAATGGAAGGAATTAAATTTACAGAAACAATCATAATTGACGACAATGCTGAAACTGTCTTTGATTTCACACAAGACTACGGTAATAGACTTAAATGGGACACATTTTTAAAAAGAGCTGACCTGATTGACGGGGCATCAAGAGCTGACAAAAAAGTAAGAGCATATTGTGTTGCTAAAAATGGTATTGGTATGGTTACAGAATATGTCACATTCAACAGACCAAGAGTGACAGCAATCAAAATGATAAATGGTCCTTATATGTTTAAATCATTTTTAGGTTCTTGGACATTTAAAGAGTTACCTGACGATAAAACCGAGGTGTGTTTTTTATATTCTTTTTCGCTTAGATTTCCATTTAACCTATTGACAAAGTTTATAAAAAACAATTTGCAGACAAATGTGAAACAGCGACTTATTGACCTCAAAAAAAATATCGAAAATGAAAGCACTAAGGTATAAAATGAACATTGTAAAAAACTTTTAAGCGCTTTTTTGTCTATTAATCGATATAAAAACTAACATCAAACTTTATCTATATTTGATCCATTAAAATCAACCCGTGCAAACAACCATGCTTCGATGCTTCGATAAACTCAGCAACCATGAACTTAGCAACCACCGCCCTACTACTCGTTCAATGGGAAATGGGGAATGGGGAAAAAGGGAATAAAAAAAGTTATTATATTCGTTGATGATTAAGTAGGGCACGAGATGAATTAAAAATCAATGAATACAAAAAAAAATCACCCACTTTACAATGGATGATTAAAAACAAAATTTTAAACTAACTTTCTTTTTCATAACTGCACAAAGGTAAGTAAAACAAGAGTGGAAATACATGCAATTAATTAGTTAATCATAAATTAAAGTCGTAGTAATACTGCGAACCATCAAAAAAACACCTATTAATGAAAATAGGTGTATTAACTTAATATTTATTATTGCTCCAATACTACTTCAATATGTGTAGCATACGATTTAAAATATAAATGTAAAGTATGACCGTAAGAAGTTGTAAAAGTATACTCAGATCTGAAGTTAGCAAATGGTGGATATACTACTTCTCTAGATTTTTGATGAAATGATACAATTCCCATATATGCATTACTTGCTGGATTATATGTCTGAATACCTGGAACAATTCCATAACCCGCGGAAACCATTGATGTAGGTATCGAAGTTGAAGAAGTGAAAGCAGGTGGCGCATCTCCTTTTAGAAACAATTGCTGAATAGGTGTACTTAAATTAGAATTATGATGGATGTAATTAAATACACTGTAAACTTTACCATATTTTCTCAAGAAAGATATTTCTAGAGGATTTAAAGGACTTGAAGCTGTAAAGGTGCTAAAAAGCTTAGTTGTTGAGGAACCTGAACTGATAGGCAATACATATTGAACAAATAATGCAGGATTAAATTCATTACCAGCGTACAATAAGTTTGGAGCATTTACAGAATTTAAAACTGGACCACCAGCAGGACTGTAATCAATAACTCCATTGATATTACCATCAAAATAAGCAGGACCAACTTGAACCCTATAGCCAATCTGGTAGTCTGTAGTATTATTTACAAATTTCATCGGAACGTCAAAAACACTGTTAATATCAAACGGGCTTACATAACCAACCGCTGGAGTATTAGTTTTAATACTGTTCTGAGGTTCTGTATTCTCAACTGCTCCAGTTTCACTCATTTGATCAGCATCCTGATAAGAGTCTTCACTACACGCTACAAGCGTAAACAATCCCATTAGGACAATAATGGATTTTTTCATTTTTGTATAATTTTAAGATTAGATTGTGAAGATAATTCTTAATACTTTACAAAATGTTTTGTTTATTTAGTTTGTTATCAGTATTTTGTAAATAATTATCGTGCCAAAAAATTTTCTATATATGCGGTAACAATTTTAATTCTTGAAACAAAAAAACACCAGTGACGGTGTTCTAAATTTTAATAATTATTTATAGGTGAAAGTGCCTATAACTTCTCTATTAATTGTCACTTTAACTGGATATTTTTTATCATTGAACTCAATATTGACATCCTTTTCATTATCTTTAATAACTACATTATCCCCCCATGTAAATATTTTTCTTATTTCAAGTTTTTCTGAGTATTTTCTTGTCTCAATACTATTAAGATCAAACTGGTAGACACCTGAAGTTATAGTTCTATCAGGCATTATAACATCTTTTCTTGCACAATTGTTTCCTGTATGTTGGTATTTTGTAGTGAAAGAAAGAATGTCATTTGAATAATTTTCAGACTTGAGTAAAACTTTATTGCTGTTGTATTCATATTTAACTTTTACAACAGGATCTTTTACTATAGTAGTAGTTTCACTAATTTAACCTGCAGAATTATATAAAAAATTAATTCCACCATTATCTGTACCGTTTTTATAATATCTCTTGTTTATCAATTTATCGCCATTATAATTATATTTAGTCAAAATGTCATCACCTTGTTGTACAGATCTAATTTCACTTGTATAATCATTTTCTCCATAATAATAATGTAAAGTTAGATGAACATTTTTTCCGATTAAAATAACTAAAGAGTGGTCATTGCGATTTGGCTTTAGATTTTTTGGCAAATATAATTGTACGATCTTAAGCAAAGCAATATATGTTTCAAATATGAATTTTGAAATTACCGGCTTTTGGCATTTAAGATGTCCTCAACTTGATTACTTTCATTAGGACATCCGGTACACGCTGTTTTGACATTTAAATCAGACTTCAATTGATTTAAGTTTAAATACAGAAATTGAAATTTTAGGCGCAAAACTATTCAACAGCCTTTGTAGCAGATGATTCAAATTCTTAAATAACAAATTGAACTATATAACTATGAAGGAAGTCCTTATAATAAGGATTCTATTGTGAACAGTTCAAATTACTTTCTACTCTTGATGATTTAAAAGAGAAAGAATTAAAGTAAAGCACGGTATCAACCTATGCAGATGTTCACTAGAATTATCAACACAAAAGTTATTGAAATCAACTCTATATGTGTTCATTATATTCTGCGCTAATACAAGGTCTTCATTCAAAAAAGTACTTTCTATTAGAGAATTAATCTTTTCTAAAATATCAGCTTTAGGTACATCATCTCTGTATAAAAAAGCATTCGTCAATTTAACAAACTCATTTTTCATATAATTAAATTTTAGTTAGCACATTAAATTTAATTAAAAAAACCGTTGGTTCGTCAGGAAATTGCTTCGATGCTGCAACGGTTCAATGGTTTTTAGCATTTTATAGTTTTTTAGGGTTTTAGGAGCGGTTACTTAATCGCTCCTTTTTTAATACCAAACGAATTTTGTATGTACCATAACAAAAACAGATACCGTGTTGGCAGGAGAGTTAAAGGTATTGTAAAATAACGAGGACTTAATTTAAAGACCTACTTTTGTAGCCTAACCTACCACCATGATAGAAGAATATCTGGCGAAAGCTTTTAAAGAGATTCGAGAAAAGAATTTACAAGTGCCGTTTGAAATAGTTTCGGGTTCAACTGTCATAGACGTTGAAATGATTTTAACCGGTTTAGGAAAATCTTATTTGAGTACCAAAAGCCCGATTGATAAAATATTCTATGATAAAAATTGTTGAATTGAGAAAGTTTAAACAATAAAAAAACCGGAAGTTACTCCGGTTTAATCTTTATGGATTGATTGTTGTACAGTTTGAACTAGAAACTTTAGTATTTAAAAATGTTGTTTTATAACCCGTTCCGTTAAAATAGCTGTCAGTATTTGCATTTTTTAAATTTTGTATATACGCATTAACGGCAGCTATAGAAACAAAAATATAACAATTTATTATTTGAGATGAATTGACAATACTATAATTATCAAAATAAGTACTTGTGGCAATTATTATGTAACATCCAAATTCAGATTGATCATTTGTTTTAGAATTTAATTTATTTTAAAAAACAACCTAATTCATAACTAGTACTTACAGTAATTGTAGCTAAAGCGAAACGCTCATTATAATTAATTTATTCATTTTTAAAAGTATTTGAGTTGTTATTTTTAAGGATAATAGAAAACAGAGAGTATGATCTCTCTATTTCTTATTGGTAAACATATTGTTGCATGAACCCAAAGTCTATAAATGATAGGCTTTCTGAACCTGGCATTGTTATTTGCCAGCCGTTAGTTGTTGGAACCTGCACAAAATATGTGCAACTTGTTCCTGCCATTCCTGCAAAACCACTTACTGTAGTATAAAATCTCATGCCTCTAAATACCACGTCCGTTGTAGTACTACATACCGGTGATGGAGATGAACCACCACATACATATGCATGTGAAAGTTGGTTAGCTGGAACTACAACTCCTGAATACATATTTGTAAGAACATTTGCACTTGTAAGTTTCAATGGAAGGTGATCTCCATCGTAGCAACCCATACCATTAGCCGGACTTGAATAATAAACAAATAAACCTTCTACATCGTAACTTCCAAAATTATAATAAAAGGTTGGGACTGCCATTGCTAAATTAACTGCGCCAAATACAAGCGCAACTGATAAAAAGATCTTTTTCATAATTATTTTCTTAAGTTAAATGCTGTAAGTATAATAGTTTTGTAATCGTTGTCAAATTTATTAATGGCATCTTCGGTATATCCATTTTCCAAAAGAAGCTGTTTGCATTTCGGCAGTAACTTCATTGCCATATCTTTTTGGACTTCCTCTTTGGTTAAGCCAGAAACAGAGGAGTGATAATCTTTTGTTGTAAAATGTTTAAGAAGATTATCGATTTCTTGCTGAGTTTTGTTTACAGACTTGTTCGCTGTAACCGTCTGTTCGTGGTCTTGAACTTCCTTTTCTTGATGAGAATCTTCTGAACAACCAATAAAAACTAATGCAGTTGTACAAACTAATGTAAAAATTAATTTTTTCATAAAAATATATAATTTTGTGTTAATAACGTGAAGATAAAGCACTTAGTTTAAAATAAAATATTGTTTATTAACTTTGTTTTTAATATTTTATAAAAGCAATACCGTGCCAAAGCGAGGTAATTTTAAAATTATATCACTTTAAACGAAAATAAAAAGCAGGTCTATAAACTCGCTTAATATATAGTTTCTCATTTCTTAAAATTAAAACAAATCTTTTCAATACAAAATAAACCAAACCGTCACCAATTAAACCGCCTATTACATATAACCAAGCTAACTCTTTACCTTTTGACGAAGTACCTTACTTTAGATGAGTTAAAGAGTAAAACATTGTAAGCTATTTTTTACTACTCCAAACACAACCTAAAACAGCTAGTTGCACACCGCAATTATGGCTGCTTTTGTTCTTTGACTAATTTACCAATTTGTCAAAAAGTATATTATGCCTGCTGATTAATAATCGATTTAATCACTATTATTAAACTTTCTTTATATTTGACCAATTAAATTAACCCGTGGAAACAACCATGCTTCGAAACTTCGATGCTTAGATAAACTCTGCAACCGCGGGCTCAGTGACCATGAATTCAGCAACCACCGTCCTCCTACTCGTTTAAATTGGAAATGGGGAAAGTACAAAACGTAGTCAAGATTATAACCAATGCCGTTACGAACGGACAAAGCGTAGCTGTACTATCTAGCAATAATGCAGCCGTTAAAAATGTTTACGAAAAACTATAGGAAGCAGAGAATTTTAAAAATCGTAAAGCTTTTAAGTAATATCAGAAACAATAAACTAATAACATCTGATCAAAAATATGGAATACTGTGGAATAAATAAAAGTCCGCATTTTATATATCAAAAGTTCACATAATAAATAACTTCTTCAAAAATAAGCGATAAAAAACTACTAAATGAGAACATTAAAAAATAAACCACATAAATACAAGTTCGTATATTTGTGTGTAAGCTTTAAATGTCACAAATAAACTGTATGAAAAGAATTTTATCATTATTATCACTTATTGTTTTTACTCAAATTTCTGCACAAAACACATCAATTCAAGTCCTTCCATCTGGACATATTATTGCCAAAGCAAAAATAGATGGTAAAGAAGGAAATTTTATTTTTGATACGGGGGGCGGAATTAATTTATTCTTTAACCATTTTGCTAAAGATTTAAAACAAAAGTCAACTTATAATTTTTTTACTGGCTATCGTGCAACAGGTGAAAGAATTGATATTCCATTATTTGAAAACGAGGAAGTTGAATTTGCAGGAAAAAAATTCACTAAAGTTCCTTATTCTACTTTTGACATGAAAATAGATGGAATTGATGGTTTAATTTCACTTCAGATGTTTCATGACACTGATTTCATAATAGATTACAGTAAAAAAGAAATTGTATTAACCGATTTTTCAAAAGAATACATAACAAAATCTTTTGATATTCAATTAACCACAAATGCAGACAAATCAACTGATATTATAACCTATATTTCATTAGATGATAAATATAGTGTGCAAGTTTTATTGGACTCTGGCGCTGGTAATGATTCTTTTTGGTTGAGTGATAAATTAATTTCCACACTTAAAATAGATAAGTCAAAACTAGAATTAAGTGAAAAGAAAAGTGAGTTTGATGAAAAATTTGTAACCAAATTTTACAAAGGTTCTATAAATAGTATTTCTAATAAATTTGTAACATTAAAAAATCCAAAAGTAATTTTTGTTGAAGGCTTAATATACGAAGGAAAAACAAGTATTAACTGGTTTGGAAATAAAATTGGTATAAGTTTGAAAAATAAAAAGATGTATATACTTGACTAATTGACATTACAGCTGCTATGAACTGTGTAAAAACGCTAATTTATTAGGCTCTTTTTATAATAAAATTATCATGCTAAATTGTAGTATTTTTTACTACCCAAAATACAATTTTAAGCAGCTTGTTGCACACCGCAATTACGGCTGCTTTTTTGGTATTATATGTATCTAATAAAAGATTGACAGATCAAATTATTTCTTATTAACAAACGAACTAAGTTCATTATCAAACTTTATCTATATTTGACCAGTTAAAATCAACCTGTGCAAACATACTTCGACACTTCGGCGAGCTCAGTGACCACGGGCTCACTAACCGAAAACTCAGCAACCATATTTCGGCACTTAGATGCTTTGGCACTTCGGCGGGCTCAGTGACCACGGGCTCACTAACCGTAAACTCAGCAACCGTGAACTCAGCAACCGCCGCCCTCCTACTCCTTTGCATCATTATACTTGTTATTGTTGTGATCCGGTATCAATCAGCAAAGAAAAAATATCAGCGTCCAATATATTCAGCATCTTAAAACACTTCATAAATTTTGCCTGAATGTTGGATGTCCGATGTCGTTAGAAAAATGTAATAAATCTTTGTATTCTAATGTTATGTAATGTACTAGTGCTACACCAACATTAGAATTTTTATTTTATAATATGAATTAAGTGCGACATGATAGCGTGCTTTTCTTTTAAATGGAATGATTAATTTTACTTCGATATTATTTAATTTATTTGACCGATGGAGCAGAAAAGATTTATTACACCTTATGAAATTCATTTAGGTTTAAATATATTTAAGTATATAAATAATTTGACCAGTGACAATTTTCAAATTTGGGAAAAGAACAATGAAATAAAACTCAATACACCATATAAGGTGGTTGATAAAGAAGGCAATTGCATTGTGTTGTTTTTAGATTTCAATAATGTTTCTAACAATAATATGCAGAAGATTTTTGAAAGGTTGCAGGCAATGGATTTAGAGTTCTTTATGTATCATTATAAAGATAGGGTTAGAATTGGTTGGCGAAATGATACTAGAATTCAATTGAGATAAAAAAACATTAAAATCAACATGAGAACACTACTATATATCCTCTTACTTTTTGCGACAACTATTTACGGTCAAAATTTTGAAAATATTTCTCAACTTGAAGTAAAGGAGAACATTGCATACATGAAACATGTTATTAGCGATGCCAGCGTAAACCCTTATAGCAGCATTTCAGAAAAAAGGTTCCACAAACTCTTAAAGCGTGCAGAACGACGAATTTCAAAAAAAAGTACGGTCACCCCTATTGATTTTTATACAGCTTTTCAGCCTGTTATTGCCAGGTTACGGGACGGGCATACAGAATTAAACATATCCGACTATATTTATCAGACAGACTACAAGGAATTTCCCTTTAAAGTAGAATTGCAAAAAAATTCTCTTTATATTACGTCAATTAAGAATGGTTACGAACAATATGTTCCAAAATCTGTCATTGGAAAAAAGATAAGGAAAATAGACCACGAGGATTCCAGTAAAATTATTAAACTTTTTGGACGCTATACAAGTGCAGAAAATAAACGAAGTAGCATGGCTTTAAGTCAGTATTATTTCAACGACTATTTTAACTTACTGCCTAAAATAGGCTATGAATTAAGTATTGATATAGAAGATCATAACGAACTTATAATTAAAGTTTTAAGGAAATCTCAGATAAAGACCAAGCAGCAAATAGCAAGAAAATTTGAAAATTTCAGTTATACACTAAAAGAAGATACTAATTATGCTGTTTTAACACTTAACAGTTTTTCAGGTTTAGAGGATTTTAAAACATTTTTAACTGATTTTTTTTCGACAGTTAAGAAGAACAACATAAAAAATCTTGTAATAGACCTACGAGAAAATGGTGGCGGAAATTCAAAACTTGGTGACGAACTTTTGAGTTACCTGATTTCTGAACCCTTTACACAATACGAAAAGACATTAACAAAATATAGCGATACACAGAAACAATATATTGAAAGCCTTACAGATGCTGAAAATACGTACTGGCAAAATATCCTGAAGAAAAAATCAGGAACAGTTGAAGCTACCGACAAATCCAAGATACTTATATTTCCAAAAACTATAGACCAAAGATTTAATGAGAACGTATGTATATTAATAAGCGGACAAACATTTTCTTCTGCTGCCGATTTTGCCAACGCCTGCAAATATTATAAAGTTGGAGCTATAATAGGAGAAGAAACGGGAGGTTTTGTAGTTTCAGCAGGAGAAACAATAGAAGTAGCGCTACCACATTCACCAGTAAAGCTTAATGTATCTACTACAAAAGATTATAACGTTGGAGCTACCGAAGAAAGCCTTCACGGTGTGAAACCACATGTAAATGTATCGGCACCTAAAGCAATGGACTATGCTTTAAAAAGAATTAAAAAAATTGAAGTTTCAACTAATTGATTGAAAGTTAGCAGGAGGCGCTTAGTTCTTTATGAGCGGTGAGATGCTTACACGCTCGGGCAAATATGGTGTTTTTGGGGTGTACTAATTATCCGAGGTGTGGGAGTACGGTGAAATTGGGAATGGGGAATTAGGGAAGTGTTGAATATTTAATTGATTATTTGTAATATGTATATCTGGCTTCGGAATCTCAATTTGAGTTATAGATCTATTTCGGTTTTTCTGTTCTTTTATGACTAAAAGAACCAAAAGTCTTTTTATTTTGATCTTACCTCGGTATAAAATCGGTTAAATAATGTCTTACAAGCTAACTAATCGAAATGTATTCATTCTTTACTATTATAAAATAATGTATTCATGAATCTTCGATTTCGCTCTGCTCCCCGATTAGTTTACGCTTGCTTCAACAATTTAACTGTCGATTTGATACCAATGGCGCTTTTAATTCGTGTGGATTGATTATTATGTTTTTTGATTCAAGGGAATTTTCTTTATGTTGAATTGTTGATCCCGATAAATCGGGACGAGATTTGTTTAGCTAACTGGATTATTTGTAATAGGGATATCTGGCTTCGGGTTCTTTATTGCAATATCCAGTATGGTAGCTCCATTTAATATTCTATGCATAAAAATTTCATGAATACGTTTGAAACATGAGGTACTACCATTTGCCATTTTTACCTGTTTTAAGCCACTTAAAATAATAAAGACGAACAAATGTTCGCCTTTATTATTATGAAATAAATCATTTTCTGGTTTGTAAAGCCAGGGTTTGTAAGTGTTTCAAATTTTATCAACAATTCTAATACATTACCGCTGATATAAATTTTAGTTATTCGACAATAACTTTTTTGCTGGCTTTGCCTTTGTTTGTAGTCACCTCTACAAAGTACAATCCTTTTGCAAGGGTACTAATATCAACTGTATTTTGTCTGACTATTTTAATTTTTTGTCCTAGGTTGTTATATATGGTTACTTTTTCTAATATTTCATTATTTTCTAAGGAAATGTTCAAAACATCACTAGCCGGATTTGGATAAATATTAAAATTCGCCTTTGTAAATTTGTTTGAAGACAATACTCCGGAGAGATCATAAACTTTTGCATAACCGTTTTTAAAATTTGTACTAGTCGGGGTTGTTGCACCAACTATTAACGTGCTTCCGCTACCGGATATTGACACACTTCCCCCAAAAAGGTCTAGAGCTTCTTCACCGTCAATATCAATTCCTACCTGGGACCATGTATTTGATACATTTTGATACACGCGTGTGTGACCGGAAGCATTTCCATTTCCGTCATTACCATCGGCACCGATAGCGACTATAGTTCCGTCAGCCGACAATGACACTCTTCCACTTTGATCAAGCGGAGATTCACCGATTATATCTGACCCTATCTGCGCCCACGTTCCGGCAATGTTTTCATATACCCGTACATAGCCCTGCAGATTTCCTCCACCATTCAGCGAACCAATGGCTACAATATTTCCATCAGACGATAGTGAAACAGTACGTCCACTTAGATCAGCTCCTCCATAAATTGTTTGCCCAATCTGTGTCCATGTCCCCGAAATATTCTCAAATATCATCGTATAATCGGAATCTCCTATGGAGGACGGGTGCTCGTTTGCTCCTGCAGCTAATATCTTTCCATCCGAAGAAAGGGAAACACTGACCCCGATTCCGTGTCCCGGTTGTAGACCGTAAATATCTGAACCGATTTGCGTCCATATTCCGTTTATATTCTCAAACACACGTACTTGTCCTGATTTATTTCCGTTTCCATCACCTTCCCAAGAACCGACAGCAACTATATTTCCGTCTGCTGATAAATCAACACTCCATCCACATTTATCTAATTGATTATCCCCATCAATATCATTTCCTATCTGTGTCCAACTACCTGAAACATTCTTAAAAACTCTTACATGACCGGAATCTGCACCACCACCATCATTAAAAGGAGCTCCAATGGCTATAATACTTCCATCGGCTGATAGACTGATGCTTTCGCCACTCCCGTCACCTGACGCCTCACCTGTGATGTCGTCCCCAACCTGTGTCCATGTTCCTGCAACATTACTATAGACACGTACATGCCCTGCGTTGGAGCCGTTATCATCATTATTTGGAGCACCAACAGCAATAATACTTCCGTCTGAGGATATAGACACAGATCGCCCGAAAGCATCAGTACCGGTCTTGCCCTCAATTTTCTGCCCTAATTGGGTCTGACATATCCCCAACATGGGTACACATAATAAAAAAAGTAAATATCTATTCATAATTTAAAATTTAGGATGTTAAATAATTAATTTTATTATAACGAAAAAAACTATGCCATACTCATAGTGTACGTAAAGTTTAACAGTATTATCCTCTATGAAAAAAATTATAATGTTAACACTTGATCATACTATAAAGACAAAAAGAGATTCTACATCTCTTTTTGCTAGTAACAATAATTTAAGCACTAACTATAAAAAGTATTCCTTACAGATCTGATTCTTTATCGGCAAGAATATCGAATTTGAGTCCGCTGTTTCCTTCTCCGCGTCCTCCCTTAACGGTTCTCCCCAGCCACGTAAATACTTTTCCGTCATACAGGCCAATGACGTAAAAGAAGCCTTTGATAATACCGTTATAGTCATGAAAAACACCATGGGCGACTATACCATTGCTGCTATATCAGAATCAGCTATTGCAGATGTATTTCCTTATTTTAGTGGAGAAGAAGGTGATGCAGAAAAATTAGAGCGATTCAATACCTTAAAAAATGCCCATTTGGAAAACGATCAATGGAAAGAAAATAAAGAGGCCGCATTGATTGATTCGTTAGAGGTTTAGAAAACAAAAGCGCTTTCTTTAGGAAAGCGCTTTTGTTTTAATAATTTAATTTAAGACCTAATCCAAATCCCATATCGCTGTCGTAATGCGTTCTGACACTCATATTACGGTTTAGAATATAGCTTAATTCTCCCATATATTCCTTATCGGTATTTATCATAAATCCGGCACGTATACGTTTGGAAACAGGAATATCTTCACGCATTAACTGCAATCTGACATTTCCGTCGTGATAAACTTCTGCCTGAAAGTTAATCAACATTGGCAACGTATAAACAAATCCGGCACTTACTAAAGCACGTTCGTCTTTAGTATTTTTTTGACCGAAAAGGTTCTTTTCAACCTCGTGATGTCCCATTTTGCGGTAGCGCCAATCAAAACCTACAAATACCTGGAACCATTGGTTGCGACCTAAAAAGCGACCCAAATGTGTTTCAACTTCGTAACCATGCATATCATTATAGCCCAACGCCCACTCTGAGTTTAGCGCCCAACGCGCATTTTGAAGCATCAGCATTCCATCATTCCCATTGGTAGCAAAATCATTTTCAATCATAAAATGCGTCATATTACTTTCGCGCTGCAACATTCTATATGCTTTATCTTTATTGGGTAGTAAAGGGTTATCATAATTCCCTACTTCGAAAACGCGGTTCATTCCCGACATCATGTGATACAGAATATGACAGTGAAAAAACCAATCACCTTCGGTATTCGCCTGAAATTCGATTACGTTGGTTTCCATGGGCATTATATCCAATACATTTTTTAAAGGGGAATAAGCACCATTTTTGTTAATGACCCTAAAATCAAAACCATGCAGGTGCATAGGGTGGCGCATCATAGAATTATTGTACAGCGTAATACGCAGAATCTCACCTTTCTTAACCGGAATTTTATCGGTTTCGGACATTACTTTATTATCCATACTCCACACATAACGGTTCATGTTTCCGGTTAATTCGAACCGTAAGTCTTTTACCGATACATCTTTTGGAAGTTCGGTATTTTCGGGTGATTTCAACATTCCGTAATTTAACGTTGTAATTGTTTGTGATGAATTTGCATGTGAAGAGTGATCCATTTTACTCATTTCTGAATGATTCATTTCCTTATGAGCTTCTTTAGAAACCTTCTCTTTCTTCGAGGATTTTTCCTGCGCTTCTCCTGAAATTTCAGGGTACATTACGGTATTCATGTCCATTTGCTGCAAACTCATTTTCATTCCCATATCGTTCATGCTCCCGTTCATATTCATCATATCGTTCATCATCTTCATTCCTTCAAAATATTTCAACTTGGGAAGCGGCTCCATCAGCTGCTTTTTACCTTCGCCAATAAACAAGGAAGCAGAAGAAGTACGATCTTCCGGAGTTGCCTGAAATTCATACGAAATACCTTTTTCGGGAATCGTTACCACCACGTCGTAGGTTTCGGAAACTCCGATTATCAGTCGATCTACATCGACAGGTTCCACATCGTTTCCATCATTTGCCACAACCGTTATTTTTCCGCCGGCGTAACGCAGCCAAAAATAAGATGAAGCACCTCCGTTGGAAATTCTCAAACGGACTTTATCGCCTGCTTTAAACTGTTGCAACTGACTTTCTGAAAATCCGTTTATCAAAAACTTTTCGTAATAAACATCGCTTACATCCATTGCTAGCATACGCTTCCATTCATTTGTCAATTTGGTTTTAAAATGACCTGCGCGGATTGCTTCTGCATAACTTTGGCTTGACCCCTTTTTAATTCCGAACCAATCATTCGCATTATGAAGCATGCGTTGAACGTTTCCTGGTTTTAAATCAGTCCACTCGCTCAACATGACCGGTACCGCAGGCAAATCATCAATACCTTTTCTAAAAGTAGGATCGTTTTCGCGTTTCTTTAAAACCATAGATCCGTACATACCAATCTGTTCCTGATATCCGGAATGGCTGTGGTACCAATGTGTACCGTTTTGAATGATTGGAAACGAATAGGTGTACGTTGTTCCAGCTTCAATAGGCATTTGTGTAAGTAACGGAACGCCGTCTTCTTTATTTGGAAGCCACACGCCGTGCCAATGAAGTGAGGTACTTTCCTTTAACTGGTTGTGAACACGGATAACCGCCGTATCGCCTTCGGTAAACTCTAAGGTAGGCATTGGAATTTGACCATTTACCGAAATAGCACGCTTTTCTTTTCCTGAAAAATTCACAATGGTATCGCGAACATATAAATCGTATTCTACACGTTTTTGCGCCTGCAGATTAACCGAAAAAACAACAGCTAGTACCATATAAATCCAATTCTGAATTCTAAAATATGCTTTCATGATACTGACTATTTTAAAGTTTCGACTGTACTTCCGCACGAAAGCATCTGGTTTCCATAAAACGGATTTTTTATAGCAGAATCTTTACTCAACCAATTAGATCCGCCTTCGAACATAGGACAATTCTGGTAATAAACAGCAGATTTTAATTTTGCCTTTTTTGCCAGTTTATACAAGGGCTGCGTTAGTTCGGCGAAAAGTATGCGTTGCTTTTTAATGTCTTTTTGACCAATGATTTTATCGGTAAAATTTCTCAACAACGTTAGTTCTTGTGAAGAAGGAACTTCTTTTATTTCATTATCCAAAACCTTTTTAAACAGCATGGATTGTTTTAAAATTTCGTTATGATCTGCTTTTACAAAAGCATCCTTAAGATTGAAATAAGCATTTAACACCACTTCCAAGCTATCATCGGTCTGAATCTCGGAACCTACATGATTCATTTGGACATGTGATTGTGTTTTTGACTGATGATGCATGCTATTGGATTGTGCAGAATGATCTGCAGACTTTTTATCGCGTACATACCGACAATCTTCTGCCAGTTTTCTGTACGAATTATCCGGAGCGAAATATTCATCGTTATCAAAACCGGCTAACGCAATTTTTTTGAGAATTGCTTCTGGAGTTGTTTTAGTTTTATCGAATGTAACAGTAGCTGTTCCTTCCTTAACATTGTATGAAACTACGGAAATTTGTTTTTGATTTCCGACACTTTCTATCATTTCTTTTGCTGAGGCGCATTTAGACTTTACATTGAAAGTTTTAGTTTCGGCATTTTTTATCTGTGCAAAAACCGTGGCAACAGAGAATAAACCCATTGTTGCCAATAAATATATTTTTTTCATTTTTAGAAGTTTAATTTATAATAAAATTCCATCTTAAATCTTTACTGAAAAGACATAATTTGGGCTGGCAATTATAAATTTAAACTTATTTTAGGCTTCTGCCAAACAGCTAAAAAAGGATTTTTTAAATGAAGATTTACAAACGCATTCGGTCGTTGCTTAAGATTAAAAATAGTAGTTTGGAGATTCAACTCCTGTTGAACTTCCGAAAACAAAACAATGTTGTTAATTATTTTAGCACAGCATACAGGATCTTTACATGAAGTACTTTTAGAAGCTTTGCTTTTTTTGCAACATGTTTTATTTTCTGATGGAGATTCGCAACATGAAACAGTTTTTTCTGAATAATTAATATTTGCAAAAGCGTTACCCGCTGTTAAAGAACAACTGAAGAATATGAGCAACATTATTTTTACAAACCGAATCATTATTACAAAATTAATAATATATTTGATTTAGATGCCTACTTTAACTTTTTGACAACTAAAAAAGCCTTCCGAAGAAGGCTCTCAATCATTTGACTTTTATTCTGTGTATAAACCAAACATCATAATTAGACGGTTTTTATGATAAAAATTTAATGTTTGGTCTGCAACATCAAAACTTACTGTTGCATCTGACAAATATTTTAATATTTTGCTTTCAATTTTTGAGGCTTCCTGATCTAAACATGCCATACGGGTTGAACCTAAGCCTTTAAAGGTATTGGAATTTGCTTTTGTAGAATATGTTCCGAAAAAATTATTGCACCCACTGTTTCCGTTTACTTTTTTATCTGTCGCGTTAAATTGAATAAAGGCTTTTCCATAATCCTGTCCTACATTTTCCAACATGATCAGCTTCCATTTTTTTCCGTCGATAAACGACCAAATATCATTTTCTGATGGAATACTGAATTCCATAACCACTTCTTTACTATTTGGTTTTTTAAATTTTACAACAGACCCAGCCGTTTCAATCTCAAAATTCCTGCTTTCTAAAGCTTTTAGAAACTGTTCTTCCAACCGCATACTTTCCTCGTCACACGCCATTAAAGTACCCATACCAGGTGTTATCTCTATTTTATTTCCATTTAATTTGTATGAAGCCGAGAAACGATTACATCCACTCTTTCCGGAAATTTTATTATCATTCAATATAAAATAAACACTTTGATTTTCGACCTTTTTCCCATTGATTTTAGAGAGAACCATTTTTTTGTTGAGTAGATAGGAGTCCATCACCGTTGTTGATTTAACTTTCTTCTTACTAACTACTTTTTTAAGTTTATATTTATATGCCGACGCGTCAGCAGGCAAGTTTCCTTCGCGTTTGCTTTTTTCCACCTTTAATTTGTAACGATATCCCGGTACAAAATCAAATCCTTCAATATTATCATAAAAATATGTCCATTCTTTTTCCTTATCAATTTTAACCTGTAAGCATTCCATAGGGCTAACACCTGTACAAGGAACTTTACTCTCTTTTACCTGCATTTTAACTGTTTCCTGCGCAAAGGTTATTGAAGTAAAACAAAGAAACAGTAGTAACATTTTTAAACTTTTCATATCTTTTCTTTTTTATTGTTTTCCAAATAACCAATACCGTGCCAACCGTAGCTCAGTGACCAGGGAATGAAAAAAAGTTATTATATTCGTACATAATTGAGCGAAAAGTAAATTTATTTCCGACCTAAATTGACAACCAAAAATGAACGTAGTAATAGAAACGGAACGACTGATTTTAAGAGAATTAGAATATACAGACGATAAAGACTTGTTTGAAATGGACTCTGATCCTGAAGTTCATTTGTATATCGAAAATAATCCTGTGAAATCAATTGACGAAATAACTAAAGTTATAGAAATGCTTAAAATACAATACAAAGAAAATGGTATTGCTCGTTGGGCTGTGGTTGACAAATTAACAAATGAATGTGTTGGCTGGTCGGGACTAAAATATTTTAATCAGCCTTTAAACAATCACAATAATTTTTACGAACTTGGGTACAGGTTTAAGAAAAAATACTGGGGAAAAGGTTTTGCGACAGAATCATCACGAGCAATATTGGATTTTGGATTTAAAAATTTGAATGTTGAGCAAATTTTTGCAATAACTGACCCAAAAAACAAGAGTTCAAAAAAAGTATTGACTAAATTGGGATTTGACTTTAAAGAAACATTCGATTATGAGGGTGATCCAACAGATTGGTTTGAATTAAAAAAGACAGCTTGGGAGAATAAAGCCGAACCGCTAATATGAATTGTTAAAAACCAAATTTTAAGCATATTAGGATAAATTATCATTGAACATTGATTTGTTTTTAGACCTGACAAAAACAATTTTGAGCAGCTTGTTACACACTGCAATTACGACTGCTTTTTAGTTCTTTCCCCACACTACCAGTCTGTCAAAAAGTATATTATGCCTGCTGATTAATAATCGATTTAATCATCATTATCAAACTATATGAGTATTTGAGCAGTTAAAATCATATCGTGCAAAACTACAACTGCCCTCCTATTCGTTCAATCAGAAATGGGAATTAGAGAATGGGGAAAAGGGAATGCTGCCTTATAATAATTAGCTAAGTGCAGCTAACGCATTACGTACAATTAAATATCCTAAGACGGCAACGTACAGTGATTTAATTTAAACTGAAGTACATATTTTGACAGGCTATTTACCATAACCTTACCCAACATCTCGGCTATCGGTCTTCACATTAATCTTTTTGAGTAACTTACCCTGATAATCTACTTTAAGACCTGTTAGTCCAAAACCATAGTAAGCACCGGTATCAATATTCCAAGCATTTGATATTGTATTATAGTAAGGTTCGTTTTTTAATAAAGGAGTGTGTCCGTGGATTTGAATTTTATCTATGTTTTTTAATACTTTTCTATTCCACAGTACGCCATCTATGTTATTTTCATCGAACGGATTTTCTGTTTTTGAAATACCCGCATGTGTTACTACAAAACAGTCTTTTTCAAATTTCAACGGCATATTTTTAAACCACACAGCTGTGCTGTCTAAGTCAATACTATTATCTTCAAAATTTTCAAGAGTCTTTTGTCCACCCTGATTTAACCAGTTATCATTTTCGCCTTTTTCATAATACTCTATAAATTCCAATTCATGATTTCCTTTTAGTATGATACAATTTTCATTTTTTGTGAGATTTTGGCAATATTTGACAACTTGCGAACTGAAATTACCCCGATCTATCAGGTCGCCAACAAAAATTAAATATTCTTTTTTGGAGTCCCAGTTTTTAAGCATCTCAAGAAGTGTGTAATAGCAGCCATGTACATCACCTATAATAAAGTAATTCATCTGATTTTTTTTCATTTGCGCTGGAGAGATTCCGAAATATATTGACAGAATCTTGATAAAACAAATTTAATTAAGCTTTAGACAATTGCAAAATTTTAATAAGCCCACCAGGGAATAAACGTTATTTTAAGACATTAATCATTTTTTATTTTTGAAAAATAGGACTAAAACATTGTGTAAGCGCATGCACTTCCCTATTAGAAACCTTATCAAAGTTTTAAAAAACTAGTAGAATCGAAAATAAAATACACTAAAAACCATTTGAAATACCTAGACTATATCATTTACAACAAGCTGGGTAAAATACCGGTATTGGGTATTGAAGTTGGAGGAGATACGTAACAATAATATATTAGTGATTTATAGGTTTAATATGGAAAGTATAGAATGTTTCTTTGAAAAGTTAAGAAATCCAATAAAGTGATTTTATTAATCTGTATTTTAGTTAAGAAATAACAAACCATACTTTTTTAGATTGAAATGCGAAAACTTATGAAGACAGAATATATTGTATTGTACTCGATTTTGGGCATTTTCACGGGCTGTAATCTCACAAAGGAAGCAGCTGATAAAGAAATTATCATATCGAAGATACATACCAAAAGAAACAACAACGAAACAGACACGTTATGGGTTTCCCAAAATGATACTATTGTTTTTAAGCAATTAGAAAATATTACCAACAGACCTTGCAGTAATCCGGAAATTACAACGGTTTATGAATTAAGAGAGCCAAATGATGGAGCGTACTATTATATTTATAACAGTAAAGCGAAGCTTGTAATAGAAGGAAAATATACAAAAGAATATCTTTATGATGGTGTGCTCTACGAACAGGGAAACTTTTACAATTCAATAAGTTATTATTACAAAAAGAACGGTAAACTTGAGGCGGCGCACTATCAGGAAGACGGGAGAAACTTGAAAACTGAAATTTTTGACAGTGATAAAATTCTGAAAGAAATGATTTATTTTGATAAGAAATCATCGGATAAAACAAAGATCGAGATTTATGATAAAGGGAAACTTGACGAAACCCGTATATATACTAGTTTTAATAATTATTACACTGTGAAAGCAGTTGATTAAAAAAGCAGTCTCGCACTTTGTATTAATAAGCATGATTGCAAAATGTTATGAGGCTATAAATACTATTTTAAAAGAACTTATGCTATCAGATTTTTTATACGGTAACCGAATTATGGTTTCTATATTTCCATGACAATATTTGTCTTTTTAAATTTGAATACTCTAAATATTTTGAAGATTTAATATATATTTTTGTAAATAAAACTTATTTATGCTAGAGAATTTCGAATTTTATCTTTTTTTGGCTCTGATCATCACTATGCTGATCATGTTGGCAAAAAAGATTCAGGTTGCCTACCCTATTTTGCTTGTATTGGCGGGACTTTTAATTAGTTTTATTCCGGGAGTTCCCAGGATAAAAATAGAACCAGAACTAATATTCATTATCTTTTTACCGCCATTACTTTATGAAGCTGCCTGGTCTACTTCGTGGAAAGAACTTTGGCGATGGCGCAGAATTATTTTCAGCTTTGCATTTGTAGTTGTATTTTTCACCGCATTATCTGTCGCTGTTTTCGCGAATTATTTTATTCCCGGTTTTTCTTTAGCATTAGGTTTTTTATTGGGAGGAATTGTTTCTCCACCTGATGCAGTAAGCGCCGGAGCGATTTTGAAATTTGTAAAAGTGCCGAAAAGACTTGCTTCCATTCTCGAAGGTGAAAGTTTGCTTAATGACGCTTCTTCTTTAATTATTTTTCGGTTTGCGATGATAGCTGCTGCAACCGGACAATTTGTTTGGCTGGAGGCTGCCGGAAGTTTTTTATGGATGTGTGTTGGAGGAGTCGGGATCGGGCTAGTAAGTGCTTACATTTTTTTTAAAATGCACAAAATTTTACCTACTGATCCTAACATTGATATCTTGCTTACATTCATTGCGCCATTTTCGATGTATCTGGCCGCAGAAGAGCTTCATGCTTCCGGAATTTTGGCAGTTGTAAGTGGCGGACTATTCCTGTCTTATCGCAGTCATGATTTTTTGAGCAGTGCTTCCAGAATACGTGCTCTAACGGTTTGGGAAAGTTTTTGTTTTTTACTTAATGGAATTGTTTTTATGCTAATTGGGTTAGATTTGCCCGAAATTGTTTCCGGTTTAGGTGAGACCAATATTTATACCGCAATAGGTTATGGAGTAGCAGTTACTGCAGTTTTAATTATTGTAAGAATTTTTGCAGGTTACGCCGCAGTGATTACGACTTTAATTATGAGGAATTTTATAACGGTTGCAGATGCACAGTCACCAGGTTGGAAAACGCCTATGATTATTGGTTGGACGGGAATGAGAGGCGTAGTTTCTTTAGCTGCGGCACTTTCCATTCCTTTGACCTTAGATGATGGAACTGCTTTTCCGCAGAGAAATTTGATCCTATTCATCACATTTCTGGTGATACTTTTAACCTTGCTTTTTCAGGGACTTACGCTTCCATTTATTTTAAAGAAATTCCCGCCGACAGATCGTGATTTTGTAAGAAGCGTAAAAGAAATAGATTATGAAATACAGAACAATCTTGCTCAACTAGCCGTTGATAAAATTCGTGCAGATTATTCGCATAAAATAGATAGTTTTCCGGCACTGAAATACCAGTTACAAAAATATGAAAACCAATTGAACAGTTCAGAAATTATAATTAACTATACCGAATACCGAAATATTTATATTGATATTATTGAGACGCAAAGAATATGGCTTATCAATAAAAATCGCGAAGAACTTTTATTAGATGAAGAAATTATCAGAAAGCATCTTCGATTACTTGACCTTCAGGAAGAAAGACTGAATATGAAAAGTTAGGTGATTAGAAATTATATCTATTTTATATTCACTATTACTTAAATGAAGATTTTTTTGAGGAGGAGAAACCATAATCAGAGAAATTCAATTTTTTTAAAAATAAAAAGATTTTAATGTATGACGAACATAATCTTGAAGATTAATATGAATTTCTAACAGATAAACCATATTGATATTTTTGAAATTTGGAAACAATAAACTTTGCTATGGATTTATCGAACGATTTTAAAATTGCTTTAAGGCACTTTATATATTATTACACTAATGGAACTTTACCATGTGTTATAGAGGACAATGAATTATTAAAAGAAATAAATTACAGAGAAGATTTAAAGATGAAACTGTAAATCGTCAGCAAAAAGTGGACAGTTCAGATACATAATTTAAAATAGTGTTGCTAAAAAAATGTAATTTAATTATGGGAACACCAAAGAAAAAATCCGCAGAATCTTTTGTAAAAGACATTCGTAATAATACCCGTCGTATTTTTACAGCAGAACAAAAGATCTTAATTGTAATGGAAGCTTTGCGTGCAGAAACTTCTGTAGCAGAGTTGTGCAGAAAACACAGTATAGCACAATCACAATTTTATGCTTGGAACAAAGAGTTTTTAGAAGCCGGTAAAAAGCGGTTGTCTGGAGATATAACACGTGAAGCCACAAGCGACGAGGTATCGGATTTAAAGAAAGAAAATGCCAGCTTAAAAGAAATGGTTGCCGATTTGGTTTTACGTTACGATATTGTAAAAAAAAGCTTGGACATGCTCGATTAATCAAACAGTACAAAAGCTATATAAGATAATCGGCATCAGAGAAATATGAAATAATTCAGCAGGTGACCCGTAGCGATTTAGGTGTAAAACGAACACTTGATGAATTTGGAATACCACGAAGTACGTTTTACAAATGGATTTAATCATCAAACTTTATCTATATTTGACCAATTAAATTCAACCTATGCAAATTACTACCACCCTCCTACTCGTTTCAATGGGAATGAGGGAATGAGGGAATGGGGAAAAAGGGAATGAAAGATTATTCGTTAATAATAAAACCAACCATAAACTGAAAATAAAACTCTATGACAGGACCAAATAAAGACATTAAATTTCCAATTGACAATTACGACAGACTTTGCTTTTTAAAGAATGTTGTTAAAAATGCCAACATTATTGTTGGCGAATATACTTACTATGACGATTTTGATAATGTTGAAAATTTTGAAAAAAATGTAAAATATCATTTCGACTTTATTGATGACAAATTAATAATCGGAAAGTTCTGCATGATTGGTTCTGACGTAAAATTTATAATGAATGGAGCAAATCATTTGACAAATGCTCTGACAACTTATCCGTTTGCAATTTTTGGAAACGGTTGGGAAAACGCAATGGACAACAAATCTTACCCACAAAAAGGCGACATAAATATTGGTAATGACGTTTGGATTGGTTACAATGCAACAATAATGGCAGGAGTAACAATTGGAGATGGAGCAATTATTGCGACAAATTCGACAGTTATAAAAGATGTTGAACCTTATTCGATTGTCGGAGGAAATCCTGCCACGGAAATTAAAAAGCGATTTTCCCAAGATACAATTTCAAAATTATTAGAACTAAGATGGTGGAATTGGGACATTGAAAGAATAACAAAAAACATTCAAAACCTGACAGACAACAAAATTGACAAATTAACCGAATAAAAAAACCGAACGCAAAACATCGGTTTGGGAATATGGCGGCTGAAGTGCTAAATTCAAGTTCAGTTTTTCGATTGAACTTTAGTAATAATATCAACATTTGTGCTTCGATTTACCGCCCGAACGCAAAGCCGAAAAACGTTAGTGGCAATACAACTGCGACACCTGACAGAATAAAAAAAACTATATGACAAGACTATTTTTAATAACTTTTTTATTTTTCGCTTTGACATCTTGTAAAAATAGTAGTCGTGCAGAAATTACTGAAACTGAAAAACAAAAAGATTCATTAACCGCTGAAATCAAAGACATTTGTAAGAATGGCGTATTTAATGGTTTTGCAGTTTCGATAGTCAATGACAAAGGAACTTTGTATCAAAAAGGCTTTGGATTTTCTGACATTAAAAGTCAGAAGAAATATACAGATTCTACAATTCAGAATATTGCATCAATATCTAAAACATTTGTTGGGTTGGCTTTATTGAAAGCACAAGAATTGGGGAAACTTAAATTAGATGACCCAATAAACAAATATTTACCATTTAAAGTAGTTAATCCAAACTTTCCCACTAATGTGATTACCATAAGACATTTGGCTACTCATACTTCCAGTATTGTTGACAATGAATTTTACTTGACTAAAAACTACTTTTTGAAAGAAAACCAAGACTTAAATGGAATGAATTTAGTTTTTGACGAAACACAAGCCTTTAATCCAAAAGATTCCGTAGTTTATATGGAAATGTTTTTATCAAATTTATTAAGTGAAAAAGGCAAGTGGAATATTAAAGATATTTATTCAAAAAACGAACCTGGTAACATTTACGAATACTCAAACATTGGAACAACATTAGCAGCCCTTGTGATTGAAAAAGCAACAGGCGAAAAGTTTGACGAGTTTACCACAAAACATATACTGAAACCATTAAAAATGAATGCTTCGGGTTGGCATTTTGAAGATATTGACTTTGCTCACTATTCTAAACTTTACGAAAATCCCCAAAAAGTTTTACCGTTTTACAGTATGGTTTCCTATCCAGACGGAAATTTTATCACGTCAATAAATGATTTGAGTTTATACTTAACCGAACTTATCAAAGGTTATAATGGTAACGGAACAATATTGAGCAAAGAAAGTTTCAAGGAATATTTTAAACCACAATTGAAAGCAAAAAATTTCATAGACCGTAACGATAAAAATCCATTTAGCGAAAGTTATAATGTGGGTATTTTTATGGGCTTTGGCTACACAGGCTATATCGGACACACAGGTGGTGACCCAGGAGTTGGTTCAATGATGTTTTTTGACCCAAAAAATAATATTGGACGAATTTTGATAATAAACACATCTTTTTCCGACAAAATTGGAAATGACACATTTTATGGAATATGGAACAAATTAGAAAAATATCAAACCAAATTAACGAACTAAAAAGTACTGCCACTAACAAGAGTTTGCCAAAAGCGGGCTGAAGTTCTTCGATTGAACTTTTGTACAAGATTCAACAGCAGTATTTCTATTGAACATTTGTGCTAAAAATTCCAGACTTCGCCAATCTACAAAACGTTAGCGGTAATGCCATATTACCAACGTGCAAGAACAATCCGAACAAAAAATATGCTACATAAAAAATATTCATTTCAGTTTTTTCTAATTCTCTTATTCTTTACAAGTAAAATTTACTCGCAAACAACTATTGTAAATCAAATTGACAGTTTAATGAACTGGTCGCATAATAATGGAATGTTTAATGGGAATATTCTTGTTTCAAAAAACAATAAAATCATCTATAATTCTTCATTTGGATTTGCCGATGCTAATAAAAACACAAAATTAACAAGCGATTTTCAATTCAATATTGGGTCAATTACTAAAGAATTTAGTGCAGTTGCATTGATGCAGTTAATAGAAAAAGGAAAGCTGAAATTAAATGATAAAATTTCAAAAATTTTTCCGGAATTGCCAGAATGGTCAAATAAAGTAACTATAAAAGATTTATTACAATATACCAGTGGAATACCTGATGTAAACTGGAAAAAAATTAAAAGTAACAAGGATATTTTTGAGGATTTAAAAACAATTGACACATTAAATTTCAACCCAGGAACTCAATACGATTATAATAACAATAATTTTTTTCTCAGACTTTTTATTATTGAAAAGATTAGCGGAATGAGTTACAAAAATTATGTTCAGGAAAACATTTTCAAACCTTTGAAGATGAATTCGGCAGAAATAACTCCTATTCAAGAAAATAATAATATTGCCAAAGGTTTTAATAACAAATTGGTCGAAGACAAACCCGATTTTTTGGTTGGTGGAGCTTTCTTAACAACAACTGATTTATTAAAGTTTGCAGACAATCTTCATTCAAACAAAATTATCAGTAAAAATTCATTATTTGAATTAGGTCAACACTTCAATCAAGAAGATACTCAATCTGCTTTAGGTGAAACAAAATTTAAAAACAAAAAATTGCTTGAACATTCACACGACGGACGAGGAGGAAATTATGAGGCACTAATGATGACAGATATAAAGAATGGTTTTAGTGTGATACTTTTAAGTAATAACTATCAAGGTAAGATTTTTGAAATTTCCGAAGCTATTACCTCAATACTTAAAAATCAAAAATACACTTTGCCACAGAAAGAGAAAAAGTTGAAATAACGCCATTGGCACTACAGATAAAATGAACTGTGTGAAAAACAAATGCTTTAAGCGCTTTTTACAACAAAATAACTTGAGTAAACTAACACCGCCCTCCTACTCTTTTTATTGGGGAATTAGGGAATTAGCTTCGCTCCCCACATACTCTGCTCCATGTATTCGCAGACTTTGGACTTCGTCCTCGGGTGTTAAACAGTTCAATCGTTTAACTGTTGAATCGGTAGATCTGGACAAAATCTGTTTAGCTGAAAAGATTAATTGTAATAGGGATATTTGGCTTCGGAATCTCCATTGCAGTAAGAGATCTATTTCGGTTTTTCTGTACTTTACGCCCAGGCATTATTTTACAGCTTGGAAGTCGTGAATCTTACGATTTTTAAAGATAAAAAGTACCAAAAATCTTTTCTTTTATTCTTGCCTCGGTATAAAATCGGTTAAATAATGTCTTACAAGCTAACTAATCGAAATGTATTCATTCTTTACTATTATAAAATAATGTATTCATGAATCTTCGATTTCGCTCTGCTCCCCGATTAGTTTACGCTTGCTTCAACAATTTAACTGTCGATTTGATACCAATGGCGCTTTGATTCTCGATATCTATGCAAATTTGTTTTTAATCTTTACTTTTTTTGGTTCTCGAACTGACGTGGATTTGAGTGGTAGAACTAATTGGGTATTATATGTTACAGATTCCTGGAAATGTCCGGAATGACAGTATTTAGTTAGAAAAAACCGGGAAGTTTGGCAAGAGATGAGATGGAAACATTCAATAAATAGTTAAAAAAATTAAAATTTTATATGCGTGCATATAAAAATAATTATCTTTGTACTTCATAAGTGTTTTTTTTGGTTATTAAGAGGTTGCAAGTATTGTACTGCAACCTCTTTTTTTATACGTACATATCTTAATAAATAAACTGCCCATCAAAAAATACGACATTACTAAAGTCTAAATTCTTACCTTTATAAAACCAATAAATGAAGCTGTGATTTCAGAAAAAGTCTATTCCCTATCGGTTATAATGAACCGCATCAAACAGGTGTTTGACGAGCGCATGAACGAGGTATATTTTTGGATGAAGGCAGAACTGATGCATGTAAAAAGCGACCGGAACGGGCACTACTATCTGGATTTGGTAGAAACAAAAGACGGAACTATTCTTGCCAAAAGTACCGCCCAGATATGGAACTATACTGCGTCTTACCTGAAGGAAGAACTGGGAACAGATTTTGAACAGATCATTAAGCCGGGGAGCGAAATTATGTGCTACTGCAAAGCCGTTTTCCATACAGTTTACGGATTATCGTTCGTTATTACGAAAGTAGATATAAGTTACAACCTTGGAGCATTGGAACGCAAAAAGAAGGCCGTACTGGAACAACTGCTGAAGGAAGGAATTTTAGAAAAAAATAAAGAACACAAACTGCCAAAAGTGATTCAGCGAATTGCACTTGTAGCATCGCCCAACACATCGGGGTATGAAGATTTTCTGAACCAGCTGAAAAAAAATTCCTACGGATATGATTACCATATAGAAAATTTTCCTGCAAAAGTACAGGGTGATACCGCAGCAAAAGAAATAGCCGAGCAGCTTGGGAAAATACCCTATGAAGATTTTGATGCTGTAGTACTGCTGCGCGGAGGTGGATCGAAATTTGACCTGGAGGCATTTAACGATTACGAACTGGCAAAAGCAATAGGCAGCTGCCCCCTACCCGTTATTACCGGTATTGGTCATGAAACCGATACCAGCATTGCAGACCTTACAGCACATACCGCACTGAAAACACCCAGTGCCGCAGGTGCGTTTATAGTAGAACGTACTGTTGAATTTGAAAACAACATACAGCTTTTGTATCTAGGCATAAGGCAAACCTACGAGCGAAAACTGCAGCAGCTGAGTAAAGATATGAAACACCATATTACTGAATTTGCCGCATTGAGTATAGCCCTGACCCGAATGGAGCGAGGAAACCTGCACACCCTTACCAACCGTATACTTACTATGGTAAACGAAGAACAGGTACAGGCACATTCAGTACTAGACAGGGCTGCACAACAGCTGAGCCTGCTGCCAAAAAAACAGACAAAGCAGGCCTTACAAATAAGGAATGAACAAGCGGAACAACTACAGTTATACAGCAGCTATATAGTACGTGAAGCAAGAACACCGTTAAAACAAAAAGCGGAGCAACTAAGCTACCTTACAAAAATGAAACTTAGAGCCGTGAATAGCAAAATTGACGATTGGGAACATTATCCGAACCTTTACCATCCTGAAGCACTATTAAAAAAAGGCTACGCGCTTGTAAGGAAAGAAGAGGTAATTGTAAAACATACCACTATGCTTGAAAAAGGAGATTTTATAGAAATTGAACTTTACGACCGAATAGTTAACGCTAAAATAGAAGATACCCCCACATGGAAGGACTTACATACGAAAAAGCAGAACAAGAATTAGAACAGATTCTTGATGATTTAAGAAACGACCGCATTGGTATAGATGCACTGGCTGAAAAGGTAGAACGTGCGTCAAAACTCATTGTCTTCTGTAAAGAAAAACTCTCATCCACCGAAAAGAAGGTTGAAGATATTACAAAACAACTCGGGTTGTAAGACTAAAAGAAAAATACAGTATTTTTAAAGTAAAATTTAAAACAACAACCTAGTTTGTAAGATTAGTAATTAAGTAAGACGCTATTCAATCATGAAAAAAAATATTTTAAGGACATTATCCATTATCTTGATTGCATTCGTATGCTTTAGTTTCTGGATGTCACCAAGGCTGGGCGGTGCCTTAACTTTTGGAAAAGACAGTATTGACAAAGAAATCTTTAAACTGGAATTTGACTCTGTTTCATCAGGAAAACATGCATTAAGCTACACAAGAAGATCTGAAAGAGAGGATTTACTACTTTTACGAAAAGAGTTTAAACTTGACAGCATCATACAGCACTGTACTACGGATTTTGAAAAAATCACTAAAATTCAAAGCTGGGTGCAAAGCAGATGGAAACATAATGGCGACAATGCTCCGCAATACAATGATGCTCTTTATATCTTAAGAGAAGCGAAAAAAGGCAAACAATTCAGATGTGTTGAATACAGTCTGGTAGCAGCACAATGTTTGTCGTCTCTAGGTTTTACCGTGCGAGGACTGGGTTTGATGACAAAAGACATAAGTCAGGTAAAGTACGGTGGAGGACATGTTGTAAATGAAGTTTATATTACAGATTTAAATAAATGGGTAATGATCGATCCTCAGTACGACGTAATCGCAACTTACGAAGGAAACCCATTAAACGCTGTTGAACTGCAACACTGTATAAAAAACGACCTACCATTTGAGATTTTGAATCCAAATAAAACAATTACGATGCAAGAATATAAGACTTGGATCGGTCCTTATTTATATTATTTTACTACTACATTAAAAGGAGAGCGCATTGAAGTTATTGACAGACTGGTTGGTAATAAAAAGCAACTGACATTATACCCCAAAGGCGCCACACAACCGGTGTATTTTCAGAACATGATGCGTCTTAACAACAGTTATTACACCCATTCACTGATTGATTTTTATCCTAAGATATAACAGTGTATAATAATTTCAATTTTTGACACCCTTTTTTTATATGTATGCGAAAAATCTAGCTAAAGAAATACCTGATCAGAAAGAAAATTAATTTCACTTTTAGATTTTTTTAACTATCAATAAACTATTTTACCAAATATTGTAAATCTGGATCATTATTTATCCTGTTCAATTCAATTTCAATAATGCTTATGACATCTCGTTTTACCTTTTTATAATTAACATCAATTTCCAGCTTCATTGAGTCAAGTCCAATTTCATCCTTAAAGGTACGAATCTGAGGTATTTTCTGATAATTCTTTGTTTCTACAGCCACTGCTTGATTATCAACAACAATTTCCGAATGAAAAATCTTCTGCTCAATCCGCTCATCAAAATTATCAGATACCGCGCCAACGAACATTCCCTGAGTTAGCGTAGAAATTTTTGAAGCGGGAATCAAACTGTCCAATTGTGTAGAAAAAGATGTGGATGTATCGTTCCTGTTAATAGAAATACTCTGACGCTTCTGTAGCACCTTCCCAAAGCGTTCCGACAAATTTTTAGCGGTCTCCCCTACCACCTGTCCACTAAAAATATTGCCTACCGTGTTTTGTATCACCTTTGCTTCCTTATCTCCATAATCCCTTATCAATTGTGAGTAATCTTGAAATCCCAAACATACGGCAACTTTATTGCTTCTTGCAGTAGCAATTAGATTATCTAATCCCCTAAAATATATTGTAGGTAGCTCATCAATAATTACAGAACTCTTCAACTGTCCTTTTTTATTGATTAGTTTGACAATTCGGGAATTGTAAAGTTCCAAAGCCGCCGAATAAATATTCTGGCGATCCGGATTGTTGCCTACACATAATATTTTTGGTTCCTTAGGATTATTTATATCTAATGTAAAGTCATCACCTGTCATTACCCAGTAGAGTTGCGGACTTATCATTCTTGATAAGGGAATTTTTGCAGATGCGATTTGTCCCTGCAACTGATCTTGAGCTCCACCCTGCCAGGCATCCATAAATGGTGAAAGGTAATTCTCCAGTTCGGAATACGAAGTTAATATCGTAAAGACATCAGAATACTTCTTATTCAGTAGCTCAATTGCATGAGGAAACGTGCAATATTTGCCATTATCGTAAATCTTTAAAAACCATATAATTGCTGCCAGTAAAATAATCGGACTTTCTACAAAGAAATCACCCTGCTTTTGAATCCAAGATCTGTTAAGATTCAACATGATCGTATACGCAGCTTCGTAGGCATCTGAAATATCCGTCATAAATTCAGGGTTCAAAGGATTACATCGATGGCTTTTACGGGGATCATCAAAATTGATCACGTAGAACTTTGGTTCAACCTTATACTTATCACGATGTTTTAGTAAATGATTGTAAGCAATCGTAGAAAGATCATCGAACTTAAAATCGTAGATATACATACTGAAACCTTTCTCAATCTGCTGTTTTATGAAATTGTTCACTACTGCATATGATTTACCAGAACCCGGAGTACCCAACACTATTGTTGCACGAAAAGGATTGACGATATTTATCCAACCGTTGTTCCATCTACCTTCGTAGTAAAATCTTGTAGGCAGATTGACAGAGTATTCGTTTTCCATCAGTTTGATTTCCTGTTGAAAACTTTCATTTTCATTATTGAAAACATCTTCCATGAGGTTGGTGCGAAGCAGGCGGCTCATCCACACACCTGCGACCATTAGAAATACAAATCCTAGACCCGTAGTAACAATATAAAAAAAGGCACCCATAGAGATTGACAATTTAAGCAATGGATAGTTTAAAAAAAACAAGATAAATCCCATCACCAGAAAAAAATAAATCTTTGAGCATGTTACTTTTTCATTCTTTACCCCTTTTGTACCGAGACAGCTTAATGCCAACAATACAAAAGCAAACACTTTTGTATATAAAATATGTGAAAATAATCCAGCAGTTCGATTGAAATTGTCCAGTATTTTATTGATAATTTCTAATGTCCAATCTTTATCTAAAAAGAAACCGTAGCAAAACCAGTAGAGGTGCATTAATACTATTATAATACTGACCGCCCTCATAAATCCCATAATCTTGGCAAGCCCTCTTAAATCGTCTTCTCCCTGCATGTTAAAAATTGTAAATATTCAGACGGGAATTTATAGATAGTATTTTATAATTGTAATGTTACTGTACTTGGTGGTACTTTGTGGCAATGTTAGGCTGGTACTAAAGACAAAAGGTAGCAATTTGCTACCTTCAATTAATTTTAGGGTTAATATATATTTGAATAGTATTATGCTGTAAAATAAAGTTTTTAAGCATCCTCATTCCTTCACAAACCATTTGAATATACCATAGTATACTTTAGTAAAACCTACGCAATCTTCAAAACACCACTGTCTGCCCGTAAGCTTGAACCATTCGTTGCAATGGATAGTGGACTAGAAAGATATACCGCCAGATTAGCTATTTCTGTTGGATTGATAAACCTTTGTAAAAGAATGTGTGGATTGGATTGTTGTATGATGGCATTCTTCATTGTTTCCACGTTTATCTGTTGGGTATTGGCAATATGTTCAACTGTGCTGGCAACTCCCTCTGAATAAGTTGGTCCACCCAAAATAGTATTCACGGTTACTTCTGTTCCTTTCGTCAATTTTGACAATCCGTTGCTCATTGCGCTCATCGCCGCTTTGGTCATTCCATAATGAATCATGTTGTCGGGAATGTTCACCCCTGATTCGCTGCTGATAAAAATAATTCGTCCAAAGTTTTTTCTCAACATTTCAGGTAAAAGCTTTTTAGAAAGCCGCATACCGCTCATAACATTTACTTCAAAATATTGGTACCATTCTTCATCCGGTGTTTCAAAGAAATCACCAATTCCGAAAATCCCTACATTATTGATAAGGATGTCGATGTTTTCCAAAGATTCCAAAAGTTCGTCAACTTGTTTTTTATTCGAAAAGTCTGCTACTTTGGCTGAAACAGCTTTATCGGGAAACTTTCTTTGAAGTTCTTCCATTACTTTCTGAGTTTTTTCAGAATTTCTTCCGTTGATGATGACTTCGGCACCTTCCTGTAATAATTGTTCGGCAATCGCTAATCCTATTCCCTGCGTGGAACCGCTTATAAATGCTCTCTTTCCGTTTAATTGTAAATCCATTATTTCTATTTTTGTAATGATTATTAAAAAATTAATTAAAAAAATTTTAGCTAAGTATTTCAAGCTGTAATTTGATCTGAGTTTTTAATGTTTTATGGTCCGGATAAATTCTTCTTAAAGAATTGATTCCCAACCAAAATGTGATAAGGTATTTAGACAAAACATCTGCGGGAACTTTTGTTTGCAGTGTTCCCTTGTTTTGTTCATCTGAAATAACATTTCTATAAAGTTCTTCTGTTTCTTTCAGAATTTTTTCAGCTTCCTCTTTAAGTTCATTATCTACAAAAGTCATTTCAACCAGCGTATTGGCAACTATACAGCCTTTCTGATGTGCTGTTTGATCTGCTTCTGCTGTATGTAAAAAGAACAGCTTGATCTGTTGTATGGGATTGTCACTTTTTTGCAGTAATTCCCTGAACGCATTAAAATCTTCTCTTCTTTGCTGCAATGCCTTGTTAAAAAGTTCTTTTTTTCCCCCTTTAAAAATATTGTACAAACTGCCTGCACCGGCTCCTGTCGCATAGCTTAAGTCTGATAAAGATGTGGCATTGTAGCCCTTTTGCCAAAACAATTCTTGTGCTTTTAGAATGATTTCGTGGTTCTGATGGATGTTTGGTCTGCCTTTCATATTATTGTAATGATTGTTACAAAATTAGAAATTAAATTTAAACCATCATAATATTTTAGTTTTAATTAAATGATTGGCGATATTCTAAGGGTGTTTGTCGTGTAACTTTTTTGAATAATTTGCTGAAAGACTGTGGATATTCAAACCCTAACTGATAAGCAATTTCACTCACATTCATTTTTGATGTGCTTAATAATTCTTTCGCTTTTTCAATCAGATAATGCTGAATGTACTGCTGCGTATTTTGCCCGGTGGTATTTCGCAGCAAATCACTCAGATAATTAGATGATAAATTTAATTGTTCCGCAACATATTGAACGCTCGGCAAGCCTTTTTGGTGCGAAATTTCTGAATGGAAATAATCATCTAAAAGTTGTTCCAATTGTGAAAGCAAATCGTTGTTAAGGGCCTTTCTGGTAAGAAACTGCCGGTTATAAAAACGGTTTGAATAATTCAGAAGCAATTCCAGATGCGAGACAATAACATCCTGACTGAAAGTATCGATATTGTTCTTCAGTTCATCTTGCATTTGCTGCAGCAGAGAACAAATAATTTGATCTTCCTTATCGGAAAGAAACAGTGCTTCTGCTACCGAATAGCTGAAAAAACCAAAATTCCCAATGAGCTTTCCTAAATTGTATGGACGAATCAAATCTGGCTTAAAAACCAGCAGAAAACCCGTTACAGGATTATCTTTTACAGACGTAACCGAAAAGACCTGACCAGGTTTGGTAAAGGTCATCATACCTTCTGAGAAATCATAATCCCTTTGTCCGTACTTAAAATTTCCGTCACTTCCTTTTTTAACCGCTATGCAGTAAAAATCATTAGCAAAATGTTTCCACACATCGCTATGCCTGTAGCTAAGCAATTCAAAATTGATGACGCTTACAAGCGGATGATCGGGTTTGGCAAGCGCAAACAACTGATGCAGTTCAGAAATCGAACGTATGATATGAGGTGCGGAAACATCTTTTTTCATAATCGTAAATTTATGAATTAAAAATCGGTAGACAATGAAAGAGATTTCCAATGTTCCAACTCTGCAGCTTCTTTTTTACGTTGTTCTAAAATAGAATTAAAACTGTCGGTTCCCAAAGGCAGGTGTAGCGGCGGATCGGTCATCGTAGAAATTCCATACATAACTTCGGCTAATTTTTTAGGGTCGCCCGGTTGATTCCCATCGAAACTCTGCAGCATTTTTACGTGATCGGCAACCTTGTATTCGGCAATTTGATTTTGTGCTACCGCCAAAGTACTATTGCTCATAAAACTGGTTCGGAACATTCCCGGTGCTATCACCGTTACATTAATTCCGAATGGTTTTGATTCCTGAGCCAATGCTTCCGATAGTCCGATTACCGCAAATTTTGAAGCATTGTAACTGCCTGTGTTGGCATAACCAATGTAGCCCATGTTGGATGCGGTATTGATGATGTGCCCCGATTGTTGTCGGCGGAGATGTGGCATCACATTCCGAATCACATTAACCATTCCGAAGACGTTCACATCTAATGTTCTGCGGAATTCTTCATTACTTATTTCTTCTAAACTTCCCACCAGATAATATCCGGCATTGTTCAGCACAATATCAATCCTCCCGAATTTTTCGATACCGCTTTCAATAGCACTTTTTACTTCCGTTTCGTTTGTAATATCCACCTTAAGAGATAGAAGATGTTCGTTATCCGAACCGATATTTTCCTGCTGTTCTCGTAAATCCCTCGATGTGGCAATAACTTTATCTCCTTTAGCCAAAACAGTTTTGGCAACTTCCAGTCCCATTCCTTTTGAAGCTCCCGTGATAAACCATACTTTTTGATTGCTCATGTTCTTTTATTTAAGATTATGATGCAAAGTTCTTCTAAAGTAGGTATCTGTTTGTGTTCAAATCAAGGATTGTGGTGTTCGTTTTTTTCTGAATTTAGAATTCTTTTGTGTTTCTTGATTTAATTTCTTTATTTAACAAACTTATATTAGCAATTAAAGGTGTAAAAGTTACCGGTAAAGCAAATACAGGAATAAGAGCGGCAAAGGGAATTTCTTTAAAACCATTAGCTGTAATAAAATAAATAATCAAGGTAACAGCCAATATATAGACAATTCCTAATCCAATAGAAGCTCCTTTTAATAAGTCTCTTCTCTTTATCAATTTTTCTACACTTAATTCTGACAGTTTATTTTGGCTCATAGTTTTTTATTTAGTTATTATCAAACAAAAATCTGGAATTCTACCGACCTACGCAACAGGTCAAAAAATTGTGACAGGGAATTGGACGTTTGAAATATACCTAAGTTATTAAACGGTAAAGCTCTAATCCATGATTTAGCTATATTTGTGTAGATAAATCATTAGTAAATCGGATATGGAAAATTATGAGGAAGAAATTTGTCCTGCAAGTGCTCTTTTAAAATCTTTGTCAGGTAAATGGAAACCTGAGATATTCCGTTTATCATTAAAGTCTTCACTGCGTTTTAGCTCATTATTAAGGCAACTTCCTAATTCAAACAAACAGTCTATTACGATTGCTTTGCGCGACTTGGTAAACGATGGATTACTGGAACGATTTATTATTAAAGAAAAGCCAATAAACGTGGAATACCGACTAACAGAAAAAGGGAAATCTCTGATTTCTGTTTTTGAACAATTGGAGCTCCTTAACTAATTAGCCTTATTTCTTATATTATATAGACACAACCACAATTGTTTACACCTTAATTGCCTTTGCTTACGATGGGAAATTTGCAGGATATATTACCATTGCAGACCCTTCGTAGGCGATGGCGTGAACGACGCACCAGTAGTGGCTTTGAGCGATGTAGGAATCACAATGGGCGGTTTAGGAAGCGATGCCACCATAGAAACTGCCGATGTGGTTATTCAGGATGATAAGCCAAGCAAAATCCCTATGGCAATCTACATCGGTAAGCAAACCAAGAAAATAGTCTGGCAAAATATCATTTTAGCATTTGCAGCAAAAGCAATTGTGCTGCTACTTGGAGCAGGTGGTTTAGCAACCATGTGGGAAGCAGTTTTTGCCGATGTTGGTGTGGCGTTATTGGCAATTTTGAATGCAAATTTTTCTTTTTATTTTCTTAAATCCTCTGTCCCGAAATATGTAAAATTAAAGTCAATAAATTGCTTATAGAATGTTGTAAATATCAAAAAGTCCGTTTCACAAATTGTGAATAGACTTTTCAATAGCATTTCCATCTTAAAAATAATACTTTTTGCTGGGAGCAATACCATGAATCTTTTCTATTTTGATTTCTTATAACGTTTTTATATTGATTTAAATCTTATTTAATGATCGGTTACCTGAAAAAAACCTGTGGCAACCTTGATAAAAGCCTGAAGTTTTTTTGGAACAGCAAGCTTGTCGGCCTTCGAAAGATTTAGAACCTCATTGGTCTTGTCTCCTTTTGCTACAAGTTTAACCCAATTGGGATTGATAATCAATCCGTGTCCAACAGCAACCAGGGATAGTCCCATTCTGATTGCCTTTAGCGCATCGTCACCTTGTTTGATTCCGCCTGCGGAAATTACAGGTATTCTTTTGTCAACGTGATCAAGTATTAAACTTAGTATCGTTGAATCACCACTTTCTTCACCCACCGGTTTCTGATGAAGCAGATCCGCTAGAGATACGTGGAGATAGTCAATGCCATAATCAATTAGTTTATCGATCAATGGAAATGTATCATTCACCTTGTAACTTTCAGGTTCTTCAGGCGATATTCGAAAGCCGATCAGAAAAGGACGGTCAGCATATTTTGTAATTACTCCCTGGACCTCTTTTATAACTTCCAGTGCAAAGTTCATTCTTTTTTCAGGTGTTCCGCCCCAATGGTCTGTCCGCTGATTGTAATAGGGTGAAAAGAAATTCTGCAAAAGGAATCCGTGAGCTCCGTGCAATTCAATTCCGTCGAAGCCAGCCTTGATAGCTCTGTGCGTGGTCTCACCAAAAGCTTTTATCATTTCTACAACTTCCTCATTTGTTAATTCACGTGATTCCACGCCGCCAGCATACAATGCAGATGGTGCTAAGGCAACAGTACTTGCGCTGACAGAAGTCCCATTTGGGATCAAATCCAGCACTGCCTTGTTACCTGCGTGATAGATTTGAAGTATGGCGGGTGAGCCACCCTTTTTCGCAGCAACAGCGAGCTTTTTGAGACCTGGTAGAAACGAATCATCGTAAGCAGCATATTCATTTGTAAAACCAATCCCATTTGCCATTACTCTTGTACAGCCAGTGATGACCAAACCGACGTTTCCGCTACGAGCTTCGTAGTGCCTGATCTCATCTTCTGCGACGGTATAATCGTCATTGCTGGCCCAGGTTGTCATAGGTGCCATTGCAATTCGGTTTTTGACTTTGATTCCTTTTTTAAAAGAAAAAGGTTCGAATAGTTGTTGTGTTTCTGTATTCATTATAATTTAATTTAAACTCTTACTAATAATTGATATTTAATTTGATTAAGACAAAAGCGTAGCCCACCCCAGTTGCCCGCAGGTAAAGAATTTCACGAAAAAAAATTAATTTAGACCGTTATATTTAAAGGCATTTGGCGACACACCTACCTCTTTTTTGAAAAGCCTTGCGAAATAATTAGAATTTTCAAATCCTAAAGAATATGCAATTTCAGAAATGTTCATATTGTCTTCAATCAATAGATTTTTTGCTTCTTTTATGAGGTACATATGGATTAGCTCGATTGCTGTTTTACCCGTTTCCTGTTTGAGAAGGTCACTTAGATACCGGGAAGAAAGATTAAGTTTCTCTGCCATATAAGAAACCGTTGGAAGACCTGGATGCCCATCTACTCTTCCGTTGTAGTATACATCAAGTTCCTGCTGAAATCTTCCGGCATAAGCACCGGTCGCTTCAATGCGATTGATAAACTGTCTCTTATAAAATCGTTGAGAATAGGTAAGTAAAGTTCCTAGATGCGCCAGGAGAATTTGTTTGGTGTAATCATCTGTATTATTGTAGGATTCTTTGTGCATCGTACGTGCGAGATTCCAGACGGTCTCTTCTTCACTGGGCGTAAGATAGAGAGCTTCCTTAATCTCATAATCAAAATAGCCATAGTTTTTAATTTCCCCGAACAAGAACGTGCCAAATAGAAAATCTTCTTTGACCGCTATCAAAAAACAACCATCCTCCACCTTTACATTTTTAAAGGTAACCGTTTGATTAGGCCGAAAAAAAGTCATCTTCCCCCTTTGATGGTCAAATTCTTTTTTCCCGTAAGTAATATCTCCTGAAATAAATGTCTGAAAAGAAATAATATAAAAATCGGCACTGAAAATAATATCCTCAATTCCACCATCACTTTTGTGACCAAAGGTTACGCTGAACAAAGGATGCTCCGGGCTTTCCACTCCAATATCCTTGTTGAAAGTGCTTATGTCTTTATAATGTTTCATAATCTGCAAATTGTTCCATCTTGTATTACAGTGCAAAGTTCGAATTTTAAATGATAGTTTGTTGATACAGAAGTAGTAAGTTTTAGCACAATTTTACGAAGACTACTATCACAGATCGATTGTCTAAGAAAAATTGTTAGACCAAATAAATAGCGCCACTTTTATCAAAGTGACGCTGTTAAAAAAAAGTAATATTTAGCAACAAACAATGAACTATTGAATGCTCATTCCGCCGTCTATGACCTGTTCTGTCCCTGTGAGAAATGATGATTCATCAGAGGCTAAAAATACGACCAGATTACTAACTTCAATTGCATCTGCCATTCTGCCCAAAGGCGTAACATCTGCTGCTCCGCTTCCGTCTTCGCCGGTGGCTTCCACCATCATTGGAGTTTTGATGTATCCTGGATGCACTGAATTGGCTCTGATATTTTCTTTGCCATATTCTACTGCGGCTGCCTTTGTAAGACCTCTGACAGCAAATTTACTGCCCGTGTAGGCCAGGCTTGGATATCCCGGGATTGCTACTATTCCGGCAACTGACGAAATATTTACAATTGAACCTACACCAGCCTTCTGCATAGACGGAATTGTATATTTCATTCCATAAAAGACAGCATTTTGATTGATCTCAATTACCTTCAGATATTCTTCTTCCGTGATTTCGGTTACCGTTTTTATCGGCCCTAATATTCCCGCATTGTTGACCAGAACATTGATCGGTCCAAACTTCTCTTCACCTTTCGCCACAACATCTTTCCATTGCTCTGCATCCGAAACATCGTGCTTTACGAACAAAGCATTTTCACCTAATTCATCGGCAATCTTTTTTCCCCTGTCTTCATTGAGATCCGTAAGTATAACCTTAGCTCCTTCTGCTATGAATTTTCTTGCGTGTGACTCTCCCATACCTTGGGATGCGCCTGTAATAATGGCTATTTTTCCTTTTAATCGTTCCATATGAATTCTATATTTTGTTATGACATAAAATTACCAATTGATAATCTCCAAACAGTTATCTGAAATTGGACAATCTTTATCATTTTATGGAACTATCAAAAACATTGTGTTTACGAAATGAAGTGGGTGTATTACCATTCTGCTTTTTAAAATACCGGCTGAAGGATTGAATATTGTTGAATTGCAGATCATCAGCGATCTGACCTATTGACGCGTTAGGATCTGACAGACGTACTTTACATTCAGACAGGAGTGCCGCATTGATAATCTCAGCAGGAGTCTGATAAAACTGACTTTTTACAATTTTATGTAGATAATTGGTAGTGATATTCAACTCTTGGGCGTAAAATTCAATATTTCTAAAATTAAGGTAGTACTTTGAAACCAGTTTTTTGAAGTTGTAACCTATCTCTTCCTCTCGAGGTTGGTGAATAATATTTTTGTTTTCGATGTATCGATTTACCAAAAAATCACTTTCGTTGATCAATGCCAACAGAATACTTTTAGCTGAATAGATCCACCTTTCGTTGTCAGCCTCCGATGCAACCAAAAAATCCAGTGTACGTGTAAACAAGGTATTCATTTTCGCATGATCTTCTTGCGACAGAACAACCTGTGAACCGAACTTGTTTTTCAGAAAAGAATTGGGTGCGATGGAGAAGAAACTCTCGAAAAGATAATCCATGAACTTTTTCGTAAACAGTACAAACATTCCTTTGGTACCAGCTTCTATCTTAATGACCTTTACATTTTGCTCTGGACGATAAATTAATAATGAACGCTCATCTATCAGAAATTTCTGGTAATCCACTTCGATCGTTATGCTACCGGAATTGATAATTCCGTAGGCGAAATAATGCGGTTTCATTTCAAAAGGCTCGAAGATTTCGGGTACATCTGCAAGATACAGGAAATCATCTGAAATACTCCAGTCGAGCTTTCTATAGTTGATTATGTTTCTAATGGTGTACGGCTTGATTGCATCCTCGTTTTTCATCGACTTAAGATATTAAAAATATCAAACAATTTACTGTTTTTTGAACGTTTCAGTACCAAAATTTGATAGAATATTAGTGGATCATAATATCAAAACCCGCTTAAGAGAGCGGGTTTCTATACCTTAATATAATTTCACGAAATCATTTACATATAACCTCCCGAAACTTCGATTGCCTGCCCGTCGATCCAGGCAGAATCTTCACTGCATAAGAACGCCACGGCAGAAGCAATGTCTTTTGGTAAGCCTACTCTGCCCAATGCGTGCTGCTCGGCAATCCGGTTGTTGATATCTTCGATATCACGGACTGCCCCACCTGAGAAATCAGTTGCAACTGGTCCCGGAAGAATACTGTTGGAACGGATTTTTCGTGCTCCCAATTCTTTGGACTGATATAATGAAATCGTTTCCATAGCCGACTTCATTGCGGCATACACGGAGAATCCTGGGAGTGCCACACGGGTTGCGGTAGAACTGATATTAACAATGCTTGCACTGTCATTAATCGATGATAGCAATTTCTGGGTCAGGAAAAAGGGACCTTTAAAATGAACATTCAGCATTTCATCGAACTGAGCAACCGTTGCTTCTTCAAATGGTACAAAAAATCCAATTCCTGCATTGTTTACCAAAGAATCGATGCCTGTAGCCTGCCATTCGTTTAAAATTGAGTTAACCGACTTAGAAAAGCTCTCAAACTCTTCCATTTTTGAAACATCCAGTTTTAAAGCTTTAATGCGAGTTCCTGTGGATTCAAATTCTGCGATAAGGTCTTCCGCTTCCTTTTCATTTGACCGATAGGTAAAAATCACCGCATTGTTTTTTTCTATTAACTTCTTTACAATCTCTTTTCCTATTCCTCTGTTACCACCGGTAACCAGAGCTACTTTTTGTTGTGTCATTGTACTGATTTTTGTTTGATGCAAATTTCAGTCTTTATTCAATCCGAGTTATAGCGACAATGCAACCAATGCTTACACAATTCAAACTTTGGAATTCCTATATTCCGAAGGCGTTACTTCGGTATGTTTTCTGAAAAATGTATTGAAATGGGAAGCTTCCTCAAAGGCTAGCGCAGAAGCAATTTCGCTGATATTCCAAGTTGTCGTTCTGAGAAGGATTTTGGCTTCCTGCAATACTCGTGACGCAATAAAATCACTCATCGTACGACCTTTGGCTTTCTTCACCTGTCTGTTGAGATAGACGGGATGCAAATGTAGCGCTTCGGCAAATTCACCGGGGGTTTTTATACCAATGGTTTTTGTAAGCTCATCAATAGGAAACTGATCTTCCAAAAGTCTTATAAACGAACAAGCGACAACTTCGGCGGTATTTCTGCGATTGATGTAAAATGCGGACGGCTGTAATTTTTGTCCATTTAGAATCAACTCCATTGTATAATGCCTCAATAATGATGTCTGCATCGGATTAACTTCATGTGAATCCTCTTCCGCTATTTTTTTAAAAATTGTCGAAAACTTATCATATTCAACTTCATCGAGCGTATAAACAAACTGACTTCCGGGTTTGTAAACGCTGAAAGAAAGAAGTTCATAACCGGAATTTGCCTTTGTAATAAAGCCTTCTGAAAAAGCACAGGACTGAACAGGTTTATTCTCCTTAAAACAATGGATACCAAAAGGAACTTTTGTGGTGGTGAATAAAATATTTTTTCCTTCCAAAGGCAGGTTCGTATCTTCGAAATTAATTTCATAAGAGCCATCGAGCAAAATAACTGAAAAAAATTTCTTACGAGAAAAACTGATGATTTCTCCCGATTTCGATGATTCCGTTAATGTTCTGAAAGATTCTTCACTTGAGGATGAGTTCTTTTCTGTAAATAAATTGTTCAGCATACTGCTTACAAAGATAATGGTTTCATTACATCTAAATGATTAAATTTAAAACAACTGATACACGTTAATCGTTATTGTCAAGACTCGTTGACAGCTCCAGGAAGGTATTAGCATCTGCAATCAATTGATGGCCTTTCGAAATGATTCCATCAACCGCATCTTTACCCGCAACCCATCGTTTTGGCGGTTGGGGCATATCTATCACGGAGATGTATTAGTAATTTATTTTAATGGAATTCCATTAATCGATCTGTAGATATTGATTACAGGATCAACAAATCCATCAGGATAATTGGTGCTCAACACAATATCCATATATTCTTTACCTAACTCTGCAATTTTTTCATTGGAAAGATCACGATTGATAATCGTCTGTTCCTTATCTGATCTTGAGATAGCCTCAGCCATTTCTTCAACGGTTAAATCAGTACAATAAGGCGGGCTGCCCGGTTGCTGACGCCACGAATCTGCAAGCGATCCCGCATTATAACTGTCAAATCCTGTTTCGTCAATAATTTGAAAAGCTATTTTTTTCCAGTTTTCGTTGTCTGATGATACGGTCAGTGCAATTCTTCCCGGAGTTCCGCTCGGTTTACCGTACTTTCTGAAACTGTGCGTTACGATATTGTTGAACGCCTTTACAACCGGTCGGCCGATCTGCTCGGAGATCCAGACACTGTGCGGTTTTCCGTTTTCTATTTCTTCTATCACCCCGTCGCGAAGCGGAAAATAGTTCATCGTCTCAATCACGGGTACATTCTCATCTAATTGACTGAAGAGGTCTTTCGGCAGTTCTGCGACTTTTCCAAACGGAATGGAAATAATGACGACATCCACATCCTTTGCTGCGTCCTGAAATTCAACAGCTTTGATTCCTTCATTGTCCGAGAAGCCAATGGTATGAGGTCCTCTCGAATTGGCAATGAAAATCTGATGACCATTTTTGCTCAGTTTTTTGGCCAGTGTTTCGCCGATGGCTCCGGCTCCTATAATTCCTATTTTCATAATAATTTATTTTTCTTTTTTTCTAATTAATTTTTCTGAATGGCGGATTTGGAATTTCTAGATTCCCTCTCAACGTATCCGCTTCATATTCTGTTCTGAAAATGCCTCTGTCCTGAAGAATTGGGACGACCAAATCAATAAAATCACGCAGACCATACGGATGGTCCTGCCGTATTAAAAGCATATCCATCGCTCCTGCTTCGTGCCATTTCTGAACCTGGTCTGCAACCATTTCGGCTGAACCAAAAAATTGTGGTCGTGGGAGACTGTTTCTTGGACTGAGTTGCATCAGCTCCATATATTTATCAATCGCATCTTTTTCAGTTTCACCCACAATGGGATTTTGTGAGATGGAAATAATGAAATCTTCCGGTCGCCTCTGTTTTGCAATAAGTTTCTGCCTGATTCTGTTTGCCAATTCAGTTGTATCTTCCCAATCGTAACCGTAAGTGAAAACGCCGTCTGTGTAACTGGTGGCTATTTCCATAAAGTTTTCAGAAGTTCCTGCGGTATAAAGAACAGGCCTGCCCTGAACCGAACGACTGATGTTCAAAGGACCTTCTACCGAAAAATAATCGCCACGATAGTTGACGTGGTGCATTTTATGATGATCAAAAAAAATTCCGCTTTCCTTGTCACGGATAAAGGCATCGTCTTCATAGGTATCCCAAAGTCGAAGGACAATTTCAATAAATTCCTTATTCATCGGGTACTGGTCTTTCTTCGTCAAATGTCCGCGGCTGAAATTGACCATTCCACCAGAATTGGAAGTGATGGCGTTGAGTGAAGCACGTCCTTTGCTTATTTTATCCAGCGACAATATCTGCCTTGCAGCACTGTAAGGGTCACCGTAAGAAGATGCGATGGTAGCAGAAAGCCCAATATTTTTAGTCACCATACTGAGTGCAGACATTATACTGACGCCTTCGAACATACTCAGGTAATGCGGAATATTTCCGGGACCGACGTGGCTGACATCCACCAAAAATAAAGTATCGAACTTGGCAGACTCCGCCACCTGGGCCTGCTTGATGTAAAAATCAAGGTTTTCACTGGCATCAGACGGAATCGCGGGATGTTGCCACGCCATATGATTCCAACCCAAACCATCCAAAACAGCACCTAATTTTAATTTTTTTCCAGTCGTATTCATTTCGTGTTTTAATATTGATGTATTTAAATTCTACTTTACAAGGTGGATTGGTAAATTGTTTTAATTAAAATCATACATCAACTCTTCGACAACCTCCTTTACAGGACGAATATTTTTTATGTATGATATTCCATTTCCTACAGTGATGTACCCTTTATTAATATCCCCATCCAGCATTCCAACTTTTAAGCCTTGCTCACCATACATTTTATTGGCAATCTCATCCCGGGAATCACCCCGTTCGTCCATTTCCAAAAGTTCCCGGCTGTATGGTGTTGGAATGGAACGGTAATACGCCGGATTGGTTCTGAAAATCAGTAAGTCACTGGCTGTATGGTCAACAATGAGTTGTTTAACATTTTCGGCGGCAGGATTTTCTTCTGTAGCAATAAAAACTGTTCCTGCAAAAACACCTTCAGCACCTAACGCAAAGGATGCACGAACAGCACGGACGTCAGCAATTCCGCCGGCAGCCATAACGGGAATATTCACGGCATCTGATATCATCGGTATGATGGAGAACGTACCAATGATTTTATCAGGTACCGTGCCTCCCTCATCAAATCCGGTGGCTACCAGAATATCGGCTCCAATTTTTTCGGCATACTTTGCATTCTCTATACTTGGATTCAATGCACGATAGATTATTTTAATATGATGTGATTTGAATTTTCTGATCAAAGGTTCAAATTCATAACCTTCAATCCCGTTGATAAGAACTACTTTTACACCTTCTTCAATGAGCAGATCAGCGATTACATCAACAGTAGTCAGGTCATTAGAGAGCATAACCGGCACTGCAAAAGGCTTGTTGGTCAACTGCTTTACCTTGCGAATTTCACTTCTCAGCCGATCAGTGAGCTCTTCGAAAGATTTAGGATTTGTCTTCTGACCTGCGTGAGGACCCAGCATCCCCAGACCTCCGGCATTGCTCATTGCTGCAACAAATTCAGCATTGGTCACCCATGACATTGCCCCTTGTATAATTGGGTATTTGATTCCTAAAATTTCCGTAATACGGTTTTTTTTATTCATTATCTCTTGATTATAAGTCTCTATAATTTAATCTGTTTAAGATGGGACAAAGTTAAGCTAAAATCACTTTCGTTTATATAGTACTTTCCTAAAGGAAAGTAAAAATTTAATATCCCATTAAAATAAACTATACAAAAAACAATTACTTTCTTTTGTAAAGTATTTTATATCTTTGTATAAATACTCTTCATAATAATAGATACTAAATCACTAATTAATGTTACAATGAACAAAAAAACAGCATATTCCATTTTAGAGCTATCCATTGTTTCGGAAGGAAACAGTTTTAAACAAACACTGAACAACTCACTTACACTTGCTAAGGTTGCGGAAGAAAATAATTATACGAGATACTGGTTTGCAGAGCATCACAATTCGGAATCGGTGGGAAGTAGTGCCACATCAATCCTTATTGGTTATGTTGCAGACAATACTGCAAAAATAAGAGTAGGGTCGGGAGGAATTATGCTTCCCAACCATTCGCCGCTTATAATAGCGGAACAGTTTGGAACATTGGCACAACTATATCCCAACAGAATTGATTTGGGATTGGGAAGAGCTCCGGGAACCGATATGCCAACAGCGCAGGCGATTCGTTCGGATTTTATGCAGGCAGCACACTCTTTTCCTTCAGAGGTTGAAAAAATTGCAAACTATTTTTCGGTTGAAAATAAAACTTCGAAAGTTCGCGTTCCCATTGCAGAAGGTACTGACGTACCTATTTATATTTTAGGATCGAGTACAGACAGTGCGCATTTAGCTGCTGCCAAGGGTTTACCTTATGCTTTTGCGAGCCATTTTGCATCCACCCATCTTTACCCGGCTTTAGAAATTTATCGTGAAGAATTCCAGCCATCGGAAGTTTTAGACAAACCATACACAATTGCCGGAGTCAATATTATCGTTGCTGATACGGACGAAGAAGCAGAGAGGTTGTTTACATCACTCATCAGAATGTTTTTTGGTGTCCTGACCGGAAATTCAAAACCATTGCAGCAACCGATAGAACTTACTGATGACCTGAGAGATCTTTTACAACACCCCAGCCTTCAGCAAATGCTGAAATATTCGTTTGTAGGAAGCAAAGAAACAGTTAAAAAACAGGTAGAAGATTTCGTAAAGAAAACGCAGATTGACGAAATTATCATGGTTTCTAATATCTTTGCTTTAGAAGACCGAATAAAATCAGCAAAACTATTTGCTGAAATTATGAACGAACTAAATGAAGTACTTTAAGACTTCTGTAAATTTAACAAAACTATTACCTGACAATGGCAAAGAAAAAAGCGTACAATGAATGTTTAAATACCGTGAAACCGGTAAAGGATGCATTAGAAGTAATCAACGGAAAATGGAAACTGGCTATTATTATTTCTGTGGGAGTAGGAAATGAAAGGTTTACGGATATTCAGGAAAGTATTGAAGGTATTACACCGAAAGTTCTTGCAAAAGAGCTGAAAGATCTGGAACAGCACAAGCTTATAAAAAGGATTGTAATTGATGACTATCCCGTTAAAATTCTGTACAAACCTGAAGAATACTCTTCTACCCTTACGCCTATTATCTATGCGCTAAAGGAATGGGGGATAAACCATAAAAAGATGATTGGTGATAAGGACTAAAAAAACTTTAAGTGAACACCTTTCGTATCGTTTATTAATTGCGCAGGATCTCAACATTTACTGCGCAATTTTAGTTTACTGACAAACCAAGCATAAATTACTTACCAAACAAATCATATTTTTTACGCCAATAGTAAAAAGTACTTGTATCGATCTGAAGTTCAGCTGCAATATCCTTCGCCTTACGTCCTGCCCTGTTTTGGTTGATTGCTGTAATGATCTGATCCCTACTGATTCTATTTTTTTTCATGCTTGCTTTTTTTATTATTTGGTAAGTACCCCCCCCGCTGCCAGATAGATTTCTACTATTTTGTAAACCGGTATGCGCCATAGATGTTAAGTTATTTATGCAAACCTATAGCCTTTGACACTGTCACCTTTGATTATTTTCCGGAAAAGAACAACCCTTCTGTAATTGAATTGTCCGTAATGATGCGTTAGAACAAAAATGAGAATTGGAACGGTCAACCAGCAAATGGTGCCTAGAACGATCTTGGAAGAAGCCATCAAAGCATTGAGACTTATATTTTGATAGATCGCCAGCCCATTGCTAAAATTCCCGTTGTCCAGGAACATTGAAATATCGTTCAGGCTTTGCCACTGTCCCTGATAAAGTGCCCAGCTGATGATCGCTCCACCAAATGCAGTTGCCAAGAAACCTCTGACCATAACCAGAATTCCCATTGCACCGAATAAGCCATCCATAGAAACACCCTCTGCAGCATAGAGCCAGATCGAAATGAAAAGCATTCCCATCCCGAGACCTTTCAGGATCATAGAATACTGAAGATATTCGATATTCATCTGTGGCTGGATCAATAGATAAAGACAGAACGTGTGCAGAAAGAAACCGATGAATCCCCCCGCTACGTAGAACTTCATTTTCCATTGGTATTTAAAACAATAAAATGCAAAGACACCTGCCAGAATGATCCCCGGTATCATCCACAAATTCATCTTTGCGTTGATCAGATTGTTATATCCCAACACACCGACCGAATACTGTACATAAATGCTGGAACTTGCCAGAAACACGCCTAAAAACACCAACAGAATTAGACTGTGAAGTGTATTTTGCCTGGTAAATACCTTAAAATCAATCATAGGTCTTTTCAAAAATCTTTGTCGCCAAATCGTCAATCCCAAGAACAGGAAACTCAGGATAAGCGCAGTTCTGATGTATGGTGAAACAAACCATCCCTGCTGTCTCATGAACGTGAAAAACACATTAAAGCTCATAGCCGAACTTCCAAGCAGTATCATCGCAAGCCAGTCGATCTGATACAAGGGTTTTTTGAAACTGAATCTTTGGTCGTGCTGAAAGATAAGACTGACGCAGGCAATAGACAACATTAAGATTGTCATTATAAAAAATGGTGCCTGATAATTATGGTTGAATGTGAGATTTGCAAAAAAGTAGGAAGACAACTGTCCGAAGCCCATCGAAATGGGATAAAATATAGCGTAGAATTTTCCCTTGTCACCATTTGGGGATAGGATGAACATCATTGGAAGAAGTACCTCGATCATTGGGAACATCTTGAAAAACCCAATAAGGAAACTTCCTACTACCAAAAGATAAGGATTCTCTGTAGTCCCATTCATATAGGACAACAACGCCAAAATAATTGCACAGGCGGTAATGATCTCCTTGGATCTGAACCTCATTTTCACCCGGAAGACAATCAAGAGCGCAAGGCCCATTCCTATCGTACCGGCATTGTTGGCCATTGATAGAAACTCCGAATAAACTGCCAATGCTCCTGACAGATCTGCAGCATTGCTGGTGTACACTCCGGAAATCGACATCAACGGGAACATTATAAAGATGACCAGCAACAGCATCAGGGGTTTTGGAACCCAAGTAGCAAAAGGACCTTTGTTATACATTGTATTTTATTTTAAAGTAACTTCTACATTCATTCCTGCCCGCAACATTTTGAGATATTCAGCATTATTATTCTTGGTAAATTCAATTCTTACAGGAATTCTCTGTTGTACTTTCACAAAGTTCCCCGTAGAATTATCAACCGGTACGGCTGCATATCTTGCCCCCGTTGCCCCAGAAATAGCCGTCACCTTTCCTTCGTAGACTTTTCCGCCCAATGCATCTACAGAAATTGTCGCCAATCTGCCAATCACCACATTGCTCATTTGATTCTCTCTGTAGTTCGCTGTGACCCATACATTATTGGTGTCAACGATCGTTGCAACCTGCTGGCTTGCATTTAGCAACTGGCCGATATTAACATTTCTTCTGCCCATAATACCGTCGTGAGGTGCAGTAATTACAGTATATGAGTGGTTGAGTTCCGCCATTTCCAGAGCACTTTTCGCTCTTTTGATTTCCGCATCATTCAATCCCAATTTAGATTGTGCTTCGTTCACAGAAAGCTGAGTGGTTGCTTTTGTATTGATGATTGACTGGTATTGTGCGATCTGCATTTCAAGTTGTGCCTTTTGGGCTTCGAAATCGGTTTTGATCTGGTCAAACTGCTGACCTGTTACGGCTTCGTCTTTCAACAGGTTTTGATAACGGTTGAAATTCTGCTGGGCATTCCACAAACGGGCTTTCACCGCTTCTACATTGGCTTTGGCCACTTCAACATTTGAACCTGCCGTAGTCACATTGTTTGTAACCGTTTTTATAGAATTATCAGCCACATTCCTCGATGCCATTGCCGACATATATGCAGCTTCTGCCTGTCCAAGCTGCGTCTGGATCTCCCGGTCGTCAAGCACCAATAGGGTATCTCCTTTTTTCACATATTGATGTTCCACAAAACGAATTTCTTTGATATATGCAGAAACCCGCGTATTGATAGGATTGATAAAACTTTCAACCTGTGAAGCATTGGTGTAACGATCGTTGCCAATGTTAAAGTAAGAGCGTAAAACAAAGAACAGTCCTACAAGCACACCTACCAAAATAAATATATTGATGACTTTGGTAACTTTCTTTTTTTCTTTTTGCTTAGCACGTTTTTTATCATGGTTAACAGTCGCGTTACTATTTTGCTCCGGTATGTTTGTATCTTGTGAATTTTCTGACATAATAAATTTTATTTAATTTTTTTTTAAAGATTTCCCACTTCTCTTAAAAGTTTGTAGTACGAAAACACAATGCTGATCTCTGAATTTGCCAATTGTAATTCAGCATCCAGCTTGGCGTTACTGGCATCAAGCAGATCCAGTAAGATGGCAAGCTGATTATTGTATTTGCTTTCCATAATTCTATAATTCTCGCTGGTCAGGTCGGCATTCACTTCAAGTGTCTTATTTTGGGTGACTGCTTCATTGTATTTTATATATGCTGAATTGACCGCAATGCCGATAGACAAACTGGTTTCAGTCGCCTGATCGATAGCTTTTTGCTTTTCGATCTTGTTCAGCTGAAGTTTCTTCGGCGACTTGAACAGCGCATCGATATTGAAATTCAAGGATAACCCTGCATTGTAGCTGTTACTGAACATATCTATTGCTGGAGAAGACGACGTAAGCGGACGCTGAAGGTTGTTACCCGCAAAAGCCGCAAGCGAAGGAAGCATTTCTGCCTTGGTAATCTTTGCTGAAACGTCATAAATATCTACCGACCTTTGGATAAGCTGAATTGCAGGATGGTTTTTCGCCATTTCTTTGTACTGCTGCAGTTGACCAACAATTACCCCTTGATTTAAAAGTGCCTTTGCAGGGATGATTTTTACATTTTCGTCTAATCCGAGTGCAACGGTTAACTGTTTGTTTATGATCTGCTGATTGTTGTTAACAACCTGTAACTCCAATTTTAGATTTGATAATTGCAACTCTCCACGAATAACATCATTTCTGGTTACCATGCCCTGATTGTAAAACTTTGTAATATTATCCAAACGCTTTTCTGCCAATCCAATATTTTCCCGATAAACATTTGCCTGGTTGTAAAGCTTAGAAAGATCAAGATAATAACCCAAAACCAACAATTTGATATTTTGCTCATTATTCTGATAGCTCAAATCTGCCAATTCTTCCTGCAAAGTTCTTATTTTAATACTGTTTCGGACCGTATTGCCTTTCCAGATCAGCTGGCTCGCCTGAAATGAAAACGTATTGCCAAAGTGGGGCATTTTTGCTGTTGTTACCTTAGAAAAATCTTTGTCAAGAATGGTAACGTCACCGAGATAAAAGCCCTGTAAGCCAGCTGTAAGTTCCGGCAACAGATTGTTTTTTGCGATCTCCACATTCTGCGTGGCAATATCGATTTCTGATCTGTATACTTTTAAGGTAGGATGATTGGTCTTCACCATTTCAAAAAGTTCATTTACAGTAAATGACCTTTGTGAAATATCTTGTGCATATAAATTTTGTGATGTTGAAAGCAAACTGAAACATAGCAACAGTTTACCAAGAATTTTCCTCATTATCCTTTACTTTAGAATTTATAGTGCAAAGGTCTGCATCACATTACTTCTCTGAAAGGTTAGAAGAGTACAAAAAGAGGTTTAAACGGTATCAAATATAAAAGTGAAATATAATAAAACTACAAAAATGTATCTTTTAAACTATTGTGCTTTCTGTAACCGGTAGGACTGTATGCCGTGTGCTTTTTGAAAAATTTTCCAAATGCATATTGGTCTGAAAAGCCTAATTCTGCTGCAATAGCCCCTACCGTATAATCCGGGTTTAGAAGCAGTGCCTTTGCCTCATTCATCAGAGCATCTGCAATAAACCTAGTTGGCGGTGATTTTGTGATTTCCCGAACGCAGTTGGAAAGGTATTTAACGGAGATAAGAAGACTCTGGGCGTAAAAAGACAGTTCTTTATTTTCTTTAAAATTCTTTGAAACCAGATCAAGAAACTTAATGGTAATTTCATCTTTTCGAAAGTTCTTTTTTTGCAAAGAACTATTACCTGCCAGTAAAAATTCAGTAATGAGGTAGATTACCGAGGTTATAATTCCTGTGAAAATATCATTTGCAAACTTACGTTTGGTATCTGATGCTTTATAGAACTGTGCAAGAAACAATAACTGTTTGAGGTTATCAAACTCCGAATCGTCAATTTTAACTACGTGTTTGTTTTCCAGCTGAGCAATCTGATAGACATCATACCGGCTGAATTTAAAATTGATTTTACTTCTGATGACTTCCCTTTGTAGCGAAAAGATAAACATTTTGATGTCAGAGCTGTACCCTTCGATCTTATAGACGTTGTTTGGCGATATAAAGATAAGGTTACCATAGGTACATATATTAGTTAATTCATTAACACTTACTGTAAGGTTTCCCTCATAAACACATATGAATGCAAAATTACTTGGTCTGAACGAATCACCAATTATTGCACTTTCCACAAAAATATTTTCTGTAATTATTGTTACCATAAGCTACTGCTAAATTAAAGAAAAAAAGGTGGCGGCACTATTTCCGGGCTATCATTTTACAACGGGCTATATTGTAGGAAATTTGTTACCTGATCAATTACACGAAGTATTACAAGCGAATAATTGGAGTTACTAGGTTTAGATAGACAAAAGAATCTCATTTTTAGTATTTATGTTTTAAAAATACAAGACTTTAGATTACAACAATGTTGTTAAAGTAATTTTTAAGTATTGAAGCCTATGGCTTGGATTTTAACGAGGGAAATATTCAGAGCAAACGGAATAAATTGAAGGATACGATTTTTTGGTAAATACCAGGAAATATTCAGGTATAACTCCCAGATGATACAGAGCAGTTGGGGGTTCTTAATTGATTAATGGGCTTGCTTTTTTTTAAGAAAAATTTGCAAATACCAATTATAGCTTCCCGAGAGGAAATAATAAAACAGAAAAATTTGCTGTAATTTAACTGTGCTGCAAATTTGACATGCAAGAACTTCTATATAAAATTGGACGATGATGCTTAACCCTATCAATATATTTTTTAACATGACAATTGCACTGCTTAAAGATATGGACTACAATTAAATGTGTTAAAGCACAGGTATAATGGGAATAAACTTGAATATTTTTGAGAAAATAACTAAAAAGATCAATCAAAATATATTCTCCTTACTATCTTGAAGATTTTGCTAATGGCATGTGTTGTGTATATACAGTATTAATTGAGATCTAAAGAAAGACATATTCCGCTAATGAGACATTTTTACTAGGAGCACTTTCCAGTCTGTTCGGAGCTGCTGCATTTGCTTCGGTGTTGTTTTTCGAAACTTAAAAATACCGTCCTTAATCATTTTTCTCATAACACAGTGCCACTAGCTTTTCTAATGCCTTACTGATGCGTTCTTTACCCTCAGACTGATTGATGTCGATTCCACAAAACAAACTTCCGTTTGCTTTCGCGTGAAGTGATAAATAATACAATCCGCCAATCTGTAATGCCAATGTTGCACGAATGTCTATATCTGTATTTTCAAAAGCAGGCTCGCAAAGGTTGAATAATTCTTCACCCACGCTTTCTCTACCATCTGATAGTTTACGGAGTATTTTATTTTTTTCTCCCAGTTCCCAATGGATGATTTTTTGCAGTGCTTTATCTTTTAAGACCGCATTAAACTGACCTATCAATAATTTGGTGATGTCTTCACTGCTCAGCGGAGCTTCTTTTTCCAGTAAAAAACTGATATGTTCCGTGGCATCTGATTTCCAATAGTCTTTTTGCTTGATGTAGGTTTCTACCAGATTATCCAGACTGCCAAAATATGTATATACCAAGCGTCTATCCAATCCTGCTTCTTTACAGATATTAGCAATACTGAGCCCTGCATACCCCTTCTTTTGTATCACTTTACCTACAGACATTATGAGCTTATCCATCGTGCGGGCTTTCTCTCTTACGGGTCCAGAGGTTACCTTTCTCGTTTTATCTGCATCGTTAGTTACTTTGCTTTTTTTTGCCATAGCTGTATAGGATATTTAACATTACAAATGTAATAATTTATCACATTTATGTGAAATAATATTGTTTATTTATGCAGAAAATATTTCCTTTGTGCGTGAAATAAAATTTTGCTTAAACCAAATTTATCATGAAAAACTACACACTTATAACAATTTTACTTTTATTTTTTTCCAGTAAACTAAATGCCCAGCAATATACCATTACCGGAAAAATTGTAGATTCCATACAGTATCCTATTGATTTTAGCAGTGCAGTACTACTGAATCAAAATAATAATGAATCTGCGTATACAATGACAGACAGCTTAGGAATGTTTAAGCTAAAAGCGGATAAAGGCATATACATTCTGCAAATAGAACAGTTTGGTGAGGAGCTGTACAAAAAAGAAATTCAATTAGTTCAGAACTTAGATTTAGGAAAGATTGAGGTAAGTCCATCTGTAGTCCTTGAAGGAATAATAATTGAAAGCAGAAGAAAGACCATTGAGCAAAAAATAGATCGCCTTGTGTATAATATTGGGAATGACCCATTATCAAAAACACTTACTACAGAAGAATTAATAAAAAGAGTTCCGTTATTGCGATTTCGCGATAATAATATCAGTATTGTAGGAAAAGGAACTGTAAACATATCTGTAAATGGCAAACTACAACAGATAAGCAGCGGTGAGCTGGTTTCTTTTCTTAATAATTTTGACCCTTCGATGCTGAAAAGCATTGAAGTAATAACAACACCCCCAGCAAATTTTAGTGCACAAGGAAACACAGGTATAATCAACATTGTGACTACAGAAAAGATGTATGGGGAAGAAAACTGGAATGCTTCGATAAGAACCGGATATGTTCAACGTTCTTTGTCCGGAACAAATAACGGAATATCATTTAATTATAATAAAAGCAAAGTGTCAGCAAGTGCAAATGTTAATTACTCATTAACACAACTGAATGTAGATTTACTGAGCAAAGCAAACGATATTAATGAAATAACAGCCCGAAGAGATAAAGGAAATCAGTTTGGCGGTTATCTTAACCTTAACTATCGACCATCTGAAAAACACGATATTTCAACTTCATTTAATATTTTTAATACAATCAATGAAAACAATTATACCAATAGAAGATTGAATACTTCCGTTTTTCTAACAGATGGAAATAGAAGAAATGAGCATACAAGATATTCTACCGACCTGAATTATATTTATAAAATGGACACACTGGGCAGAACAATTACAGCATTTGCCAGTTACAATGCCAATATGCCAACAGAAAAATTTAGTACTGCTACGACAGAGCAAGGAACAGCAGTAACAGATTACCTTAATAATTTAGGGGAACAAAGCTATAAAGCATTTTCTGCACAAGTTGATTTCCATTTTCCATACAGAGTTGGAGAATTTGATTATGGTGTGCAGTATTATACTTTGAAAAATGATGCTACAATAGATTATACCCTGAATGGAAATGCTAATTGGGATAGTTTTTTGTATAATGAAAAAAATTACGCGCTGTATGCAATCTTTGCTACAAATGATATTGGGCACTTCCGTTTCAAAGGAGGACTTCGCTACGAATACAATATTCTGAATTTAGAAGATCAACATATTAACAGCAATTTTTCTGAACGCAGAAAAGGAAATTTTTTTCCGAGTTTTTATACCCTTTACACTATGGAAAACGGAGATAAATTGTCTGTTAACTACTCCAAAAGAATTAACCGTCCAGAATTTTCAACAGTTACACCATTTCGTTGGTACAACAACCCATACAGCTATGAAACAGGAAATCCTTACATTTTACCGTATACCAGCGAAAATTTGCAGATAAACTATTCTAAAGGTGATTTTATTGTGTCTGCATATGCGCAGTTTGTAAAGAACGGATATGGAAGCGTGGATATTTTTGAAGACAATGAATGGATTTATACCTACGAAAACTATCTTGACCAAAACCGCTACGGAATAACAGCTAGCTACTTTTTATCTGAATTAAAGTGGTTAGAGACGAATTTATTTACAACATTTTATCAAAACAATATGCAATCAAAAGTTGATTACATTGATGATAAATCAAGTTATGGTTTTTCATACCAAATCAGCAACAATATATTTCTTGATGAAAATAAAAAGTATATCCTATCAGTCAATTATTGGCAGGATCTGCCATTTTGGGAAAATAATATTTTTAACCGCTCTTTTGCAAGCCTTGACATTGGATCTAATATAAGCCTGTTAGATAAAAAACTTAATATTGGTTTATTAGTTACAGACATCGCTAATCAGTCTATTACAAAAACAAGGGCAGAATTTACCAATTATTCCGTGACCAGAAGAGAATATTTTGATGCTCGAAGCTATCGAGTTACACTGAGATACAATTTCGGTTCATCTTCTGTTAAGTCGGTTAAAGGTGTCAATAAATTCAACGAAAGAGAACGAATGAATTAAAAGAGGGAAAATGATATCTAAAAGAATTAAGAAAAGTGATCATTTTGAAAACACCATATCCAGACTTCTGAAAGCTATCCATTCCACATATTTTTTACGGGTGTTGCTTATTGCAATTGCTGTTAATTTATTTTCTTTTGCATTTAGATTTTTTTTATGAATTACAAAATATGTAATGTCGTGTCATCATTCCATTTTATCAGTTCTTCAGTAATATGCTGCGTTTGCTGCTAATACTATGTATTTCATTTTTAAGTATCAATATTGTGAAGTAAAAATTTTTTCATAAGCCATCTATCACTACCAGCAGAAAAATGTTAATAAATCTAAACACACAGTTTAAGCCAATAGTAGAAAAATAAAAACACGTTTTTTAGCTTTTTAATACCGAACGGCTCTGCTATTTATATTCCGTATATTCCAAGCGAAGCATCATGGGCTCAGCCGTTTCAATATCTTTCCATCTGGTTTCTATCGTTTTTGGTAAACCATCATCATTGTACTCATAAATCCACTGGGTACCGCTGCCAATGAAAGTTGTCATATTATTGTGGGATATATTTTTTTCGAACAAAGCTTCGTCTCCAAAATTAGGTAAAGGTTCTATCTGGAAGACGGTTCCCAAACCAAAGTCCGGTTTCTTTTTATCATCATACCGGAAATCACGGGAAATTTCACGGTATGCTGTTACTGTATTGCCAAGGTCACCATCGTCTTCCATAAGTATTGTGGTATGCAAGGCATTAACTGTATTGTTATAGTCCACAGAATACCATTCAAGACCTGCCTGATCAACCATTGCCTTTAATTTGCCGTTTGAATAGTATGCGTAATTTTTAAAACCAATAAGGTTTCCGTACTGATATGTTTCATCACGAATAATTTTACCGTCAGTGCTATAAATTAAAACTATATTATGGTTGAACTGCGGGTACTTATAATCGATGTACTTAATGTTTTTAGCTTTACCGTTCTCATACTCGATCTGATAATCAGAACTGGGGTTATTCGCATCATCTTTAGTTTCTCTCTTAAGAAGCTGGTTGTTATCGTTATAGGTATACACTGCGCGTAAATTATTGTTATAATCGAAAATTTTGCTTACCAGAAACCTCTTTTGGGAATTATTACCTTGATCAGGTGAATTACTTTCGTCGTCTTTACTACAACCGGCAATAATACCGGCAGCAACGAAAAGAAATAGAATTTTTTTCATGTGACAAATAATTTAATTTCAATAGTATAAAGTTAAATATTTTAACAATATAACGTTTTAATTAATTAATTATTTTTGAGTATCAGCATATAAAAATAAAACAATTATTAAAAAAAAAAGTAAAAACATTATTTATCTTATGATTAGCTTAAGATTCTTAGGTTTTAAAACCCAACACTTTCTGGTTTGATTTGAAAAAGATATGATTTAGGAAAGAAAGAAGGTGTAAAAAGATTAATCATAATTAAAAATAAAACCTACTCCGAACAAACATCCAAACAATTCGCAGAAGCAAAATCATTTGCCTTTAAATAGGATTGTAAATCAGGAATTCCCTAAATAGATTCACGATAGTGAGAATGAAGATTGTTGTAGTTAATGATACCTTTATCTCAGTAATATTTATGCTTCAAAAATACTATTAAATGAATAACCATCTGGATATTGTCTCTCGCCTATATGATAATTAGCTTATAATAAGCCTTTACTGACGTACACCTCGACCTATTAACTGACCGTACTGTACCATTTCCAACTTTACTGTACCATCATTTTGTTCTGTAAACTTCAATACACCATCAGCTCCACCCTGCCTGATGGCCTGAAAAGTATTGGAAGATGTTGGAAAGAACCTCATGTCCCATTCTACCCTATCTGTATTGTAGATCAAATGTTTGTTTAAATAAGTTACCAAGTGTTTAGAAGAAGGATCATCGGGGTCAATATAAACCCCGGCAAATTTTGCAATTTCAATCTCAGATAAATCTATTTTTTTTGGAATTCTGTTTAAGGAAGAGGTTCCATCTTGAATTGAGACAATATCTTCGTATGGGGCTACACCCTTATCAAAGTTGTTAAGAACAATTATGGTTCTGTCTTTTTCAACATTGTAATAAGTTAGGGTGATATAACCGTCCCAGCTGCCCGTATGTCCGTAACTGTATATTTTATCATCTTTTACGCTAACATCAAAACCAAATCCGTAATTGATCTTTTTACCTGAAACGGTTTGGCTTACTTGCAATACCTCGTTGAATTCATTCTGAGTCAGCAATTTGTTTTTTTTAAGTGCATTGTACCACTTATAAAGATCTTCTACCGTAGAGTTTATTTTGGCACCTCCCACAATGCCATCCATGTAATATACATCCATTCTTCCTACTCTGGGATCATCTTCGGCAGCTTTTTCAAAAGAATTCTTAATCCATACATAACCATGGGCATAGTTTTTAATAGTTTTTGGTTCCAGACGTCTGTTATAAACAAATGTATTATGCATGTTTAAAGGTTTAAATATTTTTTCGCTTAGGTATTTATTCAAACTTTTGCCGGATACCCTTTCGATTATCGTAGCCAAAAAAGCATAATTTGTATTGCAGTAGCGGTGCCTTGTTTGTGGCTGGAACTTTAGTGTGTCTTTACGATTGGAGTAATAACTTATTAAATCATTATTTGTAGCAATCTGTTTGTTTTTCCAATCTTCCCTAAACGATTCGAGGTATTCAGGTACACCGCTGGTGTGGTGCAGCAAATTATAGATACTTACACCTTTGAAGTTTACCAATTCTGGAATATATTTTGTAATATCATCCATGTAATTAATCTTTCCCTCTTTATGAAGTAATGCAACCCCTACCCCTACAAATTGTTTGCTGCAGGACGCGAGTTCAAAAACAGTTTGGGGATTATTAAGTTCTTGCGAGGTTTCGTTGCTGTAGCCTTTACCAGCTTTATAGAGTACCTTTCCTTTTTCTGCGATAAGTACGCTGCCATTAAACTGGTTTTGTGCAGCAAGTGCATTGAACAACGAATCGAGCCTTTTTTCTACTGGCTGCTTCTGTGCAAAACTTTTACCTGAAATTATAAGGCAAAAGATGCACTTGATGAGATTTTTAAAATTCATCTGATATGGTATTTAGTTAAAAAAATTGATTGCGGAAAACCTACGTTGTCTCAGTGAGGAGCTTACGTTATATTTGTTGCTGCAGGTTAGCTTTAACCTGTTCTGCTTCTTTTTGGATACTAGCCGCCTGTTTGCGGATGATTTCTGCCTGCTTTCGCACAGCTGCTGCTTCTATTCGTGTTGCCTCTGCATCACGCTGCGTTTTTAAGGCATCTTGTCTGATCCGCTGTAATTTCTCTGTACTTAAGATCGTATGATCAAGTTTTATATTTTCAGTATCATTAAATTCATCATCATATGTAAGAGTACTTTTCTGAGCATTAGCTGCAATAACAGGCGGTTTCGTGGAATGTTCTGTTGTATTGTATACAGGATCTTTTAAAACAGTTGTTACTTTTTCTACTTGTTTATTAGTATTGTGTGACTTTAGATCTTTAGCAGTATACACTTCTTTTACTTTTTCCTTTTGCTGTACAGCAGCAATTTCCATGGTTATCTGTTCTAATGGAATAGCCAGTGCATCAAATGACCTTATGACACTTTCTTTTGAATGTAACATACACAAAAAGAATGAACTTAATACTACAGGTACTGTAAGAACCTTACGCAAATAAGTGTATTTAGTTTTAGTGGTTTTAAGCATATTGATCCTTTTTTTGATATTGCTGCTAAACAACGGACTTACAGCAGGAAAATTATGAACGGAAAAATGATTTACCAACAGCATCTTCGTAAATGCGGCCGTATCAGATTCATCAACGGATTCTCTGTCAGCCAGGTATTCATGTATGAGATGGATTTCCTTTTTGATTAAATAAAAGAATGGATTAAACCAGAAAATACATTTTATGAGTTCTGTAAATATTTTATCATAGGTATGTTTTTGTCTTATATGCACCATTTCATGATGAAAAATCTGTTTTCCTACAGTAGAATCGATAGCGATGGAATCTTTCCAAAATAGGTTTCTGAAATATGAAAAAGGAGCGTTTAATAAATTTGTCCGATAAAGACGTATACCTTCAAATAATTCTGCAGTGAACCTTTTTTTAAGTTGAACGATCTTGAAAATGCCAATGATAAAACGACTTAAAAAAAACATGGCAACCAAACCCATGGTTATATAAACAAAAACAGGATTTTTTATACTGTCATTTGTTTGTTTTACCGTTCGATCTAGTTGAGTTACCAAAGAAAGAACATCTGTATTAACCTGAACTACAAAATAGTCTGTCTTGATAAAAGGTATTGTTATTGAAAGAAGCATTGCGGTCAAAAGGAAGAATCTGTTGAACTGATGAGAAAGAGTATCTTTAAGTAATAGCAGATAGTAAAATAAGAATACACCTGAAATGAGGATAACCTTGCCGAAATAGAATACCATACCTTCCATCAGTCTTTATTTTTAAGTTCGTTCAAAAGTGCTTCAAGGTCTTCAACAGTTAGTTCATCATTCTCTACAAGAAATGAAACAGCATTGGTATAGGAACCTAAAAAGTAATTTTTTACCAGGCTGCTAATAGATTTTTTGCTGTACTGCTCTTTAGAGATCAAAGGAAAATATTCATGTTGTCTGCCTGAAATATTATACTCGACAAATTTCTTTTCCTTTAACAGCTTTAAGATTGTAGATACGGTATTGGTATGAGGTTTAGGCTCTGGGAATTCATCAAGAATATCTTTCAGGAAACCTTTGCCAATTTTCCATAGATACTGCATCACCTGCTCTTCTGCTTTTGTAAGTAACTGAATTTTCATCTCAATACATTTTAGGTCAGTAACAGAAAAATTCATCTATCACTAATTTTATAGTGATACAAATATAAATGATTATTTTAATTATACAACTATTTTTTTAGTGATAAAAACAATTAGCTATTTATATATACTATTTTGCCAATCGGAACGTAAATAGTCATCGGGAATATAATGCTATTATCAGAATTGCACTATAGTGTGACCATGGCGATAAGCTGCTTATTAAATAAAACCAAAACCACACGTTCAGAAGATAATAGTTAACTTTAACAATATTGCAGACGAGCAGTGCTATACTCCGCCAATAACAAACATATTTTCCATTGTAGGCTGTTCGCTACCGCCGGTTTTTTCTAAAGTTATGGCAAAGTTTTGTGCGTTGGCTATAACTGCTAAAGGTATTTCACTGTCTTTTTCTTGTGTATATAAACCAGCGCTTATTGGTTTTCCGTCGGCAATTGCCCAAAGCTGATACTGCATACCTACTGGCGCTGTTGGTAAATTACCAGCGTGCAGATATACCTGTTTGGTTTTTTTATCCCAAAACACAACCGCTTTTACATATGGATATTTTTCCACACCGTTTAAAGCAACTGTATGCATATTCGGGTTGGCAATCATCTTCCATTTTTGGTCTGCTTTCTGTAATGCCAAAGTTTGCACATTCGCTTCGGTCTGCAATCTGTCAATTTCAGTAGTTGATTTATTCTGACTGGTAATCCAAAACAGATTACTTGCAATGCTTATCAGAAAAAGCACCGACGCAGCAACTGCAATATTTTTCCATTTTTTAAACGGCGTAATTTCGTTAACGGGTTTATCTTTCTGTACTTCAGCCTTTATCTTCAATTCCTTATCTGGTACAGAAAGAGTTATAA